>Ga0100401_1004593_pt1 | contig 10225 bp, 11 predicted proteins | sample CryGeymeta201525_FD_80421 | JGI IMG/M metagenome (GOLD analysis project Ga0100401, IMG submission 80421) | Groundwater microbial communities from Crystal Geyser aquifers in Utah, USA - Crystal Geyser metaG 2015-25 | ecosystem: Environmental > Aquatic > Deep subsurface > Groundwater | place: USA...
AATGACTCAGTTACTTCAAGTATGCCAAGTTGTTCCGGAACTGACTATTTATCTTTAAATGGGGGAGGCGGTAGTCCAGGGGTGGTTAGCTGGGGGGAAGGTGATAGTATTGGTGTTGGCAGCGGGAAAGTTTCAGAAACAAATTGGCAGGCAAAAACGGGGAGTATAAGTACTCAAATTAGTTATGAATACTTGATAAATAGGTTAAAGGTTGATGAGACAACTCCACAATGTCTTATAGGGACAGGTGATTGTTCAATTCCTAGCACTGGGACTTACTTTGTAAACAATGATGTTACTATTACGGGACGAGTTATTGGGAGTAATGAAAAAGTTGTCATTTTTGTCAACGGCAATGTTCATGTTCCCGGCAATATTACTGTCGCCGAGGGTGGATTTTTTGCCCTGATTACCAAAGGGGATATTACTTTTGACAGTACGGCTAATCAAGCACATGGGTTTTATTTATCTGACGGGGCAATAACCGTAGCAACAGGAAGCAATCTGTTTAGCGGCCAGGGAAGTTTTGTTGGATTGGGTGAAGTAATTTTTTCAAGAAATTTAGCTAATAATTGTACTCCGGCGGAATCTTTTTCTTCCCGTCCTGATTTGTTTATTAACGCCCCTTTGGAATTTCAATATTCTTCTTTTTTGTTCCAGGAAGTGGCACCCTAATTGGTGCAAGTAGTAAAAAGAAAGTTCAAAATTGGCGTTGTGAAGATATATCACCCGCGTGGAAGTGATTTCAATGAGTTGATGGTGGCTCCTGCCAGAACATTTTGTTGCATTTGAGCCTATTTCTTGGTAAAATCCGCCCAGTGGCTATGAAATGACAAATGACAACACCAAGTTTATTATAGGGGGTGGAATTTCTGGCTTAATATACGGATTTTATAACCAGGATTTTCAGATAATTTCGCCTGACATAGGTGGGAAGCTTAAGAATAGCTATCTCACTTCTACAATTTTGCTTCACGATACACCAGAGACAAAAAGACTCCTAGAAGACTTACAACTGGATCCAGAACCAAAAGCCCAAGTCATTCGCTATTTTTACCAAGGTAAGGTTCAAGAAAACATTCCTGCCAATTTACGGGAGGTTATGATCTCAAAGAAACTGACTCCATGGAAAGAATTAGACAAGCTCAACATAGACTTTAAAGTTACAGATATGACTTTATCTACAAATGATATTTTTATTCCGATATTCAAAATATCACTAGATAAAGTAATTCGTGCCTTAGCAAAGGAAGTGAAAATTCTAAAAGATAAAGTCATCAGGATCACTGATGAAGAGTTAATTACTGAAAGGTCAAGATATAAATATACTAAGTTAATTTCAACAATTCCAGCACCTATTTTTTGGAAATTATATGGAAGCGACAAGTATTTGAAGTATCTTTCTGAAACTTTTGTTCTTTCAAAAACAAATCCCGTTCCAGAGAATGATATTTATTGGGATCTAATGTATTTTATTGACAAAAAAATCTCCTATACTAGAGTTAATAAATATACTAACGATACATATCTCTACGAGTTTACTGGCGATATAACAAAGAAGGAGATAGTGAAAATGATCCCTAATTTTGAAGTTCTGAACACCTATACTGATCCTTTTGGGATTGTGATAACCGATCTAAACAATATACCGCCCCCCAATGTAAGATTTATAGGTAGATTTGCAACGTGGAATCACACATACAAGACGCAAGATGTGATTAAGGATGCACTGGCGAGATATGATTTTATCTCTGTGTGGAACAAACAAAAAGATTTTAACGCTAACTTTTTTGATTTTAATGTAAAAGATATTGAATTACAACAGAGGTTGACCAAAGAATTTGTATTACATGTCGAGGATGAAGCTCATGAACTCCTCCAGGAAATAAATTGGAAAATGGGACAATATAAAATTAAAGAAGTTGATCGAGATCGTTTGCTTGAAGAATGGATAGATGTTTTTAAGTACTGGCTAGGTATAGGAAATGTTTGGGGTTTTACTTTGGAGGACCTTTTTAATGAGTTTTGGAGAAAATCGAAGATTGTGGATGAGAGATACAAAAAATATATAAAAGTCAAAAATGGAAAAGAAAATGAAGATAAACGACGATTTTAAGTTAAAAATTGTACGTTAAATAGAAATATGCCACAGAATCCAAAAGTTAAAGAGATAAGAAAGCCAGCCGATGTTTTAAAAGACGAGAGGCCTCGAACACAATTTATAGATTCCTTGGAGGCGGTTCAAGTTGACCTGATTCATTATCCAGATCTTCAAACTGACTTGGCCGCATACGCTTTTCAAAAAGCGACATGGATGACAAGTCCTTATATTCCATTAAAAGACAGAATCAAAGATAAGAAAATACTAAAAGATCTTAGAATCAACGCTTTTGAACAGAAAGGGTTACCTTTATCGCTAGAGTTATATGATTTTGTTTTCTGTGTTTCAGGAATTACGAGAATAGTAACTCATCAGATAGTAAGAAACAGAATAGGCGCAACTTATTCCCAACAAGCCTCTGGAGATAAGGATTGGAGACACCATTCAGTTTTAGTTCCAAGAAGTGTTTATAAAAAAAAGGATTTATACGAAGAGTTCAAAAAGCAAGTTATAAATGCAAAAATTTTGTATTCGAGGATGTTGGATACCATGGAAATACCTGTTCTGGATGCTAGAAGGGTATTGCCACATTGTTTAGAAACATTTATTTATGTAAAGTTTAACCTTGTAACCTTGGCAAGTTTTATTCAAAAGAGAGACTGTGTCCAAACCCAAGATCCAGAAATGGTGATAGTCGCAAGAAAGATGAGAGACGTGGTTTTACAAAAGTTTCAAAACCTATCTCCGTTATTAAGGAACTTATGCAAGGAAAGAAGATGTTATTATACTGTTTCAGATCGACAGGTTGGGACATCGATGTTTATTCCTGATAAAGATCATGATTTTGAATACAATAGGAAAAACTTTTTTTATAATCAAACAGTTCATGAGATGGCGTATGATTTGCCCAGAGTTCCTACAGAATTTTATATAGGGAAGGAGAAGGTTAGTCAAAAGGAGTTTAAAAGATGAGAGAGTGTGAGCGGGACCAACGAATAACCATACTCGCCTTTGAAGGTCCAGATAAATCAGGGAAGTCAACTTTGATAAAAGAAGTCAATAGAGCTGCTAACTATCGTTTTTTATGCATAGATAGATTTACGGGGTCAGCATGGGTTTATGATAAATTAACAGGAAGAAGGGACAGAACAAGTTCTTTAGTAGATGCCGAAGAAGAATTAAGCCATATGGGTAATGTGGTAGTATTAAATGTGTTATTGAAAGGCGATCCAGATATTTTGAGAGGAAGAATTCAGTCAGAGGACGAACATGGAGGGTTGAGACTTCAGCAATTAGATTCAGCTATTTTACTCTATGAAGAATATGCAGAAAGAGTCTCTCGCCTTCCGACGATTGAAGTAGATACAAGCAATAAAACTATAGAGGAAACAGTACAAGAAATATTATCTAAAATAGAAAAATATGAACAAGATCATAGTTAATAAAATTGTCGAGATTACTGAGTTAATAAAAAAAGATGGCAAAGAAATTAATGGAACGAAGGAGTTGACAGGTGTTTTTATACCAAAACTTGATATCTCTAAGATGGATCTTGTAGAGGAAGAGAACCAGGTGAGAAATTACTACTCAGAAATTGGGATTAATACCCAAGCGATTCGGAGTTTGGAACACAATTTATATGAGTTTATTTATAGAGGTCTAAGGCAGTCTGTTGAACAAACCCTATACTTTGACAAGACCCAGGATTATACCTCTAGAAAATTTGTATTTTCTACCACTGATTGCATTTCTCATGTCCAAATTCTGTATAGGGCAGGTCAAGCCGAACTGTTTATGTATATAAGAAGCACTGATATTGTAAAACTTTTTCCTTGGGATATGCTCTTTGCTTGCAAATTACTCAATCGGGTTCTCCTAGAATCTGGTTTTCCAGAAACAAAGAGGAAGTATGTAACGATATCGATAGGTTCTGCCCATTTTTATCTTAAACCAGCAGCAATGTATTAAGTATGAAATATGAAAGGTTAATAGAACTTAATAATGAGATCCAAAATACAGCCAGGTGCAGCGATGGCACACAGCCAGTTATAAATGAGCTAAGACCCACACAAAAATATCTAATCATTAGTTCCGATCCCTCATTAGATACAGATAAAAGTAAGGATGTTTTAGATAAACATTCGGGGTTTGAAGAAAGAGTAATTTCGCTAGTTTTTTTTGGTTCGGATGATCCAGAAAGTTTAGCAAAAATCAGGGCTGATTATCAGGGATATAAAAATAAGTTTTTAGACAATTTCTACTGGACGCATTTTTCTAAATGTTATTCAGGAGGGAATCCTGATAGTTTTTGGGCTGACAGGTTTTTGAGAGAGGAAATAGAGTTGTTTGAGCCCGAGTTGATTATAATTTTTGGAAATCGACCAGCAGATTTTTTATTTGGAAGAGGAAAGTTGCAAGATAGAGTTAACAGAGTAGTTAGCTGGAATAGTATTCCAACCATTTGTTGTTTACATCCGTCAAAAAATTGGAATATGCAACGGAGAAAAGAATATAATTTTTACGATACTTGGGTCTTGATTCGTTCAAAAGTTGATTTAGACTAAAGATATGCAGCCTTTGCAAATCGTATCAATCATTATTTCCATAAAATGTTCAGGAAAGTTTCTATTGGTTCAAAGAAGTGAAAATGATGACATTTTCCCTGGTAAGTGGCAGAATCTTGGAGGAAAGATTGAGCTGGGAGAAACGGTTGAAGAAGCGGTTAAAAGGGAGATCAAAGAAGAGATTGGGATTGAAATAAAAAAACACCCCCTTTTTCTACAAAGTTATTCTTGGAAAAAAGACAATAATAGCTCAGTAAGGCTTGGGCTTATCTTTTTAATCGATTTGAAAGGTAAGACGAAAGATTACCAAATAAAATTGGATAATGAACTTGAAAACTTTGGGTGGTTTTCTCTCAAAAAAATTGACAAAATGAACGGAAAAGATATGCTTATCGGAAGAGATAGCTCCACTGGAACTTTTGGACAATTATTACAAGTGAAGAAGTTGAGATTTTAGTATTTTTAAACTCTCGCACCTGTTAGGTATGAAATACTGTCGGCTTAGGAGGAATAAACTTTGCCAGAAATTTAGCTAATAATTGTACTCCGGCGGAACATTTTAATTCCCGTCCGGATCTGTTTATCAATGCGCCTTCAGAGTTTCAATATTCTTCCTTCCTTTTCCAAGAAGTGGCGCCATAGGAGAAGTATCACAAGTATCACGGGCCACTGGCGACCATTTCCTGCCCGAAGATTTCCCCTTCAGGATAGCACTTACAGTATTTTGGGGATATAATATAAGTTTAAGAGGTAGGTAATTGTGTGTGGATAGATTCTATTTTGTAATTCTTGGATATGCTTTATTTAGAGCCATAAGGGGAATTTATCGTCTTCTTGCTAGTACTCGATGGTTAAAAATCAATAGTCTTAGGCTTCCTAATTCTCGCCCCGGAAAAATTAAATACAATTTTATAATTCTTTTACCCGTCCTTCGAGAGCAAGAAATTATAGCTAAGACTTTCCAAATTTTTTCTAATTTAAAAGGGGAATATAAATTAATATTTATTACTACCCAAAAAGAAGATTTTCAGAAAAAATTGTTGCTCCAAAAGTTAAGGGAACTAATTCCCGAATTGTTAAAGATAGGTGACGAAAATCAGTTTGCAGAAAGAACTTCCGGGATTTTTCCTAAAACATTGGCAGAACAGTTATTCAAAAAATTGGGGGAATTTGGAAACGACCAAGAAGCGACATCATTTTTAATAAATAGTTATAAATTGCTTCCACACACTAGAGAAATTCTTGAAAGATTAATACAGGAAAGTGGTAAAAGTAACAAAATTTCAATTTTAGATTATCCCAGAGTTGATGGAGTAATGTCACACCAGCTGAATTTTGCCTGCAATTTTGTTAATCAATCAAATGATCCTCAAAAAACTTTTATAATGGTATATAATGCCGATTCTGTTGTCTCCGAGGATTTAATTATCCTAGTGGAAAAGTTCTTGGGATTATACCCTAAAGCCAAAGTAATCCAACAATCTGCAGTTTTTCTAAATAATTTTAATAATTTCAAGGGCCATTGGAGGAAGAGTTTCCTTCAAGCAGTGGCTTTATTGCAAGCAAGATGGACATTAAGTCATGAAATTCCAAGAATCCTAACGCAATTCAATTCAAAAATAGGAAATTTCATTGAAGGAAGCCATGTTGTTGGCCACGGGTTATTCATAAGATCGGACATACTTAACGAAGTTGGCAATTTTCCCACAAAATATCTAAATGAAGATCTTCCCTTAGGTTACTTAATAAGGTTGCATGGTGAGAAAATTTATCCCTTCCCTATCTTAGAGTATGCTGATTCTCCAACCATCATTAAAAGTATGTTTAACCAATATAAAGTTTGGTTCTACGGAGTATTCAACTATCCCCAATATATGTATGACGCAATCGTAAAATTGAAACTTCCGATATTAAAAGCCTTAATTTGGGGATTAAAATATTGTGTAAGGGCTTTAATGTGGCTGTTATTATCATTTACATGGTTTTTTCTTTTTATTTATCCTTTATTGTCCGGAAATTTTACTTATTTATTATTTACCTTATTTGCTTTTGTTATATATGCTCCCTTAAGTTATTATTTAATCATAAAGATTTATCGGAAAAGTGCTGAAGCTGACTGGAAAGTATATTTGATGAGCTTCCCTGTATATTTAACTCATAGTTTAGGTCCTCTGATGGCGGTCAAAGATTTTACTTTAAAATTCTTTTTTAAGAAGACATTTGAAAAAACAAAAACAGAAAGGTGATGAACAATATTGATTCTGGAAATAACCAAAGAGGAAACGCTTTTGAGGGAGAGTCTTATGTGGGTAAGTCAGTCGCCATTGAAGAAGCGGTTGAAGTAGAGAGATTAAGAGGGAGAGGAGTAATCGCAATTCCCGAATACGCCGTAATTGGACAATTGCCAAAATTTAAAAGAGAGAACGCTTCGGATTTAAAAAGGGTGGTGGAGCGGATAATTGATCTAGAGAAGAGAAGAACAAATTTTCTTATTGATGAAACGAAGGATAATTCGGACGCTTTAGTTTTATGGGATCGAAGTGTTTTTTCTTGTTTAGCTTTTGAAATTGCGGCAAAAAAGGCAGGATTTCTCGATGCAACGATGATGCTTGCCGAAGCTTTTCAAAAGCAAATTGCGGACAGGAATGTCATCGTGCCTTCGGGGGTAATCCTGCTAAAAGCTTCACCTGAGGTAATCAATTTTAGAAGAAAAGTTGATCTGGCAAAAGGGAAGGGCGACGTTATTGATTTTCTCAAAAGTTCAACCGTCATTGCTACATTAAATGAGTCATTTGATACAATTGGAGAGGTTATTCCTAAACATCTTTTCTTAATGTTAACTGTGGACAGTTTAAACCCGCGCCAAACAGCAACGACTGCTTTGGAATTTATTGCCGGTCAACCTAAATCTATCGAAAGGGAACCATTAGATATTATTGCTTACGCCCAAAAATTATTAAATGTTCGATAGTTAAGGGATGATTAAAACAATATTTATTGTTTGGGATAAAACATTGTCGACTTCTGTTTTTTGGGAACAGATGAAAAATTCGGATAGTTCCCACATTCACGATTTTGACAGGTTAGAGGAATTTGTTTTTAAACAGAATAAACAACTAGTTAGCGATTGGATGTTTGGTAAATACAATTCTGAGGAAATATGTAAAAAGGTATCAAAGAGCATCGGATTGAACTATAAAACTGTTTTTAGAGAGCTGGTAATGAGTACTGCAAATATGAGGTTTGTCGATTTTAGGATTCCGTCGATACTTAAGAGAATAAGAAAAAAAGGTCTGAAGTTGGTTATTGCGACAGATAACATGGATACTTTCAGAAGATTTACAATTCCCGGAATGAAACTTTATGATTTTTTTGACGACTTTTTGATATCGAACGAACTTAAATGTTTCAAGTATAGTGTAAGTAGCGGAAAGCTACCTTTTTTTGAAGGCTTTTTAAAAATAAACAAATTAACTTATAAAGAAGTGATATTGATTGATGATTCAGTTGAAAAGACAGGATATTTTGAGAAAATTGGTTTTAGGATTAAATATATCAAAGATAAAAAGGATCTATTAAATCATTTAAATGAATACATATCTTAATCTTGTTTTCCACTATCTTTCTGATAATCCAAGTGACGACTGGACACTAACTATTGAAAAATATTTCTCCATTATTAACGGGATTGATAAGTTAATTGAGCTTAAAAGAATTCGGTTCAGTAAGTACCGAATATACTTTGACGATGGTGAAAGATCCTTCTTTGATAATTTATATCCTTTGGTAAAAGATCGGCTTTCTACGATTACACTGGGGATAACTACAGATTTTATTGGTAAAAGTAATTATCTGAAAGCTAAAGAAATAATATTTTTAAAAAGAGAAGGTGTAAACATTGCTTCTCACGGCGTATCTCATGCGGCGGTTGCTATCTATGACCACGAAGATATAGTTTTATTGCCGACACTTGAGGGCGGGAGTTATAAAAACTTGTCGGCTGGGAAGACAAAGAGGCTTAAAGAGAATGAAGTAGTGTTCCAATACCTTGAGTCATACAAGAAGTTAATTTCTTTAGTGGGAGAAATCGACGAGTTTATTTTTCCCTACGGCCTTTATAATGACCGATCTCTTCAGATTAACGATCGCTTAAAGCTCTATAGATATTTAACAACTTGCGATAGCAAGCTAGATAGTGGATCTTTTTTGCGGCCGAGATATTTAATTAATAATAGTAAACCAGTAACAAAAATATTGGATGAGGTTTCTAAATTAGAATTGTATGATGTTTAAAGACTATCCCCATAAAAACGAAGTCATTTTATTCAACAAGAAGAACTATCTTCAAAAGACTTTAGCCTCCCAAATAGTCTTACAGAAGGAATATCTCGTTATGAAATTTTTGGAGCCAACGGAAATTGCCCCAAGGGCAATTTCATATAATGGGAGTATTTTAATTGAGGAATATCTTAATGATTGGTGCCCAATAGAACACAGAGAGTTAACGGCGAAGATTATCGAAAAAATAGCAGAAACTCTTAAAAAATTACACTCTTTAGAATTAAGCGAAGGAATCATTAAAATTTGTAAAGATAAATATACAATGGATTTAAAATATCATCCGTTTCAGATATTTAAAACAATCGAGAAAGTTTTGAAAAGCAAAAACGTATACTGCAATTATGAAAAATTGGGCGAATATTTTATAACAGTAAACGAGAGATTAAGTAGAAGCAATTATACACTTAGTCTTATTCACGGTGATTTAAGCCCTAATAACATTATGCTGAAAGGAAATGAAATAAAGATAGTTGATTGGAGTGACTGCCGTTTGGATATTTTTACTGCTGATATTTCGCAATTATTCTATTTGTTTAAATTTTCTGAAGGTCAGGAAAGATTGTTTAAAGACTTCTATGGTTATGGTCTTGGTGATCTGGATAATTCTCTCCTGCTAAACCACAAGATTTTACTTGTACTTTATGATCTCGCCTCGGATTTTTCTCTGCCTAGTGGTAGGGAAGATAAAGAAAGCAGGCTAACGTCTTTGTTAAGACAAATATGAACACAGTCTACTTAATTAAAAACATATTATATTTAATTTCACAAATGCAGGTTGCTAAGGATTTATATTTAGAAGGTGGGGCAGCGTTAAGTTTCGTTTATCAAATTAAAAGGAAATTTTCCGATGATTTGGATTTTACAGTTCCTAATTATAAAGTGATTAAAATTTTCAAAGAAGAATACCACTCTTTTGTTAAAAAGACTGAGTATTATATTGAGTTTCTTGATATGTTCGATAAAAATAGTTTAAGACTAAACTTTATAAGCAAAGAGGCACGAGACTTTCATCTCGATTTTACCGTAGTCGAGAATAAATTGTTTGATTGGTGTTGGGCCAAAATACCCACACAGAAAGGTGACATTGTAATAAAAACCCACACTTTGGAAGATATAACAGCAGAAAAAATCTGTGGCATTCTGAGCCCTGATAGATTTGAATATAAGGATATAGTCGATATAAACAAAACTGTTTCACGAGTATCGATAGCAAAACTAA
>Ga0100401_1004595_pt1 | contig 10222 bp, 7 predicted proteins | sample CryGeymeta201525_FD_80421 | JGI IMG/M metagenome (GOLD analysis project Ga0100401, IMG submission 80421) | Groundwater microbial communities from Crystal Geyser aquifers in Utah, USA - Crystal Geyser metaG 2015-25 | ecosystem: Environmental > Aquatic > Deep subsurface > Groundwater | place: USA...
CCAACCCAATTGGGCGTGATTGAAAATGAAAAAATAGACGCCTATTTAAGGGGCGAGGCGTGCCAGACGATATATTTAGATTACAAAAATGTTTTAAATACGGCGCGCCTAAAAATTCCTTTCGGCATTTGTCAAATCGGCAAGGCATTCCGCAACGAAGTTACGCCCGGAAACTTTTTATACAGGCAAAGAGAATTTGAGCAGTGGGACTTGCAATGGTTTTGCCATCCCGATGAAATGGAAAAATGGTTTGAGTATTGGAAAAATGAAAGAATGGCTTGGTACAAAAGTATTTTTACCCATCCGGAAAACCTTGGTTTTTATAAACATGAAAAATTGGCGCATTATGCCAAAAAAGCATATGACATTGAATATATTATTTCGCCTATAGGTAAAGAAATAGAAGGTATTCATTGGCGCGGAGATTGGGATTTATCCAGGCATGCGGAGTTTTCCGGGCAAGATTTGAATTGTACCGATTTAGAAACGGGTGAAAAATTTATTCCTAATATTGTTGAAACTTCGGGCGGCGTAGACCGCGCGTTCCTATTCTTATTGTTAGATGCTTATGCCGAAGAAGGAAATAGGATTATTTTAAAACTTGATTATAGGCTCGCGCCCTACAAAGCGGCGGTTTTCCCGCTTTTGGCAAATAAACCGAAATTGGTTGAAAAAGCTAAAGAAATTTACGATAGTTTACGGGAAAATTTTATGGTCGTTTGGGACGATCGGGGCAATATCGGCAAACGCTATTATTCGCAAGACGAAATTGGCACGCCATTTTGCATTACGGTTGATTTCGACAGTTTGGAAGATGACAGCGTTACTATTCGCGACCGCGACACGGCGAAACAAGAAAGAATAAAAATAAAAGATTTGGCTGGCAAGTTAAAATAATCTTCATGTATCGATTTTTTGAAATTCTTCCGGGAGCTCTTGCCTGGGTAACTATAATTTTAATGATTTCATTTTCATGGTTCGCGCCGGCGTGGGTGGCCGTTTTTATAATTCTTTTCGATATTTATTGGCTTCTTAAAACGGTTTATCTTTCAATTCACTTGCGGGCAAGCTTCAAGAAAATAAGAGAAAATTTAAAAGTAGATTGGCTGAATGAGCTAATTCAAAACTCAAAACTCAAAACTCAAAACTGGCAAGATGTTTATCATTTGATAATTCTCCCGATGTATAAAGAGCAGTATGAGGTTGTCAGGGAATCTTTTGACGCGTTGGCGAAAACGAATTACCCAAAAAAGAGAATAATTGTCGTTTTAGCTCCAGAGGAAAAAGCGGGCGAGGAAACGCGTGAAACCGCCAGAAAAATAGAAAGCGAGTTCGGCGATAAATTCTTTAAATTTTTAACCGTTTTTCACCCCGCCGGTCTCCCCGGCGAAATTCCGGGTAAAGGTTCAAACCAAGCTTGGGCCGCGAAAGAAGTTAAAAAATCAATAATAGACCCATTGGAAATTCCATATGAAAATATTTTACTTTCAGTTTTTGACGTCGACACCCAAGTGCCTTTTGATTATTTCGGCAGGCTCACTTATGTATTTTTAACCTGTGAAAATCCCCAGCGTTCAAGTTTCCAGCCGGTTCCATTATTTACAAATAATATTTTTCAGGCGCCGGCATTAGCGAGAGTAATTGCTTTCTCGTCTACTTTTTGGAATATGATTCAACAATCTCGGCCGGAACGTCAAACAACATTTTCTTCGCATTCGATGCCATTCAAAGCAATTGTGGAAATAGGATTTTGGCACAAAGACGTCGTTTCCGAAGATTCGCGTATTTTTTGGCAATGTTATCTTCATTATGGCGGCGATTGGCGAGTGGAAGCGCTTTTTTACCCTGTTTCAATGGACGCCAATGTAGCGTTGACTTTTTGGAAAACAATGATAAATCAATACAAACAGCAACGCCGTTGGGGTTGGGGATGTGAAAACATTCCTTATTTTTTGGAAGGATTCAGAAAAGATTCAGCGGGCGAAAAAAGAATTTCGCCGAGTAAAAAATTGTATCTGACATTCAACATACTTGAAAGTTTTCATTCGTGGGCGACAAATACACTTATGATATTTGCGCTCGGCTGGCTTCCGATTTATTTAGGCGGGGCGAATTTCAACTTTACCGTGCTTTCATATAATCTGCCTCAGACGACGAGATTTATTATGACCTTGGCGATGGTCGGAGTTGTGAGCGCGGCGATTTTAAGCATTATTCTTCTTCCGCCGAAACCGAATTGGTTTAAAAAACGGCATTATATTTTTTATATTCTCCAATGGTTTTTAATGCCCATTACTTTGGTTATTTTCGGCGCCATTCCGGCATTTGAAGCGCAAACCAGAATGATGCTCGGCGGCAAATTTCGGCTGGGTTTTTGGGTCACGCCCAAACATAGATAGGACATAACAAGGCGAACGGGGAAATTGAAAAAATTTTTGGAATAAAAAACTTTTACCAACCGTATACGCTATAGCGTATACAGTTATCAAAAGTTAAAAAACAAGTTCTTACGAAGTTGAACTTCGTAAGAACTATCTATTACTATATAACGACTTGATGCGCTATCATATATGATAGCGCCTTGGAAGGGAAAATATAAAGAGGATTTAATTATATTTTATAAAATTTAAACCAAATTTGTGAACTCCGATTTAATAAGATATTTAAGGCGCTATCATATATGATAGTACCCTAAAATTGTTATGTTCGCGGAAATAACTTCCTTCCAGAATCTCCGCAGCGCTTATCTCGGGACGCGAAAGTGTATAACGACTTGCGATGTCGTTAGGTTTATTTGTTGGAAAAAAATTTGCTTGCGTTGCGGCGGGAGCTTTTAAATAAAACATACCGGCGCGGCGGCTATCGCGAATTCATGGTTAGAGAGAACGGGAATTAAAAGGTTTTTGCGATTCGTGGCGGGGATACGTAAGGTTTGCCAAGTCCTACAAGCTGATGGAAAAGCTTGGGCTATTCTAATTTGAATTATTAGCTGATTAATATTATTATAGTATAAAGTAATCGTTTTTAATAATGACCGTTTTTATTTACATAATAAATAGATTTTTTTATCGCTTCATTGAGTTTTGGCGCCATTGGTATGTCGGCGGTTTTAAAATAGGGAGTAATATTTTTTTGTCTTTACTGGAAAAGTTGGATAGAAAAGTGGTGTTAAGAATAACTTTAAAAAATTTTTTCCAGCCGCTTTATCAGGATAGAAGTTTTATCGGATATTTTTTGGGAATTATTTTCAGGAGCATCCGCCTATTTTTCGGCGGAATTTTTTATTTACTCGTCGCTATTTTAGCGTTAGCGGTTTATCTATTTTGGCTTGCGATTCCGCTTTTGATTATTTTTGAAATAATAAAAGATTTCAGGTTATAGGTTATAGGTTTTAGATATAATGAACACATATTTTGACGAACCGCGCTTGAAAATGACAACACTTGAAAGAATAGCGGTCCGTTTTATTATTTATTGTTTTTACGCGGTTTTCGCTGCCGCGACCGTCGTCTTTCTGATGTCGAACGTAAAATTTTTGTTTTGGCTTGGAGTTTTTGACGTATTGTTTCTGCTCTACAGGATTTTTCATTTCAAACGGGCCGACGCCGAACTTTTTGACCTAAGAAATTTGTCTTCGGAGAAAAAAATAAACATCGGAAAATATTTTTCTCCGGCAAGCATTTCGGTTTTGGAACGGGCGCTTGAAAAGTCATCTGTTTCAAATGCGGATTTTTTCCTTAATCTGATTGATTTTTTGGCGAAAATCGGAGACGTGGAAATCGGACTTGAAAGAATGAACGTTCCTTTGGCGGAATTTCGTAAAAAAATCGGCGATTTGATAGAAAATTCAAAGGAAAACAAATTTTCTTCCAAGCCGGAAATAATTGCCAAGATTGAAAATTTGGCGAAAACCTCTTTCGAAATCGCATTGGCAAATAATGAAAAATTCGTTGAACCGAGGAATATTTTTTCGGCATTAAGTTCGGTTAATGAAGAAAAAGTATCGCAATTGTTCGGCGTTTTTTCGATAGCGCCGAAAGACGTGGAAAACGCGCTTATTTTTAGCCGTTTCAAAAATAAATTCAGATGGCTCAAGAGAATACCTGCTTCTTTAGGGGGGTTTGTAAGTAATCCTTATAAAATCCGCCACAGATTTATGAATCGCGCTTGGACTGCGCGGCCGACTCCGACTCTTGATAGATATGGCATTGATTTTACCGATTTGGCGCGCGCGGAAAGAGTTGGATTTTTAGTCGGACATCAAAACGAATACGATCGCCTTGCCGATGTTTTGTCGCGCCAAAGCAAACCTAACGCGCTTTTAGTGGGCGAGCCGAGCAGCGGAAAAGAAACATTAATTTACCATTTGGCATATGAGTTGATTAAAGATAAAACCCAGAAAAGTCTTTTTGATAAGCGATTAGTGTCTTTGTCTTTCGGGAATCTGGTTTCGGGCGCCGCCGATGCCGAAGTCGCTTTGCGCATCAGTAAAATAATTGAAGAAATAATTTTAGCGGGGAACATAATACTTTATATATCAGACATTCATAATCTTTATAAAACTTTCGGTCAGCAGTCCATGAGCGCGGCGGATATTTTGATTCCGGCGATTATCGCAGACGCTTTCCCAGTAGTAGCCGCCACTTCTCCAAGAGAATATAAAGAATTTATTGAACCGAAAAGTGATTTTGCCGGCGCATTTGAAACCATAAGAGTAAATGAAATTAGCGAAGACGAAGCCGTAAAACTTTTAACGTACGACGCCATTATTTTGGAAAATCAGACGGGCGTTGTCGTGCGCTTTGAAGCGATAAAGCAGGCGGTTTTTTTAGCGCGTAAATATTTCCGCCAAAAATTATTGCCTTCGAGCGCCGAGGATTTGCTGAAAGAGGCGCTTGCCGACGCCAGCCAAAAAGGGAATAAACTTTTGTCGGCTAATGATGTTATTGCCATCGCTGAAAGGAAAATAAATGTGCCTATTCATAAGGCGACAAAAGAAGAAGCGGAAAAACTTTTAAATTTGGAAAGTATTATTCATCAGAAATTAATAGACCAGGAGGAAGCGGTTAAATCGGTCAGCCGGGCTCTTCGGGAGTACCGTAGCGGGCTTTCACGCAAAGGCGGGCCCATTGCGGTGTTTCTTTTTGTTGGTCCGACAGGTGTTGGGAAAACCGAACTCTCGAAAATTTTAACTAAAATTCAATTCGGCTCGGAAAATATGATGATTAGATTTGATATGTCGGAATATCAGGACAAGCAAAGCATCGCCAGGTTTATCGGTTCGTCCGACGGCAAAATTGCCGGCTCTTTGACGGAGGCGGCGATTCAGAAACCGTATTCTCTGATTTTGCTTGATGAATTTGAAAAAGCGCATCCGGATATTTTGAATTTATTTTTACAATTGTTTGATGAGGGCAGGCTGACTGATAATTTGGCCAGAACGATTGATTTCACAAATACGATTATTATCGCCACTTCAAACGCGCATTCGGACTTTATAAAGTCGCGCCTTGAGGCGCGCGCTCCATTTGGAACAATCACGGAAGAGCTTAAGAAAAAACTTACCGATTATTTCAAGCCTGAATTGCTAAATCGTTTTTCAGAAATCATCGTTTTTAAAGCGCTTTTGATTTCCGACATTGAAGCGATTAGTAAACTTCAGCTTGCCGATGTGGCGAAAACAATTTCCGAAGCCCGGGGAATCAATTTATCTTTCGATGAGGCGGTTATAAAAAAAGTTGCCGAGCTTGGATTTAACCCGGTTTTCGGCGCAAGACCGCTAAGAGGCGTAATTTCTGAAAAAATTCGCAGCGTTTTAGCGGAAAAAATATTGTGCGGCGAAATAGAAAAAGGCGGCAATTTGCGAATTTCGCTTAGCGAACAGGGAGATTTTAATTTTGTGTCAAAATAATAATTATTTAAAAATGAAAATAAAAATAGATATAAATATTTAAGAGACCACACCCCGGCCGGGTTGGGCAAGTAAATATTTCTATGGCCAATCGAGAGCTCGCTAAAATTTTTAACGAAATCGCCCTTTATTTTGAAATGGACGGCGCGCCTTTTAAACCGCAGGCATATGAAAAGGCGGCCATAAATTTGGAAACGCTCTCGGAAGACGTTAAAGACATTTATAAAAAAGGCGGGAGGGAAGCGCTCGAAGAAATTCCCGGGGTCGGGAAAAACATCGCGGATAAAGTTATTGAATATATTAAAGTTGGGAGAATAAAAGAATACGAAAAATTAAAAAAGAAAACGCCGGTTAGCATTGACGAGCTGATTTCGGTTGAGGGAATCGGACCGAAAGGCGTCAGTTATTTATATAAAAAACTTAAAATAAAAAATCTTAAAGATTTGGAACGCGCCGCCAAGGCTGGGAAAATAAGAAACTTGCCGAACTTCGGTAAGAAAAAAGAGCAAAATATCTTGGAGGGCATCGAATTTGTGAAGCGAAGCAAGGGCAGATTTTTGCTCGGCGAAATTTTGCCGAAAGTCCAAGAAATCATTTCCGAACTTAAAAAATTAAAAGAAATTAAACAGATTTCAGAAGCCGGTTCCGTCCGCCGCAGAAAAGAGACAATAGGCGACGTTGATATTTTAATTACTTCGCCGAATCCCAAAAAAGTTATTGATTATTTTACCGTGATGCCTGGCGTGGTAAAAATTTGGGGCAAGGGGCCGACAAAAGCATCGGTTAGATTAAGTGTTGGTGTGGGGATTGATGTTGATTTGCGAGTTTTGCCGAATAGTCAATTCGGTTCGGCGCTGCAATATTTTACCGGCTCAAAAGAGCACAATATTATTTTAAGAAAAATCGCCATTGATAAAGGACTGAAATTAAACGAATATGGCCTCTTTCGGGGCCCGAAAATGATTGCTGGCAGAACTGAAAAAGAAGTTTATGCTGCCTTGAAAATGGACTACATTGAGCCAGAGCTTCGGGAGAATCAAGGAGAAATTGAAGCAGCTCTTCGACAAGCTCGGGGTAAACCCAATGGGTTGCCAAAAATTATCGGCTACAAAGATATTTTGGGCGACCTGCATTGCCATTCTAATTGGGACGCCCCGAAGCAGAGCGAGCTCGCTACGGGGCAGGGCGGAAAAGACTCCATAGAAGATTTGGCGAGCGCGGCGATAAAAATGGGCTATCAATATATTGGCATCGCCGACCATACGAAATTTTTGCGGATTGAAAACGGTTTAAACGAAAAGCAATTAATTGAACGCAATAAAGAAATTGATAAAATTAATAAAAAGTTTCAAGCTTCAGGTTCCAAGTTTCAAGTTTTAAAAGGTTGCGAGGCGAATATTATGGCCGACGGCTCAATTGATATTGACGATAAAGTTTTGGCGCAGATGGATTTTGTTATTGCCGGAGTTCATTCGCAAATGAAAATGTTAAAAGTTCAAATGACTAAAAGAATAATTAGGGCTATGAAAAACCCAAATGTTGATATTATTTCGCATCCGACAGGCAGGATTTTAAAAAAAAGAGATGAATATGAAATTGATTTTGATGAACTTTTAAAAATCGTTAAAGAAACCGGAACAATTTTAGAAATAAATGCTTTCCCCGTGAGATTGGATTTAAACGATGTTCATATTAAAAAAGCGAAGCAAGCGGGCGTGAAAATGGTTATTAATACCGATGCTCATAAAAAAGAACATTTGCGGTTTATAGAATACGGAATCTCTCAAGCTCGCCGCGGCTGGGCGGAGAAGAAAGATATAATAAATACTTGGCCTTTGGAGAAGTTGATAAGGGCGATAAAAAATAGAGAAGACTAAATTTTCTTCGCTATTTTTTCAAAAACATCCGGTTCGTTTTGGGCCAGTTCGGCCAATATTTTTCTGTTGAGTTTGATATTCGCTTTTTTCAATCCGGCCATAAATTTGCCGTAAGGGAGGTTTTGCGTTCTTGAGGCGGCGTTGATTTTCACCTGCCAAAGTTGGCGGTAATTCCGTTTGTTTTCTTTTCTGCCCTGGAAAGCGTGCGTCCATGCGTGTAGCAATGCTTCTTTTGCCGCTCTTTCTTTTGATTTTCTTCCCCACTTGAAACCTTTGGTGTATTTAAGGGTCTTTGCTCTTTTTTTATTGCTTGTTGTTCCGCGTTTAACCCGTGTCATTTTATTAATCCGAAATAATTTATCCGAACAATCCGAAATTTATCCAAAAACCTGTTTTATGTTTTTCGGATTTGTTCGGATATTTTGGATGCGTCTTTTCGGATGCCTAATGATATTTTTTGATAATTTTATTCCCGAGAGCCATTTCTCGGTACAGTTTCTTTCTTCTTTTCTGGACGGTTCTTTTTTTCGCCAAGTTATGGCCCTGGCCCATAGTCCTTTTCAATATTTTTCCGGTTTTCGTAACCTTTATTCTTTTTTTGACACTGTGTTTCATTTTATTAATCCGAAATAATTCATCCGAATAATCCGAAATTTATCCAAAAACCTGTTTTATGTTTTTCAGATTTGTTCGGATATTTTGGATGCGTCTTTTTGGATGCTATTTTTTTGCTATTTGTATTGTTATCCCCCGGCCGCCGAATTTCGGTTCGGAAACAACTTTGTATTCAATACTTATTGTTTTTAAAAATTCATTCAATTTTTGTTTGGCCCAATCCCTATTGGCTTTCTCTCTGCCCTTTAATTGAAATATAATTTCTACATTATTGCCTTTTGAAAGGAATTTTTCAGCCAGCCGCGCTTTTATATCCAAATCATTTTTCGCCGCTCGCGGACTGACCCTGATTCCTTTTAATTCTCCTGTTTTTTGCGCGGATTTCTGCTTTTTAAATTCCTTTTCTTTTTGAAAGCGGAATTTGTCGAAATCTATCATTTTCGCAACCGGCGGATTAGCCATCGGAACAGTTTCTATCAAATCAAGTCCGCTTTCTTGCGCCAATTTAAACGCCGCTTCGCGCGACATTATGCCTATGCTTTCTCCTTTTTCGTTCACGACTCTGAGTTCGGGCGCTATTATTTGATTGTTAACTCTGTAATTGATTTGCAAATTGTTAATTTATTAATTGGTGGACCCCGTTAGAAATTAGACAAAATATATTTTGCCACCTTTTTATTTTAAAATAGATTAAAAATATTTTTGATTATACAATGATTATCTAATTTCTAACGGGGTGGAGATGGGGGTATTGAAACCCCGTCCAAACGTTTTTCTAAAAAACTTCTACAAGCTTAGCTTGGTTGGATTAAAGGCTTAAAAAGTAAAAACCAAGCGAAAAGTTTTTAAACCTTTTGTCTAATTGTCTCCCGGTTTTCGGCGGAAACCGGAACGAGCTCAAGTTATAACACCCTTGCCGCTAATATGAGCAATTAGCGAAGGATGCCGCATTTACGCAAAAGCGAACGCGGGAGCAACATTTCTGTTGGCAGTTATGTGTTTTTTGATTGGTTTAGCGAGTCAATCGGCTCGGCTGCTGTTTTTTTGAAATGAACATTTGTCAAAGCCTGGCATCCCCAAATCGCGATCCGAAACTACGAATTCATCCGAATCTACGAAATATATCCGAAAAACGTTACTGTTTAGGATTTAGAATTTTGTATTTCGAATTTCGCGCATGGCCTCTCTTTTTTTGAGAAGCTCTCTTTTATCCGCTTTTTTGCGGCTTTTCGCCAACCCGATTTCAATTTTTATCAGATTGAACTTGCCCTTAGTATAAACTTTGAGAGGCAGCAAAGTCAACCCCGATAGCAGACGCCCTGCGTCGCTACGGGGCATAGCCTTTTTACTTGCATGTCCGATTATACTATTTATTTCAGAACGTTTTAAAAGCAATCTGCGCGTGCGTTTTGAATCATAATCTTCCGGCGCGTTCTTCGGTTGGTATGCCGGAATATCGGCGCCCAGAAGCCAAAATTGATTTTCTCTGAAAACAACATAAGAACCGGCAACGTTTATCCTGCCGTTTTTTATTGATTTGACCTCAAAACCTCTTAATTCAACTCCCGCCTCGTACGTTTCAAGAATTTCATAGTCAAAATACGCTCTTTTATTTGTGGTAATAACCATAAATTAAGTATTAAGTATTTGGTATTAAGTATCAAGTATCTCTTTAAATTTATCTTTTTATCAATTAAGATAAGACTATGATTAAAGCGGAAATAGAAGCTTATGTTAAAAAAGCAGTTGATATATTTCTGCGTGAGTCTGCGTTAAGTCCGTGTGAGTCTGCGGTCGCGGATATTTTAGTTCCTGAAAA
>Ga0100401_1004597_pt1 | contig 10222 bp, 12 predicted proteins | sample CryGeymeta201525_FD_80421 | JGI IMG/M metagenome (GOLD analysis project Ga0100401, IMG submission 80421) | Groundwater microbial communities from Crystal Geyser aquifers in Utah, USA - Crystal Geyser metaG 2015-25 | ecosystem: Environmental > Aquatic > Deep subsurface > Groundwater | place: USA...
ATTAAGACCGCCACCACAGATGACATCAATGGACCCCGCATATTTGGAATCAATAAGAAACCAAATGGGAAATAATATTAATTATAGCATTACAGAAGCAGGTTATACAACAACATATTCAGGCGGATCAATAGACAATTTAATATTTCATACAGCTGCAGATATAACATTAAGAGCTCCTGAAGTGGGAAACGAACCAACAGATAAAATGTACGCTAGTGGAATGAGAGAATTAATAGGCAGAAATGGGACTTTGAGCGGAACAAACCAATATACAAGTTTCATGAATGGTGCTCTACCAAACGACATACAAGTAGCAAATATGACACAAGACTTTGCAAATGTAGCGATAATTTATACAAATATGAGTTCTCGTGCTAAGAAGAAAACACACACTGGCCTTGCAACACTTGAATAAAAGAAAGTAGTCAAGGCGAGGCTTTCAGAGGGTGCGGCGGATTCCGATCCGCCGTTTTCATTTAAAATCATTTCAACCTTATGCGCTATATGGTATTATGATAATTATTATGGGTACGACGGTTTCACCGGGACCGGCGGATTCCGATCCGCCGTTTATAAATGATACCGATCGGAATCCGCATTACCCCATAAATCGCCGATCGGAATCGGCGACACCCGTGGGTGCAGTGTCCCAATTGCTCGGAACCGATCCGCTGATTGAAAAACTCCAAAAAGAATATTACTCCCTCCGGAAAAAGTACATAAAAGCCTGCGATGATTTATTGGATGCGGAAAGAATGCCGAAAATAGATTTATCGAAACCTGAAAACTTAAAAGTGATGATAAACACGCTAAAATTTTGGGAAGGGAAGAAGTTAAAATCCCATGCTTTTTGTGTGATGCCCAACCATGTACATTGGGCATTATAAGCACTTGAAAAAGACAAAAAAGGAGAGCCGGTTTATTTGCAAGATGTAATGTATTGGATAAAACGGTTTTCGGCCAGCGAAATCAATAAACTGGAAAACCGCGAAGAGAAATTATGGCAAAAGGAGAGTTTTGATACCACTATCCGCAACGAAAAACATTTGTACAACGCCATTGAATACACGTTAAACAACCCCGTTGTTGCAGGTCTTGTAAAAACACGTGAAGATTGGCCCGGGTGCGGAAGTTTCCAACTTCCGTTTTAAAACGCGGTTAAAAACCGCGGCACCCACGGGATTAAATAACTGCTGCCTTTCCGCTGCTTAAATATTTTTTGATTGAAGACACACGTAATAATTCCGCTTTCTTCTCTGGCTCCAATTTGATTTCCTTGTTTCCGGCGATTAGTGATTCCAAGGGTATCCCCAGATAACGGTTTAATAAAGTTATCATTTTTAACGTCAGCGCTCTCCTTCCGTTTAAAACCTCAGAAACCCTTGTTTTCCCACCAAACAGCGGTGCCAGATCAGCTTGTTTCAGGTTCATTTGGTCCATCCTGAATTTAATGGCATCTATCGGTGACGGAGCTTCCATCCGGTAATTTTCCTGTTCGTATTTTTCAATAAGTAGCGACAGAAGTTCCAATTCTTCTCCTTCAGGACTATTCGGTTTTATAGCATCTTCAGAACTGTTCATCAAAAAATAAACCCTTTCGCACGCTTTATTATAATCTTGTTCTGTTTTTAATATTTTAGTTTTCATAACTTACTGTTTTTGCATCAATTTTATCATATTCTTTATGGGTGCCAAACCACACTATAAAAATTATTTTGAGTTTGTATTCAACGTCAGCAATTAGCCTGTAATCATTGCCTTTTATATTGAACACTACCCGTTTTGAACTGATAATACTGGCATTCCGGTATTTTGCTTTCAATTCATTCGCATTGTTCCAGGTCGAGAACTTTACTTCATAAATCCAGGCTTTTAAAGGTTCTTCTGCCTGTTTGTATTCACCCTGTCTGCAATAATCAGAGAGAGTCTTTTCCTTTATTATTCTCATGCAGTACAAAGTTAATAAAAGTTACCAAATAGGGTATTTTTTTGAGGTTTTAAAGTTCTGAAAAATCGCGGTTACCCGAAAGCTTTCCCCAATCTTTCGAGCGCTTCAACCAAAATACTTCGCGGGCAGCCAATATTGATGCGTAACCATCCATCACCGCCGGTACCAAATCGTCCGCCATCATTTAATCCAACTTTTGCATTTTCAATGGTAAATTTCATCAGCTCATCATTTTTCATTCCGTATTCCCTGAAATCGAGCCAAATCAGATAAGTGGCTTCTGGTTTCATAACTTTTACTTTTGGCAGCCTGGCGTTGAAAAAGCTTTCCAAAAGCTGGTAATTATCCCATAAATATTGAAGCATTTGTTTCAACCATTCATCGCCGTGCGTGTAGGCGGCTTCCATGGCAACCGTTCCAAAAATGTTTCCCATTCCCAAATGGCCTACACTAATTGCCCTTTCATAACGGGCAAAATGGGTTTTGTTGGGAATAATCACAATTGAAGATGAAAGTCCGGCCACATTAAATGTTTTACTTGGCGCCATCGAAACCATGCAGTTTTGCGCAATTTCATCCGAAATGCTGGCAATCGGGGTGTGCTGATGTCCTTCAAAAATTAAATCGGAATGGATTTCATCTGAAATAATCATGATTTTATTTTCGATGCAGATGTTGGCAAGCTCTGTCAACTCTTCCCGTGTCCAAACCATTCCGCCCGGGTTCTGCGGATTGCACAACAGCAACAGTTTTGTATTTTCGCCAATTTTCGATTTTAAATCTTCAAAATCGAAGGTGTAACGGCCATTTTCTATTTTGAGTGGATTTTCAATCATTTTTCGTTTTGTGCCTTTCACGCAATCGAAGAACGGAAAGTAAACCGGAGGTTGCACAACCACTCCATCTCCGGGTTTCGAAAAAGTTTCGATGGCAAACGTTAATCCAGCCACCACTCCGGGACTAAATGAAATCCATTCCTTCTGTATTTCCCAGTTGTGGCGACGTTTCATCCAGTTAATTATCGCCTGGAAATACGAATCGCCCCGGAAAGTATATCCGTAGATTTCGTGTTCAGTTCTTTTTTTAATGGCATCAACAATAAAATAGGGGGATTTAAAATCCATGTCGGCCACCCACAATGGCAACACTTCGCTGTCGCCAAAAAAACGTTCGCGGGCATCGTATTTTAAACAGTTTGTGCCTTCGCGGGAAACTATTTCATCGAAATTGAATTTCATTTTATTAGTATCAAGTATTAAAGATTATTAGTATCAAGTATCAAGATTATTAGTATCTAGTATCCAGTATCCAGCATCCAGGATCCAGGTTCATACATCCAATTTCCGGTTTCATGAATCAATTCGCTTCAAATAATTCAAGCCTTCGTCTTGTTCCACTTTTAAAACAAAATCAAAACGGTTTAAATCAAGGCAAAGATCAAAATCGGCTTGTGGCGACCAGCTTTGTTTTTCGGAATCAAAAAACCGGGCGCCGGAACCAGTTCGAATAATTTCAACCATTTCTTCAAATCTTTTTGATTTTTCTCCTTCGCCTGAGGGGAGGTCGGGTGGGGCTTTTTCCAATTCATTTTTAATCCATTCTGCACAAAGCGTATCTTCGTCGGTGGGGTACTCGCACGCATAACCCATACAAACCAGTGATACAATTTCAGGTTGTTTTTGCTGAATGTATTTTACAATAGCACCGGCATTTACATAACTTCCGGTAATTATTTCACTGGCGTTGATTGCATTAGCAATTCCCTGCGTGCCTGAGCTTGTAGTATGTACAACAGTTTTATCTTTCAGATTAGCATTTAAGATTTGCGACGGTGAATTTCCAAAATCGAATCCAGGCGGTTTTTGCTCGTTTCGCTCGCCAATCAACACGAAATCAGGATTTTGCTCTTTAAGTTGGTATGCCAGTCCGATTTCCCCAATAGGAAAAATTCGGTTCACACCACAATCGAAAGCATAACAGGCGGTTGAAAATGCCCGAAAAACGTCAATAATAACTGTTAATCCTCTTGCATCTTTCGCTCCTTCAAGTAATTGCAGGATTCTAACTTCCATAAAATATTTTTTCCGAAAGTAAATAAAATTAACTTAACATATACTGAAATCAGTTGGCATGATTATTGATATTGCGCGCACGTTCGTTATAACTATCTGTATATCTGATATATGGTTTCAATATTAATTCTGGATTTTAAAACGAATATTAATTTTACATTTATTTGATGCAGTTTTAATATATGTTTTACAGCATATTTAGAAAAACATCGTACGTTTGCAAAGTCTTGTTAAATTAAAATTACAAGTTATGAAAACAATTAAATTATTGACAACGTTAACAGCGGTCGCGATTGTAGCAATTGCAACTGCGGTTGAAAAACCCAAAATGGATGTAATCCCATTGACTGCCGACCGGGCAATCGTATCGATTACAAATGAGAACCCTGCTCTTTTTGAAATGAGCATTGAAACTTTGGATGGTAGTTTGGTTTTCTACAAACTTACTACCGATGCCTCAACTCAGTATCAGCAAGTTTTTGATTTTGCAAACCTTGAAAAAGGGAAATACATGCTAAATCTGAAAGTAAATGATACAAAAGTGATCAGAGAATTTGAAGTGACCAGTAAAAACATTCATGTCGGAGAATCGAAATTAAGGTTCGATCCTTATTTCTCTTTTAAAAACGACATGCTCAAATTCTCTTACCTTAATTTCGATCTGGAAAACTACAGCTTGTACATCTACAACAACGAAGGATTGATTTTCCAGAAAAAAATAGGGAAAGACTTTACCCTTCAGAATGGGTTTAACCTTTCGAAACTCGAAAGCGGAAACTATAAAGTGGTATTAAGCAGCAGAAATAACGAATTTGCGATAAACATTGTAAAATAAACCTGAAGATGACGATTGAAAAAGCTCTGCATTTGCAGGGCTTTTTTTATTTGAGTCCACAGCCGGCAATGTTAAATTTTTTCATCTATTTTTGTCACTACCAATTTTGAAATTTATACGATGGCACAGGAAGATCTTTTTAAAAAGCTGGTTGCACACTGCAAAGAATATGGTTATGTATTTCAATCGAGCGAAATTTACGACGGGCTTGGCGCGGTGTACGACTACGGACAGAACGGTGTTGAACTAAAAAACAACATTAAAAAATACTGGTGGGACAGCATGGTGCTGCTTCACGAAAATGTGGTTGGAATCGACTCGGCTATTTTTATGCACCCCACTATCTGGAAGGCTTCCGGCCATGTTGATGCTTTTAATGATCCGCTTATCGACAATAAAGATTCGAAAAAACGATACCGTGCCGATGTTTTAATCGAAGAACAATTAGCCAAAATCGAAGATAAAATCAACAAGGAAGTCGAAAAAGCAGCTAAAAGATTTGGAGAGGCTTTCGACGAAAAACAGTTCCGCGAAACCAATGGCCGTGTGCTGGAAAACCAGCAAAAATGGGACAACCTTCATACCCGTTTCGCAAAAGCTTTAAACGATGGCAACCTCGATGAACTTAGACAAATTATTGTTGACGAAGAAATTGTTTGCCCCGTTTCGGGTACCCGCAACTGGACAGAAGTGCGCCAGTTTAATCTGATGTTTTCGACTGAAATGGGTTCAACTGCCGATGGTGCGCTGAAGATTTACCTGCGCCCCGAAACTGCCCAGGGAATTTTTGTCAATTATATGAATGTGCAGAAAACCGGGCGCATGAAAATTCCGTTTGGGATTGCCCAGATTGGAAAAGCTTTCCGCAACGAAATTGTGGCCCGCCAGTTTATTTTCAGAATGCGTGAGTTTGAGCAAATGGAAATGCAGTTTTTTGTAAAACCAGGCACAGAACTCGACTGGTTTGAAAAGTGGAAAACCACCCGTATGAACTGGCACCAGGCATTGGGATTTGGCGTTGAAAATTATCGTTTCCATGTGCACGAAAAGCTGGCACATTACGCCAATGCGGCTGTTGACGTGGAATACAAATTCCCGTTTGGATTTAAGGAAGTGGAAGGAATACACTCGCGCACCGATTTCGACCTTTCGCAACATGAGAAATTTTCAGGAAAAAAAATCCGCTATTTCGATCCGGAATTGAATGAATCGTATGTACCATTTGTTGTTGAAACCTCTATTGGCGTTGACCGCATGTTTTTACAGGTTATTTCGGCTGCGTACTGCGAGGAACAGTTGGAAAACGATATGCGCGTAGTGCTGAAAATACCGCCGGTACTGGCACCTGTGAAACTGGCTGTTCTTCCGCTGGTTAAAAAAGACGGGCTGCCTGAAATTGCCCGCGAGATTATCGATGACCTGAAATTTGAGTTCAACTGCCAGTACGACGAAAAAGATTCGATTGGCAAACGTTACCGCCGGCAGGATGCCATCGGTACGCCTTTTTGCGTAACCGTTGACAACCAGACCCTGGAAGACAACACCGTTACCATCCGTCACCGCGATACTATGGAACAGGAACGGGTAGCGATCAGTCAGATTGGAAGCATTATAGGAAAACAAGTTAGTTATAAAACGTTGTTTAGCAAGTTGTAGTTTGTTCAGATTTTTATACTTTTGAGAAAAGCATAACACATGACAACTTTAACAGGTACATATTATAAAGGAAGATTAAAACTTGACAAACCGGTTAAGTTTGCAAAACCAGTTAAAGTGACTGTTACCTTTGAAAAGGAAAAACAAAGCGGATTATCACTGTCTGACTTTTCTTTTACTGAAACTCAGGATGTGCTCAAGGAATGTAAAACCTCTTTTGCTGATGAAGTTATAAAGGAAAGGCGTAAAGCAAAATGAAACTGATTAATTGATTACCTGTTAAAAACTGAAATATTGGATTTACATTGATACCAGAGGTATCAAATGTTTATAGACCATCATTCAAAATGTTTGTATGACCCCGGGGTCGAATACCCTGGTCGTTTGTTAAAGCTATAAACATTCAAACCCTTCGGGTTTAATTTAGAATATTACAAATTCTTTAAATTGTGAGGTTTAAACCATGAAGAAAGTTCTCATCATCACCTATTACTGGCCGCCCAGTGGAGGTGGAGGTGTAATGCGGTGGCTGAAAATGTCGAAATTTCTTCCCGAACTGGGCTGGCAACCCATTATTTTTACTCCCGAAAATCCCGATCCATCGGTGATTGACGAAAGTTTACTGAAAGAAATCCATCCTGAAATCATCGAAATAAAAACGCCAATCTGGGAACCTTACGATTTGTACCGCAAACTGACAGGCAAAAAAAGCGGCGCAAAATTCAAAGCCGGGTACATTTCCGAAGCATCAGAAGGGAGTTGGAAAAGCAGGCTTTCAGTTTTTATCCGCGGCAATTTTCTGATTCCCGACCCACGTATTTTCTGGGTCTCTCCTTCAGTTAAATTTCTGACCAAATATTTAAAAGAAAATCCGGTTGACCTGATTGTTTCCAGCGGCCCGCCGCACAGTATGCACCTGATTGCGCCCGGGTTGAAAAAAAAATTTGAAATTCCCTGGATTGCTGATTTCCGCGACCCGTGGACAGATATCGATTTTTACCATAAACTGAAGCTGACCCGGCTGGCCGACAGAAAACACCGGCAGCTTGAAAAAAAAGTGCTTGCCGCTGCCGACTACGTGGTTACGGTAAGTCCAAGCTGCGCTGCAGATCTTGAAAAAATTGCCAACCGTAAAATAGAAGTCATCCCCAACGGTTACGACCCTTCGGACTACAAATTTGAAAAACCCGCTCTCGACAAAACTTTTACCATATCGCATTTCGGGGCTTTTAACAAGGACCGCAACCCCGCAACACTTTGGCTGGCAATGAATGAAATTGCAATTGAAAACCCGGATTTTAAAAATCTGTTGCGTATTAAACTTTATGGCCAAACCGATGTATCAGTCATCAACGACATTCAAAAAAACAACCTGACTGATAACCTTAATTTAATCGAGCATCTCCCGCACCAAAAAGGATTGGTTGAATTGAGCAAATCGCAGGTGCTTTTGCTGCCGTTAAATAATGCACCCAATGTAAAAGGAATACTTACGGGCAAGATGTTTGAATATATTGCCCTTCAGCGCCCAATTCTGGCGCTCGGCCCAACCGATGCTGATTTTGCAGAAATACTGAGAGAAACTAACTCAGGTATTTCGCTGAATTTTGATGATTTACAGGGAATTAAAAATGCACTCCAAAATTATTTTCAGCTTTTTAAGAAAAACAAACTAATGGTTGAATCGGGTGCTTACGAAAAATATTCAAGAAAAAACCTGGCTGCTCAATTTGTAAAGTTGTCAGAAAAATAACCTCTAAGTTTTCTTCGGAATTTTCAGTTTCTGTCCAACAACCAGCCCTTTTTCGTTTGAGATTTTGTTGAAATGCATAATATCATCGCTTGAAATGCCATCGTATTTTTGCGAGATATTCCAGATATTGTCACCATTTCTAACCGTATAATATTCAAACTCAGTCGATGAATTTGCGATGCTTGTATTTATGGCAGATGAATTATTACTGGTTTGCTTTTGTGAAGCTCTTGCCGTACTCGAATTTGCATGTTTCGATTTATCTTTTTCAGGAACATAAATGGCCAGTTTCTGCCCAACGCGTATCAGGTTTTTCCTGATGTTGTTCCAGTAAACCAAATCATTTTGTTTCACCTTGTACCTTGCTGCAATTCCACCAACGGTATCTCCGGTTTTTACTGTGTAAACAATTTTGGCTTTCCCTTTCACATCGGACGGTGTAAAATAGCCCGAGCTACTTTCAACCGGATTAACCAGCGTGTTGTTGGGGAAATAGCGCTCGCGCTCGTATGTAAAAACCAAAGTATCCTTTTCTATAAATTCAAAAGTCTTTTCTTGTGGAAGAACTATCGGATAAGGCTTGCTTTCGCTGGCAGGAATCACCCCGCGCCGGTACATTGGATTTAAGGCCTGTAAATATTCCTTTTCAACATTGAGGGTAGCCGTTAACTGGTCGAAATGCAGGTAGTTATTTACCATTATCGTGTCCACATCAATTGGCATTGCAGGAATTTGCGGTTTCAGGTTGTGTTCTTCGTAATAATTCATCATGTATGCAGCCGCAATAAACAGCGGAACATATCCCCGGGTTTCGCGTGGCAGCAGGTAATACAACTCCCAGTAATTTGTTTTTCCGCCTGAACGCCGGATTGCTTTGTTTACGTTGCCCGGCCCGCAATTGTATGCTGCAATCGCCAGATGCCAATCGTTATAAATATCATACAGATATTTTAAATATTGTGCTGCCGCTTCCGATGATTTTACCGGATCGCGTCGTTCATCAACAAAACTGGTAATTTCAAGCCCCATTAATTTACCGGTGCCATACATAAACTGCCATAATCCCATCGCCCCAACCCTTGACGTTGCCTCCGGATCAAGGGCTGACTCAATAATTGAAAGATATTTGAGCTCAAGTGGCAAATCGTGTTTGTCCAGAATTTCCTCAAACATGGGAAAGTAATATTCTGACAAACCAATCATCCGTTCCACCTGATCGCGTTTACGTTCGGTGTACATTTTTATAAAACTCAAAACGGCAGGATTGTATGAAAGATCAATGACTTGCTCTGTTTTTTCAAGACGCTGAACATAAACGGAGTCGGGAATATTTGTGGGATAAACATCTAAAAACGACTCTTCAGGTGAATCGCCGCCAAATGCACTTTTCGAAAACCAGTTGTTGGTTGCACTGTCGATTTGCGATGAAAATATGTCGCTTAAATCTTCATCCACTATTTTTTTCTCAATTAAAGATGAATCTGTTTCCAGCGAAAAAACAGAATCTTGCATTAGTTCGGGTTCCTGGGCAGAAACGATATTGAAAATAAGGGTGAACACAATGATAATCAGTTTTACTTTTTTCATCCTATTTATTAAAATTTAAACGTGCAGTTAATTCCGTAAACCAATTGATTTTCAAAGGTTTTAACTGTAGGTTGCCAATTTAAGGTCAGGTCTTCGCTTATATCGAAATCAAACAAGTGAGCGTCAACGCTGGCATCAATAATGTTGAGGCCATAAAAACCGACCATACTAATAATGAGTAAATCGCGGTTTCGACGATAATATTCCGATTGCTTCGATAAACCGGTTTTGAAATTAAGAGAATCTGTTGGATTTTCCAAATCGTAATATTTAGATGCTTCAATTTTAAGGTGAGAATTTGTATTTGGGTCTTTATCGGACAGGTCGCGGTATGCTTGTTTGTACGTACTGTAAAAACCATTGTTCCA
>Ga0100401_1004600_pt1 | contig 10217 bp, 8 predicted proteins | sample CryGeymeta201525_FD_80421 | JGI IMG/M metagenome (GOLD analysis project Ga0100401, IMG submission 80421) | Groundwater microbial communities from Crystal Geyser aquifers in Utah, USA - Crystal Geyser metaG 2015-25 | ecosystem: Environmental > Aquatic > Deep subsurface > Groundwater | place: USA...
CCGGGCATCGCGAGGCGGTGTTCGTGCTCGGCTACGAGCGCCTCTGCGCCGATCCCGAGGCCGCGCTGGATGCCTTGCTGGGCCACCTGGACCTGGACCCGGCGCCGTTCGCCGCGATCCGCGCCGACTACGTCGGCCGGATCAGCCCGCCCGATTACTACCGACCGGAGTTCAGCGATTCCGAACTCGAGCGCATTCGCGAACTGACCGCGCCGGTGGCCGCGCGGCTGACTGCGGCCGAGGTTGCCGACCGGTGAGGCTGAATCGGGGATAATCCCGAATCCACTGTTGAAGCTGCGCCCCCATCGCGATGTTCCGTTTTGCCAGCAAAACCGAATACGACCAGTGCCTGCGGGAACGCGAGGCCCTGTTTGAGGCGCGTTGGCTTTGGGGCCAGCGTCTGCGCGAGGCGACCGGAAACTGTGGTCTCCAGCCAGGGTGGTGTGCGCTGTGCGAGAAGCCGACAAGGTTTTCCTATCGCGTCGATCCGGACGGCCCGATCGACTTGCGCGAAGAGCTGGCTTGTGAGCACTGCGGTCTTTCAGCGCGGGTTCGTGTCGTGATGCAGCTGCTGAGGGCTTTTGCGACGGACGCGAAGTCGGCCGTCTATGCCACCGAGCAGGCCACGCTGGCGTTCCGCTGGTTATCCGGAGCCTATCCGGATTCGATCGGCAGCGAGTATTTCGAGGATGAGGCGCGCTCGCGGCTGGAAGCGCACCTCGAGACGCTTTTCGGTGAGTCGCGTGTGCTTCGCTTCGAGGATGCAACCCGGCTCGGTCTCGATGATGCCTCGATCGACGCCGTGCTGAGTTGCGATGTGCTGGAGCACATTCCCGATCATCACGCTGCATTGCGAGAATTTGCGCGCGTGCTCAAGCCCGGCGGACACCTTGTGCTGACCGTTCCTTTTCTGGATGCCGATGAGAACTCCATTTTGCGCGCCCGGATCGGCCCGGGGGGCAGGATCGAACATCTGGTGGAGCCTGAATTCCACGGCGATCCGGTATCACCTGAAGGCGTACTGGCATTTCATTCCTTCGGCTGGGATCTGCTGGCCGCGGTCCGCTCCGCGGGCTTCTGGAGCGCGCATTGGTGCCTGCCGTGGGATCCGGCGCAGGGGATCTTCAGCGGTCTATGGGTCCTGCATGCACGACACTAGGGAACCTTTGAACAAGTGTGCGCGGAGCGCGTTCGGGTCGGTATTTCCCCCAAAGCGCCCATCGCGCAGGGGTGAATGTGTTCAGAGGTTCCTTGGAGGCTTGTTCGATCAATGGAGCGATTTCGATGATATCTGATGCCGCGAACGGCTTGCCGGCCGAGCTCGAAACCGAGGTCTGCATCGCCGGCGCCGGCCCTGCCGGAATCGTGCTGGCTCTGGAGCTGGCGCGTCGCGGCCGCCGGGTGCTGCTGCTCGAAGGCGGCGGCACCGATACGCCGGGAGATGCACAGTCGGTTTATGAAGGCGAGACCAGCGGACGGCCTTATCCCCTGCTGGGCTCTCGGCTGCGCTGGCTGGGTGGGACTTCGAACCATTGGGGGGGCTGGGTCAAGCCTCTGGACGATGTCGATTTCGAGGACAAGAGCCACTTTCCCCTGCCGGGTTGGCCGATCGGCCTTGCCGAGCTTCGGCCGTGGTACAGCTCGGCAGCCCAATGGTGCGAGCTCGATAGTGATGAGTTCGATCCGGCCGCGTTGCACGCCGATACGCAGGATCGGCTTCTGCCCTTGCCAGCCGATACGGGTTTCGTGCATCGCTTGTTTCGCTTCAGCCCGCCGACCCGCTTCGGTCTTCGCTACCGCGACGATCTGCAGCAGGCGCAAGGAATCGATTGCCGGGTCAATCTGAATGCGGTCGGGCTCGAGCAGGGCGACGATTGCGTGCGCGCCTTGATCGCCCGAACGCTAGACGGTCGCGAATGCCGGATTCGTGCATCCAAGTTCGTTCTGGCCATGGGCGGTATCGAGAACGCGCGTTTCCTGTTGAACCAGGACCATGTCCCCGGCAATCAGGGCATGCTGGTCGGCCGCTGCTTCATGGATCACTATGGTTTCACGCCCGGTGCCTTGCTGGCCGACGCGGACCTTGCCTACGAACGCGGCGCATTGCCTGGTCCGGACGTGATGGTGGTGATGGGGCCGAATCCGGAGCTGGTTCGCGATGCCGGCTTGCGCAACAGCTGCCTGATGCTGCGCGTCGACGGCCCCGACGAGCTGCTTGGGCCGGATTACTGGTCGGCCGTGCCCTTGGGCGGCGCTCCGGGCGCGATGCAGCGGATCGGGATGATCAACGAGCCCCTGCCGCATCCCGACAGCCGGATCGAGTTGTCCGATCAGCGCGACGCTCTCGGACTGCGTCGCGCTCGCCTGCACTGGCATCTGCCCGCGGAGGAGTTCGCACCAGTGATCGAGCTGTTCCGGCGTTGGGCGGACGGAATTTCAGCCGCCGGTTTCGGTCGGGTCCGCACGCTGCGCAGCGATCCGCCGGCGCTGGATGCCCATGTCGGGATCGGCTATCACCACATGGGAACCACCCGCATGTCGGCGATGCCTGAATTCGGTGTGACCGACCCGAACGGGCGCTGCTGGGATTGCGAGAACCTCTACATCGCCGGGAGTTCGCTGTTTCCGCATGTCGGCTACTCCAATCCGACGCTGACCATCGTCGCGCTGGCCGCGAGGCTGGCCGAGCATCTGGCAGGGCAGTTGGAGGCTTCGGCATGAAGCGTCGCGAATTCAACCGTGCCCTCGGCGGCAGCGTCATCGCGCTGCAGCTGGGTCTGCTCGCTGGCTGCGGCCGCAGCGATGCGCCGGTCGTCCTGGCCGGATCGGTGCAGGATGCGAATGCGCGCGCCGCCCTCGATGAAGTGGCCGGATCCCTGTCCGGAATCGAATTCGTCGGTCCGGTGTGTGATCGCCGCCTGGCCGTTTCCGATCCGCTGGGCGTCCTGCTGGAAGAGCTAAGGTCGCAATCCGGGAGCGTGCTCGATGCGCTGCGTGCAAGTTTCGCCATGGATTTCGAACGCAGCGATGTGGTCGAGATCGACGGCTGGCGCCTGAGTCGAAGCGAATGTCTACTGCTTGCGGGCGCTGCGCGTCTGCAGGGATTGTCCGAGGCCCGTGCTGCGAGCGCAGGTGGGTTCCGCGACGAAGCCTTCATCGACATCGAGCTCTGGGGACCGGATCGCACCATCGAGGGCGAGATCTTCAACCCGATCGGCAACGGTCGCGGCGGATTCTGGCTTCGGGTCAACGGTCAGGTCAACGGCTCGATGCGCCTGCAACTCGACGGCGTCGAGCTGGCCACGCACTTCGAGCCGGGCGTGATCACGGCAAGTCTCGAACCGGACTACATGGATCGAATCATTGCACAGACCGGGGTTTACGAACTGGTGCTGCTGGACAAGTCGCGCCGCTTGCGCCAGTCGGTCGGTTTTCTGACGGTTGCCGCGCGGCCGTCGATGGCGGTTCTGGCCGACGGCTCGACTTCGAAGGTGTTCTGTGCTCTTGAGGGCTGGGGTCCGCAAACGGCAGTCCTGGGCGAGGCGTTCAATCGGCAGCCGGACGGCATTGCCGCGTTCTGGGTCAGGATCGGTTGCGCGTCGCGTGAGGCTGTCCTGATGCTCGACGAGGTTGCGTTGCCGACCACGGTGCGGTCCGATCTGGTGACCGCGCGAGTGCCTCATCATGCCGACCTGGGCAGGGGCCATCACACCCTGGAGTTGTTCGATCGAGCGTCCGGCGAACTGCTGGAGATCGGCACTCTGGAAATCCAGTGATCGACAATCGGCCCGCAAGCTGCCGGTGACTGCATACATGCCCGGAGTGGAAATTCAAGGAATGATCACGCGGCTGAAAGCATTCGGCATGGATCGGTTTGCGGCACTTGTGCTGCTTTTCGGCGTGGTCGCGACATGGCTCGGCATGCGCGAGCACGCAGTCTTCGACGAGTTGCTCGTCGAGCCGGCGCTGACGTTGCTCGTGATCGCCGTGACAGCGCTGTCGCTGGCGATTCTGATTCGCGGCGTTCTGCAGCTCGATACCGCGACCGCTCTGTCCGCGGTGTGGGTCGCTGCGCTGACGGTAGCGGTGGGCGTTCAGGCGATGGTCGCGACTGCACTGTTTGTCGGCGCGGCTCTGGGCCTGGGATGGCGGCTGGTGCCGTCCGAATTTCCAGCCCCGGCGCTACTGGCACTGGTGGCGGGGATGGCGATCATCGCCGGGCTGTTGGGATGGCTGCTGCCGTTTCCGCTGCATGGCCGTGGAACGTACCTGGTGTCCTTGCTGCTGATCGCGGCCTTTACCTGGCGAGCCATTGTCGCGGCGGTCGATTCGATGCGAAGTCAGTGGAGCGAGGTCATCTCCGAATCATCCGCACCGTTCGCTGTTCTGATTGTTGGTCTGGTCGGCACCGCAGCCTGGCTGCCCACGATACTGTTCGACGACCTGGTGTATCACCTCGCTCTCCCGACCCAGTTGATGCATCTGGGGTACTACCGGCTGGATCCGGCGTCGCAGCTCTGGGCCCTTGCACCTTGGGCCGGGGATGTGATTCATTCCATTCCGGCGGTGTTGGCCCGGGACGAAGCACGGGGTGCGATCAACCTGGTGTGGCTGGCGTCCTGTGCCGCGCTGATCGGTGCCGTGGGATGTTCGCTGGGCTTGAATCAACGGCTTGCCTGTCTGACCGCCGCGTTGTTTGCGAGTCTGCCCCTCAATCAGTCCCTGATCCTGGGCATGCAAACGGAGTTGCCGACGACGGCCGCAGTTCTCGCGATGGCGCTTGTGATCCTCAATGCGCCTGCAGCACCGGAGCGCCGGACCTTGCTGCTGCTTGCAATTCTTTCCGCATTCCTCATGGGGCTGAAGACTTCGAACGCATTGACGATCCTGGTGTTCGGCGTCTGGCTGATTGCGCATTGGCGGGGGCAGCTCCCATGGCGTGAGTTGCCGCGGGCGGTGGCGATCGCGCTGCTTCTGGCCGGGTCGAGTTATTTTTTCGCAGGCTGGATCGCTGGGAATCCGGTACTGCCCTTGTACAACGATATCTTTCTGTCTGAATATGCGCGTCTGGAGCGATTTCGGGATAGTCGCTGGGACGAGCCGGTGCGTTGGAACCTGTTTTGGTCCATGACCTTCAATGTGGCCGAGTATTACAGAGGTCGCTCCGGAGCAACCGGGTTCGTGCTGGTGACCATGCTGGGCGGCGCCCTGCTGGCATTGTTCCAGTCGAGGCTTCGGGCGATCACGCTTGCGGCCCTGGCGATTCTGATTCTGCCGTTGCTGTTCGCACCGTACATGCGCTATGCATTCCCTGGGATGGCTTTGTTGATTCCGGCATTGATGGCCGGTTTGGCAAACATGCGCCCGAGACGAGGGCTGGCGCTGGTGGTCACGGGGTTGATCCTTGTCCAGATTGCGTTGGCGCCGAATGCAAGCCATGTCCTTCGAAACTCGGCGATCAAGCGCGTCGTCATCGATGGCCGGAACGCGGTACTGGAGCGAAACGCCCCCGAGCGCTTGATCGCCGAGTGGATTCTCGACTCGCGCCAGACATCGGCCCGGATCTTTCTTCAGGATCCCGGACGTGCCTACACCGCTTCGTTTGCGGGACAGGCTTTCAGCTGGACCTGGTATGACCGCGAGCTCCAGGAACGGATTCGTGGCTCCGTCGACCAGAATCTTGCCGCAGATTGGCAGAGATTCTGGGACGAGTATGGTTTTACTCATGTTCTGGTGTACGGGACGACAACTGACGCAGTGCGTGAAGCGCTGGGAGATGCGAAATCAGTCTATAGGGCGGGTCGGGCAGAGTTGTGGCAGCTCCCCGGTTCTGCCTCACGCGATCTTTCGGCCGAACGCGATTTTGCGCGGCGCTTCCGCGGTGGGGGGTCATGAGCTTGCCGCGCCAGGGGATATTGTTCCTGCTGGTCGGAGGAACGCAGCTGCTGCTTGATTGGGCCGTGTTTGTCGGATTGACGTGGGCTGGCCTGGCCGTGATTCCGTCGAACATCGTGGCCCGTGCGTGCGCGGCCGGATCGGGATTCTGGCTCAACGGACGATTCACGTTCGCGCGCGATTCGGTTGCGCGACTGGGCGGCACGCGGCTGGTTCGATTCGCGCTGCTGTGGTGCGCATTGACCGTGCTGAGCACGTTTCTGCTCGGTCGCCTGGCCGGAATTTCGGGGCTGGAATGGGCCTGGCTGGCCAAACCGCTGGTCGAAGCTGTTCTGGCCGTCATGAGCTTTTTCATTCAGCGACATTGGGTCTATCGATAGCCGATGAATCATCAAACTGAACTTCGCGTCGCGGTCGTGATCCGCTGCTTTCGAGCGGCCGATACCGTGCTGGACGTCATTGCCTCGATCGGTTCTGAGGTGCAACGAATCTATGTCGTCGATGATGCCTGTCCCGATCGGACTGCTGAACGCGTACGCAGCGATTGCACCGATCCACGGGTCGAAGTGCTTGAACATGAAGAAAACCAGGGCGTCGGCGGCGCCGTGGCCAGCGGCTACCGAGCCGCACTCGACGAGGGCATGGATATCGTCGTCAAGCTCGATTCCGACGGTCAGATGGATCCCGCATTGATTTCGAGCTTGATCCGTCCCCTGGTCCTTGGCCGAGCAGATTATGTCAAGGGCAACCGCTTCCATCGGATTTCCGATGTCCGAACCATGCCGACGGTTCGTTTGTTCGGCAACGCGGTGCTGTCATTCATGACCAAGCTGTCGAGCGGATACTGGCAGCTGTTCGACCCCACCAATGGATTTACCGCCATCCACCGCGCGGCTCTGGCCTCGCTGGATCTTGATCGAGTTGCCAAGCGCTATTTCTTTGAATCGGATCTCCTGTATCACCTGAATCAGGTCGGCGCGGTCATTGTGCAGATGCCGATGCGCGCGGTCTACGCGGATGAGGTTTCCAGCCTGCGGCCCGGCCGAACCATCCTTCCCTTTCTGGCGGGGCATGCAAGAAACTTCGCCCGGCGGGTGTTTTACAGCTACTTCCTGCGAAGTTTCTCTGCAGCATCGCTGGAGCTGTTGTTTGGTGCGCTCCTGCTTTTGTTTGGAGGCATTTTCGGGGTCACGCGTTGGGGGCTCTCCATCGCGGAGGCCGAGCCGGCGACCGCCGGCACCGTGATGCTGGCTGCTTTGCCGATCATCGTGGGCAGCCAATTGCTGCTGTCCTGGCTGAGCTTCGACATGGCTTCGGAGCCCGACAAACCGGTGCAGATCTTTGCGCCGGGCAAGGATATTGACGCGCCAGCCGATCCGACGCCGCGTTGACAGCCCTGCCTTTCATCACCATGGCTGGAGGCGCCCGCTTCGGTAGAATCGGGAACTCTTCAATCTGTTCATGACAACGGTCCAGGAGATTTTGATGCGAATTCGCTTACTGGCTGTAGCCTCGGCTGCGGCACTCGTTCTGGCCGGATGCTCCGGCGAACCGGCCTCCGAGCCTGAGGCGCAGGCTGCCGACGGTGCAAGTCCGGTCGAGGTCGCCGACACGGTCGAGCCGGCCGCCGCCATCGTCTATCCGGAGACCGCCACCGTTGACATCATTGACGATTACCACGGCACGCCGGTGGCCGACCCGTATCGCTGGCTCGAGGACGATGTGCGCGAGTCCGAGCAGGTCGCTGAGTGGGTTGCCGCGCAGAATGCCGTGACCGAGGCCTACCTCGAAGCCCTGCCGACCCGCGCGCACTTCTCGGAGCGTCTCGAAGCCCTGTGGAACTACGAACGCTTCGGCCTGCCGGTCAAGCGCGGCGAGCGTTATTTCTTCAGCCGCAACGACGGCCTGCAGAACCAGTCGGTGCTGAACGTGCAGGATGGTCTGGGCGGTGAGCCCCGGGTGCTGATCGACCCCAACCAGTGGTCCGAGGACGGCACCGTCAACCTGGCCCAGTGGGTTCCTTCGCCGGACGGCAGCCGACTGGCCTACGGCATCCAGGACGGCGGCTCGGACTGGCGCAGCTGGCGCGTGATCGATGTGAGTTCGGGTGAGCTGCTGGCCGATGCGCTGGAGTGGCTCAAGTTCACATCCGTTTCCTGGAGCGCCGACGGCAGCGGTTTCTACTACAGCCGCTACCCGCAGCCAGACCCGGATTCGAAATTCCAGTCGCTGAACCTGAACCAGAAGATCTTCTACCACCGTCTCGGTGAGGCGCAGGCCAACGATGCGCCGGTCTACGAGCGTCCGGACCAGCCCGAGTGGGGCTTTTCCGCCAACGTCAGCGACGACGGCAACTTCCTGGTCATCACGGTGTTTCACGGCACCGACAACCGCTACCTGGTGGCCTGGAAGGATCTGACCGCCCCGGACTCCGAGGTCAAGATGCTGATCGACGAGTTCACACATGATTACAGCTTCGTCGGCAATGTCGATCGGCGATTCTTCTTCTACACCAACGACGGCGCGCCGAAGTATCGCCTGGTCGCGATCGACCTGGACGCCCCGGACGAACGCGCGGAAATCATCGCCGAGCGTGAACACGTGCTCCAGGGCATCGGCCATGTCGGCGGCCACTTCGTCGCCAGCTACCTCGAAGACGCGAAGAGCGCGGTGCGGGTGCATGCGCTGGACGGCAGCCTGGTGCGCGAGGTGGAGCTGCCGGGTATCGGCTCGGCGGACGGCTTCGACGGCAAGCCGGCCGAGGCCGAGACCTTCTACGGCTTTTCCAGTTTCAATCGTCCGGCGACGCTCTACCGCTACGACGTGGTCAGCGGCGAAAGCGAAGTCTGGCGCGAATCCGAAGTGGGCTTCGATCCCGAGGCCTACACCGTGCGCCAGGTGTTCTACAGCTCGAAAGACGGCACCCGCGTGCCGATGTTCATCGCCCATCGTCGGGACGTGAGCCCGGACGGCTCGACGCCGACGCTGCTGTATGGCTATGGCGGTTTCAACATCTCGCTGACCCCGGGCTTCTCGGTGCCGAACCTGGCATGGATGGAGGCCGGCGGGGTCTACGCCGTTGCCAACCTCAGGGGTGGCGGCGAGTACGGCCGCGACTGGCATCAGGCAGGCACCAAGCTGAACAAGCAGAACGTGTTCGACGACTTCATTGCCGCCGCCGAGTACCTGATCGAGCAGGGCATCACCTCCAGCGAACACCTCGGCATCTATGGCCGCTCCAACGGCGGCCTGTTAGTCGGCGCCGTGACCAACCAGCGCCCGGATCTTTTCTCCGCCGCGTTGCCGGCGGTGGGCGTGATGGACATGCTGCGTTTCAACCAGTTCACCGCCGGCCGCTTCTGGGTCGACGACTACGGCTCCTCGGCCAACCCGGATGAGTTCCAGGCACTGTTTGCGTACTCGCCCTACCACAACGTCCGAGCCGGTGCCGACTACCCCGCGGTACTGGTGACCACGGCTGACACCGACGACCGCGTCGTGCCGGGCCACTCCTTCAAGTACACCGCCGCGCTGCAGGCCGCCGATACCGGCGATGCGCCGAAGCTGATCCGGATCGAGACCCGCGCCGGTCACGGTGCCGGCACGCCGGTGCAGATGCTGATCGACCTCTATGCCGATCAGTGGGGCTTCCTGGCCGAGCACACCGGGCTGGAGCCCTGATCCGGACACCGCGGCAAGGACCGGCTCCCACGGATTTTTAGTGGGAGCCGGACAATTCGATGCCTGAACCCAGTCAGAAGTCGGGTTCGACGTTCTGGTTCGGCTCCGCGGCTCAGCGACGTCGACGGCTTGCGTCGATGCCGGATCGTTGCCGGCGGCATCTCTCGGTCGGGCCGCGGAGGGCCCTCCTACAGCGGGCAATGGTGGCTTTTCTGCAGGAGGCCGCTCCGTCGGCCGACCGGACTCCGCGGTTCCTTGATCTCTACGTCATGCGTGAAGCCCGAAGCGTTCCCCTTGGCGAAATGTTCTTGATCTTTCTGCTCGCGATGCAATCGCACCACGCCTATCAGCCGGAGCTGCTTGCATCGGTGGCGCCGGAATCGAACTCTGGCTCCGATTGTGTTCGGCTCCGCGGCTCAGCGACCTCGACGGCTTGCGTCGATGCCGGATCGTTGCCGGCGGCATCTCTCGGTCGGGCCGCAGAGGGCCCTCCTACAGCGGGCAATGGTGGCTTTTCTGCAGGAGGCCGCTCCGTCGGCCGACCGAATCTCACGGTTCCTCGATCTCTACGTCAAGCTTGAAGCCCGAAGTGTGGCTCACCGGCTTGATCCTGAAACCTGAAACCTGAAACCCGCCCGCTC
>Ga0100401_1004615_pt1 | contig 10200 bp, 9 predicted proteins | sample CryGeymeta201525_FD_80421 | JGI IMG/M metagenome (GOLD analysis project Ga0100401, IMG submission 80421) | Groundwater microbial communities from Crystal Geyser aquifers in Utah, USA - Crystal Geyser metaG 2015-25 | ecosystem: Environmental > Aquatic > Deep subsurface > Groundwater | place: USA...
CCTATTCTGGGCGTTCTTCTATAATACCGCTGCAATTCCCGTCGCTGCATTTGGGCTTCTGAACCCGATCATAGCAGCAGCGGCAATGTCTATAAGTTCACTGTCTGTTGTAACCAACTCAGCGTTGTTGAAAAGGGTGAAGATATAAAAAGAAGGTAACAACCCCCTGCGCCCCCTTTTCTAAGGGGGAACTTCAGCAAAAGAATAATCCTCCGGGTAAATTGTACTTATTTTTATTCCACCTTAACAAAGGGGGATTAAGGGGGTTGTAAAAAACGAATAATATAAAACAAGGAGGAATTTATGTACTACTACTTCAGCAAAATCTTAAATGTTTCCTTTGACGAGGCGATTTTAAAGGTGACAGATGAACTTAGGAAAGAGGGCTTTGGCATTCTTACTGATATTGATGTAAAAGAAGCCCTGAAGAAAAAACTGAATGTGGATTTCAAAAAATACAGAATCCTCGGAGCATGCAACCCACCGTTTGCCTATCAGGCATTGCAGGCAGAAGATAAGATCGGCACCATGTTGCCATGCAATGTCATTGTACAAGAACTTGCAGATGGCAAAGTAGAAATAGCAGCCGTTGACCCCGTTGCATCTATGCAGGCAATTGAAAACCCTAAACTAAAAAATATCGCTGAACAGGTACGAGATAAATTAAAGAAAGTTATTGAGAATTTGTAATTAAGGTTGTTGATAATTTGTAGTCCGATTCAGGACTACTGAGCTTCCGCTCTACTGCTCTTTTGCACTTATAGTGTCCCTCGCCTTGCAAGGATGCGGGCTTCAGCAACGCTCGGCCAATCCCTGATCATAATCTGGAAGCTGAAAAATTGCGTCACTTTAGTATAAAATGTGTTTCAATAGTAAATGGCTATATCCTCTAAAAAAACACAGCCGAAGTTGTTTAAAGATGTCTGGATAACAACAGTATGAGGACAAGGTAATGCCTGAACAGACTAAATTATTCATCTGGAATAATCAAAACCTCTTCTCAACCAACTATCTCGAATACCGCCTGCCGGAGACTGACCTATGGAAGGCTCAAAAAGAAAAGGCTGCTGCCGCCTTTGAGGAAATCAGGAAGGCTTACGAATCAATCAGGCCATTAAACCTTGGCCCCGGAGAAGAGGCCGGTCTGGAAGAAAAATTTATCCGCCCTGTTTTAAGAGTGCTTGGCTTTGAACTTGATATTCAGCCTACGACAAAAAGAGGAACGAAAAAGAAACGGCCCGACTATGCACTTTTTAAGGACGATGAATCATACAGGGCTGCGCGGAAATTTAAAGACAATCCCGATCAATTTTTTTCTCTGAGTCTGACGATCTTGGAAGCCAAATACTGGGGAAGGAGACTGAACGACACCGACAAAAAGGATGTGCTCGACAGTCGTGACCCCACTGCGCAGACCGTGAAATATCTCGATTCGGTCAACTATCACACGAACGGAAAGATAAACTGGGCGATACTCACAAACGGCAAGCTCTGGCGGCTGTTCTATTTTAGAGCTCCTTCGCGGACCGGGAATTATTTCGAGCTGGATCTTGAAGAAATTATCTCGCGCGGAGATGCAGAAGGGTTTCTCTACTTCTACCTCTTTTTCTCTAAAGACGCGTTCCTTCCTGACCCCGTTTCCGGAAAGACATGGCTATATCAGCATTTAAAAGGCACTGAAGACTATGCAGCAAGGGTCAGCACAAAACTCAAAGACCGTATTTTCGATCAGGTGTTCGAGGGGCTTGCCACCGGATTTATCCATTTCAGGAAAACCGAGATGGGGATAACGAAGGAGACGGGAGAGAGCAGGCGCGAGATTTTTAAAGGCAGCCTCACCCTTCTTTATCGCCTACTCTTCATCCTGTATGCGGAGAGCAGAAACCTACTTCCGGTTAATGAGGAGGCTTATTACAAGGTCAGTCTTTCCAAGATCAAAAAAGACATTTACCAAGACCTCAAGACAACGGAATCCGGCAAGATGAGTAAGCGATCATGCGTATACTGGGCAAAATTACAAAGTCTCTTTGATGTCGTTGCAAAAGGTGATCCGGGATTGAACGTCCCTATTTACAACGGTGGCTTGTTCGAGGCGCCTGAAGATGGCTTCCTATCAAGGCATAAGATGCCGGACCCCTTTCTTGCCGATGCCGTAGAGCAATTGACGGTAGATCACGAAAGCGATTACAAGCCAGGTTTAGTCCCTTTCATAGATTATTCATCTCTCAATGTCAGACATCTTGGGGACATTTACGAAGGACTTCTCGAATTCCATATTCAAATTGCAGAAACAGAGATTGTCGAGATTAAGGAAAAGGGAAAATCCGTCTGGAAGAAATTGGCAGAGGTCAAGCCAGGGACAAAGACCTACAGGCCGAAAAAGGCCGGCGAAGTTTACATCGAAAACTCTAAACACGAGCGGAAGGCGACCGGTTCATATTACACCCCTCATTATATTGTTGAGTATATCGTCAAGAATACTGTCGGCACAGTGCTTGAGAAGCGATTAGAGACTGCCAAAGGTCTGTTGTCGCAAATTGCTGATCTTTTAAAGGCACAGAAAAAACAGATTTCAGATGGTAGCATTTCTGTGTTAAGACGTAAACTTGATATGCTTGAAAAGGCATTGCTTGATACAATCTTTGATATTAAAGTCCTCGACCCTGCGATGGGGAGCGGACATTTTCTTGTTTATGCCGTTGATTTCATTTCTGACAGGATTGTATCTTTCCTTGCCGACTATCCTGAGAATCTGGTTATTAAGAAGATTGAAAAATTAAGATCAGAAATACTCAATGAAATTAAGAGACAGGGAGTGAGCATCGATGAAAGCAAACTTACAGAAGTTAATCTCATAAAGCGCATGGTCATGAAACGCTGCATCTACGGCATTGACCTGAATGACATGGCTGTTGAGCTTGCAAAACTCTCCTTATGGCTTGATTCTTTCACACTCGGTGCGCCACTCTCGTTTCTCGATCATCATCTGAAGTGCGGGAATAGCCTGATAGGTATATTTGATATCTCCGACGTAATAGTTTCCGGTTCGGAGATGTATGGGAAGGTGCAACGGACATTATCTTTTATGCTCCAGGTCTCGGAGTTGACGGATGCCACGGTTTCTGAAGCCAAAACAAGTTATGATTTATTCAAAAAAGGCAGAGAGGCAATCGAGCCGCTTTTAAGAAGGTTCGACGCTTCAACTGCAAAGCATTTCATAGATACCGGCTGGAATCCCAGAATTGAACAGCTTGCATATTCTCTCAATTATAAAGGAGAGTCTTATGCGGAGGTAATCGAGACATGCAAAAAGGCATTGAAGATCGCAAAGGACAAGAACTTTTTCCACTGGAAGGTGGAGTTTCCGGAGGTGTTCTATACAGACAAGGGTGAAAAAGAAAATCCCGGATTTGATTGCGTGATAGGTAATCCGCCATGGGGTGCTAATTTCGACGACGATCAAAGACAATTTTTGAAAAAGGCATTCCACGACATTATCGTCAGGATGATTGATTCATATATGTATTTTCTAAAGCAGGCACATGTGCTATCCAAAAAGTCTGCTGTTATTGGGCTGATTGTTCCAAATCCATTTCTTACGCAGATTGACGCAAAAAAATTGAGAGAGTATTTACTGGTAAAGAGTAGTTTATTGGATGTCATCGATTTAGGGGATGGGGTTTTTGGGACAGACTTGGCAAATCCAAGCTGTATAGTAGTTTTTCAAAATGACAAGAGAGAATCTAATGATATTTGTGTTTCTAATTTAAAACTGGCGAAAGCATCAGAAAAGGAACACCTCATAATTTCAAAAAAATTTCCAGTTAGACAAATTTCCAGTGACACATATTTTAAAATGAAAGACTATTCATTTATAACTGATGGTTTTGGTTTATCTTCATTAGTTGAAAGGTTACAGAAGAAATCCTTGCCGCTATTGGATTTAATAGAAGGAGAAATTCAGAGGGGAATATCTGCTGATTATGCGGATGCTTGTATTTTAAACGCAAAAGATGTTCACCACGGGGAAATTGAAACAGGACTGACCAAACCACTTATTACAGGGCATAATGTATCAAGATATTACGTTGAGCCTTCATCTGAAGTGATTATTTATCTCACCAGAGATGACAACATCGAAAAGTTTCCCAAGGCGAGACACCATCTCCTTCAGTACAGAGACAAAATTACATGTAAAGAAGTATTAACCGGAAAACATCCATGGTATGCCTTGCATCGACCCAGAAATCCGATAATTTTTAGTAGCCCAAAATTAATTGGACTTACTACCACAGATCGTTTAATGATAGGTCTAGATACTGAGAATTATTTTGCGATGGATAATCTTTATTTGATTCGCCTAAAAGACAACAGCATTAAGTCCAATTTATTCATGATATCAATTTTGAACTCCGCTTTACTTTCCCGCATCTATGAGTTATTTGCTCAAGAATCAAATAGGGTTCTTCCTCAAGTAAAAGCTGAAAATCTTTATCCACTTCCCATCCCCTGCATCTCCTTTACCACCCCTGAAAAAGAGCGGAAGGAATTCTTTAAAGAAGCGGTTAAGCTGTATGAACGTTCAAAATATGAAGACATTATAAAATGGGCAGAGTATGAATTGGCGTTAAAAAGGACAGATACCTCCCATGACTTCCTTGCCTATCTCGCAGAGCAGATGATTGAGATGAACAAAGCCAAGAATGAGGAGATAAAAGGTTTTCTCAAATGGCTTGAAAGGGAAATCGGATCAGGGATTGAAGACTTAGCCAATAAAACTGCAATCAAAGAATACCATGACCATGTTTTTGACCACCTTCTTGAAGTCCTCAAAAAGAATAGAAACAAAATTTTGATTGACCCGTCAGACCGAAAAAAACAAGAACTCCTCGAAAAACATTTCACAAAAAGCATGGCAGTGCTTGAGCCATTAAAAGATAAAATTCAGACTACTGACAATCTGATAGACCAGATAGTTTATAAGTTGTATGGATTGAGCGATGAGGAGATAAGGGTCGTGAGAGGTGAGCAGTAAATGCTTAATCTATGTGATTTTTTAGAAAACAAATACCGCATAGACAAATGCAGGAGGCGGTTAAATACTCAAATATGAATAAGCTATACAAGAAATTATTGTCATTACCCCTGTTGAAGCGCGCATGGCATTTAGCACGCAGCGATGCACGAACAGATTTTATTTACGACCCATATAAATATAGTGATTATGCGTATAATTGGGAAGAGAATCTAAAAGGCCTTTTAATCAGCCTAAAACAGGATACTTATCATCCTCAGCCAGTTCTCCAAATTGATGTCCCAAAATCCTCACTTGCTGTGCGCCCGGGGTCTACTATTGAGATCGAGGACCGAATTGTCCTTTTTGCTATTACATGTCTTATAGCGCCTGATATGGACAAAAAGCTTCCTTCAACGGTCTATTCCTACAGATTGAAAAAAAATTTAGACAAGGATAGTCTCTTTAAGGAGATGGATATTATAGAATTCCCGTTTATCAAAAAGCAGACTATTCAAAGAGAAATCCAAGTGTTTGAGCCTTGGTACGAGCAGTGGCCCGTCTTTATGAAAGAGTCAATTTATGCGTATGAAAAAGAAGGATATAACAGATTATCTGTCTCGGATATTTCAGCGTACTTTGAAAATATTAATTTTGAAATCCTAAGGGACATACTTCTGCAAGAGCTACCGAAAGAGCAGAGGATAATTAATCTTCTCATTTCAATTTTGGAACACTGGGTTTGGAAAACACATGACGGTAGATCTATCGGTCGCGGGCTTCCGCAGGGTAATTCAGTGTCGAGTTTTTTGGCCAATATATATTTGTTGCCATTAGATCGTACATTTATGAAATTTGCCAAAAAACATGATATTAAATACTTCAGGTATATGGACGACGTGAAGATATTTTCAAAATTTACAAACAATGAGGCGACAGCCCGGCAGGCAATCTTTGCTATGAATGAGGCTTTGCGATATTTGCACCTCAATATGCAGGGAAGCAAGACAGATATCCTAAGAGATGAGGAAATCCGTGAAGACATTGAAGATGACCGGCTTACAAGAGTAAATGAATGCATTGATGAATTCAAGGGGAAAAAAATAACACGAGCCGAGAAGCACGACTATATTAAAAGACTAAAAACTGAATACAAGAAAATAAAGAGTAGGAAAAAAGCATTAAAGAATAAGGAGCTTCGGCTGTTCAGGAGAATACTTACAGGTTTTACTTTATTGCAGCACGGCACTCTCGTGAAAAGGGTCCTATTAGAAATTGAACGTAATCCTGATTTCAAGCTTATGTCAAGCGCTGTTAAATATCTTCGTGTAGTTCAAAAAAAACAAATTATCCGTCATAGATTATTTGAATTTCTCGAATCGCCAGTAAATATATTCGCCCTACAGGAAGCTTTAATCCTGCTTGTCCTGAGATACCTAAAGGAATACGAGAAAGAAATTATTAATTATTCAAAAAAAATAATAAAGTCTAAAACTGCCCATTGGTATATCAGATCACAAGCCTATCTATTGTTGGCTCAAGTGCCCTTATCACAGGCATATCTAAAAACTATCCGGAAGGCTTTTGAAGAGGAAACAAATATAGAAGTCAAAAGGGCCATGATCGCAGTTTTAATACAAATTAATGAAAAAGATTTGAAAGACTTTCTTAATGAGCTTTCATTTGACCCAAATCCTAAGGTCGGCAGAATCGGAAGAATGCTCGTAGACTTGCAGGGGAAATATGATTCTGCGAGAAATGAAATAAATAATATCCTTAAGGATTTTAACGAAATACGATTTATGGACAACCTATACAAACTTGAAACCATCAAATATCACTCTGATGATCGCATAAGAGAATTGTTAACGAAGCGCCTAAAGGCACATACCCGTAGAATTCAAAGGCCGATGCTTAAAAAAAGGATAGAGAACATCTTGATGTCGAAACGTCAAGGACTTTAAACTTGGTAACTGATTTTAACTATATGACTGAGGAAAGCCAATCATGAAACTCGATAAAATCGGCAATTGGTCTGAATTTAAGCTTAAGATTATTGGAAAATACGCCAGAGGCAAGGAGATTGAGATAATGGAGGGCAGCAGATAATCATTGAAGATAATAACCTTTATTGGTAATATATTAAGCATACAAGCACCCTCACTTAGAATATATTAAGAGAAAAATATGACAGCTGAAATTGCAATAATGAATAAGACAGCGGTGGCTCTTGCTGCTGACAGTGCCGTTACAATAGAACAGGAAAAAGGACAGAAGATTTTCAACACAGTCAACAAGCTCTTTGCCCTCTCGAAATACCACCCTGTCGGTATCATGATTTATGGCAGCGCCAACTTTATGGATGTCCCATGGGAATCGATCATTAAAATATATAGAGCAAAATTAGGCAAGCAGTCGTTTCCGACTTTAAAAGAATATTCCGATAGTTTCATTTCTTTTCTTTCTAAAAATATTATTCTGTTTCCGGAAACCGAACAAAAAAAGTATTTTTTTAGAGCAATTGCGGGGTATTTTATCGACATAAAGAGAGAAATAGATGAACAGGTAAAAGAGAAAATATCTTGTGATAAGAAAATTACGGAAACATCAGTAAATGAAATAGTTGAACAGACGATAAGAAAGCATTACGAGGTATGGAATAAAGCTGCCAAGTTAAACAATATCTCTGCTGATTATGATAAAACTCTGATTGAAAACTATAGTGAGCTGATTATAAAGGCAAAGGACGAAATCTTTCAGCAATTGCCGATTTCAGAGAAAACGGTTGAGGATTTGCAGATTATTTGTGCAAGTATCTTTTCGAAAGACAGGTTTGCGAGAAACTCCTCCGGTTTAGTTATAGCAGGATTTGGTGAAGAAGAAACATTCCCGGCGCTTGTTTCATTTACTATAGAAGCTAAAGTTAATAATGCACTTAAATACAAGAAAGAAAAAGACGCGGCTATTAACGTTGACTCCTCAGCATGGATTATTCCTTTTGCACAAAGCGAAATGGTTGCCACGTTTATTGAAGGCGTTGATCCTGGATATAATAAAATTATATCGGATTATCTTTCGGAATATTTTGAGAAATATCCTGACTTTATTGTAGATAGTATTGAAAACGTAGATGCGACCAAAAAGCAGGAATTCTCAAAAAAATTAAAAGAAATCGGTCTTGCTATTCTCTCAGATTTTAATAAAAAATTGCAGGAGTATAGGCAGGCTTCTCACATTAGTCCCATCACCAGCGCGGTATCATTTCTTCCAAAAGATGAACTTGCTGCGATGGCTGAATCGCTTGTGAATCTGACATCTTTTAAAAGAAAGATTTCATTAGATGCCGAAACTGTTGGCGGGCCAATTGATGTTGCAGTAATTTCGAAAGGGGATGGGTTCATCTGGATCAAAAGAAAACATTATTTCAAACCGGAATTAAACACAGGTTTCTTTGCAAACTATTTTCGAAAAAATAGAGAGGAGCAAGAAAATGAAAAAGCCTAAAACAAGAGTACAAGAGTGTCGCTCGATGAAAGAGTATGAAAAAAAGTATTATCCGGAATCCTTTAAAAAACAATCCGTGGAGATCAGTGATCCAAATACTCTCGGCACTGTTCTGGCAAGGGAATCCTTAAACAAGTTCAAACATCTGATCCAAAAGCAAAAGGTGTGTATTTAACCAAACTCAAATATCAATTATTTATTACTCATATCTACACGAAAACCCACAAATCTTTGAATTTTTACGATTGCTGTATATTGTTTTAAAATGCAAACCATAGAAAGAAAATCTCTACTTTACAAAAGCGAAGTAGAATACGGAGATTATTGTATTAATCATGTCGAGGGTTGTTCTCATGGATGTAAATACCCATGTTATGCCTATATGATGAAAAAAAGGTGCGGGATTGTCAAAACCTATGAAGAGTGGTGCCGGCCTAAAATAGTTTCTAATGCTTTAGAGCTTCTGGACAAAGAAATACCGAAATACAAAAAGAAAATAAAGTATGTTCATTTGTGTTTTTCTACAGACCCTTTTATGTATGAGCAGGAAGAGGTATGTGATTTGAGTTTTAAAATTATCGATAAGCTCAATAAAAACAATATCCGCTGTACTGTATTAACTAAAGGGGTTTTCCCCAGCGAACTCGGTAATAGAAATGGCTTTAGCAATGAGAACGAATATGGTATTACATTGGTTTCTTTAAGTGAAAAATTCAGGAAAGAGTTCGAGCCAAATTCAGCTAATTTTAAGAACAGAATCGAGTCTCTCAAATATTTACACAAAAAAGGATTTAAAACATGGGTGAGTATGGAGCCGTATCCTACCCCGAATTTAATCAAGCAGGACTTGATGGAAATTTTGAAAGCTGTATCTTTTGTAAATAAAATTGTCTTCGGCAGGTTGAATTATAACGTTAAATCATCTGAATTCAAATACAATAAGGAGTTTTATAATAGTCTTGCTTTATCAGTTATTAAGTTTTGCAGAAGAAATAAAATCAGTTATCACATCAAACAAGGAACACAGATATAAAAAGTGCAATTTTTAAAGCACATTAGATCAAAAAGGAAAACTGGTATATTTTTAAGAACGGCTGCCAAATATGAAGAATTTGCTGTTGAACGTGTGGCCGAGAGGGTACGCATGGGTGGACATAACGTGCATGAGGAGACTATTCGCAGGCGTTATTATGCCGGGCTTCGTAACTTCTTTAAACTTTATCGCCACCTTGCAGATACTTGGTATTTTTATGATAATTCTGGAAAAGAAAAACCAGTACTATTGTCTTATGGGAAAAAAGAAAAGACCTTGCTTGTAAACGATTCTTTTCTTTGGCATAGTATTGGGGAGCAATATGAAAATTAAGAAAAAACGTAAAGACAAAATCGCAGAGGCTTTTGCAAATCCGGAAAAAATAACCCAGGCTTTGACTCAAGGCGTGCGTGAAGCCCTTTTAAAGCACAAACAGGCCGGCAATCCTGTTGTTGTCTGGCGTAATGGTAAGATGGTATGGCTTAAGCCTGAAGAAATCCCTGTCTAAAAATAAAAGAGATTTTGCTACTTATGTCCAAAAAGTGTTTTTACTTCATTCATTAATTCATTAATATCCTTGAACTGTCTGTAAACAGAGGCAAACCTTACATATGCAACCTTATCGAGTTCTTTTAATGAAGTCATTACC
>Ga0100401_1004621_pt1 | contig 10192 bp, 6 predicted proteins | sample CryGeymeta201525_FD_80421 | JGI IMG/M metagenome (GOLD analysis project Ga0100401, IMG submission 80421) | Groundwater microbial communities from Crystal Geyser aquifers in Utah, USA - Crystal Geyser metaG 2015-25 | ecosystem: Environmental > Aquatic > Deep subsurface > Groundwater | place: USA...
CACAGGTCTTGCAATTGTGGTTTACCTGAATCAAACCCCCTTCCAGCCACGAGAGCGTGATTATGCCTACACCGGCTCGTTTTATGCGTTTGCCATTTGGATTGGGCTTGCAGTTCCTGCACTTTATTCGATGGTTCAAAAAATATTAAAAGGTACCTCCGGAGCATTTGTCGTTACCGGGCTTTCACTTATTTTGGTGCCCGGAATTCTGGTATCACAGAATTTTGATGACCACAATCGATCAGGACGTTACATGACTCGTGATTATGCCATCAATTACCTTGAATCATGTGCTCCTCACGCCATTCTTTTCACTTATGGTGATAATGATACTTTCCCGCTTTGGTATGTGCAGGAAGTGGAAGGTGTGCGTCCAGACATCAAAATCATTAACCTTAGTTATCTTGGAATGGACTGGTATATTACCCAGCACCGAATGGCTTCGAACGATGCTGCTCCAATGCCGTTTTCGTTTGAAAAAGAACAATACTACATGGGCCGCATGGATGCAGTTTTATTTCATGAACGAATTAAAGGTTCTATTGAGCTTAGCGAAGCAATGAAGTTTTTAGCAAGCGATGATGAACGAACCAAAGTTCAGGTGATGAGTGGAGAGAAAATGGATTTTTTGCCATCGCGGAGTTTTCATATTACCGTTGACAAGCAAAAAGTGTTGGAAACCGGCACCATTAAACCCGAGGATGCTTACGAAATTGCTGACACTGTGAAATTCAGCATCGGTAAAAGCTACATTACAAAAAGTGAGATGGCCATTTTAAACATCATCGCTGCCAACAACTGGGAACGCCCGATTTATATCGACCACAGCCTGCTGTACGCAAACAGCATATTTTTCCTCGATTATTTGCAGTTTGAAGGCCTTGCTTATCGATTTGTTCCCATCGAAACTACAGGGGGTGGAATGAACAGGGGCCGCATTGACGCCGATATTTTGTACGATAACGTGATGAAAAAATTTGTGTGGGGAAATGTAAACGACCCCGATGTTTATTTAGACGAATACAACAAAAAGGCGGTAAATATTATTCAGGCGCGTTACATGTTTGCCCGTTTGGCGCAGGCACTCATTGATAAGGGAGATAACGCGAGAGCCGTTGAAGTATTGGACAGAATGTTTGAAGTTTTCCCCAACGAAAAAATGCCTTTAACTTATGATTCATTTCCTGCCGTTGAATTGTATTATCGCGCCGGCGAAACTGAAAAGGCAAATAATCTGGTAAAGGTTTTATCTCAAAATAGTTTCGGTATGCTTAAGTATTATTTCAGCCTGCCCGACCGGTTTGCTGTTGCCATTGAAGAAGAACAAAACCGCGAAATGTCACTCATCAATAACATGGTGATACTTACCAATCGTTATGAGCAGGAAGCGCTTAACAAGGAAATTAATAACAAACTCGACGAAATCATAAAAGGTTTGGAAACCAAAATGGGTTCTTAAGTTTTATTACTTACGCATAAATATCAAATCAATGGGATTTATTTCAGTAATTAAAAAATACAACGCCACTTTTTGGGCTTCAAATGTTATCGAACTGTTCGAACGCTGGGCATGGTATGGTTTTTACATGGCTTTTGCGCTTTACCTGGTTAATTCAAAAGATACCGGTGCGCTGGGTTTATCACAGTCACAAAAGGGAATAATTATGGGAACCGGCTCCATGTTGTTGTATTTGCTACCTGTAATTACCGGTGCAATCGGCGATAAAATTGGATACAAAAAAATACTTTATCTGGCGTTTGCGCTTTATATTTCAGGATTTTACATGATTAAAAGCTTCGACACATTTGGCTGGATGTTTTTCGCTTTTGTCTGGACCTGCGTGGGCGGGGCATTTTTTAAACCCATCATCTCGGCGATGATTGCGCGGAATACCACCGATGAAACTTCGTCTATCGGGTTTGGTATTTTTTATATGATGATAAATATTGGCGGGTTTATCGGGCCGTTTATTGCCGGTGTGTTGATGCAAAAAACCTGGGATTATGTGTTTTACATGTCAATGATTACCATTGGCATTAATTACGCTATTACTTTCTTTTTCTTTAAAGAACCGGTTGTAAAAGACGGAAAAATTTCGCTGGGGAAAAGTATTTTACAGGCATTTATCAGTATCGGAATCACTTTGAGAAATTGGAAATATGTGATGTTTCTGGTAATTATGATCCTGTTTTGGACTGCCTTCAACCAATTGTATTATTCGTTTCCTGTTTTTATCGATCAATGGGTTGATACAAAAGTGCTTTACGATGGAATTTACGCTGTGTGGCCCTGGCTTGCAAAATCGATTGGCACCGAAAGCGGGACAATTACAGCGGTTTCTTTAACCAGTATGGATTCGTTTTTTATCATTGTTTTTCAGTTGATGGTTTCGGCATTTGTGATGCGTTTCCGTCCACTAACTGCAATGATGGGTGGAATCCTGGTGCTGGCCGGAGGTTTGGGATTGATGTTTTCGACACAGAGTGGATGGCTGGTGTTGTTCGGGATATTTGTTTTTGGCATTGGTGAAATGGCAAGTTCTCCAAAGTTTACAGAATATGTGGGAAGAATAGCGCCTGCCGAACAAAAAGCATTGTATATGGGAACTTCGTTCCTTCCCATTGCAGCCGGGCACCAGTTGGCAGGCTTGCTTTCGGGCGATGTGTATGAAAAAATTGCCGATAAAATTTATCTCCTTCAACTCGAAGTTGCCAAACGCGGAATTTCAATCCCTGAAATTTCGGAAAGATTTACAAAGAACGATTATGTAAAAATGGCCTCCCAAAAACTGGGAATGGAAGGAAGCGAACTCAATAACTTTCTGTGGACAACTTATCACCCCTCGAATATATGGGTTTTATATGCGGGAGTTGCTGTTTCGGCAGTGGTTTTACTTTGGCTGTACGACAGGTTTATTTTAGCCTCCCCCGCCCTCCCGACAAATCGGGACAAGCTCTTCAAAAGAGGGAAGTTTGAAGAGTAAATATTTGGTTTTATGCAATTTAAATTATTTTATAAGAACAAATCTCCACGGTTTGCTAATCCACGGTTCACCGGCATATTGAATTCCAATCCGGGGCGAGGTTGTGAATTTTAAAACTTTTTCAGCATCTTCAATCCAGATTCTGTCAGAAATGAAAAGATTTTCACCATTAAATGATTTGTCAATACGAAGCGCTTTTCCAACACGCCCCGGCCCTGAAATTCCTTCAATTCCGCGAATCAAAACTGCAGACGCATCGTTTTCCTTGCCGGTTACAATATTCAGCATCCAGTACATTCCGTAAATAAGATATACATAAGCCAGTCCGCCTTCGCGAAACATGACTTCTGCGCGTTGTGTTTTTCCTTTGCTGGCGTGACAGGCCAAATCTTCTGTTCCACGGTACGCTTCAACTTCGGTAATCCTAAATTTTTGTATTGATTGATTATCAAACAGGCGCACGATAATTTTCCCCAGCAATTCCGGGGCAACTTCCAATACATCGCGCTGAAAAAAGGAGTTCGGTAACCTGCCGTTCATCAACAAATTTTAAACAGAAGTAGTTTTGTTTTTCGATTTTTTTCTGAATTCAGTAAAAGCGTACCCGGCAATTGCCAGAATAAGCAACAACGAACTTGCCAACGAAACCTTATTCCCGGTGTAGTAAGATTTTGGATGAAATTTGAATTCAACTGTATGATCGCCAGCGGGTAAAACCAGTGAACGTAAAATATAATTTACCCTGAAATGAGGTACTTCCTTTCCATCGATGTATGCATTCCATCCTTTATCGTAATAAATTTCGGAGAATACAGCCAATTGTTCTGAACCGGCTTTTGCCGAGTATTTTAGATAATTGGGTTTATATTCAGTTAAAATAATGCTTCCGGTTTGATCTTTTTGGAATTTTTTATTCCCAACAAATTCTGAAAACCTTTTATCGATAATTACTTCATTTTTTGGGTCGATTCCTTTGAGTGCTGCAATTTCCTCATCGGCATTGGCAACAGTTTTATAATCGTTAACAAACCATGCATTGCCCATTGCATGAGGATTCTGAAGCGGAGGATTGTTTAAGTCGTAAATAAAATACCTGGTATTCAGCATGTTTATTACACCTAGGCTTGAAAAAACTGAATCGGGACGGATTTGCGCATTCAACCCTTTAATCATTTCCTGCATTTCGGGCATCAGGTGGCTATCAATTATTTCCTGGTATCGGCGCAATTTTGCTGCACTGTAACCCCCAATATTTTTATGATAATAGGAAGCCCGTGCATCCTGAAATGGATTTTGCAAGGGCAAAACCCGGTAATACAAATCTTTATCCTGAAGAATGGCTTTGTCAACGGGCATTTCAGGGAATGGATTGGTAGCTTCGCGTTTCGAAACAAAGTTATCGTTGTTCAGGTAACGTTTGTCAACTGCCCAAAGATCAACAAGAACAAGTATTCCTAAAACACCTATTAAAAGATTGGTTTTTATCTTTTTCAGGTTCCACAAATACAATGCTCCGGCAGTAAGTGCAATAAAAAGGAACGAGCGGAAAGCATCCATTCGAAGCAAAGTTTTTCTGTCGGCAATTACGCTGTCAATCAACCAATCGGGGAACCTTGCCGAATCTGATGCACTTGAAAAGTTGCCTGCAATCCCGGGCAACACAGCATAAAGTAACGACAGGCCACCCGTAATAATTGCTGCCCATTTTAGTCCGTTCAGCCACACATTTTTATCTGTTTTTTCAGTCAGGATATTGTTCAGGGCGATGAATCCGAGCAAAGGCATTGCAATCTGGGCAATTACCAAAGTCATCGATGGCGCCCTGAATTTGTTGTACATGGGCAGGTGGTCGAGCAGAAAACTGGTAAGCGGCATAATATTTCCACCCCACGATAAAACAATGGAGATGCCAGTTGCAGCCAGTAGCCACCATTTGTAAACCCCTTTAACTACGAACAAACCCAACACAAACAGAAAAACGATAATAGCCCCAACATACACCGGTCCCGATGTATAAGGCTGATCGCCATGGTACATGCTAACTCCCTGAATATTCTGGCGCACATTCTGGACACCTTTTTGCTGCATTGTTTTAAAACTTTCAGAATTTTCTCCGGGATTTGTTAACGTACTTCCACCTTTAAAATTTGGTATCAACAGTGTCAGTGTCTCGTCAATTCCGTAACTCCACTGAACCACATAATCTTTATCGAGCCCCGTAGTTTTGTTTTCGTTGTTCGAGGTTAATTCTGATGGCCCGCGTATGGTTTCTTTTGAATATTCCCAAGAGGTATAAAGCCGCGAAAAGTTCATGCCGACTGCAACAATTACCCCGGCGAGTAAAAACAAAACCGACTTTGTAAAAGGAATTATTGCTTTATCTTTTAGGGCAAAAATCAATTCAACAATACCATAAATAGCCAGAATAATTAATCCGTAGTAAGTAATTTGAGGGTGTCCGGCAAGTAATTCGAGCGAAAGACCGAGTGCAAATAAAATTGCTCCGGGAATTTGTTTGCCTCTGAAGGTCATCAAAACTCCGGCAATTACGATGGGCAGAAACCCAATGGCATTGGCTTTTGATGCGTGGCCTGCACTAATAATGATAATGAAATACGATGAAAGCCCAAACGCAATCGCACCGGCGATATTTAGCCAACGGTTAATTTTTAGAATACTAAGCAAGACATAAAACCCGATAAAATAAAGAATGATGAAAGAAGCAATTGAAAACAAACTACGCAGCAAACCAGCAAGTGGTTCGGCCAGATTCCCCGGGTATAAAACCGAAATCATATATCCGGGCATTCCTCCAAACATGGTATTGGTCCAAACGGCTTCCTCGCCGGTTTCGTTCCGGTAGTCAACAAGTTCTTTCGACATACCGAGATGATGGTCGAGGTCGTCCATCCTTAAATGTTTCCCCTCGAGCAACGGGGACATGTAGGCGTAAGCCACTACCACAAAAAATACGATTATTCCAGCATTGATAATGATATTGCGAAGACCGGATTTGTTTGCCATAATTTATTTTGGTTATAATTATTTTTAGTGACAAAAATAGATATTTAATATACTTTTTTTAAAACTGAAGATTATTAAAGAATTTCCCAGTGACCAAATTTTTTACCACCAATTCTTTTTAATTGGTTATTCATTTTAAGTATTTCCAAATCGCGTTTTACGGTTTTTAAAGAAACTTTACATTCAAGCGCCATATCCGTTAATGTAATACTTGTGTTTTCATTAATCAATCTAAGTAAGTTTTTCAGCCTTATTTCTTTTGGGTCATCTTTTGGGTCATCTTTTGGGTCATCTTTTGGGTCATCAAATTTTTCCTTCTGATTAACGGAGACCTTATCGGTAACCTTTCTGCTTTCTCCTGTAAAAATTGTTACCATAAAGCCATCAGAAATATTTCTAAAATCAGGAGCAGGAAGTTGTGCCTCCAAAAAATATTTTATAATCCTCTGTATTCCGGAACCATATTTTTCAATGAGTCCAATACTTTTACAGAAATCAGCAATTAGTTTATTTCTTGGGGTTGATTTATAATTATTTGAAAGTAAATCCTCAATAGTAATACTTTCAGGTAATCGGCCAGGATTGTAAAATTCAATCCGTTCATCAAATATTTTCACAATAGAATCGGATGTGGAACGGTAATCACGATGAATTACCATGTTTGAAATTATTTCTCGAATTGCTTCCAGCGGATATTGCCATTTTTGAATATTTTGAGGCCGACCAGTAATAATAACTTCTTTGTTTATGTGCTTCTTAACAAATTCCATCACAAAATCAATTTGCGATAATATGTCGGTTTTTGTTCTGGTACTATCTTTTATTATCGTATCATTTTGAAACCGTCCGAGCTCAATAGCAGTTAAAACAGTGTCCTTTCCTGTAAATAACAAAAAGGCTGCATTTGTTAAAAGCCCGTCCCGTAACAAATCATTTTTTACAAGAAAAGTAATCGGATCATCAATTATTTTAGTTTCGGTTTGGTTAATGATATCAATTGCTTTCTGCACTTTTTCAAGCGAAATATCCTCAATTTTAAATTGGTTGTTGACATGAAAATCCCAACTTGTATTGAATGACTGAAGATGCATATTTACTACTTCTGTGATATGAAGCAAGTGATTTGAGTTCGCAACCCGTTTAAAATACTTTCCTCGTGTGGCAACCGGTTTTATTGGATATTCCTGGACAAAAAGAATCACAAGGGTTTTATCTTCATATTGCAAAATTTCAACATCTGGAATAATTGAGGGTGAAGTTTTATGTTTGATTTCGTTCACCCAGTTTTGAACAGATTCAGGATTAATGGAAATTCCTGAAAATTCATTATCCTGATTAATTCCAACAATCACCCTGCCGCCTTTTGTATTTGCAAAGGCAACAAGCGTTTCAATCAGTTCATTATTAAAACTGCTTTTAAACTCAAGATTCTGACCTTCTCCAGATTTGATTAATTCTTCTATTTTATCCTGATTAATCATTTCATCCTTTCATCAAAAACACGATTAATCCGATATTGATAATGATATTGCGAAGACCGAATTTGTTTGCCATAATTTATTTTGGTTTACTTTGTAAATTCTTATTAATTAAACTGAACAAAAATAGTGTTTTCAAATGCTTTTTGACAAAAAATACTTAAAAACAGCCAATTGCTTTCAATTTAAAAGCAGGGTTAATTGAAGGTTTTAAAATGATTGAATTAACGAATTTAAAGGGGGTAGCAGCCAAAGGACTTTTCTGGAGCGCTATGGACCGGTTTGGCGGACAGGGCATTCAGTTTGTTTTTGGTATTTTAATAACCCGAATTCTGCTCCCGGCCGATTATGGTTTGGTAGGGATGATCCTGATTTTTTGGGCGGTTGGGCAAACCCTGGTTGACAGCGGTTTTGGATCGGCGCTTATATGGAAGAAAAGTCCAACTCCTGCCGATTATTCAACGGTGTTTTATTTCAATGTTGGAATTGGTTTAATCCTGTATCTTATTTTTTATTTGCTTGCGCCTGTAATTGCCGGATTTTACAGCGAGCCGCAATTGGTGGCTTTGATTAGGGTACTCTGCCTGAATTTCATTTTGTTGTCGTTCGGACTGATTCAGCAGGTGGTTTTGCAAAAGAAAGTCGATTTTAAACTGATGTCGTTTGTAAATGTGGCAAGCAGCCTGGTAGCCGGAATTGTTGCACTCTACATGGCGTTGAAAGGTTTTGGACCGTGGGCAATTGTTGTGCAGATTCTTGCAAAAAGTTTTGTTACTTCCCTGTTGCTGTGGATATTTAATCGTTGGAAACCTGTTTTTATTTTCGACTGGCTTTCGCTGAAAGAACTTTTTAATTACGGTTCCAAACTCACTGCTGCCGGATTGATTTATACCATTTTTCAGTATTTGTATTTTAATATAATCGGAAAACTTTTTCCGGTTGCATCGCTTGGATTTTATACACGTGCATCTCAATTACAGGATTTCCCGGTAAAAACCCTGGGAAGTGTTTTCAACCGGGTGGCGTTTCCGGTTTTTTCGGCTATTCGTGAAGATAATGAACGGCTAAAAAATGCAGTTCGCAAAACATTACGGACAATGGTTTTCTTCAATTTCCCGATGCTTTTGGGTTTAATAGCAGTTGCCGACCCGCTGATAGAAGTGGTTCTTACCGAAAAATGGCTGCCGGCTTCAGGATATTTTAAATTGCTCTGTTTAATCGGCTTGTTTTATTCATTTCAGGTGGTTAACGGCGAAATATTGAAAACAAAAGGTCGCTCAGATTGGGTGCTGAAACTCGAAATTATTTCCAAGACAGTAATGATAATCAGTATTTTAATTACCTGGCGCTGGGGTATAACAGCAATTATTCTGGGACAGATGTTTACCGCTTTAGTTTCGTACTTAATTGGTTCATATTACGTTTGGAAGTTAATCGGGTATTCAATCTGGCAACAAATACAAGATGTTTTTGTCTATATTGCCCTTTCGGGTTCGATGTATTTGTTTGTGATAATAATTTCGCATTTCATCGGTACTCCAATTATTTCACTGATTGTAATGAGTTTTGCCGGTGTGACTTTTTATTTATCGGCAGCTTGGATTTTGAAATTGGAAGAAATGCAGGAAGTGAGAAAGATTTTAAAAAATGAAGGATGAAGCAAACAGATAAATTGCCATTTTTTAACCTGATAACCGGAAACGAGGGTGAAGAAAGACCTTCGGAAACTGTTATCAGGGAATTTGAGGAAGCAATTAGCGAAAGTGAGTTTATTAGAGAAGTTCGCACCGATTCATACATTATTTCCAGGTTATTTTTCAGACTGTGGAATTCGGGTTTGTTTAGCGGCATTTTAAAAAATCAATTATTGCGGTTTTATAAACTGATTTTCAGTGGCCATAAAAATTACCTGATTGTATTAATGGGGCCACGTTTTCCAAAATGTTTTCCATATGTTTTCAGAAACGGAATGAAATCTATTTATTTGTTCGATGCCTGGCCGATGTACTTCAATTATATTTTAAGGTTTGTAAACGATTTTGAAATAGATTATCTGTTTGTTTCGTCAAAACAAGCGGCTGAAAGTCTGAAGAAGCTGATTGGTAAAAACAATGTTTTCTGGGTTCCTGAAGGAGTAAAACCCGGTGATTATAAATTTCTTCCTGCTGCAAACCGTAACATCGATATTTTGTCGTTTGGGCGCAATTACGATAATTTTCACCATAAAATTGTTGAAAAACTGGCACTGAAAAAAGTGAAATATATTTTTTCTTTGGCGAATGAAAGGCTTTTCCCGGATAAAAAATCGTTTGTTGATGGATTGTCAAGGTCAAAAATTTCGGTATGTTTCCCTACCAGTATCACACACCCCGAAAGAGCTGGCGGTATTGAAACAATGACAAACCGGTTTCTTCAGTCGATGGCCTCGAAATGCCTTGTTTTAGGAAAAGCTCCCGAAGAAATGATACAATTGTTTGGTTACAATCCTGTTGTGGAAGTTAATATGGAAAATCCTGCTGAACAGAGTATTGAGATATTGGAAAATTATGAGAATTACAATGAATTGATTGAAATGAATTATAAAACAGTTGTTGAAAATCATTCCTGGGCAAAAAGATGGGAATTAATTTCAACAATTTTGTCGGAAAAAATAAATTAAAACAAAGCGCATTAATGAAACAAAAATTACATCGGTTTTTAAACTCC
>Ga0100401_1004634_pt1 | contig 10180 bp, 7 predicted proteins | sample CryGeymeta201525_FD_80421 | JGI IMG/M metagenome (GOLD analysis project Ga0100401, IMG submission 80421) | Groundwater microbial communities from Crystal Geyser aquifers in Utah, USA - Crystal Geyser metaG 2015-25 | ecosystem: Environmental > Aquatic > Deep subsurface > Groundwater | place: USA...
AAAACAAAAATCCCGGCAGCTGCCGGGATTTTTGTTTTACATTAATTTATTCTTCAAGAATTCCTGAATTCTGATTTTTTTGACTTTTAGCCTGAATACCTTGTCGGATTTGTATTCTTGGTACCCTTTTTTTCTCCCATCCAGCCACTGCTCCAATTTTATAATATTTGAACGAAGAAGCCAGATAAGGGTTAAAGCAATTACCAGAGGTATAAGAAAAGAATCAATAAAGATATTATTCGTCAGCCCGGTAGAAATTGTGGTAGCTCCTGCCACTGCTCTTTTAGTGACAATGACTTTTGCGGTATCTGAACCTGAGGTATTGCCGGTATAAACTAAAGCAGAATTAATTAACTGGGTATCGCCGAAAACAAATCCATCGGCCCCGGATATATCAGCATCAAAAGTAATCGTCTTTGTTTGATTAGCCGATAAACTTCCGATGTTCAAACCAGAGAATATGTCGCCGGCTGAAGAAACACCGTCTATCTTCAAGGTATTGGTGCGATAAGTCATTTTATCCGGCAATGTGTCTTTAACAGTCACATTCTGAAGCGAAGAATTAACGGCCGTGACCTCAATTAAAAAAGAAATAACTTCGGAAGGGTCAGCCGAAACTGAATCTAGCCACCCGGTTCCATCCGAAAGATTACGGACCCATTTGTTTACGGTTAAAATGCCTGTTGATGTCATGTTAACCGTTGCTGTGTCTGTATTTGAACCGCCAGAGCCGGTACAAGTGAGGCTGTAGCTTTTTGAAGAAAAGAGGTTTCCGGTTGATTCAGAGCCTGAAATTGATTTTGAACCTGACCAATCGCCCGAAGCCGTGCAGTAATTGGCATTGTTAGACGTCCAGGTTAAGGTGGCAATGGAATTATAAGGCAGGGCGATTGAACCGTCGTAACCATTAATTTTTAAATCAACGCTCACCGGAGATTGGCAGGAAAGAACATTAATATTGGCTGTGTTTTCGGCAGAAACGCCCTGATTCTCAATTTTTACTTTTGCCGTGTAATTGCCGGTTGAACCGAAATTACAGACATCGTAAGCAGTATAAGAATTTGAATAATAAGTAGTTATTTTTTCCCAGGTTCCGTCATTAGTACAGTCAAAAAAGTAAACGATGTCTCCGCCGAAATTGCCGGAAACCGAACCAGTCAAATCAACGCCGTTTAAAGGAACGCAACCAGAAGACGGTGAAGGAGAAAGAGAAACGGATAAAGAAGGCGAACCGATATTAACGGTAACATTGTCTGAAGCTGAACCGGCAGAACCTGTACAGTTTAAAGTAAATGTCTTTGAAGAAGTCAAATTATAGACTGCTTGCGAGCCGGAAGTTGATTTATAACCCGTCCAATCCCCGGAAGCCTGACAAGTATCGGCACTGCTGGAAATCCAGGTTAAGGTAACGGAACTTCCATAAGCAACGCTGATGGGACCGTCTGAGCCATTTGCTTTAAGGTCAACCGTGGGACCGCAACTCGTGGTAAAGGTTTTGTTTTCACCAAAAGTCGTGCCGGCGCTGTTTTGAGCCACCGCCCTATAATGGTAAGTAGTACAAGGACTCAAGTTGGAAACAATAATACAATAAGTCCCTAATTGGCTTGAAATTTTTTGAGAGGTCGTTTGACCGTAACCGGTTGTCTGGCCGTATTCAAACCAGCCCGTAACCGTACTGTCTCCTCCCATGTCGGTGAATTCACCGACAAAATTAACGGTCGTTCCGGTAACCGTTGTGACGTTGGGACAACTTTGAGCCAAAGCAAAATTCGCCAAAGCAAAAGTTCCTGACAATATTAAAATTAAAGGAATAAGAAAAATAATATACTTTTTAGTATTTGTTTTTAATTGCATATTTTTAACGATTTTACATTATTCACGTAAATAACCGTTAGTAAGTAACAACCGCAGGTTTGGTAATGACTGTCGGCGGTTTTGCTTTCACAATCACCTGAACCGAATCTGTGGACGTCTGAGTCTGATCGGCATTTTTGCAGACAATAGTGAAATTGTATGTTTTTACCGAATTCAGCTGAATGGTTTGTGAACCGGAAGTCGTTTTGGAGCCTGACCAGTCTACGGAAGCTTCGCAGGAAACAGCGTTTTGGGATGTCCAGGATAAATTCACGGATTCTTGGTAATTAACAGTGATGGGGCCGTTTGAACCGTTGGCTTTGATGTCAACCGACACGGGTGCGCATTTGGTGGTAAAGGTTTTGTTTTCACCGTAAGAAGTACCCGAGCTGTTTTTACCCACGGCCCGGTAATAGTAAGTAGTACAGGGATCTAAGTTATATACAGTGGAGCAGAAGAGTCCGGTACCGTATTTGGAAAAATGAGCAGTTTGATAGGAGTAACCCATACTCTTTCCGTAATCAAACCAGACTTCCAAATTCGGGTCGCCGCCGTCGTCAGTGATTTCACCGACCAGCGTGGCTTGCGTTTCCGATACGGTTGTATTCAGAGGACAATTATCTGCCAGAGCAAATTTTACCGCTACCAGACTGGCTGTCAAAACCACAGCTGAAAAAACCGCGATTTTAATTAGTAAATTTTTTGTCATTTTAATTTATGTTTTTTCTTAAATTTCTCGGCCTTTCATAATTCCCCCACCCCTTAAGCCAAAACTTTTTTGGCTGAAAAAGTGGAGGGAGGAAGAAAGAAATTTTCTTTCTTCCTCCTTAATTATTTCTATCTGGTTCGGACTCCGGGCGGTCTAGTCCGTGGTGCTGATGGTCTACTATGAACCCTCGGCGACCGATGATCACGGTATCTGCCGTAATGACGGTATCCGTAATCACGGTATCCACCATAACCACGGTATCCGTAGTCTCTGTATCCGTAATCACGGTATCCGTAGCCTCCTCCAAAAAAAATAAAAGGAGGCGGCGGTAAGGGAAAATAGGAAACTGACGGGTAATAATCGTAAACTGGCGGTGGTGGCGGTGGATAATAAACGTATACTTCTACTTCCGGCGGTGGAGGCGGTAGTTCTGCAGGTGGTAGAGATGGTGGCGGTGCTTGTACTCTCGGCGGTCGTGTTTCCTCTCTTGGTTGCGGCACATATTCCGCTTTTGGCGGCACTTCTGACTTTAGATTTCTCAGGCATAAATTACCGCAATCCTTCAAAAAAAGATACTCAATTTCGTAATCCTTGAATTCAACTTTTACTGAGAATCCCTTGGTAGGCTTTCCAAGTTTCAAAATGGGATTCTTGGTTCTCATTACATTTCCTTTTTTGCTCTTCCAGCCCATTGACTTGAAAACTGTACCATCAGCGATGGAAATCTCTTTCACTTTGTCTTGCTTCATCACCGATTCCATAGAATTGATAATTTCGTAGGCTTCTTTGTCGCTAATGTCCAGATTCGCTCCTTGTTTTAAGTCATATTGGATATAGCCAACGAAATCCATCTTCTCTCTCTTGAATTTCTGCAAGAGATCTTTTTCGTTCTTGATTTCTCCCAACCAAGGAGCAACTCCCAATTTGGTAATCGGCACTTCCTCCCCAAAGGCTATATCGCCTACAAACATTCCCCAAAACACGAACAGAAATAATACCACCGTTACCAAAACCAACAATTCACGCATCCATCTTTTCATAACCATTCCCTCCTTTCAAGAGTTTTTTAGGTTTTTTGTCGTTTCTATCCGTTTAAATTTTAAAAAATCAATCTACCCCCACGCCAATCCCGGCAAAAGAAATTGCTAGAGCACGATACGAAGGCAAAGCCCACTTCGTCTCTATTCATTATTTTCATACGATTCATTGCAAGGATTGGTGTGGGGGCTTATTTTGCCACGACGGCAATTCTTCTTAAGTCTTTGCCGGGCGGCCAACAACTGATTAAGACTACCACATTGTCAGAATTTGTCAATGATTGAGACAACTCCTCTCCCCTGTCTAAAAAAACCTTGCCAGTTACATTATAAGTATATTTTCGGTGATTAAAATAAACAAAAATTTCATCTCCTTCGGTCAATTCGGAAATTCTGGTAAAAACCCAGTCATATTTTATTTTGGGCCAGTTCTCGGGCGCCGAATGCCCCAAGATTATGGTTTGGCCAGCCTCGCCCGGCAAAACAGAGCCTGGAAAATAAACCACTCCTTGGTCTAAAAGTTTGGAAAAATCTTTGAGTTGCGCGCTTTCCGAAATAACCAAAGGCGCAGAAATGCCGAGCTTGGGGACTTCTACGCTGTTTTCTTTACTTGAAGACTCGGAACTTTTTAGCGGCGCAGCAGTCTCTTTTTTTCCAGAAACATCAGCACTTTTGGCAATTATTTTTGATTCAAAAACACCGGAAACAAGTCCAGAAATCGCTTTGTAATTAAAAAGCCAGGAAACATCATTCCAGTTAATAACCAAAAAGCTGATGGCGAACACCAAAATAAAATATTTCAAGAGCGCCTTATTTTCTTTTTTCATCAAGATTTTAATACGCATTTATTAAGAAATTATGAGGAATCAGTTTTATTATCACGCCTTGGTCAACCAGAATAAACAAAACCAAAACCGCAATAAAACCAAGCGTTTTTAGAATCAGGTCAACATGCTGAATATCAATTCTGACAAAAATGTTAATTATTAAAGCCAGAATAATCAACGCTAAGAAGCCGTAAACTATTATCTGAAGGACTTTGGAATAATCTAAAGTAAGAAAAGAAAGAAAATTGAAGGTCGCTTTTTCCTGAGCTTCTTCCAAGGCCGGTACCACTTGTTTTGTCATAGAAGCGAATTCAGCTGAAAGCGTTTGTGTTCCGGTTGCTTCTTCTTCCATTTTTTCCGGTTCAGACGCAACTGTTTCTTTTTTTACTTCTTTCACTTCTCCTTTGGTTTGCACTTTTGGTCCCGATGCGGTTTGCTGAAGCTGGCCGAAAAGCTGGACCACGACCGTGGTTTCATTTCCCTGAAAATCGCCTGTCAAAACCGCGATGCCCACATCCTTGTAATTGGAATTTAAAAGGTTGGCTTTATGCGAAGGAGAATCCAGCCAGGCCTGATTCACCTCTCCTGAATCCAGAAAACCAATGGCTAAATTTTCTCCGGCAATTTTATAATTATAGCCGGCAATTTTGAACCAGTGCCAGGGATCTACTCCCTCCGGACTTTGATGCGAAAAATAATCTTTTGCCAGCATATCTTTAGCTTTCAGGACAGCAGCATTATTCAAAACTGTATTTTCTTTTAACGGTCCAATTCCGGCTTCTTCTCTGTCATGGTTCAGTATTTTGATCAAAGCGATTTTGCTGATATCGCCAAAAAGCGCGCTCTTGGGGAAATAAATCAAAAAAGGCACGGTAATTATTTTTAGAATAAATAAAATCAACAAACAATAAAGCAAAACACGGCTGGTCAGAAATTTAGGCCGAAAATTGTTCTCCCGAGTAGGGACAAATATCAGTTTTAGCTTCAGCCAAATGTTTTCTGTCATAATTTATTGAGCTTCCGTAGGAAGCGAAAATTAAGAAGAGAACGTAGCTCTCTTCGCCTAGCTCTATTATACTTAATTCAAGAAAAAAGTCAACCCCGTTAGTAAAATTTTTGCTGTTTTATATTCAGTTTGTTATGATTAAAATAGAATGCCCCGTAGTAGAATTTCAAATGATTATGTTCTATTATATTTACGTTATTGAAAGCCTAAAGAATGGTGAGCTATATATTGGATATACCGTAAATCTTCCTAAAAGATTAAAAGAACATAATCAAGGTTTAAATTTTTCAACAAAATCAGACAAACCATGGAAAATTATCTACTACGAGGCCTGTTTCAACCAAAACGATGCTAAACGTAGAGAAAGTTATCTAAAAACTTCACAAGGTCAAAGGTTGCTAAAATATAGATTGAAAGAATACTTCTATTTTAAGAAAAATTTAATTTGAAATTTCACTACGGGGATGCAGATTTTTGAATTTCATTTCAATCCAAAAGCAAAGGAAGATTTAATTTTTGACAGTTTTTGCTATGAACCGGAAAATGTTTATGAGCGACGTTTGGGTTCTCTTTTTCTGGTTGGCGAACTTAAGAATGCCTTGCCTCAAAATCTGAGATTTTTAGATAATTTTGTTTCTTACTTTAAGAGAGAATATTATTCATCTCCCATTAAATTTTCTCCGGAAGCCGCTTTAAAGCTTGGTTTAAAAAAAACAAATGAATTTTTAGAAGGAATCTCCAAAAGCGGCGATGTCAGCTGGTTGGGAAACCTAAATCTGGCAATCTTGAGTTTTAAAAATTTTGATTTGAATTTAACCAAAGTGGGCGCAATAAAAATTTTACTCTTACGGCAGGGGCAGCTCATTGATATTGGAAAAAATCTGGAATTTGAAGATATTGAACCTTATCCTTTAAAAATATTCGGCAATATGGTTGCGGGAAAATTAGCCGAGGGAGATATTATCCTGGTGCTGACTAAGGAGGTCTTTAATTTTTTCTCCAGCCCGCCCAAGTTTTCTGAAGGAAAATTTGGGCGGGCAAGTCAGAATTTATTGAAAGAAATTGCCAAAATAGAGCCTTTTGAAGAAAAGAAATTAAGAACGATTTTAAAAACCAGAGAAAAAGAGCTTTTAAAAATTTCTGGGGTTTGCCTTTTGCTTCTTTTAACCAAAGAGGTTTGGACAGTAAAAGAAAGGCAGAAATCTTTTACCTTCCAGCAAAAACCTGAAAAATTTTCCTTCAAAAAAGCCTTGTATCCTCTGATTAATTTATTTACCCGAGCCGCAGCGAAGTCAAAGAGAGCTTCGCTCTCTTTTCCACCTTCGTCCCGTAAACGGGATTCGGTGGCTGAAGAAGAGGATAAATCCTCTTTGACTAAAAAAAGGTGGCTGTTTTTTCCAAATTTTCTATCAAAATTAACTGCCGTTGCCAAAAAGTTTCAAAAATTGAAAAAAGTTAAAGTAAAACCGGAAATAAAAATACCGAAAATTAATATCAGTTTTAAAAAACCGCAAATTAAAATCTCTGCCATTTTTAGAAAAAATCTGGCTTTGGTTTCATCTTTAATCCTGGTTATCATTTTAGGATTTTTTATTTTTAAGGGAGGAGAACGGGCAAAACTAAAAGAATACCAGTTAACCTTAACCGGTATTCGTGAAAATATGTCTCAGGCGGAAAATTATTTAGCTTTAAATGGCGAAGAGAATAAATCCTCTTCTTCAGCCACCGAATCCCGTTTACGGGACGAAGGTGGAAAAGAGAGCGAAGCTCTCTTTGACTTCGCTGCGGCTCGGGTAAATGAAAAAAACGCTTTTTTAATTTATAAAAAAGCCTGGCAGGATATTTTATTGATACTCGAAGAACATTCGTTCTTCTCCACCCCTCGCTTCGCTCGGGTAAGCAAAGAAAAAAGCGCCTTGCAAGGAGAAGCTGTTTCTCTTAAAGATTCTATCCAAAAAAGTCTTGAAAAAATAAGCAAATTAGAGCAGGTTTCAGACCCCTCTCTCCTTTTTGAATTTAACGAAAAGGAGTTTATTCCGCAAAAAATGGTCTTTTTCCAAAACAATCTTTATTTATTCAGCCCTCTGGCCAACAATGTTTATAAAGTAAATCCCAAGGGAGAGAAAAATGTTTTACAGATTAACCAGCCATTTAACGAAGCAGCCGAATTTGGCAGCCAGATTTTGTTCTTCCAGAAGCCGAATCTTGTCTTTTTCTTTAAAAACAACAGCTTAGTCGATGAACTTCGTTCATCTTCACCTTTCGCTAACGCTCAGGTGAGCGAACCCATTTCCCTGAGTCTTCCTTATCCGGATTTTGACCCCAAAACTTTGGCCGTCTATCGTTCCAGCATCTATTTTTTAGATGAAAAAAAAGGCGAGATTATTAAATATCCGGCTCCCCTGACGCAAAACAAAGATTTTCCCCAGACCTGGCTGGCTAAAGAAACAAAGAAAGCAGTGGGAGCTAAATCAATTGCCATTGACGGCCCCATCTGGATTTTAAACAAAGATAATACAATTTCGCAGTATTTCGGGGGAAATCTAAAAGAAACAATCACCCCGGATTTCTTTCCTGAACCGGAAAATTTATCAAGCATTCAGGCATCCTATGAACTATTTTACGTATTAGAGCCGGCGCAAAAACGAATAATTGTTTTGACCAAAACCGGAGATATAATAAAACAATATCAAAGCGAAAAATTTGATAACCTGAAGGATTTCGCAGTTTCCGAAGACGGCAAAACCATCTGGCTTCTAAACGGGGTTAAGGTTTATCAGATTAATTTTTAGTTTTAGCTTTTTTACAAAAGCCCCGACGCAGTCGGGGCTTTTATTTTTAAATAAATTTTCTAAAAAGTTAGGGTTGTTCCGTTGATGCTGGCTTTGTCAATCTCTTCCTCAAAATAAGGAACAAAATTGCCGAAAGAGAAATGATAATAACCAGCCACAGATAATTAGCGCAGCTTAAAAAGCTGTATAAAATAATCAGGATTAATATAATTAAAGGTAAAATCCATTGCTTTTTCTTTTCCTGTTTCTTTCCGGCAACAGAGAGCAGGAATAAAACAATCAGAATTATTATAAGAAGTAAAAGAAGCCAGCATAAATTTTGTGAACCGAAAAAATTGCCAATTGCCGCTAAGAGTTTTCCCAATCCCATGCCCGATTCTTCTTGACCGGCCGCAGTTTCTCCTGTTGTTTCTCCTTTAACGCTCCCCTCCGGCAATTCTTCAGGAACAGCTTCCCCCGCTCCCGCAGGACCGGGCCCTGTCCCTTCATAGACAAACGTTTCCTCTCCGGCAACTGTCTTTTTTGTTCCGGGAGTGGTAAAACTGTGTTCCACACTGATGGCATCGGAACCCCGGGAAACACAGCGATAAAAGTAGGTCATGTCCTGTTGTAACCCGCTGATAACTACCGAATGAAAATATACTTTGTTGCCATCTTCAACAGTGGAATGGCTATAACCATAATTAGGAGGAGCGCTTAAATTCAAAGTGTGTGGTTCGTCTGCTGAAGAATAAATCACCCGGCTGGTAGCTTCTTTATTGGTTTCCCAGGTTATAGTCACTGAATAAGGGTCGGTTCCGGAAGCTTTCTCGTTATAAATTTCAAGTCCCTGATAAGAACCGCCGGCGCTGCCACCCCCGCCGCCTCCGCCGCCAACCACTTCCTCCTCGGAAGTCTGTTGACCGCCCTCACCGAAAGTCCCGACGCTTAAATCAAAACCCACCATCTGTTCCTGGTATTGATTTTCGCTCAGGGGTAAAAAAGTGATGGAAAAAGTATATTTTTCATAGACCCCAACAGCCAATTGGGAAAGCACTAATTCTCCTGCGTTAAAAAACTGAGTAAGGGTTTTATTGTGAAGTTCGGTTCCATCATTTTTCTTAATCACCACCTGCAAAACATCAGCCAAAGAGGCGCCAAAAGAGTATGAAGTGCTGGTAAATTTTACCTTAATGGTTTTGGCTTCTGCAGTATTGTTGGTCACTTCCACCCAGCGGTCCACTGCCTCGCCCGGCAGGAAATTCGCCTTATCAAATAAAGGATCGTATTGAAAATGAATAATTACATTGCCGGTGGTGGCAGATGCTTGAGGCACGGCTAAAACTCCCAAGCCCAAGGCAGTGATAGAAATTAGTAAAATTGTTTTTAATATTTTGTCCATAATTTTAAAATTATTCGCCGGCTGGCGGCTCGGCCGAGTCAATATTAGGCGCAATCACTGGTTGTTCTTCAACTGCCGGAGTTTCATCTGCAGGCGCCTCCTCAATAATTGGGATATCTTCAATAACCGGGATTTCTGGTTCGGAAACTGACTCATCCCCTGGTTCTTCTTCTGGTATTATTTCATCTACTATCTCCTCAATTACCTCATCAATTATTTCATTTATTTCCTCTATTATTCCTCCTTGCTCTTGATTTTCTTCAGTTGCTTGCCCCGTAGCTCCCTCTTCGATGGATGGTACTGAAGTCACTTCTTCCGCAGGTGATTCTTCTTCAATAACTGACTCTCCTTCGCTAACCGGTTCTTCTTTGGCAGTTAGCACTTCTTCAACAACCGGTTCCTCTACCTCATCAAAAATCGGTTCTTCGGATAATTGTTCAATAAACATTTGAAATAATTGTTCTTGGTCTAATTCTATAACCTCTGGTTGTAGGTCTGCTATTACCTCTTCTTCGCTTAATTGATTCTCTTCGCCGGGTGTTGGTATCGGGTCATACCAAATCTCTGAGCCGTC
>Ga0100401_1004638_pt1 | contig 10174 bp, 10 predicted proteins | sample CryGeymeta201525_FD_80421 | JGI IMG/M metagenome (GOLD analysis project Ga0100401, IMG submission 80421) | Groundwater microbial communities from Crystal Geyser aquifers in Utah, USA - Crystal Geyser metaG 2015-25 | ecosystem: Environmental > Aquatic > Deep subsurface > Groundwater | place: USA...
GAATCGCCGTAAGCGATGAATTCAACGCCCTGTCTAACCACCACCACGCCATGCCCTTCGGACAGACTCTGCCAGTGCTCCGCTTCCCTGCCATGAAAAATGTGACCGCGCCTAATTTCCTCTTTCGCCATTGCTTTCCCCTCCTTTTAAATGTCCGAAAATAAAAAACCGCCCCGGTTCATGGGACGGCTCTTTCTATTTTAATTTATATTTTATCTACCTAATTTTCGCCGCCCCAAAACCAATTTGAGTAATGCCATTAATAATAATGGTAAGGCTCGCGATGTTTTTGGCGGCTATTCTTGTCATATAATTATTCTATTTTATGCTGATTGCTTTGTCAACTGCTTTTGTTTCTTTATCACCTCGGCTAGCTGCTTGATTAAAGACAAAGCCACCGGCGGCGCCAACAGGCTGTAGGAAGCAACGCCTTCATCGTCTTTCACCGTCCAGGATCTTTCACTGGTCTTAACCCGGCCGTCGGGACCAAGCTCATAAACATATTCCGGCGTAATTTCATAATCGTCAACCAGCTCTTTGGCTAAAGCTACCGGCAAAGAATTTCTTAATAAAATCTTGGGTACGCCGTGCAAAGTAAAAACTTTCTCAATTAATTTTTCATCCAATTCCAATCTATCCCTGATAATTTCAATGCCTAAATTATCCCCTTCTTTGGCCACCATTCTGGCTCCTCGGCATTCCGCATTGTCGCATTTTAAATAAAATTCCTTGGTGGCTTGGTCATAGCCCACCTCTTTAGTGGCGAACAGCTTCAGATTTCTGGGCGTGTGGCAGACCGGGCAAATTACCCTGAACTTCATGCGCTCGTCCAAAACCGCTTCCGGGATGCTGATGGCCACGAAAATATCCAAATCGCTGCGGTAATCAATTAAGCTGCTTAGAAACAACGAATAAGATACCTGGTCCAACTTGCGGGGAAAGCCGTCAATAAACAGAGATTTTTTCGGCGTTTTGCTGATTTCCATCTTGATTAAAGCCAAAATAAACTCGGTGGGGAGTAGCGTTTTAGTGTCTCGGGAGAGTAGCGCTTTAATCGCCTCTTCCATGGAAATGTAGCCACGGTAATTTTTCCCCAAAAATTTTATCATCTCGGCCCTTTTCGGCTCATCGGCCATGGCGGCGTGCACGTCGCGCACGATGTCGCCCACGGAAATATGGTTAAATTTATCCTCGCCGAAAATCTCTTTCATTAATTTGGAATAAGTGCCTTTGCCCGAATTTTTTTTGCCCAAAAAATAAGCCACGAAAGTATTGGTTTCCAAATACTTTTTAATCAGCTCAATTTCCGCGCCGGCTTTGGCGGAAAAATATTCGGCTCGTTCGGCCGGGTCGGCTAAATTAAATTTCTTAGTCACTCCCGCCGTTTTAGTTCTAATATAAGGAAAGTCCTTTTCGTAAATTTTCATAACCTAATCTATCCCTCTGCCCTAGGGCGCTGGGACCAATATTATTAAATATGTAAAGCTGTTTTTATTTTCTGGCTGACCTGCCCCGGAGTCAAGCTGGCTTTCACCAAATAATCAGCCGCGCCTAACTTTTCGCCTTTGACCTTATCTTCTTCCGTGCCTAAATTAGTCAGCATAATCACCGGGATGTCTTTGGTGGCCGAATCTTTTTTTAATTCTTCCAAAACCGAAAAACCGTCCAGCCGCGGCAGAATCACGTCCAGCATGATGATATCCGGTTTTTCTTGCTTGGCCAATTCCAGCCCCTTGGCGCCGTCGTCGGCGATGAAAACCGCGAAACCTTCGGCTTCAAATTTGGTTTTATACATGGAACTGATCATGTTATCATCTTCTATCACTAAAATTTTCTTATTAAGCGTAACCATAATAGTTTTTTAAAATAAATTACACCTTCCTCAAGGTGATCACCCTGAATTATACCATTTCCCCGGAAAATGGCAAGCCGTTATTTAACTCTAATTTTCTCGCCATCGCTCTCAATTCTCACCGTTCCCTTTTCGTCAGTCCGGTAAATTTCCGCCCCCGCCCGCTCCAGCCGCTTAACGGTTCTCAAGCTGGGGTGCCCGAAATCATTATCTTTGCCCACGGAAATTACCGCCAAATTTGGCTTGACTTGATTTAAAAATTCTTCACTAGTTGAAGACTGGGAGCCATGATGGCCGACTTTTAAAACTTCGGCGGACAGATTAGTGCCGCTATCTATTAATTTGCGCTCCACTTCCTCGCCCGCGTCGCCGGTTAATAAAAATTTATTTTTGCCGTATGCCAGCATCATCACGATTGAACTTTGATTTAAGTCCGACACGGCTTTAGCCAGCAGGCTTTGGTCCGGATATAAAATTTCCAGCTGGCTTTCAGCGCCTAACTTTATTATTTGCGGTTTATCAATAATTAGCATCTGGACTTTTTTCTCGCGCACCAGCTTAAGCCAGGCCAAATAATTAGGCGCGTTATGCGTTACACCGGTGTATAAAATTTTTTCCACCTGATATCTTTTTAAAACTTCAATCAGGCCGGCCACGTGGTCATCGTGCGGATGCGTCAAAATCATCAAATCAATCGTTTTATCCCACCAGGCTAAATTTTCCGCTAACCTCTTCAAGATTACTTTGTCCGGCCCGCCGTCAATTAAAATATTCTGCCCGCCCGGCGCCTTGATTAAAATCGCGTCGCCCTGACCCACGTCCAAAAAATCCACTTCCAAATTTTTCGCCGCGCTGTAAAAAAGCCAAAACCAGACTATGCCGGCCAATAAAACGGCAATGCCAAAAATTAAAAATATTTTATACAGCTTCTTGCCCCCTTTAATAAAGGGGGTTAGGGGGATTTTCATGACTTTATTTCAAATAACTTTCAATTATGCCGCAAGCTTGTCCAAATCCTTCCGTAATATTATTTCCCGGCCAGCTTGTCAAAGTCGCTATTGGCGATGCCCGCGCCCAAGAGGCGCATGACACTAAAAGCGTCAACCGGCCGCGCCAAAAAATATCTTTTACCGTCCGCCGGGTTAACGTACCAAGCCTGGCCGCGGCTTTCCACCTGCAAAAAAATCTTGCCTTTTTGCGCCACGGAAAAATTATTGTCATAACTTAATTTAGCCGCTTTGGCCAAAGGCGAATAGCCGATGACCAGCTCGTCTTTGTCATTAAAGCCGTCGCCGTCAGTATCAGTCTTATTTTTGTCCGTGCCAATGGCGTCTTCAAAAGCATCGGGCAAGCCGTCGTTATCAGCATCCACCCCGCTCAAACCCGTTAAGCCAATCGTAATTTTTGCCAGATTATTGTTGGTCGCGCCGATTCCCTGTGCCCTGATTACCTGGAAAGCGTCTTCCGGCTTGCCTAAATAAAAAACTTTCTTTTCTTTAACGCTCACGTAATAAGCTTCGCCCCGGCTTTGCACGCGTAAAATTATTTTACCTTTAAGCCGGCCGTACAAATTGACGTCGGCCACGGACAAGCTGGTCGCGGCGGCCGGAGTGGCGGCGGTAGCAGTCGCTGGCGCGGCCGGAGTGGCGGCCACAGACTCTTTGACTTCAAAACTGGCCCAAGCAGTTTTTATGTTGGTCTTAGGCGTGCTGGTTGAGCTTAAATAATATTCATAAACGCCCACGGCCAAATTGGTTAATTCAACTTTATGACTAGTGGCTAAAGTATCGCTGCCGGCGTTAGTCAGCGCGGTCTGGCCTGACTTTTTGTAAAAAATTCGTCCGGAAGAAGTTAAGTTGGTTGTCCAGCTTATGGCCGCGGCCTAACCGCTTAAAGCCAGGCTCGGACCGGAAACTAACCTTAAAAAATTATCTTCCGGCGTTACAAAATTTTCCATGATTTCGGTTTTGCTCATAGTACCGTTAACGGAAGTGATGGCGTAAACGTAGTTGATTCCGGGTTTTAAATCGTTGATGGTAACCGTGTGGCCAAGCGCGGCGGCGGTAGCAGCATTTGCTTTATTGGCGTTAACATTATCGTTCGCTTCGCCGTAATTTACCCAGCCCGTGGTTGAGGCGTCAGTCTGCCAGCTCGCTATGACCGTGGTTGAACTGGCGAAAACCAGGCTTTTTGACACCAGAGAAAAATTATCCGCTTCAGCCAGGGTTTTATAAACCGTTGCCGTCGTGGAGGTGGCGTTATTGCCATAATTAGCTTCGGTTAACTGCTTATCTTGGTTGATGGAAAAATTCAAATTAATTTTGCCCGGCTGGCTAAAAGCGCCGTGAAGTTTGTAATTAAAAATGCTGCCCGGATTCAGCGGCGCGGTCAGTCTGGGGTAGGCGTCGGCGGTTAAACCATTCGCGCCGTAATCAAAATAGGGCAAATTGACGCTGAATTCAGTTTGGGAAAAGCCGAGCGCGGAAGTTAAAGAAGTTTTGCCGATATTTTTCAGACCGATGGTGATATCCAGCGGCTCGCCTAAAATTATTTTACTGGCGCTGAAACCGATAGAATCAATCGCTAGGTCGGTATCGGCCGAATTATAAACATTAACTTTCAGAGTTTTTAAATTATTGGCCAGGTTGCTTTCCGCTAAAGTGTCATCCGGGTCAATGGTAAAACTCAAGGTCTTTTCGCCCGCGGCGGTGAATTTGCCTTCGTAGCCATAATAAAGATAGCCGCCGGAATTGACCAACTTGGACATATTGGGCTCGGTTGAAGAAGCGCTGGACACGGTAAAATCAGGAAAGGTTTTTACCAGATTCAAGCCGGTGCCGGAGTATAAATTATATGAGCTGTTATTTTTTACGTTAACTCTGATGTAGCAAATTTGATTGACTGCCGGGGTCGCCGGGTAGACCGTGATGCTGTCCACGGCCAAATCATAACCGGTCACGTTAACGGTTAGGCTGGCTGAATTGTTAAGGCCGGTAGTTTCGGCCAAATAGCCGGTAGGGTCAACGGAAAAATTCACGGACGTGGCGCCGACCTGGCTGAAAACGCCATAAATAGAAAAGGTCAAATAGTCGTTGGTGTTAATGGTCGCGCCTTGGGCCGGCGAAATCGTGGTCGGCGAGTCGGTCCGGTAGCCGGTGGCGCTAATGGTTGATTTTAAAGGAAAATTTAAAACGAAACTATCGCCTAAATTCTTCACCCGGGCGGTAAAAACGCATCGCTGGTTGACTTCGCATTTGGCCGAAGTCAAAACGAACGATTCGGCTTTTAAATCATAAGTTTCCGCTTTGGCCGGAGCGCTAAAAGCCAAGGCGGCGGCCAGTACTGAAAAAATTATTATTAATTTTATTCTCATGATAATATTTTACCATTAATTTACATCTTCAACAATTCCCAGCGGCGTAATTTTATCACTGCCCCGATCGCTACCGCGTAATAAACCGCCACCCCCAGCCAGCTTAAATAACCGATTTCTAAATAAGCGTACGGCGCCTGCGCCATCAGCCTAACGACCAGCAAAATATATTTAGCCAGCGCCAAGCTAGGCAAAAAAAATAAAACCGACAAGCCGGGCATAAGCGCGGCCAAAGGCAAGGCGGCTAAAATCAAAATTGTCAGTATGGGCACGGCCCAAAGCGCGGCCAAATTGGCCAGGGGCGCGATTAAAGAAATTTGGGAAAAATTATAAGCCAAAACCGGCAGAGTAAAAACCTGCGCCGCCAAGGTGATTAAAAGCGCGTCGCTTAGGCCCTTGAATTTAGGCAGTTTAAATTTTTCCCAAACAGCCCCCAATATCGGATAAGCGTAAACCAAACCGGCAACGGCTAAAAATGAAAGCTGAAAACCCACGTCGTCGCGCAATAACTTCGGGTTAAAAGTCAAGAGCACGGCCGCGGTCAGCGCCAGCGAGTTGGTTATTTTATTAAGCCGGCCCAATTTCAGGGCCCAGAGCACCAAAAAACCCATCAAGCCGGCGCGCAAGGCCGAAGCCGGCAAGCCCACCAAAATAATATAACCGGCCAAAACCGCCACGGCCAAATAAAAAGCTTGGCGCCGATCAAGACCGACCGCCAAAAGTACGACCATCACCAGGGCCGCCAAAATACTTACGTTAAAGCCGGACACGGCCATGATGTGAGTTAGGCCGGTTTTTTGAAAATCGTCCCTGATTTTTTGCGGGAGTCCTCTTTGCCCGCCAAAAACGATGGGCCGCGCCAAGCTGGCGGCCGGCTCGCTTAGCCCGGAGTCAATTAGGCCGGTCAACTTCTTTTTCAAAGCGAAAATATTTTTATAAAACCAATTGCCCCGGCTCCTAAAACTAAGGCGAATCTGCGGATAATAGCAAACCGAATAAATATTATAACGGCCTAAGTAGCGGTCATAAGCAAAACCCTTAAATTCTTCCGGCTGCTTGAGCTCGCACTCCAGTTCCAGCCAATCGCCGTATTCATATTCCGGATACAACTCCGTGGTAACTAAAATTTTTCCGGAAACTTCACGACTGGGCAACTGGCTGATTTTTTCCACTTCAATTTCCAGCTTCTGATTACTGTCTCTGATGTCCGGTTCATCGGCCACGAATCCTTGGAGCGACCCGCTTTGGCCGTTATAATGCCAAATTTTATCCGGCGTATCGGCCGGCAAACTAAGGCCGTAGCGCCAGACGGCGAAAAATAAAACCGCGAGCCAAAAAAACCAAGCCGCCGAGCGCTTAAAACAAACCGCCAAAACCAAAAAAAATAAGGCGGCCGTAAACCACCATATTTCTAAGCGCCACCACCAGTCGGGCAAAAATGAGGCCAAAGCAATGCCGCCGATAAAAACCAAACAAGCGATTAAAAAAATTTTTGACTTGGGCAAATCTAATTTCATCTTACTTTCTGTCGTGCTCAAATATAATAAGTTCAGCTCGGGGAAATTGTTTTATCGCGCATACGAAATTGTAGCGATTTTCCTAAAAAATAAAATTTTTTAGGAAAACGCCCGAATTTCGGAGAAGCTTTGGAAAGCAATTTCCCCGAGCTGAACGAAATACGCAGAAATTAATTTCCAGACGAATTAATCACGAACCGCCATTTTTTCCCGGCCCAATAAGGCCCGGCGTAATCTATGCCCACACGGGCGGTTGCTTTAATTTCTCGTGGCTTAACTATTTCTCCTCTGTCCTCCAGCCACAACCTCTTACTTTTAACCGCGTCCAAGCCGTAAAAAGTTTTATCCAGCTTCAAATAGCGGCACAATTTTCCCGGCCCGTTAGCCGTATTTTCAGGCCGGCCAACCGGCGCCTCCAGCGCCCGGATTAAAACGCACTCCGGCTTGCCCGCACCGACCGTGGAAAAATTCAGCTGCCAATACATGCCGTAAACCAAATAAATATAAACATGCCCGCCGGTTAGCCACTCCGCCTGATTCCTAACCGTTCGCCTGCCGCCATAAGCGTGCGAGGCTTTATCTTTCGGACCGATATAAGCTTCGGTTTCAATAATTTTACCGGTAATTATTTTTCCATTTTCCAGACGGCGCGCCAAATATTTTCCCAATAAACTCTTGGCCACAAACAGTGTCGGGCGATTAAAAAAATGCCGAGTTAATTTTTTAGCTTTCATTTATAAACTTTATTGAACTGCCGAAACATTATGCCTAAAATTAAGAGTCCTAACAGGCTGAGGCCGATATAGCGGCCAATTTTTCCGTCAAACCAGTCAGTCAGCGGTTCGGCGAAAAAATTTTTTTTCAGTAGCGGCATAGTAATTAAAGCTTTAACTGTTTCCCCGGCCGGAAATTCCTCCTTTTCGCCAACCACCAAGACATATTTACCTTGATTATCCGGGCTGGAAATTTTAACGATATAATACCCGGGCTCGGCCGGCTTTTTCAGCTCCGGCCCCTTAAAATAATTATCCCCGGCATATTCTTCAAAATATTTTTCCCATTGCTCGGCCGGCAAATCAAGCTGGGCGAAATTAACCGCCCGGTCGCCCAATTCCGGCTGATATGCCACTACCGCGGTTTTATCTTTACCCACCCCGGGCAAATCAGGCGCCAATAATTGCAGATACAAATCCTGCGCCTGCTTCAATTCAATTAAATACTGGGCTTCGCTGCCTTTCAGTTCGCCGTAAAATGCCTGCGACACCTCGGGATTGTTGATGACAGTCAATTTATTTTCCCGCAGATAGCGTGGCTGGTGCGCCTGGACGCCGGCTGCCGCCGCAAAACTAACTAAAATTAAAGCGATTGCTAATAAATATCTTCTCATAAAATATTTTATCTAATTCCTATCTTACCACTATCTGCCTAATAATTCCACCATCATATTTACACCAAGCTAAAATATCCTATAATTAAACCATGTCCGCTAAACTGCAAAAAATTCGATTTTATGCTTACTTTTTAGCCTTAGGGCTCCTGTCCGCGCTCTGGCAGCTAATTATGCTGCGCGAAACCTTGACTTCCTGGCGCGGCAATGAATTGTTTCTGAATTTCTTTTTCATCTTCTGGCTAATCTTTACCGGCCTGGGCAGTTTGTTTAAGACAAAAAACTAACGGCCCAAACCCTGGCCAACCTATCAAGTTCTTATTATTTTATTACTTCCCTGATTTTATTATCCTTGTTTTTACTAATCCGTTTACTACCCGGTTGGTTAGGCTTTAACGCCGAAGTGCCGGATTTTACCTTTTCAGTTTTGCTTTTAGCCGTAATCATCCTACCGCTGGGCTTGCTACTGGGGCTGGGTTTTAGTTGGGGCACGCGCTTTTTCTTAAATGACCATAACGCTGATGTTCCGCGTTTAGCCAACCGAGCTTACTTGGTAGAAACTTTCGGCTTTTTTATCGCTAGCTTAGCTTTCAATTTTTGGCTGGTCAGCTTTAACGCTTTTGCCTTGACTCTACTATCCCTGATTTTTTCACTATTTATCGGCTCGCTCTTTATCATTACTAACCAAAATAAAATATTTAAAACAGCGTGGTTGGTTTTAAGCTTGACTGTTATCGGCCTAGGGTTTTATTTTTTGGCCCTAAGCCCGGCTTATGAAATTAAAACCGCCAACTGGCGCTTTCCCCAGGAAACTTTAATCGCCAGCCGCAACTCTACTTGGGGCAATATTGCGGTTACCCAGCGGCAAAACCAATTTAATTTTTATGAGCAAGGCTGGCTGGTCTCCCTGGCGCGTGATTTTGCCGCCAGCGAAGAGCTGGTGCATCTGCCGCTTTTATCTCAAGAGGCGCCGAAAAAAATTCTAATTATCGGCAACGGCTTAAGCGGAGCTTTATTAGAGACCTTAAAGTACGAGCAGGCGGCGATTTACTACGCTGAACCGGACCCTGAATTTCTGCCCACGGTTTATGATTATTTAAACGCTCAAACGCAAAAACAATTAACCAGCGACCGAGTCAACCTTATTAACCAGGACGCCATCGCTTACCTAAAAAATAGCCAAGAAAAATTTGATTTTATTTTATTAAACCTAGGCCAACCCACCACTTACCAAATTAACCGCTTTTACACCAAACAATTTTTCCAGCTTTTAAATCAGCGCTTAACAAGAGACGGGGTTACAGCTTTTAGCCTGCCCTATCATCAGGAAAATTTAGCCAATTTATTTACCAATCAATATCTGACTGCTATCTATCAGCCCTTTAATGAAACGCTAAAAAATAATTTGCTGGTCGCCGGGCAAAAATTAATTTTTATTGGCTTAAAAAATGATAATTTTACTTATCAGGCTTCTTTAGCGGCTGAAAAATTTAAGGACAGAAATCTGGCTACCAATTTTCTTTCCGCCGAATATGTTAAATATGCCCTAACCAATGAGCGCGCCAAAAAACTTTTACAAAATTTTAAAAATACTCGCACTTCAAGTAACGCTGATTTACAACCGATTGCGGTCATAAGGCAGATTATTAATAACACGGAGATAGCCCAGCCGCTATTGAGCCGGCTATTAAACTGGATTTTAAATTTCCGCTGGCTGCTCTTTGCCGTCCTCGCTATTTTGCCCCTGCCGCTCCTGTATTTTGTCAAAAAAAGTTCGGGCCAACGGCCGGAAACAAAAATAAAATTAATCGCCTTGGGCGCCAGCAGTCTAAGCTTAGTCTAGGAAATCATTGTTATTTTCATCTGGCAATTTACCTTGGGACATATCTACAAAGAAATCAGCCTGATTATCGCTTTGGTTATGCTGGGCATTTTCTTGGCTAACCTCCAGCTTTATCTCAAGCCGGTTAACAAAACAAGAGCTTTAAAAATTTACTTGCTCTTATCTTTAATTTTGGCCATGGCCTTATTTATCTTTATCGCTA
>Ga0100401_1004656_pt1 | contig 10139 bp, 5 predicted proteins | sample CryGeymeta201525_FD_80421 | JGI IMG/M metagenome (GOLD analysis project Ga0100401, IMG submission 80421) | Groundwater microbial communities from Crystal Geyser aquifers in Utah, USA - Crystal Geyser metaG 2015-25 | ecosystem: Environmental > Aquatic > Deep subsurface > Groundwater | place: USA...
CGGGGTACATCGATCAACTCGCGGATCTGCTTTGCGTGGCAAGCAGCCTGGCCTGGGATGCTTCCGCCGGACGTCCAAATCGACGTCGGCCGTGCAAGTTTCATTTCATTAACATGCTCGCCGCGATTGCCTGGCACCCTGCGCATATTCGGAGGCCATCTGATTTCGGCGCATTACATGCCAACGAGCAGGCCTCTCTATTGGAATGGGCCGTTGCACAGGAATGCTGGAGGAGGGCTGCCTTGAGCGGGGAGGAAGTGCCGGAACAGATGGCGTTCTGGAAATCTGACCGGCACGAGATCGATTTCGTGATCGCACCGGATCAATTGATAGAGGTCAAACGCGGACGTAGCGGTCCATTGGATTTCGGGTGGTTTGCGCAAATCTTTCCAAAGTCACGCTTGACTGTGATCAGTGCCGCACGTTTCGAAACCGATCATATCAATGGCGTGACCCTCCGCGACTTTCTTCTCTCTGCCACTGGATGATAATCGCATCGCCCCACACCACATACAGGAACGGCTCGAACATTACTGTTTTTTTCGATATTGAGCCGGCGTCATTCCAAATTGTTTTCGAAAAGACCGGTAAAGATAGGAGTCTGAATGAAATCCCAGTTTAGGCCCAATATCGGCAATCGGTAGATTGGAGGCACGTAACAGGTGTCTCGCTTCATCAAGCCGCTTGCGAAGTAATTCCTGCACCACGCTACGTCCAAGGGCCGTCTTAAAACGTCTCTGTAGTTGACTTGTCGACAAGCCTACCATATCTGCGATTGTATTCACGGGAAGATCATTTTGCAGATGATCCCAAATATAATGCAGGGCCTCAGCAACGATACGATCCGAAGTGGCCAGGATACTTGTACTCTCCCGCTCGATAACACCTTTAGGCGCGATCATGATCGGTTCTTTAGGCATTGTTTCACCGTTCATCAACTTTTCAAGCCAGTCGCAAGCCATGTGAAGGCGTCCTTCTTCATCGAGATCAAGCGAAGAAATGGTCGGCAGGCAGCTTTGACAGAGATTGTGACTATTTGCGCTTGCAAGCACAGCTACATCATCGGGAACATGCAGTCCAGCCTCGCAAACATCAATGCACTGCTTGGCGGCCTGCCACTCTCCTGCCGCTAACAAACCAACCGGTTTCGGCAAGCCATGCAGCCACTGGGAGAACTCATGTCGGCTTCGACTGGCGTTTGTCTTGCTGGATTCATTCCGTTTTCGCCGGAAACGATGCAGATGACAGACCATCCCCAGCTCTTCGGTTCTCTTCTCAAACCCAACGAACATGGATAGACTATCACCCCAGGGATTGCGCCCCCAATAGGCTACATGCCGGAAATCGCGTTCCGCAAAATGTTCAGCAGCAAGACGCCCTTCGGCTTCATGATCGGGCAAAATAGCCAATAATTGAGAGTCATCCGGATGTGGCAAGTTACCGAGGCGGACACAGGCGCATCCCATTTCACGCAGATCCCGAACCAGTGGTGATCCCGGAAGCTCGTTTATCAACGCCCCCTGGGGTTTGAGCCGCTCCGGCAAGACATTATTCCAATGCCACAGGTAAACCAGGCGCCACCCCCGCGCTTTCGCCTCCTCAAGAAGAAGCGGACACGCGGGAATCGTCAGCGCAACGGTCACGTGCTCACGCCGATACCGCTTGGGTTGCTGTTGTGATGGTGTCACGTGGCTTGCCTTACTGCGTTATTCTCCAATACCTTTATCGCTGTACTATAGCAACAGCCTCGATTTTGTCATCTTTTTATTATTGAGTCGAATCCTCAACTATCCTGTAGCCGGGCGACTGCACCCACCCGGAATTATGCGTATAGGGTTTGGGCGGCGGCGGTGGCCCGAGGGCAAACTCATTATTCCAGCAATCGTCGAATATCACAAACATCGTCTTGATGCCCTTGCTGTCGGCAAGCGACAGATAGTGATCAATGCGCGCAATATCCAAACGTTTCATCGGTTTCCCTTCTCTAAACCCACCACACATGCCTCGATTCTCGCATAGCGACTATAGTCGCGTACAGCATATATTCAGCAGATGAAAGCCAACCGCACTCCTCAGACGATAAAGACGCATGACGGAAGTGTTGACGACTCAACACGATCCTGTTCTTATGATTCGCATGAAAAACATCCTTGTTATTCTGACCGATCAGCAACGTAAAGACAGTCTGGGGTGCTACGGCAATCCTGTCTGCCAGACGCCGAACCTGGATCGGTTGGCAGAAAGCGGGGTGCGTTTCACGCGCCATTATGTTGCCAACCCGATCTGCATGCCGAACCGATTGTCGCTCTTTACCGGCAAGAACATCCGCAATCACGGTCTATGGACGAATGGTCTGCTGATTCCTGAACAACCCACAGTGGCGGAACATTTCCGAGCAAACGGATACCAGACAGCCAGTATCGGGAAAATTCACTTTACGCCCTACGGGGGAGACGGCGGCAATCTGGAAAGTGAAAACAAATGGAGCGGACCGGATACGCCGGGTACCGAATGGACCGGACCCTATTGGGGATTCGAACATGTTGAGCTAACCTTGGGACATACCCAGCCCCTAGCCCATTACGGGGAATGGTTTCATAATCGGGGAGGCACCGGCCACATGCTGGAACGGCATCCCGTCTCCGGAGCCATGCAGTCAGGGATGCGCAACATGCCGGAAGATCTGCATGATTCGACATTTGTGGCGGAGCGGGCCATCGAGTTTCTAAAGGACCGGAAGCCGGACAAGCCTTTTTTCTTGGTCGCCAGTTTTCCCGATCCGCATCATCCTTTTGATCCGCCAGCTGAGACGGCCGCACGCTATGCATCAAAAGCGATTATTCCTCCGGCTGGTGATCTTGATGATCTCGACACCCGCCCTGAACACTACCGCCAGCACTTCCAGGGGGCGTGGCACCGTAGTGGGGTCGGCAAGGCAAAACACCTAGACGGCATCAGCCAAGAGCATACCCAGGAGTTAATCCGCCACACCTATGCCATGGTGGACCTGATCGACCGCAATGTGGGCAGACTGCTCGATGCACTTGATGCCGAGAATCTGCGGGACGATACGATCGTGGTGTTCACCTCCGATCACGGGGAACTACTCGGAGACCACGGACTCTGGTTCAAGGGGCCGTTCTTCTATGAAGGGTTGATCAATACGCCTCTGCTCATCGCCTGTCCGTCCACGATCGCACCGGGTGTATCCGACGCCCTCTTCTCGGATCTGGATCTGGCCCCCACGCTTTGCGAATTGGCCGGGCTTGCCCCTATGCCATTTTTGGATGGCCTTTCGCAAGTACCACACCTGGAAAACCGGCAAGCCAGCGTGCGCGAGCGATGCCTGATTGAATACCGCACCGGCTACGGCGAGAGCGACTGCTCCGCCAAGGTGCTCGTAACCGATCAGCACAAATACGTGCGCTATCAGACCGGCGAGGAGGAACTCACCGATCTGCGGGAGGATCCGAAAGAGTGCATCAATGTGGCCGGTGATCCAGCTTATCAGGCAATCAAGTCAAAGCTGTTAGCCGATCTGCTTGACGAGGTCCTGAAGACCGAACAAAAGGGCCCAGAACAGATTAGTCATGCATGAAGAAAGGGATGATGGCATACAATATGAATACATCGACCGGCTCCGAACATTCGCTATGTGACGCAGATAACGCCTTCAGATCGATCGGCACCATGGGCAAAGGGGAACGAATCCTCGAAGGAGAAACCGAATCCGTGCTCTTTGAGCATACGGGACAGGGCTGCCTGACGCACTTCTGGTTCGGCGGCAATTTCAAAGGCGTCGAGGATACCCGTATCCGATACTATGTGGATGATGAAACCGTTCCTTCGATTGATATGGAATTGTACATGGGGCACGGCATTGGATTCCACGACCAGCAAGCCCCTTGGGCGACGAAATATATCGGCAAGATCGGCAAGCAAAACGGTGTCTTCAACAATTACCGTATTCCCTTCAGCAAGCGTATCCGTGTGACGGCCCAACGCGCCGCAGGGGCAGATCCCAATCCGCAGGTGTGGTGGATTATCCGCGGACTGGAAAACGGCCGAGTCAGCCGTGGCGGGATCACTTTGCCACCGTCCGCAAAGCTGCGATTGGTTCGCCTTGAAAATCACGAGGCCGAACCGCTCGAGGAGTTTGACCTCTGCAATGTCGACGGACAAGGCGCGTTGTATCAGGTGACCATCGCTGCCCAAGGCGAATCCTTCACCTATCTCGAGGCGTGTATGCGGGCCTACATCGGGAACCAAAAGACGCCATTACTGCTCTCATCCGGTCTGGAGGATTACTTTCTCGGCACCTATTACTTCGACACCGGCACATTCCATGCGGACATCGCCGGCCTGACCCACTTCAACAAGGAGAGCAAAAGCTTCTCGGCCTATCGGTTCCACGACGAAGACCCCGTCCTGTTCCAGGGCGGCCTGCGACTCACCTGCCGCTGCGGGGAAACCGAACACGGCAAACCCGCTGAAAAGGCCGCCTATCTCGATCCCGCCAAAACCCGGTACACGACTTACGTATGGCTCTACCAATGGTGATGCAGCATGACTATTACCTGATGACGAATACCGTGCCGGACGGCGGCGTGTCGATACCCACGTAGAGGAGTCCCTCGCCCGAGAAGTAGGTGTCATTCTTGCTTGGTCAGGCTGACCACCATGCCGGGGCCGTCAACGATTTTACCGGCGAATGTATTAATGCTCCTGCTCGCCCTACCTGAACTTGATGACCGACCCCGACAACACCACGGCGTTTAGCGATGTGACCTCGACCAGGATGCTGTCAACATTCGGGGTGACCGGCTTGCTGTCGGTCGCCTCCACCAGCACGTAGTATTTCGTGCCAACCACGCCCGCCGGGGACGTGAGCGTCAGCTCGCCGGTTGTGGCGTTGACATTGAACAAGGCCGCATCACGGCCGCCGGTCTTGGCGTAGGTCACCGGAGGATACAAGCTGTTTGCCCGCACGGAGGCCACCGGAGAAGTCGTGCTGACCTGCACGCTGGCAGCCGCCATCATGACCATACCATCCACCCATCCGACGGTGGATCCCACGCTGCCGGTATTGCCTGATCCGTCGCTGACGGTGAACGTCACGTCGGTGCCCGCCTCCGTCGGCGTCACGCTCCCGCCCGTCAGCACACCCGCCGTGAACGACGCAGAGGTCCCGCTGATGCCCGCCGTGCCGCCATACGTCACCGTGCCGCTAAACCCCGTCACCGTGTTGTTGTTCGCATCCTGCGCCGTGATTGTGATCCCCGTGACCGGAGTGCCCACCACCCCGGTCGGCGCGAATCCCGTAATCGTGAAGTGATGCACCGCTCCCGGATTGACATCGAAGGTTGCTGTGCCTGTCGTGCCGGAATCCGTGACGGTGAACGTCCTGCCGCTACCCGCCACGGTTGGCGTCACACTCACACCCGCCAGCACACCCGCCGTGAACGACGCCGAGGGTCCGCTGATACCCGCCGTGCCGCTATACGTCACGGTGCCGCCAAAGCTCGTCACCGTGTTGGTGTTCGCGTCCCGAGCGGTAAGCGTGATCCCCGTGATCGCCGTCCCCGCCGTCTGCGGCGACCCGATCGTAGAAATCGTAAAGTGGTCCAGCACGCCCGGATTGACATCGAATGTCGCCGTGCCGGTCTTGCTGGAAACCGAGTCCGTGACGATGATTGTCATGCCACTGCCCGCCACGGTTGGCGTCACACTCACACCTGTCAGCACACCCTGGGTGAAGGTCCCGGACTCTCCCGTGATCCCCGCCGTACCGCTGAACGTGACCGTGCCGTTAAAATTCGCCGTCAGGCCGCCTGCGTCCCTGGCAGTCAGCGTGATCGCCGTGATCTCCGTCCCCGCCACCTGTGGCGATGCGATCGCCGAAAACTCGAAATAGTCCAGCGGTCCGCCACGGGCGGGGACGCCGGTGACGTTCAGTTCCAGGTCATTGCCGGTCACTTGGACGGTCGCTGTGTAATCGGTTGGCAGGTTGACCGTGGCCGGAAGCGTTCCGATAATTCCGCCGGGGGCGGTGACGAGCGTGTAAATGCCGGGCTCAGTCAAAATGCCACTGTCAGTGATGTCGAGCACCGAAGCGCCGGAGAAGGTCAGCGTCCTGGTGGCAGCGAGTTCGAGTTTGTCATGGCTGGCTGCCACAGTGCTCAGGTGGAAGGCGAGGCGACCGGTGTCCGCGATGGTGACATTCCCACCAATGATGCCCGTACCGCCGAGGGTGGCTCCGGCACCCACCGTGACCGTCCCGCTGGCAGTGGACTGGTCGCCGTTGATCAACAACTTGCCGCCATTGACCGTTGTCGCGCCGGTGTATGTGTTTGCTCCCGAGATGGTGTTGGTGCCTGTGCCGGTCTTGGTGAACTTGCCGTTGGTGCCCTGGATCGAACCTTGATAGTTGCCGCCGCCGTTGTCGCCCTGGCCGATGGTCAGGGTGCCGCTGCCAAGGTTGATGGTCCCGCCAGTACCGGTGAGATTGCCGACTGTCTGGTTATTATTGTTCATGAGCAAAGTTCCGCCCGCATTGACGGTGAGTTGGTTGCTAGTGGCGCCAAGCACATCCGCGTAACCTGTTCTGAGTGTACCCGCATTGATAATGGTTTCGCCCGTATAGGGGTTGCTGCCGGCAGCGGAGCCAAGGGCCACGGTGCCAAGTTTCGGAGCACCATCGATGATGTTAGTGGTGCCGATCGTAAGCGTCACACCAGTGCCTACGATGTTTTCCTGCACTTGCAACTCGGTACCGGTGGTCGCGGCGATCACGCCGCCATTTGTGCCGATGGTGACGTGGCCCTTGACTCTGTTGCGGAAGTAGGTGCTGGCTGAGCCATTGATCAGGATGCCACCGACGCCTGAACCGTTCTTGTTGAGGGTCAGTGTCGCCGTTTCAGGCGAAGTTGGATCAGGTACATTAATGTCTGAGCCGGTGAGTTGATAGATCGGTGAATTGGAAGCAAAGAAGCTGTCCAGCGTTGTGCCCGCCGTGCCAGGGTTGTTGACGGCCACACGGATGATGGTGCCTGCGGCGATGCTGGCGGCGGAGGCTTGTGATCCGCTGAAGCCGGTGGCATTGCTGATATCGATGATGGAACCCTCGTTGAAGGTGAGCGCGCCGCTGCCGGTGAGTCCTGCTGCCTGGTTGGCGTTGAACTTGCCACCGGCTTCAACCGTCACATTGCCGTTGAGGGCGGCCGTGTTGCCGATCGCGAGGATGCCGCCGTTCTGGACGAGAGCGCTGGCGATGCCGGTACCGCTGCCCATGCCCGTCGCGGCAGTGACCGTGAGGGTGGAACCCGCCGTTGAAACGAACCTGACATTCTGGCTTGAGCCCGAGTTGCCATAGGTCGCAGTGTCATCGTTGAGAGTGAGAGGTCCGATGGTATTGATGTCCACCGTGCCGGAACCAGCAAAGTTGATCACCGGAGCACCTGCTGTTGTGCCGTTTCCAAGAGTCAGGACTAAGGCGGCGCTATAGTTGGCATCTCCCTGGAAGTCCACGCTGGTCGTTCCCGAGCCAATGTTGATGGTGCCCAGCTGCCATGCTTTGGCACCCCGGTTGCGATCGATGCTGATGCCTCGGAACCCCGTGCCGCTACCGATGTTGAGGCTGCCGCCGGCATTGGCTTGGTTATCATACAGGCCATAATAAAGGTCGGCGCTGGTGCCGAGGTTCTGGATCATGCCGGTAGTCAGATTCAGCGCGGCAGAAAGGGCGGAGTTCGGACTGATGATTGCGCCCGATGCGAGGGCTATGCTGGTACCACGGGTGAGGCTGGCAAGGCCGGAGCCCGAACCTGAAAGGCCACCGATGATGCTGTTGACCCCGATATTGAATGTATCCACGCTGCCGTGGTTGTTGTTCGAGATTTGGATCTTGCCGCCGTTGATGGCGGTAAAGTCGTCGCCGGTGCTGCTTGACGTGGCACCGATTGCGCCGAGCTGCAGGTAGGCATTGTTCACGGTTGCCTTGCCCGTGCCCAGATAGGCGCGGTTGGCGGTGGAGCCGGTGTTGAGTTGGCCATCGACCACGTAAGTTCCACCGGCGTAGGTGTTGTTCGCGCCGAGTGTCAATGTATTCCCATGACTTTTCACCAAAGTGACCACACTGGAAGCGTTGTCCGCGATCACGGCATCAATGGTCACGGTTTGTTGCGCTGTGAAGATGTTCAGGTCGATCGCATCGGTGCCGTTACCAGCGGTCAGTGTGCCGTTGTTAATCGTAACGGCCGTGTTAACGTTGTTTCTGAGGAACATGCCACTGCCAAGAGTCAGCTTGTTTCCGCCCAACGACCAAGTGCCGCCATTGCCATTGAAGTTCAGCGAGTTGACGGTCACATCAGCAGTCAGCGCGACGGGAGCGAATGCGCCGGTCATCTGAACGTTCTGAGCAGAGGTGGCAGCATTGATGTCCATCGCATTATACACGTCATAGGCAGTGAAAGCAGTAACGCCGTTCGCGCCATAGGTGGCAAATGCGCCTTGGCCAGCTTCACCAGGCTTCCAAACCTTCGCCCCGGCCAAGATGCCGTTGACCAAGGTCGGTGGGGTGGAGAAGGTGATGCGTGAATCACTGGTGCCGGTGCCCAGGGTGGCGCTGTAGAAGTTAGCCACGGCACCTTTGCTGATCGATAGGCTATCGAAGGTAAAGGTCGGATTGCCGTTGAAACGGGTGATGAAGAGGATTGCCTGCCCGGAGCTTACCGTCAGGTTGCCGAAGGTCTGGACCGAGCTGGAGGCATTATTGAGACCGTTGAGTTCGATCCTGCCACCTGCCAGATTAACGGCCGGACGGTTTCCGGCGGTGCCGAAGCGGTCGGCGGTGTATGATGCGGTGCTCGAGCCTACGTTGTCATCAATATACAAGGTCCCGGCACGATTGATGGTGATCGTGTCTCCGGACGTCATGCTCGGGGCGGTGAAGCCGCCGTTGAAGGTAAAGGGGCTGCCGGCGATGCGGAGTGTGCCCGCGTCCACGGTGATGTTGCCGTTGAAAGTGTTGCCGGCCCCATTGTTGACGAAATACAATAGGCTGCCGAAATACCCCGAGGTCGTGAGCGTGGCAGAACCGGTGAGAGGGCCATTCAGATAGGACGGGAAGTTCAGCGAGGCGTAGAGGGCGCTATCCGCGGCAACGGCCCATTCGTCGGCCGAGTAGTAGTTGGCCAGCGTCAGCGTTCCGCCATTGAGCGTGGTGGTTCCGCCGTAGGTGTAGGGGCCCGCCAGCATCCCAACCACCAGCGCCAACGTTACAACTTTCCGACCTGTTGTTACCTGTTTCATATCTCCTCCTCCATTACGAGTCATGCTCATCAGCAACACAATACAGGCCTTATCTACCAGACCTATGTTGGTATAATCGCATATCACAGACACGATGAAAGAGAGTACAATTAGAGCCTATACTATGAACGATACGCGCATGCGATGGATGACTCAGGCAAGGTGCCGGAGAGTAGAAGTGGACTCTAGCCTTTCCGGCGGTATTGCGCCGGGGTGACCCCGAAGCTGCACCGGAAGGCCCGGTGCATGTAGGTGGCAGAATGGAATCCGAGTTTTGGGGCTATGTCGGCAATTGGCAGATCCGTGGACCGCCGTATGTGGCGGCGCTGAAATCCATGATTGTCCTGCTGGCGTGATAGCCATCGGCGTCAGAAAACGAAGGGCGGATGAATTCGCCGCGTTTTATACCTCGGCAGAATCATTGTCCGTGGGGGACGGATGGTTCAATTGATCATTTCCGGGGCACGGTGCTTATGTCGCAACCGCTTGTATAATCACGGTTATTTGACAATGATGACCGTTCCCTGCGGGGGCGGATCCATGCCGAGGAAAAGCATGCCCGTGCCGGCAAAACGGGTGTCATCCTGGATTTCGGCTGAACTGGCAAACGAACCGTAGGTCGTGTTTGTGGTTTGCGTTATACTTCCCAGAATCAGATTATCAATGCGCTCCCCGACGCCTGCCGCGAGCTCCAGCTTGCCGCCATTGATTGTGAGGGTACCTGCATCTGCCAAGCATTCACTTGCAGCCAGCTTTAAGATACCACCGCTGACAGTGGTTGACCCGGTATAGGTATTTACCCCGGAGAGCACCCAGGTTCCTGAGCCTGA
>Ga0100401_1004660_pt1 | contig 10132 bp, 13 predicted proteins | sample CryGeymeta201525_FD_80421 | JGI IMG/M metagenome (GOLD analysis project Ga0100401, IMG submission 80421) | Groundwater microbial communities from Crystal Geyser aquifers in Utah, USA - Crystal Geyser metaG 2015-25 | ecosystem: Environmental > Aquatic > Deep subsurface > Groundwater | place: USA...
GACTTTCAATTCGTACCACAAGATGGTCTGTTCAAGCTTCTCCATCGGGTTATGCGTGACGTGACTGGGGACAAATCGCTGCGGTTTCACCACCTGCGCCACAGCTTTGCGTCACGCATGATGGTCTTGTTCGCTGCAAATTCTCCAGGCTTGCAGGCTCGTATCCTTCAAACGCTGCCTGGTTACGCCAACGCTTTTGCAAACGCTGATTTGATCCGAAGCGCAATCCTGGGCAAGACTGGACCAACACGGCGATTGGTCTGGGCAGTTTGCTGCCTGCTTGGTCACTCAGGTCCAGATGTTTCGCTGGAACACTACATCCACCATCTCGATATCCTGCTTGCTGAAGCTTTGATCAAAGAATCCATTGCTCCATCGATTGCGGCGGTCACTCAGGCGTCAGGGAAGTCATCAGCACAAGCGTATCGACATCTCAAGATGGAGTCCATGAATGCCTGGGCAGTGCATTTGTACAAGAAACAAATCAAGTGCACGAAAAGCGAAGTGATTGCAGCGTCCGCAGCAGCAAAGCCAGGCGACAGCAAGCCACCAATTGTCGATCCGGTCGCTGCCAAGGAAGATGATGTAAGCCTTTCACTCAAGCGCATCTGGTTCTTGCTCTTTGATATCAAAACCTCAAGAAAATCCATCGACGAAATCAGTCAGCGAAGCGGGTTCAGCGAAGGAAGACTGCACAGATACTCAACCAATGCAGACTGGCTTTTCAGCCTCCCGCTGTCCAAGAATTCTGGCCAGCGGCGTCATCGCTTCATGACTCGGACCCCCGATCGACGCCAACCTGATGTTACGCATGACATCGCCGTTCCCCTCAAACCCGCTGAGAGCCGCGACATTAAGGTGGCGGCCCGCCTGGGAGCTGAGTTCATAGCCATCTACATAGCCAATCGTCAAGCCGTCGATAAAGTTGTCCTGCAATACGCGCGTGGGGCGCGACCCGATTTTGGGGGAATGGTTTTTACCAATCCAGACAGGCCCAGTGATGCCATCGCATTTCTGAATTTTTTAAAAATGATAAAACTCAACAGCGACGAAATTGAGTTCATCAGCTATGACGTAACGTCCAAGCGATCGCCCTCAGCGCAAAAGTGGCGGCGAGCGCTTGGACTGCACTCCTCCATCAAGATCAGCAAGAAATCACCGTTCAACAATCGCAAGGATTGGGCATGTCCGTGGATCGGCATACTGCCTGTTTTCCAAGATGAACATGGTCGAAAAACAGGAAGTGCTGGCTTCAGGTTCCTGATGGTCATGGCAGCCATAACCATACGACGTGAAGATGATGGCGAACCGTCCGTCACTTCATCATGAGAACAGCTTCGAATGACTGCAACCGCTTCACTAACGAATGACGTTTCGCTCTATTCCTGACGTTCAATTTTGAAGCTCGGCTTCAGAAAATGTTGAAAGGCTCCGGTACCATGACCACCGAGACGCCAATACCGCATTGATTAGGTTTCCGCTTGACCGTGTTAGCCGTTCGCCGACACATGGACTTGTGGCGCAAAGCCTGACGCAAAAAGGCGAACAATGGACGGGGGTGTCAGGACTTCAACTGATAGTGACTGCGAAAGTGATGACTGGCTTTGACTGTAGCCGTCAAAAGACCATTCATGCAGTTTTTCCTGCCAAAGCAGAAGAGCTTTTCCCTCATGCTCGATGATGGTTCCTTGTGGCAAGGTGCCAATTTGAGCCTCAAATGTGCGCTTCTTCTTGTCTTCAAAAACCCGCTCGCTGTGAAGAATTTTGTCAATATCAATGACCGTTGGGTTTTCGTTTTCGATCTGTCCTCGATTTGATTGAACCCAAGCCGCCTTGAACTCCTTGTACCTGTCTCGACGGCATTCAGCGCAGGGACGGTGCCCTGCCGCAAACGCTGTAGCTTCATCAACGAAGAAAAGTTGCGAGTACGAATTGGGGGCGAAAACAGGGTTCAATCGGCCTTTAAATTGAGTTTGACAGGTGATCCACGCCTTGCTTCGCCATTGAGCCACGATTTGCTTTTTTTCGTTGTGAATAATGCCGCGATTTCCAAGCCAAGCGCCACGGGAATTCACAGCTTGCAGCTGCCCCCAGGGATCAACACGATTTTGTAGTGGCATTGGTGAACTCCGTAGGACTTATCTCACGTAATGTATCGCGCATAACCTGTAGATTAATTAAGTCAGGTGGTCGTCGCAGCTTTACACAGCAAGCCGTAATTATCAGCCTGCGGATGCGATAGCACCACGCTCAGAAAATTTTCATTGTTGCCATCTGCAAGTCCGGCAATGGCTGGCAGTGCCGCTTGCAGGGAGTCGCCGAAGTTCAAAGGCATTCCCAGATCGATCAGCAGAGTTTTGCCGCGGGGAGTCAACTCAATGCAGTTGCCGATGAACTCCTTGGCACTTCGATGAATCCGGACTTTCATTACCAAGCAGGTTCACGAATCAGGGTTTCAGGCAGAACCTTTATTGGGAGATGATTGCCCAATTGATTGCCGAATTTCTGAAACTGGAAGTCAATGTTCAAATCTGGCGTGGCAAACCGCGTCAAACCGTCATTGATCTCGACTTCCAGCCATTTGAGATTGCTGTCCCCATAGTAATTCTCTGGTGCCAGAACGCACAAGGTGATCCTGTTTGCCTTCAGCACAGGCAGGTCAGATGCTTTGCAGTTGAGGTTTCCTGCCAGGTCGGTGCGGGATGCCAGGTAGACCAGCCCATAGCCAAGAATTTCCATGGCTGCGTAAAGGGGGGTGTCAGACTTTGATCTTGAGTTCGACCAAGTCGTAATGGCGGTCTTCGTGATCAAACACCAGGTCCACTGCACGGCGTTTGTCTGTATGTCCATCAAAAAGCCCGGAAGCGACCGGCATCTGATAAGTCCAGTTGGTGGGCCATTTTTGAACAATCGCACGCTCAAGCTTGACCTCCGCGCTCTCGTTGTGAATGCTCGGACCAATCAAGTGGTGAACATTGGTTGAGCGAACATGCCAGTTTTTTGAGAATGGTGCGCGACCATTTGGTCGCATGGCTATATTTTCTTGAATGCGTTCAAATAAAGCAGTGACCAAAGCCTTGCCATCAAATGACTTTGGCGGATTCCTGCTGAGCTCATTGCAACTGCGCTTTTGGAGGTACCTGAAACCAGGAAACCTTCCATTGGCAAAAAGATGGCTGTTGATAACCTCCTCAATGCCAGCAAGAATTTTTGATTTTTGATCGCTCATGCTTTTCCCCCTGTTGAAATAATAAAAATCGAACCGTCTTCACCTCAGTGTCAAGCAGCGCTGCCCGAGTCAGTCGCGATCTGCCACTCGTTGGAATAGCAGACAGCCAACTTCCGACTCAATTCTTGCAGGTACTCAGACACATGAGAATTGGCAAAACCACGTACCTCGGAAACACCCCACGTTGACCCGCAGCGACTCCTCGATTTGTGCCTTCGTCACGCACGCCACCCAAGCCCCGAGGTCGGTCTGTTCACACTTGACCCCACCAGCCTTAACCCAAGCGCGATACTCGGCGTTGTAGTGTTGTGTCATTGGTGGGAATTCAGGCGACAAGCGTGCGGGCACGTTTCCATTCCAATCCCCCCCTTCCCACTTGAACGTTGGGTCGTCAAGGTTACCGACATAGACAACGCAATCTGTCATATTGATCTCCCAATGGGCAAATGGGTGGAATTGGCCACAATCGTCTGACAGCCAGTGTTTCTGCGGGGGAATACTCTGCCGGGCATCAACTTGGATTTCAGGACGTAATGCTCTTGTTCGGAAGTTTCGATGGCGTGTGGTCTGGCCAATCGGATTCGTTCAATAGCCTTCTCCGGTGCGCAACCGCGCTCAACCAGAATGCGGCCAGCAACCAGGCCGGTTCGCCCCAGTCCACCCCGGCAGTGGATCAATATTTTTTCACCGGCATCAAGGCGATCATGAAGTTTTGGTCCATCGCATGCCCAAGCATCTTCAAAGCGGCTGTCAGGAACACTTACATCGACGATGGGCAGGTGCACCCAATTCATCCCCAACGCACGCACGTCATGCGCCAAAGATTCAACTCCGAGCAGACGAAATTCATGGTCTTCGATCAATGACAGAACAGTTGTCGCGCCCCAGCCCTGTATGACCTGGAGATCTTGGCTGAGATCCCGGTTCCAGTTCCGACCGGCATCCTTTTTGCCAGGGCAAATGGTCAAGCCAAGGCTTCCCCCGCCATGCTCAAGTCGCACCTCAGCAATGTGAAGTGGTGAGTTTTCGCTATTTTTACTTGTCATTGGTTTTTCCCCCCTCAGTTTCATGATCTGAATCGTCATCGCCATTTTTTTCATCATCGTCGCCGTCGACAAAGTCCTCATCGTCATAGATGAGTGTGATCACCCAATTTGATGGACCGATGGTCACCATTGGTGATGGACAAAGCGGCCAATATATACAGGGACAACAAAACGGCACCGGTATCGCTACGGGTGCCGTTTTGGTGTTGGGCGGCTAAAGATCAGAACAGCTCGTCAGTGCAGTCACCTTTCCAAGGCTCCTGAACATTGATACTGCGTTTGGCCCGCTTTGCGTAATGGCGATGAATCTGGCGGCCATACTGCACCATGAAGTTTTCTGTGAACGCTTCCAAAAACTCAAGGATTTGGACTGCAGCCTGAGTCGACAACGTGCGGTTGTGGGTGCAGGCCCACAACGGTTGAGACTTTTGCTTTTTCTTCATGGTCACTTGCCTTGTGCCACACGTCGTTGTGTCGGCTTTGGCGCTGGAGCAAAGACATCAAGGTACAGCTTGTCATCGAGGACAGCCAAATCCCTTTGCGCGGCAGTGGCCAGCAGTTCAGCGGCCATCGCTGTCAGAATCCGGTAGTTGCCCGCGGCGTGATCACACAAAGTATGGCGCAGAGACGGTGTCATCAAACTGGCATTACCTGCGCCGGCCAACAAATGCTCCAGACAAGCCAGCAACTCATCGCGACTGGCGAACTCGGTGGCCAAGCGGGTGCGAATACGACTCCCCAGGGGAATCAACTCTTCGCGGCGCAGCTTCTCCGTCAAGCGCGCATCGCCCGCCATCACAATGCACAACAAGGATTGCGAATCAAAGCTCGATGAGCTCAGCAGGCGCAACTCCGACAACACCTGCGCCGTCATCTCCTGCGCCTCATCGACCAGCAGCACCGCTTTGCAGCGGGTTGACTCCATGTGACTGAGCCAGCGCTCGCGCAACGCCTTAAATCCTCCCCATCGATTACTCGGCCTGAGCGGCACACCAAAGATATCGCCGAGCTCGCGGTAGAAATCGGCCAAATTGCTCTGCGGATGATTGATCGCCCCCACCGTTACATCGGGCAAGCGCTTCAAACGCTGGGCCAGCAAGCGCAGCACCACGCTCTTGCCGCTGCCGGGCTCGCCATGCACCATGGCAAAGCCGCCCTCGCGAATTTGCGCATGCTCAATGCGCCAACAAAAACTCTCAATCTTGGGCGGCACATAGATCGCATCCACCGGCAACTCAGGCGAGAACGGATTGAACTTGAGCCCATACAGGGCCAGAAGCTTTTGATTCATGGTCAAACCCCGTCAACGCTGGTTGGATTGAACTGTGTGCCCGGTGCAACCGCACCGATGTCAACGTCTGGGCAAGGCACAGGCAAATAGGCCGGCGGCACACCGGTGGCGGCGTAGTCGGCCAACAACTGGGTCAACAAAGCGGGCATGCTTTTGGGCGCCACAGGCGAGAGATCCACCGCCGCCGGGCTCAAGGCGCGGCGCTTGCCATTGGCGTTGGCGGACTTGTCCAGCGGCTTGACCGCGCACAAGACGGCCCCCGTGCGCGCATCGACCAGATCGACTCGCGATAAATCCCAGCGGGCATAGCGCAGTGCAACCAGCTCCAAGTGACGGTAACGCGACGGTATCTCAAAGCGCGCACCAGCAAGACTGACCGTGCCGTCCGAGCGCCTTTGTCGGCGAAGCACCTCAATGGCGAAGCTGTTGGTGAGTGCCGCCTGCGCTGGACAGGGCCTGGCCACATTGGGACCCGCCAGGTAGTGCGCCATCGGCGTGGCATTGATCTCGGAGTGAAGGGTGCGGTGGTATTCCTGCTCCGTCCAGGCTTGGGTGGCCAGATTCAAGGCATCCAGGGTGAGGCCCTCATCGCCTTCAAGCATGGCCATCAGCCGCCCTTCAATGCGCCCCCAGAAGGATTCCTGTTTGGCGTTCTGATACGGTGAATACGGCAGCGTGGTCTGGTGCACGATGCCCAAGACGGCCAGGCCGGTGGTGGTCTCTTGTGCCAGCATGGCCGCCCCGTTGTCGGTCATCAACGCGCGCGGCAGGCCACGCTTCATGAAGGCCTGGCACAAACAGTGGATCAGGCTATGTGCGCTCTCGTCCAGGTACCACTGCAGGTGGCATACCAGACGGGAGCGGTCGTCAATCACGCACATGATCATTGGCGTGATCCACTGCCCTGCGCGGGTCAGCACTTTGCGCGAGCCGTGGTGGAAGTCCAGATGCCAAAGCGCGTTGACATGGTCCACTTCAAAACTGCGCACCTCCAGGCGCTCCAGGCGGCACCTAGCAGCCAATGCCCCGGCAGTGGCGCGCTTGGGTCTGGCTTGGCGAAACATGCCTTGCGCTTTGAGGTAGCGGCGCACCGTGGGGTAAGACGCCACAGCGGTGTCGCTGCCCTTGAAGGCGGCGCACAGGTTGTCAAAGTGCAGCTGCGCCGTCCAGCCAGAATGCTCGCGGTATTGCTGGGTCAGGGTGTCAATGACGAGCGGGGACAGACTGGGGAAACGGCGAACGCCGCCACGCAGGCGGCTCTTTAAGGCAGCCACCGGATCGGGTGCGTGACGGGCGGCGTAGTACCAGCGCTCCAGGGTGGAGCGGCCAAAGGTGACATCCAGTGCAGAGGTTGGATGGCGCCACGTCTTGGCGCAAAGCGTCTCCAACGAGCTTTGCAACTCACCGGCATCAGGCGGGGCGGCCAGCAAGGGGCCAATGATTGAGAAGCGCAGGCGTGCCCATCGATCGCGCTGGCTCGGGTCTTTTACGGGGTTCAAAAAACACTCCAAATACTGCAATACCGGCGGTATCGCTTGTAAGAGTGAGGTTACGAAGGATCAATCGTTTTGACTATTGGCATCCTCTGCGGGTAATGGCTGAACCTTGGCGCTGGTGATCAGGTGTGCACGCTTAAAGGGCTAAGCAGGCCAAGCAGGCGAGCCATGACCTCATGGACGGCACCCGTAAAACGTGCCACCAGACTGGTGGGCAGCTCAATGGTTTGCACCGGTGGCATGAAGCGCGCGCAAATGTCTTGCCAAAGCGCTGTTGCGGGAAAGAGTTGGCGCCACCAGTGGCGCCAACGTGCAAGCGTGCGCGCGGGCACCTCCAGGGTGTCGCACAGTTGTACGGCCGCTGCGCTCAGCGTGGTGCGTCTCTGGGGTAGCAGCACCACGGCCAAAGCGACGTAAACACGCCGTCCCAGAAAACGTACCGACTTCGATGTTGAGCGCTTGCGGCAGCGGCTGCAGCAAAAACTAAAGCGTGATTCAAACGCGTGGCGAACTTCTTTGGGGCAGGCCCGCGGCTTGCGAGGGTAGTTGCCCCGGTGCAGCACGCCGCCACAGGCACACGCGGTGGCGTGCATTTGGCTCGCCAGTTCGGTGTCAATTTGCAGCAGCAATGAAAAAAATTTGGGGTTTTGCAGTAAGGTGTGGCACACTTTGGTGGTCTCGTTCTTGGTCGAAAGAGACTCTCCCACAAAGACCGCTTGTTCAAAGTCCTTGTGGGAGATTTTTTTTGTGCAACGCTTACGCCCGATTATTGACTTCGACCGAAACATGACATCAAGAGTCAGAGGGTTAGTGCATGAGTACATGCACAACCGGGGTGCCTGCCGGCGGCCCTGGCAGGGGCCTGGGGTCAATTTAAAAAATCCAGAAATCCAGCAGCCAAAGTCAAAGCCCCACTTGCCCGCTTTGATCAACTTCAGTGATGGATGCGTGCATCCAGCCATCAAGCTTCTTGATCAAATTAGCCGGTAAAACCATCACGATTGCTGACTGTGCTCACATAGACATCTTGAACCGTGACTTTCAGCACGCCATCATGCGTGTCAGGGTCAAACCAGAAGTTGAGCTCATCTTCTGGGTAATCGAAACGCAGGTCTTCATCGACTACTGTCTCGAACTTTTCTATCTCGTCAGGACTCAGTGGTGCTTTATTAACTCTTGAAATCCAGATGTCGCAATAGCCGACAACGCGATAGTCATCCCATGGGGCGCCATAGAGGTCTGCAAGATCGACTGGCCGTAGCGACGCCGGGAGATTGATTCGTGCGTAGGCTTTTTGGTGCATGTCGAAAGTCACCTGGTAGGGCACATCGCTTGCCTTTCTTGGGTCATAGGTCTGTTGTTCCAGGAACTCGATGACCGCCTGACCGTCAAGCTCCAGGTAGGCAACGCACATTTGAACGAAGACAATGGTTCCGTCCAGCAACAGGCGGGCGTCCGCAGGCAGATCCAGACTTTTCAAGTGCGTCTGAAACATTTGGTAGTCATCGGCTTGTGCGGCTTCGCGGAAAGACTTTTCCCACGCAGCCAACGCAGATTTTGTCGTTCTGTGTTTCTTCATTCTCTCAAGCCTGATCTGTTGCGGTTGTTCAATCTTTGGCCATGCCATTGGTATGTCGTAGGCAGGATCACCATCCCGGATATCTCTCAAAGTAAAAGTCAACCTCGTCCGTCGAGGTGTCGTCCTCGAGGTTCCACTCATTCAGTGTGGCCAAGTCATCGGCCATCTCCTCGATGACTTCCCTGAGCTCCAACGGGCTGATCCATGAGGCCGGGATTGCATGCGCCCCATGCATGGCGCCCAGCAACTGGCCTGCAATTGACCCAGTGGAGTCACTGTCGCCGCTGTGATTCACTGCAAGGGCCACACCTGATCGAAAGTCCTTCGCAGACAGGGCGCAATAAACCGCAATGGCCAATGCCTCCTCGGCAATCCAGCCCTCGCCCAATTGGGTCAATACATCGGCATCATTGGGTTTTTCAGAGGCCAGTTGACGTGCCTTTTGTATGGCACGCAGCGTTTCTTCGTGACCAGGCTGGGATTTCAATGGGTTCAGCGCCGCGTCAATCGCTTGTGGTAACTGCTCACCCAGCAAAAGTCTCATCACGACAGCTGCCAAGGTGCCTGATGCCAGTTGTCCGGTGATGTGCCCGTGCGTGATGGCGGCCGCTTGGCAGGCCAGCTCAAACGCTTCACGCATAGCCTGGTCCTGCTGTTGAGCGTTGCCCCCGGCCAGCGTGGCGAAATACATGCCGATGGGAGCAACCCGCATCACGCCGCCGCATCCCTTGCTATCGTTGTTTGCCACGTCGTTCGAGTTGCCCATGGCTTTCAGGCCTGAAAGACAAGTAACTCCTGGTGCCCTACGAGAGAACAACTCCCTGTGGCCCAGCAACCATCCGTCCAAGCCGTCGCCATGCATGGGGTGGTGGAGCCCCTGGGTGTGATACCAACGCTGGTAGGACCTGGCAATGACACCTGGCGCATAACAAATGCCACGAAGGTTGCCGCGCACCCAGGCCCGCATCACACCTTCAGCGGTGAACAGTGTCATTTGGGTGTCATCGGTAATGGCGCCGAGCTTGCCAAAGGCTGGCACAAATTCCTGAATGCCATCCGCACCAAACCTTTGAATGATTTGAGAACGTGTCATGAATTCAACGGGGGCGCCCAGAGCATCTCCCACCGCACAGCCTAGCAGGCATCCGCGATACAGGTCTTGAATATGCGAGTCCTTGGGCTGGCGCGGTAATGGATTTGTCATGATGTTCACCCTACCTTCCAGAAGTTGCCGTTGTTCAGAATCGGTTCACCGTCCCAGCGATAGGCCACCAGCGGGCCCTCTTTGGCCGCGCTGTAGTCCACACAAGCCGCTATGGCTGTTTGCATGGCTGGTGCGCCAGTCATCCAGTAGTGACCAAAGAACACTGGTTTGGCGTTGTCATAGGGCGTTCTGGGATCTGACTCGATGGACAAATGGGGCAGCAGTTCACGTTCTTCATCCGGCATCAATGCCAGGTCACGGTAGGTTGAAGATGTTTCATTCCACCA
>Ga0100401_1004677_pt1 | contig 10107 bp, 10 predicted proteins | sample CryGeymeta201525_FD_80421 | JGI IMG/M metagenome (GOLD analysis project Ga0100401, IMG submission 80421) | Groundwater microbial communities from Crystal Geyser aquifers in Utah, USA - Crystal Geyser metaG 2015-25 | ecosystem: Environmental > Aquatic > Deep subsurface > Groundwater | place: USA...
CACACGCCTGCAGTTCTGGCCGATGCCACACAAGTCGAGCAAGCTCTTTTGAACTTGTGTACCAATGCCATCCATGCCATGACAGAGCACCCCGGCACACTGAGCGTTGAATTAACACACAACCGCCACAGCTTCAATCCCACCTTGGAGCGGCGAGGAGGTCTAAGGGTACAGCATGTAAAGCTAACCGTCAGGGACTCCGGCTGCGGCATGAATGAGGACACGGTGCAACGTGTTTTTGAGCCTTTTTTCACCACCAAACCGGTTGGCCAGGGCACCGGGCTGGGTTTGTCTGTGGTGCACGGCATCATGCGCGCCCATCAGGGTACTGTGCGGGTCAAAAGCATCCCCGGCCAAGGCAGCAAGTTCACACTCTATTTCCCTGTATCTGACGGCAATATTGAACCCGTCAGTGTGTTGCCTGCTGAAACCAGCACCACAACTGGCATAGGCCAACGTGTGATGTATGTGGATGACGATGAAGCATTGGTGTTTCTTGTTAAACGACTGCTCACGCGCAAGGGTTATAAGGTCATCACGTTCACAGATCCGCGCCAAGCCTTGGCTGCATTGCACACCGATCCTTACATCTGCGACCTACTGGTCACCGACTACAACATGCCTGGCTACAGCGGGGTGGACTTGTTGCGTGATGCCCTAGCGCTGCGAGCAGATTTACCAGTGGCACTGACATCCGGTTATGTCACGCCAGAGATCGAAAAAGATGCACTTGCAGCAGGAGCCCGGGCACTGATACACAAACCCAACGATGTCGACGAATTGTGTAGTAAGGTGCACAAACTTCTGGCCGAGGCATCACCACTTGACTGAAGTTGTCGTCATTTTTGCAGATGACCAACTGTTGGTACTCAATAAACCTGCCGGGTTATTGAGTGTGCCCGGTCGTGGCGCGGACAAACAAGACTGTCTGAGTCGGCGCGTGCAGCAGCTTTACCCTGATGCCTTGGTGGTACACCGGCTGGACATGGCCACCTCGGGATTGATGGTGATGGCACGCGGGTTGCAAGCCCAACGCATGCTTAATAAGGCCTTTGCAAGCCATAGCGTACATAAACGCTATGAAGCTGTAGTGGATGGAGTTCTGGCCTCATCAGGTACGAACTGGCAGCAAATCGATTTACCCATCTTCCTGGACTGGGACAACCGTCCCAAACGCGTCGTTGACCAAGCGCGTGGCAAGCCCAGCAGTACCCGCTGGCAGGTGCTTCATGTCAACCCGGACGAACAAACCACACGCCTGTCGCTGAAGCCCATCACCGGCCGCTCTCACCAATTGCGTGTGCACCTGCAGGCCATCGGGCACGCCATACTTGGCGACATGCTTTATGGAACCCCTGAAGTAGCCGCAAAAACAAGGCGTTTGTTGCTCCACGCCTGTGAGCTTGAAATTACCCACCCAGTCAACCAACAAACCCTGAGGTTTGTCAGTCCGGCACCTTTTTGATCAGCCCTTGGTTTTGCGACCCAAGGTGCTTTCAATCAGGTGAATCAGTTTTTCGCAAGCGCCATCCAGCGCCTGGTTGAGGTTAGCAGCATGGTGCTTGACAGCCAAGGGTTGCAGTCCTTCCATACGGGCTTCGAGCATGCATTGCTTGTTTTCAGGGCTGGTCTTCTTGCCAGCATTCTCATCGCTGAAATGAACCTCTACCCGGGTAATCTGCCCTGCAAAACGAGCCAAAGCGTCCTTGATGCTGGTGGTCACCCACTTGCCCATAGCCTCTGTGCCTTCAATGTGGTTATCGGTGTGAATCTGAACTTGCATGTTTTTCTCCTTTTAAAGCAACCACGACGGTTAAGTCTGATGATAGCCACACCGCACCTCGGAAATTTGATAACCATCAAATTTTGATCGCGAGTCCAAACGCTTGCCAGAGTCAACCGCTAAGATGCACACTCAAATTGATGGAAAACTGTTCTTTTTAACCCGTTAAGGAGCTATGCGATGACCCGTGAAGTTGTGATTGTGAGCGGAGCCCGCTCTGCCATTGGTACCTACGGCGGCAGCCTGAAAGACATTGCCCCAACCGAATTAGCCGGCCAGATCGTGCGCGAGGTATTGAGCCGCGCCCAGGTCAAGGGTGATGAAGTGGGCCACGTGGTGTTTGGTCATGTGGTCAACACCGAACCCAAAGACATGTATTTGTCACGCGTGGCGGCACTCAACGGCGGCTGTGCCCAGAGCGTGCCTGCCTTTAACGTCAACCGACTGTGCGGCTCAGGACTGCAAGCCATTGTGTGCGCCAGTCAAAGCATTTTGCTCGGCGACTGCGACATTGCCATTGGTGGCGGCGCTGAAGCCATGAGCCGTGCGCCCTACGCCAGTCTGAACATGCGCTGGGGTGCCCGCATGGGTGACACCAAAATGGTCGACATGGTGGTGGGTGCCTTGAACGACCCGTTCCACACCGTGCACATGGGTGTGACCGCTGAAGCCATCGCTGCCAAGTGGGGTATTACCCGCGCCGACCAGGATGCCTTGGCGGTAGAAAGCCACAACCGTGCCCAGCGCGCCATTGAAGCCGGTTACTTCAAAAGCCAGATCATGCCCGTCACCCTCAAGAGCCGCAAAGGCGATGTGGTGTTTGACACCGACGAACACTACCGCCCCAACTGCACACTGGCCGATCTGGCCAAACTCAAGCCTGCGTTCCAAAAGGAAAATGGAACCGTCACTGCAGGCAATGCCTCTGGCATCAATGATGCCGCCGCCGCCGTGGTGCTGATGGAAGCCGCTACTGCCAAAGCACGCGGCCTGAAACCACTGGCACGCCTGGTGGCCTATGCCCACGCTGGTGTAGACCCGATGCACATGGGCATTGGCCCGGTACCGGCAACCCAATTGGCTTTGAAAAAAGCGGGTTTAACGGTAGCCGACCTGGATGTGATCGAAGCCAATGAAGCCTTCGCCGCCCAGGCCTGTGCGGTCAGTCGTGACCTGGGTCTGGACCCGGCCAAGGTCAACCCCAATGGCTCAGGCATTTCGCTGGGTCACCCGATTGGTGCCACCGGAGCACTCATCACCGTTAAGGCTTTGTATGAGTTGGAGCGCACGGGTGGGCGCTACGCATTGGTCACGATGTGCATTGGCGGCGGCCAAGGTATTGCAGCCATTTTTGAACGTCTGGCCTGATCACTACAGGCTACAGCAGCGGCAAACACGCACGCCATGATGAACAATACCCGTCATTGGAGTCTTGGTTCCAAATTGCTCATGGTTGGCGCACCGTTTTTGCTGCTGGTGTTCATGGCCACGGTCGCCACCTTGTGGGTATCCTGGCAACTGGACGGTGGTGCCGCCGCCGTCAACGAGGCCGGGCGCATGCGCATGCAGTCCTACCGCATGTCTCTCTCGGTGGGGACTGCTGAAACCAATCAACTTCCCATGCAAAGGGCCGAATTTGAGCGCAGTTTGATCACTTTAAAAAAAGGTGACCCAGAGCGCCCCCTGTTTGTGCCATGGGACGAAGACACCACGGCTCGCTTTACTGTGGTGGAGGCGGACTGGGCGCGTTACCAGGCTCGGTGGCTGGACATCCAACCCCACAGCTTTGTCGAACTGCGCGCAGACACCGTCGAATTTGCCTCGCATATTGATGCATTTGTCAACAGCATTGAAGTACACATCGCGCATTGGACGGCACTGCTGCATTTGCTGCAAATGAGCATGCTGGCAGCCGTTATCGTAGGAGCCACGGTGCTGTTGTATACCGGCTACCTGTTTGTTCTGGAACCGGTGGCGCAGCTCAAGCAAGCCATTGAAAAAATCCAGCGTGGGGATTTTGATGCCCGCGTTGAACGTGTCTCAAGCGATGAATTTGGCACACTGGCTGATGGCTTTAACGGCATGGCCGAACGCCTGCAATCCATGTACAAAAACCTGGAAAGCAAAGTAGCTGAAAAAACCGCATTGCTGAATGAAAAGTCCGAACGCCTTGAAAGCCTGTATGAAGTGACCAATCTCGTGGCCAAAGCCACATCACTGGATGTGTTGGCACAAGAGTTCACCAAAAGCATTGCCAAAATTTCACATGCAGATGGCGTGGCATTGCGTTGGTCCAACCAGGGTGGTCAGCGCCATCTGATGCTGGCAGCCCATGGCTTGCCCACGGGTATGGTTGATGCCGAGCAATGCGTTTACGCTGGCGACTGCCATTGCGGGCAAGCTGAGGCAACCAGTGAACTCAAAGTAATCCCCATCCGGGACATGTCGAGCGCGCCTTTAGACCACTGTATGAAGGCCGGATTTGAAACCGTGGTCACCATTCCCGTGCGATTGCATGAACTGGTGATGGGTGAAGTGGATTTGTTCTTTTACGCTCGCACCAGTCCAACACCTGCCGAGCGTTCTTTACTGGAGGCCTTAAGCCGTCACCTGGCCAGTGGCATGGAAAACTTGCGCTTGAACTCGCTTGAGAAAGAAGCTGCGGTATCCCAGGAACGCCACTTGCTGGCCCGTGAACTACATGACTCCATTGCGCAATCGCTGGCATTTTTGAAAATTCAGGTGCAGCTGATGCGCGATGCCATAAAAACCTGCAACGAAGCAGAGGTGGCGAAAATCCTGGAAGAAATTGATGCCGGTGTCAAAGAAAGCTACGGTGATGTGCGTGAGTTGCTGCTTCACTTCAGAACCCGAACCAACACCGAAGACATTGAACCGGCTCTTGCCACCACACTGCAAAAATTTGAACACCAAAGTGGTATCCAAACCGAACTGACCATGCAAGGGCAAGGTCTGCCCCTTACACCTGACATCCAGATGCAGGTGCTGCATATCGTGCAAGAGGCCTTGTCCAACGTGCGCAAACACGCCCACGCCAGCACCGCCTGGCTGGATGTGCAACAGCAACCCTCGTGGCGTTTTGAGGTGCGTGACGACGGTATTGGCTTTGATTTGGCAGCCAACCCGCATGATGAAACCCACGTGGGTCTGCGCATCATGACCGAACGCGCACAACGTATCGGTGCCAGCATCGACATCATTTCAACCCCAACGCGCGGCAGCTCGGTGATACTCACCCTGCCACCCCAGTCACACCCCAGCACCAGCAATGTGGCGCGCCAGGACAAAGCCGCAATTGCGTAACTCACCCACATCTGCCAACCATGCGCCCCCCTTCAGATAAGCACAAACCGATCCGAATTCTGGTGGTCGACGACCACACCCTGTTTCGCCGTGGATTGACCGCTTTACTGGCTCGTGATGCCGGGCTGGTGGTGGTCGGTGATGCCGCGGATGCGGGCCAGGCCCTGCGTAAAGCCCAAGAACTGCAACCTGACGTGATTTTGCTGGACAACCATTTACCAGGTGTCAATGGCGTAGATGCACTGCCCTCTTTGCTGGAGGCGGCACCTGACACCTGTGTTCTGATGCTGACCGTGAGCGAAGACGAAAACGACCTGGCGGCAGCCCTGCACAGAGGTGCCAGTGGCTATCTGCTCAAAACCATGGAAGGCGATGACCTGACCAGCGCCGTGCACCGAGCCTTTCAGGGAGACAGCATCATTGCACCAGAGATGATGGGCAAATTGATCAAAGCGTACAAAACCGTGTCGATCAAATCTGGTCTACCCAGTGAAGCTACGCCCACTCTGACCAAACAGGCCGTAACCAACCTGTCACCGCGTGAGCGCGATATCTTGCGTGGCATTGCCCGGGGTGCCAGCAACAAGGAGATTGCCCGCGAACATGGCATTGTGGAGGCCACTGTCAAGATTCATGTGCAGCACATCTTGCGCAAACTCGGTGTCAGCTCCAGGGTTCACGCCGCAGTAATGGCTTCAGAGCAGGGTCTGTGTTGATTCAGGTTTGCTTGGGCTGAACCGGGATGCCCGGACGCAGTAACACACGCTTGGCATTCAACGGCAATTTGATGCCACCAGCAGGCGCAATCAAATCGGCCAAAGTAATCCCGTCAAGCACGGCCAGGTAACTCTGCGTGGCCTGATTCAGAACACTTTTGAGTCTGCAATGCTGGCTCAAACGGCATTGGTTTAGATCTGCATCGAAACATTCCACCATGGCAAAGTCAGTTTCGGTGGCACGCACAACCTCACCCAGACAAATGTCTTGCGCCCGTACCAGCAAACGCATTCCACCGCCCCGACCCCTTGTGGTTTCAAGCCAGCCACGAGCCCCCAGCTCCTGCACAATTTTGGTCAGGTGACTACGCGAAATGCCATGACTCTCGGCAATTTCTGTGATCGTCACAGGCATTTCACGCCCCACACAGGCAGCGCAATACATCAAGACGCGCAAGGTGTAATCAGTCCATTGGGTCAGGCGCATAGATCAAAATGGGAAATAAAAGGTGCATTCAAGATGGCTATTATCCAGATAAAATAACATTCACGCAGAATTCATCTTTTTATGTCCCGTGAACCCTTCATGAACAAAGCTTCCGGCTCCAAAGTCATTCCCTTCCTGTTCGGGGTCGAACCCGATGAACACGGCCAGGTGACTGCTGTGGAAAAGAAAGCGACTTTTGTCATACCGCGTTAAGCCCACTCGACCCACCTTACCATGGCCAAAAAGTTCCCCATTCACCCCGCCAACCCTGAACGCATTTGCTGGGGCTGTGATCAATTTTGCGCGATACATGCCATGGCCTGCGCCAACGAGCGTTCGCCACATCCGTCCGAGTTGTTTGGTGATGACTGGATGGATTGGGGTGAGCAACAGCCAACTGTGGTTGCCACGCCAACCAGCCCACCACTCCCCAAAAAAATAACCCCAGGAAAGTAAGCATGTCACTACCCATTTTCAAACAAGCACCAGCAGCTTACGGCATGCCATGGTTGCGCTTGGCCTTTCGTCCGTTTTATCTTGGTGCAGCCTTGCTGGCTGCGCTCATCGTGCCACTATGGGTGGCCATCTTTCTTGGCGCGGTGACCTGGCAACCTGCACCATCTGCGCTACTGTGGCACGCCCACGAAATGCTGTTTGGATTCACCATCGCTGTCATTGTGGGCTTCCTGATGACCGCCGGCAAAACATGGACTGGCCTGCCCACACCCCGCGGCCCGATGCTGGGTTTCTTGATTTTGCTTTGGCTTGGTGCGCGTTTGGCTTCATTGGTCGCACCCTATGCCGTGTTCGCAGTACTTGATCTGATGTTGTTACCCACAGTAGGGCTGATTTTTTTGCGGCTGCTGGTGCGCTCACGCAACTGGCGCAACGTACCACTGGCGGTTATCTTGTTGCTTTTATCGATGGTGAACTTGAGCTTTCATCTGTCAACTCAGGGCATGATTGACCTTGCGCCCATACGCACCTTGTATGTTGGCCTGGGTTTGATTGTGATGATTGAGAGCGTGATGGCCGGTCGTGTCGTGCCATTTTTTACCGCCACAGCACTGAACATCAAGATTGAACCGGTGGTCTGGCTCGAACGCAGTGCACTGGCCGCCACTGCCTTTGGCTTGATTCTGTGGGCGACCGAATGGCATGGCGGTCTGACCGCCGTGGTTTTAAGCTTGGCTTGTATCCTGAATGTGGCGCGTCAATGGCGCTGGCATCCCCTGGACACCCTGCGCCGACCGATTCTTTGGATTTTGCATTTTTCATACCTGTGGTTGTCTTTAGGCTTGGGCTTGCTGGCCGTAGCTCAACTGGGTTGGGTCACCAGCTCTATCGGCATACATGCGTTGGGTGTGGGTGCCACTGGTGGACTGATCATGGGCATGATGACGCGCACAGCTCGGGGTCACACCGGACGCCCACTAGCAGCCGATATGCCAGAAAAAATCGCTTACGAGCTGATCATGGTGGCGGCTGTTTTGCGAGTTGTGTTGCCGCTCATGTTGCCTTCCATTTACAGCTATGCATTGGTCGCTGCTGCGGCAGCCTGGAGTGCAGCTTTCCTGGTTTACCTTTGGCAGTACACCCCCTGGCTGGTCAGCGCCCGTTCAGACGGGAAAGATGGCTGAATTACTCAGGTCGACCATCAGCACGCGGTGTGCCAAACCAAGAACCATAACGCACAAACCAGCTCACCGCGACTACACACCATGCGCCAGCTGCGCAAAGCAGCAGAAAAACGCTCCAATCCAGCACAGTTGCGGCAACGACACGCAACACGACTGCCAGTTGCAATACCCAGTAAAGCGTCCAGGCGACATTGTCAGCGGGTTGTTTGCGTCCGCCATGACCACTGCTCACCCGCGTCACCATGGCAAACATCGTGGCACCAAGATAGCCCATGGTCATGGCGTGCAAGGGAGCCAGACCAAGGGACACCGTGTCGCCGCTGTATGCCATGAGCCCATGCGACACAGCATTGAATGCAAAAGATAGACCAAGCCAAACAAAGCCACCGTGGAACATGGCCAAGATGCGAATTTTCAGACTTTGAACCAAGCCCCATCGTAGAGCCAGCCACCCCATCAACAGGGTCAAGATTAATTCGACTGCAACCTGAAACCAGCGCAGAAGCGCAGGCATAGGCCACCACCACAGGTCAACGATACTGACCCATCCTTCGAAACACAAAGACCCAACCAACACCCATAGCAACCACAGCGGCCGCCAGTTATCCAGCATGGGCAAAACGCTGGCGCTAAAAAATGGAAGCATGCGATGCGACATGACGGCAAAGACCGGGGCAAGAAACCACCACAAGCCAGCATGAATCACTGATCGCAACATCAACTGAGAATCAAGCGCCAAAGCAACTGCCGCCATCTCCATCAAGACAGCTCCAAAAAGACAGGCCACTGAGACTAGTTTGAGATGAACTTTGTCATCGACCTGACTGCTGCAAACCATGCGAAAAAACTTCCAGCTCAACATCAGCCATCCCACACCTACCATACCAATCCCTGCCGCCCCAAGCCAGTGCTGCCACTGCAATCCAGGCCAGGCTATGACCCAGCCCACCAGCATCAGCGCCAGCATGGGTAACAGCTCTTTCGCTGCAACTGCATGCACATCCAACCACTTGGGGCCGGCTGTGTACAGAAACCCACAAATAAACAGCGGCATATAACCCAGACTCATCAATAAGCCATGCATCAACGGCAAAGGCACTGCTGGGTTTTGCTCCCAATGCAAGACGCGGCCGAGCAAAACCAGCGCCCACCAAACGGCACTCAAGGCCAGCATGGCACCAGCCATGAAAAATCCCAACCGGTGTGGAGCCATCAATAACCCGGCAAATTTCCATGACGGACTGCCATCTTCACACTTTGCACGTTGTTGTTGGATCATCCGTGCAGACCCCATTGATAGGCCAACAAAATCATGCCAATTACAAAAGTCAGCCAGCCCAGTAAAAGATGACGCCAAAGCTTGGGGGCTTGGCGCAATGCCATGAAGTCATTGATCACCACCCAGGCTTTCAAAAAAGCGACACCAAAGATGATCGATACGGGCACGATGCTCCTGTGACCCATCTGCCCTGATTCGCCTATCCAATAGGTCAAACCAGTAGCGGCCAGCAACAGCAGCCAGAGGGTATTGGATGAAAATTTCAACATGTGCAGTGTCCTTAACGCATCACATAAATCAGCGGGAACAACACAATCCACAATAAATCAACCATGTGCCAAAAGGCTGCGCCGGTTTCAAGTTCATGCACATCATGGCTGCCATAGCGCCCAGCACGCGTTTTAAACAACAAAATTGACAAAAACACCATGGCTGCCAACACATGGAAAAAATGAAATGCCGTCAGTAGAAAATAGAACATGTAAAAGCTGTTGGTTGACAGGTCTATGCCAGCGTCTGCCTTGGCTGAGAACTCTATTAATTTGATCACCACAAAACCACTGCCACACACCAAAGCAGCCATCAGCCAGCGCACGCCCACAGCAGAAGCATCACGTTTGACGGCCTGCACAGCGCGCACCACACACCAGCTACCGGTGATCAACAAAGCCGTATTGATGCCACCCGAATTCAGATCAAGCGTGGTTTGTGACGCATTGAACAACGCCACGTCAAACGTGCGCGCAAACGCGTAAGACAAAAAGAAGATGCCAAAGGTCAGCAACTCAGCCAGGATGATGAGCCAGACCGCCAAATCACCTGCCAGATACGGTATTTCCGTCACCGCGTTCGGTTGGGACATGCTAGTCGGCATCAAC
>Ga0100401_1004682_pt1 | contig 10100 bp, 7 predicted proteins | sample CryGeymeta201525_FD_80421 | JGI IMG/M metagenome (GOLD analysis project Ga0100401, IMG submission 80421) | Groundwater microbial communities from Crystal Geyser aquifers in Utah, USA - Crystal Geyser metaG 2015-25 | ecosystem: Environmental > Aquatic > Deep subsurface > Groundwater | place: USA...
CCCAGATGGTTTTGAATACACTGGGATAGAAATGCTGGAGTGAGCGTACTGAGCTGGTGTCGAATACATAAATCATGTCGCGATCCCTTGCAGGATACGTTGCTCCAGTCCGGCAAAGTTCTTGGGTTTGATCCCCAGCATATCTGCTGCCTGATTGACGCTAAGCTGGTTTTTGTAATGGCGGCTGACTACTTCCCTCGCAAAACGGTCGCTCAGGTAAGCATTCTTTGAGGCATACCAATCGCCACCCGTTCCTTTTTTCTGCTGTGCCGCCCATGCTGTTGCCTTTCTTTCATAGAAAGCGGCGGTCACGCGATCTTGATCAAGGAATCGGCGCAACACAGCTTCACGACTGACCCCATAACGCGCAGCAAGGTCTGAGAGTTGCTGCTCGGATGCACGCTCAATGTCTGCCGGAAACTGTTTTGCCTGAATCTGAAAATCAGGCGATGGGATCAGGATCTCCGCAGCGATTGCATTGCAAAACTGCTCGGTCTGTTTTTCCTGATCCGGCAGGCGCTCAACATATCGCTGGTCGAATTTGCTCAGTCCGTTAACACTGAGCAACAGGTGCGCAAGCTCATGGAGCAGGCTAAAAGTTTGTCTTGTTTTGGTTGTGCTGTTGTTCAAATAAACAACCGGAAATTGGCTGTCAACAAGACAAAATCCGGAAATATCCTTCTGCTCGAAGGATTCCTTGAAAATGAATACGCCTTTATCCTCTATCGCTTTACGCCATTTTTTTAGTGCATGTTCATCATCTTTCCAACGAGTTTGCTCATCGAGAGTGATGCCCAAATAGTCACGAACTGATGCGGCCTGGCCTACGATAGAACCCGCACGGGACAACGACGACTCCTGCCAAATGCAATGTTCGCTGGGGTTGCGAGCGCCAAACAATTCCTTTAGCGCAAGTTGAAAAGCGTGGGCATGGCGGATGTGTAAGTGGGTATCAACGGCGAGCGTTAGCAGCTCATCCGTTGGCAAGGTTCGAAATTCTCGTGTCGGACTTGCTTCTTCGGGGGGGATTGGCAAAAAGAAAACAGCCAATGGACGCTTGTAAATTTGATACGCCAGTTTTTCCAATTGGGGATAGCTTGGAAATGCATCTCCTGCCTCCCAAGCTTCAATTTCTTCAGCAGGCCGCTTCAAACGAAGGGCGACATCAGACACCGACAGCCCGATTGACTGCCTTGCCCAGCGCATAACCTCTGGCTGCACTCCAGCGACGGGTTCGCTTCTCATTTTGCCGTAAACGCCGCCTGAATATCGCGCGTTGTTGCGCCGCTTGCGATGAGCGCACGCACAATCAAATCCAGCGAAACGGAAGGATCACCCGCTTCGATTTTGGCAATGCGCGATTGGCTCGATTTCATGCGTTGCGCCAGGTCAATTTGAGAAAGCTTGCGTTTGATGCGTGATTTTTTTACCGCGCTAATGAGCGAAAGTTTGAGTGCAACAAGTTGTGCCTCTTCATCGCTTAGTTGCAAAAAATCCTCTGTACTGCCAACCTGCCAGCCAGCCACATGGAGGCGCGCTAATTTGTCAGTCTTCATGGCATTTATCCTTCTGCTAAATTGACTTGTAGTGTTTCAGTCTCGCCTTGCAAATATCAACAACGACCTGGGACGTTTGGCTTGTGGTTTTCGCAAACACTTCAAGAATTACGATGGCTACCGTATCCACGTAATACACAATGCGCCAGGTGCGATTTTGGTCGGGGATGCGTAATTCATGACAACCGCGACCGATAGTGGGCATTGGCCTTGAGTGCGGCAGCGATATATTGATGCCCTCTTGCAGGTGTCGTAATAAAACGCCAGCCTCAACTCTTGCCTCGGCGGAAAACGGCGGCGTTTTGACTTCGCCATGCAGCCACGCCAGCGGTTTACGCTGCTTACTCATATTTAAAATAATATGTCATTATTGACATATTTACAAGGCGCAATTGTAAGAACAATGGCCTTATCGTTTCTGTTGCCGATGATTGTTGCGCTCATTCCTCCGCATTCCCACTGTATGCGACAGATGCGTCCAGTGCTTGAAGGCTCAGCCCCTCGATCTCTTGCAACGACTTCCCCGCAATCCCCTGCAAATCGCCATACATCCCCACCGTCGCGCCCATCACGCGCTCGATCTGCTCCTCGCGCTTGGCCCATTGCTTCATGATGGCCTTGCGTTCCTTGTCCAGGTCTTCCTGCATGGATGAAAACGCCTCGACGATGGCTTCGACGCGCTGGCGGAAGCGTGGGCCGGTGAGGTACTGGTAGACCATCTCGGTCTTGGTCTGCTGGCCTTCGGTGGTCTGCCGTGCAAGGGCAAGTTCCAGCAAAGACTGGCGCAAAATCATGGCTACCGGCAAGGCGGCGCGGGGGTGCGTTACCCACACTCCCTCTACCATTTCGAAAGTTTCAACGCCTTTCGGCAATATCTGGCTCACGATCACGGCGATTTCTGCCTTCGCAGTCCGCTGGTCATCGCGAAGCTTTACCAGCCAGCCGTCGCTCCAGTTCTTGGTGCGCTTGAATTCCCACAGCATCGTGCCGCAGGGCTGACCGCCCTGGCTGACGACGCGGTGCAACACGTCGCCGCCGAATTCGCCCTTGGGCACGGGTTCGATGCTGTCGAAAGGGAACTTGGCGCGCAGCAGGTTTTCCAGTTCCAGTTCCTGCACTTCGCCCTGTAGTTGCTGGGAGCCCTGTTCGGCCCGGCGCTTGAGGTCCTCGATCTGCTTCTGCATCGCGGCAATGGTCTGCTCCTTTTCCATTACCTTGAGTTTCTGTTCATCCTCGGCTTCCTTTTTGGCCTGGGTGCGAACATCGGTCAGGCCATCCTGCACGCGCTTTTCGACGGTCAGTTCGAGTTCGCGTCTGGCGTCGTCGAGTTCGCGCTGCTTCTTGATGAGCTCGGCCTGCGCTTTCTGGGCTTCGGCTAGTTTTTCGTCGCGGGACTTGAGCACGTCCTGAAGTTCGGCAAGTTCGCGCGCCTTGCCTTCAAGTTCCATCTCGGTGGCCTGCCGGGCTTTCTTCGACTCTTCGGCGACGACGCGGGCGCGCTCGGCCTTCAGTTGCGCGGCGACTTGATCGGCGACTTGTTCATCCAGCGTGCGCCTGGCCTCGGCGATCTGCTTTTCCTTGTCGCGGACGCCCTGCTCGCGGCGGGCGTAATCCTCGTCCTTTTGTGCGAGCTGCCGCTCGAACTGCTGGCGCGTCGCCGCAATTAGCGGCGCGGCAAGGGATTCCGTCAACCGGATTTCGGTCTTGCAGTTCGGGCAGGTGATGGTGGGTTCGGTCATGGTTGGCCTCTTAGTCGGCACCGGTTTTCTTGCCGGCGTCCCCCAGCAACCCGCCGGCTTCACGCTCATCCAGCGTCAATTTCGGGGTCGCGGTCTTGACTCGTTTTTCGACCTCCTTGATGTGCTCGGCGGGTGGAATGTTTTCGGGCAACGTGCCGCCGATACGCTTGATCGCGTCGCGTACCTCCTTGCCGACCTGTTCGTGGGTCTGAATGGCCTGCGACTGGTTGCGCACGCCCTCCCGCGCCAGCTTGTCGCGGGTTTGCGTCAGACGGAACTGGTTGGCCGCGAGTTCCGTCGCGTTCATGCGGTCCAGCAGGTTGTCCTTTTCCGGAATGGCCTTGCGTTGCTTGATGGCGTCGCGGCCAATACCTCCGTACAGCCCCTTGTAGCCGGCATCGTGAAAGACGCCGAACATCTTGCTTTGCACACCGGCATCCTGCGCCGCGCCGGATAGGGCCTTGAATTCCTCGGCGGTCTGCTTGCGCAATTCCAGCCGTTCCATATCGGCGGTGGCTTGGTCGTTCAGTTCCTGGCGGCGGGCCTGAACGGCAAAGTATTTCTGGGCCTGGGCAATTTCCGGCTTGCGCGGGTCACCGTTCTGGGCAATGAGGTAGCAGGCGAAGCGGGAGAGGTGGTAATCCTCAACGGTTCGCTGACTGCCTGATCCGAGGCCGACCATTTTGCCGGCGCCGGCAAAATGGTAGTCGGGTCGATTTCCCGATTGTTCACAAGACGTTATGGCGCGCTCGATGGCCTGCTCGAAGCGCCGCCACTGGCTGTAGCCCAGCAGTAATTGCAGGTCGCGAGCGCTCCAGTATTCGGCGCCGTGCTCGTTGGTCTGCTTGATGGATTCGAAGGACTTGTCGCCGAGGGTCGGCAGTTGCTTGCTGTTCATCGTTGCGCCTCCCTTTCGCTCGCGGTGGCGCGATTTCCAAATGGCATCGCCAGTGTACTCGCGGCGAGGCTCAGCAGGCGAGCCATTCGGTCGACGGCTGAAAGTCGGCGCTGATGACGCAACTGCGCTACAAGGCGGCCGAGCAAAAGACGCTCTCCTCGCCGTAGCGGATTGCGGGACGGTGCCCGACAGGATGGTTTGGCTTTCGCCCACGAGTCTCACTCATCCCGCATGATCTGGATGTTGACCTGCACGGTACGTTCGCTGCGCAGAACGCTGGACAGCATGGCGACGCCTTGTTCGGTGAATACCATGGGCGAATTGCGGGCGCCGCCTCAACTTGAAATCACATTTTTTGATTTCAAGTTTTGCCATTCATTTGGTTTTCTTAACGGGTTGTGGCGCGAAATTTATCGACACCTCGATCATGTTAGCAATGCTGCGGTGTCCCTGATGGACTACCGCGTGTAGTCCTTATTGACGGTGTGACCGGTTGGCTGGGCGTGATCCGGCGATGACCTCGCGCCAGTCGGCGGCGCTCAGGCCCATATCTTGCGCCAGGCCGCTGTGGCAGACCCGGCCGGCGGCCAGGTTAAGCCCGGCGGCGAAGCCTGGATCGCTCTCGAAGGCCACGCGTGGTCCGCACTCCATCAGCTTCAGCAGATAGGGCAGGGTTGCCGCTTCGAGCGCCAGGGTGCTGGTGCGGGCGACCGCGCCGGGCATGTTCGGCACGCCGTAGTGAACGACCCCTTCCTGGATGGCGAAAGGGGCCGCGTGGCTCGTTACGGTCGAGGTTTCGGCGATGCCGCCCTGGTCGATGGCGACATCGACAATGGCGGCACCCGGCGGCATCCGGCGCACCAGTTCGCGGGAGATGAGTTTGGGCGCCCGGCGGCCATGGACATAGACGGCGCCGATGACCAGATCGGCCTGGGTGACCCAGGTTTCGATCGCGGCCGGGTCGGAGACGACGGTGCGGATACGGCCGGGATAGTGTTGGTCGAAGGCGCGCAGCCGGTCCGGATTGCGGTCCAGCAAGGTCACGTTGGCGCCGATGCCAATGGCGATATGGGCGGCGTTGGCGCCCACCTCGCCGCCGCCGCCGATGATGATCACCCGACCGGGCGGCACGCCCTCCACGCCGGCCAGCAGCACGCCGCGCCCGCCGTTCTTCATCTCCAGCGCCTGCATCCCGACCTGCACCGCCAGGCGGCCGGCGACCCGCGACATGGGGGCGAGCAAGGGCGTATCTCCGGCGCGGTCCTCCACGGTTTCAAAGGCGATGGCAGTTACGCCGCTGGTCAGCAGGCTTTGGGTCAGCTCTGGCGCGGCGGCCAGATGCAGATAGCAGAACAGGATTTGCCCGGTGCGCAGGTAGTTCAGCTCGCTGGCCTGAGGTTCCTTGACCTTGAATACCAGTTCGGCTTGGTAGACCGCCGCCGCGTCTGCGGCCAGGGTCGCGCCGGCCGCCCGATAGTCCGAGTCGCTGTAGCCGATGGCGCTACCCGCGCCGAGTTCGACCAGGACCGGATGTCCGGCCCGGACCAATGCGGCAACCCCGGCTGGCGTTGCCGCGACCCGATATTCCTGGGACTTGATTTCCTTGGGGATACCGATGCGCATGGTGATGTCCGTTTGGCTGAAGGAAATTATTTTGCCCGATTGGGCCGCCAGCGTTTCAATTGCAACGAGTTGGTGACCACCGAAACCGAAGACAGGGCCATGGCCGCGCCGGCGATCACCGGGTTGAGGTAACCCAGCGCCGCCAGCGGCAGGGCCAGCACGTTGTAGATGAAGGCGAAAAACAGGTTCTGGCGAATCTTGCGCATGACCGCGCGCGACAGCTCCACCGCATCGACCACCGCGTTGAGATCGTTGTGCATCAGGGTGATGTCGGCCGCTTCCATGGCGATGTCGGCGCCGGAACTCATGGCGAAGCTGAGGTCGGCACTGGCCAGCGCCGGGGCGTCGTTGATGCCGTCGCCGACCATGGCGACGATGCGCCCCTCGGCCTTGAGCGAGGCTACGGCGGCGGCCTTGGCCTGAGGTTTGACGCCGGCTTGCCAGTCGTCAATCCCCGCCTCGCGGGCGATGGCGGCGGCCGTGGCGGCATTGTCGCCGGTCAGCATGACCGGTCGGATGCCGGCGGCCTTGAGCCGGCCGACGGCGGCGACCGAAGTGGACCGTAGTCGGTCGGCGAAGGCGAGGCGGGCGATCGGCGCACCATCGGCGGTCAACTCAACCACCGTTGCGCCCTCGCTCCCGGCCACTGTATCGGGGCGAGCGGCGGCAGTAAGCCGGAGTGCCCGGCCGGCGACCGTGCCACTCACCCCTTCGCCCGGAATGTTCACAAAGTCGGTCACCGGTGGGATGGCGAGGCCGCGTTGTCGTGCGGCCTCCAGCACGGCCTTGGCCAGCGGGTGACTGCTGCCTTGCTCCAGCGCCGCCGCCAGGCCGAGCAGTGTGTTGTCGTTCGGCTCCAGGGCGATCAGTGCGGGGCGCCCCTCGGTCAAGGTGCCGGTCTTGTCCAGGGCCAGCACATCGACCCGTTCGGCCCGTTCCAGCACCTCGGCGGCGCGAACCAGAATGCCCAACTGGGCGCCGCGCCCCAGGCCGACCATCACGGCGGTCGGGGTGGCCAGGCCGAGGGCGCAGGGGCAGGCGATGACCAGTACCGCCACGGCGGGGATCAGGCTCTGGCTGAAACTGCCGGTGACCAGCCACCAGCCGGCCAGGGCGAGCAACGCCAGGCCGATGACGGCTGGGACAAAGATGCCGGAGATGCGGTCGGCCAACTTCTGGATCGGCGCCTTGGAGCCTTGAGCCGCCTCGGTGAGCCGGACGATCTCCATCAACTGGGTTTGGGCGCCGACGCCCTCGGCCCGGACGATCAATAGTCCGTCCAGGTTTTGCGCCCCGGCGATGACGCGCGCGCCGGTGGTCTTGGCGACCGGCAGGCTTTCGCCGGTGAGTAGGCTCTCATCGACGCCGGAGCGGCCATCCTCGACCGTGCCGTCGACCGCTATGCGTTCCCCGGCGCGAACCTGGACCCGGTCGCCGGGGCGGATGCCGGCGATGTCGGTGTCGACGAATTCGCCGTTGCGTTCCACTCGCGCGCTGCGTGGTTGCAGCCCGATCAGTTGCTCAATGGCGGTCGAGGTCCGGCTCTTGGCGCGGACCTCCAATAGTTTGCCCAGGCGCACCAGAGTGACTACGGCGGCGCTGGCCTCGAAATAAAGATGCCCGCCAGGTGCCAGCAACAAGGTGGCCAGGCTGAAGAAATAGGCCGCGCTGGTGCCCAGCGCGACCAGTACGTCCATGTTGGCGCCGCCGCCGCGCAGCGATTTCCATGCCCCGTCATAGAAGCGCCAGCCGGCCCAGAACTGCACCGGCGTGGCCAGCAGCCATTGCACCCAGCCGGGGAGGAAGGGATGGCCATGTTCACCGCCGATCATGGCCGCCATTTCCAACAGCAAGGGCACGGTCAACAGCGCGGCAAAGACGAATACTCGCACCTCATGGCGATATTCGGCGGCCTTGCGGGCCTTTTCCTGAGCCCGTTGTTCTTCCGTGGCCGGCGTGGCGGTGAACCCGGCACGGGCCACAGCGGCGATCAGCCCATCCTCGTCGATCAGACCGGGCTGGTAACGGACTCGCGCCTTTTCGGTAGCCAGGTTGATCTGCGCCTCGACCCCGGGCAATGTATTGAGAACGCGCTCCAGCCGACTGGAGCAAGAGGCACAGGTCATACCGGCGATGTTCAGGTTCAGGGTGCGAGGCGGCACGCTGAAACCGGTCTTGTTTACTTGCATCAAGATCGCCTGGGCATCGGTCTGCTCAGGATCGAAACTGACCTGGGCCTGTTCGGTGGCCAGGTTGACCTGGGCCTCGACGCCGGGCAGGCGATTCAGGTTGTTTTCCAGCCGGGTCGAACAGGAGGCGCAGGTCATGCCCGAGATGGGCAGGCGGATAATGAGGCGGGTCGCGTGTTTGCTGAGGTCGGACATGGCTGAGTGGCTGAATAGGCGTCGATCGGCTCAGGATAGTCCGATCACACTGGTCTGTCAGGCGGGTCTGAAAACACGCCTCCGCGCCTGGGCCTGCCAGTCGCCCAGCCACGGCCGCAATTCGTCGATCGGGAGTGGTTTTGAGATCAGATAGCCCTGGCTGATGTCGCAGCCCTTGGCGCTCAGGAATTGCATCTGCTGGTCGGTTTCCACGCCTTCGGCCACGACTTTCATGTCCAAGGTGTGACTCATGGTGACGATGGCCTGGACAATGGTGCAGTCTTCCTTGTCATCCGGCGTATTGCGCACAAAACTGCGGTCTATCTTGATGAAGTCGACCGGCAGTTGCTTCAGGTAGGACAGCGAGGAATAGCCTGTGCCAAAGTCGTCGATAGACAAACTGATGCCGGTAGCGGCGAGCGCATCGAGCACGCTGATGACCCGGTTGACGTCCACCAGCATGGTGCTCTCGGTAATTTCCAGCTCCAGCCTGTTGGGCGGGAATCCGGATTCGGCCAGGGTCAGCAGTATCTGCTCGACAAAGTCGGTTTGCTTCAATTCCACCGCCGACAGGTTTATTGCCAGCTTCAGGTCGCCGAAGCCCTCGCCATGAAGCGATTTGATGTCGCGACAGGCGGCGCCAAGCAGCCAGCGGCCGATGGGCACGATGAGACCAGTGTCCTCGGCCAGGGCGATGAATTCCTGCGGCGAGATAATTTCGTCGCCTCGCTGCCAACGGACCAGGGCCTCGACACCGATGATTTTGCCGTTGGCCATGTCGAGTTGGGGTTGGTAATGCAGGACAAATGCCTTGCTCTCCACCGCCAGACGCAGCGCCGCTTCTTGGCCTACTTGCAACGCTGCCTGATCGGCCATTGCCTGGTCGAAAAACCGGAAGCAGTGTCGGCCATCCGCCTTGGCCCGGTACAAAGCGGTGTCGGCGTTTTTCAGCAGCGCGGCCATGTCGGCGCCGTCGCGCGGACTCAGGCTGATGCCGATACTGGCGCCGATATGCCAGTTTCGGCCTTCCAGCAGGATCGGCACGGTCAGCGTGGTCAGTATTTTTTCGACGATCCGTTCGACGTCCACAACCTCGATCTCCTCCAGCAGGATGGCGAATTCGTCGCCGCCCAGCCGGGCCACGGTATCGCTGGCGCGCACGCAGTTTTGCAAGCGTTCGGCGACCACCACCAACAGGTGATCGCCTGATAGATGACCCATGGTGTCGTTGATGCGCTTGAAATGATCCAGGTCGATGAACAGCAGCGCATGTTGCTCGTTGCTCCGGCTGGCGCGCTGAACGGCATGAGCGACCCGGTCGGAAAGCAAGCGCCGGTTAGGCAGATCGGTCAGCGGGTCATAGTGGGCCAGTTGCTCCAGTCGGGAGGAAAACGATTTGCGGTCGGTGATGTCCTGGAACATAAAGATGCAGCTCTGGCGCTGGCCGGCATCATCGTCGATGGCCGAGGCGTTTTCCCAGGCGGTGAAGGCCTCGCCATTCTTGCGCCGTTTACGGGTTTCGCCGGCCCAGCAGCTTGCCGATCTCAATTTGTATGACGGGTCGGCGATACCCTCAGCACCGTCACTGTCCGGTTCGTCCAGCCAGGCAATGTCCTTGCCGATGACCTCAGCAGGCTCAAACCCGGTTATTTCGGAGAACATCGGGTTGACCTTGATGATTTTTCCATAGGGATCGGTAATCGCAATCGCCTGTAGGCTGTCGTCGAATACCTTGGCCGTGAGTTCCAGTTTACCCAGCTCGGCCAGCCTGCGGTTCAGGTGCCGGAAGGCATAGTCCGCAGCCACGGCAATGCCGGCAAGGCCGAGCAGCCAGACGAGGAGATGTGAGACCGCGAAACCTCGCCAAACCTCGGTCGGCGCCGACAAGCCATGGCTTTGC
>Ga0100401_1004686_pt1 | contig 10092 bp, 12 predicted proteins | sample CryGeymeta201525_FD_80421 | JGI IMG/M metagenome (GOLD analysis project Ga0100401, IMG submission 80421) | Groundwater microbial communities from Crystal Geyser aquifers in Utah, USA - Crystal Geyser metaG 2015-25 | ecosystem: Environmental > Aquatic > Deep subsurface > Groundwater | place: USA...
CGACGGGGTCGCCAAGATCAGTGGCGAAACCCAGGCGGAAACGGAAACGGCCCGCGGCGGCAGCGCCACCCACGGCTGCCATCGCGGCTGCGTGATCCGCTGTTCCGGAATCTATAACGATAAAGACGGTAACTACCTGACCAAGCAGCCCGAATACGAAACCGTCTGGGCCCACGGCGCTAACTGCGGGATCGATGATCTCGACAGCATCGCCATGCTCGATTTTCTGGACGACGACACCGGGATCGACACCATCGAAATGGGCGCCACCATCGGGGTGGCCATGGACGCCGGCCTGGCCCGATTCGGCGACGCTCAAGCCGCCATCAATCTGGTCAAGGAAGTGGCCAAGGGGTCGCCGCTCGGGCGCATTCTGGGCAGCGGCGCGGCGGTCACCGGTAAGGTGTTTGGAGTGGAACGGGTGCCGGTGGTCAAGGGGCAGTCGATGCCCGCCTATGATCCGCGCGCGGTCAAGGGGATCGGGGTGACCTACGCCACCACCCCGATGGGCGCCGATCACACCGCCGGCTACGCGGTGGCCACCAATCTGCTCAAGGTGGGCGGCGACGTGGACCCCTTGTCCACCCGGGGCCAGATCGAACTGTCGCGCAACCTGCAGATCGCCACCGCCGCCGTCGACGCCACCGGTATGTGCCTGTTCGTCGCCTTCGCCGTGCTCGATCAGCCGGAAACCTTCCAGGCCCTGATCGACATGATCAACGCCTGCCACGGCCTGAAGCTCACCGCCGACGACGTCGCCGCGCTGGGCAAGAAGGTCCTCTCCATGGAACGGGATTTCAACGCCCGCGCGGGATTTAGCGCCAAGCACGACCGCCTGCCGGATTATTTCAAGAATGAAGCGGTGGCCCCGCACAACGTGGTGTTCGACATCCCCGACGAGGAACTGGACCAGGTGTTCAACTGGTAGCCCGACCGGGCGCCGCGCTCGGCGCTTGCCGAACCAAGGAGCCGCGCTGGGGCGCGGCGGTCCCGGGCGGTCCCAGCGGATTCCGGTGGGTTTTGGCCTGACTGACTTCCCCATCGTAGGTCGGGTTGTGACCATCGGGAGCACACCCCGACGTCCTCGCTGATCGGACCACCGGGCCCCCCGATGCACCACCGTCCATTCTGTCATGCCGCATTGTCAGGGAGTGCTGGGCACACCCTGACCTTGGAACTGAACCATCTCAATGTGAGAGCAGCAGAAACAGAGGCCCACTTACTACGTCCCAACATATTTGACCCGACCGGTGTCAGTTTATTTGACCCTGTTTTCCGCGAAGGTGGGACCACCGCCAGGGAAAGGGGCGATGCCGTTAGTGGTGGAGAAGTCCCTCGACATTGTCATGATTTATTGTGAGCGTTCACTCCTCGGAACAAGGCATGGTGTCTGGTGACGCCCAGCGTCCCCACTCCTTTGCGTCTTTGCGTGAGCCAACTCTTCAATGATTCGAAAGCCTGGTCCATCGGGCGAACGCTTGCCTCTTGATGGCATAGCCGCACCAACTTTCTTCCGCGGTCATGCGGGGCGTTCTGAGTTCAGGCTCAGGCATGGCAACCCTCCTTTGCGCCCTGATGATGCTCCATCAGGATGAATTCCCTCAAGCTTTGTGGGCGCTTTCCCGGGAGCGCGGGCATCCTGCCCGCATGTTGGCAACAGATCGGTTTCGGCCTAGCGCCGGGTGCCGTGAGCGCCGGCACCGTAAGGGTAGCGATACGGGTGGCTACCGGTCCACCGGTCGCCGCAGGACATTCCCGGACCGCACATGGTGGCCATGTTCGGGGTCACCTGGCGCTGCATGATGCAGGTGTTTCTCCTGCGCTGTGCTTCGGCCTGCGGTGAATAATATTGCTGGCTGTAGGTCTGGGAACGCAGGGTCTGGGCCGAGGCCAACTCGGCGCCACCCATCACCGCCACCAGCCCAAGCCAAAGTCCGAGTGCCACCACCGCCGCCGCGCCAAACCGGCCGCCGCGGCCCCAGCCACGGTTCCGGCCTAACGGCCCCGCACCGGCGGCGACAGGCCGCCCGGTTCCAGTTCCGGTTCCGTACCCGACCATGGTGTTCCTCCATCGCAAGATGCACCGCGCTTGATGCGGCGCCGGACCTCGGCCCGACGCCCCCGGCTGTAGACGATTCCGGCGTTCACAACGCCGGTGGTTCCGCGGCCGCCGGCCCAACAAACTTGCCCTTTGTCGAGGCGGAAGCCCGCGGCTCCAACGGCGTTGGTTTCCTGGTGAGCCCCCTTCGCTGCCCATCGGTATCATAGCGAATACTTTTCATAAGGGCAAAGGCCGATGCGCGTTTCACCTTTGAGTCTCACCGGATCATTCTTCCCACCCCGGATCTCAACGGAAAAGGCTCTTGAATCACCTTCCCATGCGGCCTTGTTCCAGCAACTGCCTGGCTTCGGCCACCAGAGCGAGGAGTTTTTCCACCATCCCCACGCGGTAGATCTTGCGGTTCTGGCCCAGTCTTTCCTTCATCATCATCTTGATCCGGTGAAAATGCCAAAGCGGACTTCCAGACGGCTCTCGCCGCATGATCGCTTCCGAGGCATTCATCCAGATTTCCCCAATGTTTTTCCCATTGGGAGTGAATGGTATCCGGCCGTTCGGGAACAACCGCAAAGGAACCAAACCGGCGGCCGTCGATCAAGAGTGCAAAGCGATGGGCGTGCAGCCGCTCGATCCGATCGAGTTGCTGATAGACCTGGAGCAGGGGATCGGCGCGGCGGGTTTCGGCGCGGGCGAAGGTCCGGGCCCAGCCGGCTTCGCAGCCGCCCCCGTCCCAGGTCTGTTTCACTTCCACGGTGAGCACCGGCAGCGACTGCCCCTGAGGAATCAAGGTGATATCCGGAGCCGAACCGTTTCCCCAGCGTTCGAAATAGAGTTCGACCGGCGCCCATCCGGAGCACTCCAAAAGGCGCGCCACCAGATGATAGGCGACATCGCGCTCGGTGCAGCCGTTCCGATGGAGAATCGATTGCCCGATCCGCGGTTGGGAATTAAAGCTATCTTCAGTCATGGTCCATTCCTGGGTTGCAGTGCCTGGGTCAAGGACCGAGCGGGGTCGCCGGGAATTGCTCCCGATCGAAGCAGGCGCCCGAGTTCACTCCACTCCTCGGCCGAATCCGAAACCAAACGCTATCGCTCCGATGACCCATTGATACGGCATGGCAAGAGCACTTTATAAAATCCGGCCGGGCAAGAATTGGTATTTTTGCAACCTGTGCCGCTAAGCGGGGCGTGGCAAAAATAAAACATCCGTCACAACCCTCAATTCGTCATTCCCGCATGCTTCCAGCGGGAATCCAGTGCTGCCACCGGCCTTCGGCCCGCCTGAACGGCGAGTGCTGACTTTGAAGTCAGATAAGAGAAATGAGCCTTGGCATGGATTCCCGCTTAAAAACCGCGGGAATGACGGGGTGCTGTTGCGCAAGTGATCCTGAACCACTAATTCTTGCCATTCACCAGCATGGAAACATCGGCCGAGTTGAACCACCCGTCGTTGCGCTTGTCAATGTCCATTGTCATTGCTTATGATAGGCTCCGGGAGGCTGTGGGGCGGCAGTCGGCAGCGGCTTTCCCGGCGCGGTTATCCGGCGAAACCACGGAATTGGAGCAGACCCTTATGGAAATCAGACTCACGTTTATTTTTCAAAAAGTGCCTGAAGGTTACATTGGCTTTGTTCAGGAATTGCCCGGGGCCAACACGCAGGGAACAACCCTGGATGAAGCGCGCCGGAACCTCCAAGAAGCTGTCGAATTGGTGCTGGACGCCAACCGGGCGCTTTCCGAGCGGTCTCTTCAGGGTCAAGATGTAATCCGTGAGCCGTTCCTCATCCGTGCGGCATGAAGCGGCGCGATCTCATTCGCTACCTGGAAGCTCACGGCTGTAGATTGCTGCGAGAAGGCGGCAGCCACACGGTCTACCTCCACCCTGCAAGGAAAAAAGTTTCCACGATACCGAGACATCGCGAGATCAACGAAGACCTGGTCCGCAGAATCTGTCGCGACCTGGAAATACCGGAGATCTTAGAGTCTGCCCAGGCGAGCTCCGCGCCTCTGAGTGGCAACCCAGGTCAGCTGGCCCGCGAGGGCTGAGCGGCGCTCGGGAACAATCATTTCGAAGACCTCTCATCTTCTTGATTATGGCCATGATTATGGCTATCTTCCGAGCTGCGTCGTCAGGCGTATCGTCACCACCACCGAGGGGGAGAAGCCATGGCAGATCAATGCACCATAGCCGAAGCAAAGAACCGGCTTCCGGCCATCGTTCATGCTGTTGAACAAGGGCCTCCGGTGAAGCTGACCCGATACGGCCGGCCGGTTGCGGTCCTCCTGTCCATTGCGGAATATGAACGCCTCAGCCGCGGGAAGGAGGGCTACTGGGGCGCCCTTGGATCCTTTCGAAGGCTCCTGGAAAATGCCGGCGTGCTCATTGCCGATGAAGACTTCCAGGGGCTAAGAGACCGGTCTCGCGGACGGCAAGAGGGCGTGACCCGCGAGCCGTTCCTCATCCGTGCGGGATGAAGGAACAGGTTCAGCGGGAATCCGTGGCGAGGGCCATCCCATCCGGACGAAACAAGCGTTCAATTCCATCCAAATGGTCAGCCAAATCGGTGGCGAAGGAGCCCGCGTGGCCGAGCTTTTTTGCGTTCCTATGGTAACCGGCATGGTTGAGATCGTTGCGGGCCTGGCGCACCCGATCCATCCGTTGCTCCAGCCCCGCCGTGGCGCGGATGAACGCGATCATTTTTCCCACCATCTCGGGATTACTTTTCGCCGGCTCCTGCCATTTTTCCCGACAATTTTCGATCTTTTTACCGAGGATCGCAAAGCTCTGCGAAGCCACGTCGCGCAGGGTAACGTCCTGGGGATCGCCGTCGACTCCGGTAAGCACCAGGCAGATCAGGGTTTCCTCCAAGATCGTGAACCCTTGTTGAATCAAGCCGTGTTCACTGCACCAGCGCACCGCGGCCAGTCCGGCCTGAAGCGAATCGTCCGCGAAGGCATCGAGACGTTGTTCGATCCGTTCGAACAGGGGCCGAAAGGGCGGATGCAGATCCAACCCTCGGCAGCGTGTCGCCTGCTCCTTGACTTTTCGAGCGCCGACGGCGAGTTCCGGCCCACGACAGGTGGCGAGACCGAGGTGGAATTGCTTCAGCGTGTCGCTCAGTTTCTTTATCGCCTGAGCCGCCTCATTGCGCCCCCGACTTTCCCTCAAGATCGGTCCCACCTGGCTCTTGGCCAAGTCGGCCACCAGGCCCGGATCGCCGGTCTTGATGAAGCGGTCGGTGGCGATGGTCCAATCCATCAACTGGTCGAGCGCGCCGAGATCCAGGATCGGCGCGATTCGTTCCTCCACCGCCATGTCCTTAACCGTCTGATAGTCGCCCAGGACCTCGAAGGCGCCGTAATAAATGCCGGCCACCTGAATCGCCCGCATCACCTTGGCGTAATGGAGGACCACGGTCGCCAGCAGCGGAATGGATCGGAACGCATGGGTGATATCAAAAACGATCCGGTCCCCTGCTTTCATCTCCTCGAAGATCTTCTCGAAAATGGCCCATATCTGGGTTTCATCGTGGCCTTCGGGAATGCGCACACAGCGCACCGGTGCCTTCAGACCCATCTTTTCCAGTCTGGCTTTCAAGCCCTCGCGGCATAGTGCGGCGTTGGTCTTCCTGTCGCAGTGGCCGTTGTCCCACCAGTTCCTCTTTTCGGCCTCCTCGGTGGTAAAAATGACGATGGAATCCTCCGAACCCCAGGAACCACAACTCATCGCCACGGTTGCCTCCTGAACGAAGCGCACCGGTTCCGGGCATGGCTCGTTGCCCTGATGTTGGTAGTGGCAGAGCAGGTAGTCGTTGGTGCCGAGAAACGAGATGTAGACGTTGGCCATGGGCGGTTCCCTTCGTTCAAGGGGACGGTGATGATGGTCGTTCCGTGGGGCGGACGCCCCGCCGGATTTCAAACACGGCCGGTCCCCAGGTGAGGACCCGGTCTTCCTGCAACAACCGTTTGGCGACTTCAACAATTCGGGGGTTTTTACCGCGGAAGGCATCGATCCAAACGGAGGTGTCAATGAGCACCGACTCTTTATGGCGCGTCATTTTCCCCACCGAGCCTCTCCAACCAGGCGGCACGATTCAGATCCAACTCATTGCCCTCCTCGAACGCCTTTTCGTCGACCGCAATCTTCCCGAGGAGATCCGAGAGTCTTTTCAACTTGGCTGTTCGGATCTGTTCCCTGATTGCGGAGGTCACGGCGGCGGTTTTGGTCTTCATGCCGGATATTTCCACCAATTCCCGCACCAGGTTGTCATCTAGCGTGACGGTTGTTCTCATGCTCTTTCCTCTCATCGTTATTATTGGTGATCTCATGCGAGGAAACAGGTTAAGTCAATTCGGCAGCCCCGACACCCGAACGATCCGCGGTAAAAACATCCAAGGGATTGAGCTCAGATCTCTTCGATCGCGACAATGGCCAAGCCGTTGCCGATCGCTTCCACCGTCACCCGGGCGATCACGGCTTTGGCCTTTTTCTTCTTCGCAACAAGGCGGTCCTGAAGATTCGCCGGGATCAAATCCTTGCCCTTGACCAACGCTTTGCGGCCTTCCCAAGTCGCCGTCAGTTCCCCGCTGCCGGCAGTCCAGGTGAGCGCGGCCCGTTCCCAAACGATCCTCGGCGGCGGTTCGGGTGCCGGGATCAGCGCCACCGCTTCGGGGGCAGGCACCACGGCGCCATTGGGCGTGCCCGCGGCGCCGGATGCAAGCGCCACAGCCGCCTGGTTCACCGCCTCGGCTTTCCGGCGCTCCCACTCGGTCTGCTCGAGGGCCGCCAGTTCGCTTGCCGAGACTTCTTCCAGCCCGACCCAGCCGAACGGTTTGAGGGCACTGTTGGTTTGGGGTTTCGAGTTGGTGGCCGCGAGCCAGAGGGTGGTGGCGTGGTCGTCATGGCGGCCATCCCTGCGGCTTTTTCCTTTCATGATGAAAATATCGCGATAGCCGGCGATGGTCACCGATTCGGCACCGCTGTGACGGCCGATGCGCAGGATCACGGCGCCCTCCGGCAACGGCCGCAGCCCGTTACCGACCCCGATCCCGGCGAGTTCTCGCTGCTCTCGTTTCAGCTCAGCCCCGAAGAAGTGGGTCGCGCTCGCCCGCGCGGCATGGAGCGTGAGGGGGCGCTTGATGCCGGCCCCAGTAGGGGCGCCGTCGACGCGGATGGTGCCCACGAACTCCGCGCCCGGCTCGATCACTTCCAGGATTTGATAGGGTCTCGGCTGGTCCTGCTGGGTCGGTTTCTTGCTCCGATTCACGGCATAAACCACCCGCGTTTGGACCGGCCCCACCGCCGTGAAGTCGGAAACCTTGAGCATCCGCAACGGATCGGTTTGAAAACTGCCGCCATCGAGCAGGATCTGCTCCAAGGAGCGTGCTTTCTGATTGGCGTTGTTGCCATTGGGGCGAATCCGATCGGTCCGGGCTCCCGCCAGCAGATTCAGATAGGCGGTGCGCAGCGCTCCCTTGACCGCGGAACCCGGTAGATAAGGCCGCTGCGTCGCCGACTCGAAGGCGGTCCGGAGCACCACAAAGTTGTTCAATTCGTTCTGCAGTTTCCTTGGATCGCGGCTGCTGAGCGTGAGGGTTTTCTGGTAGTGCTCGACAAAGCCGGGGCAAACCCCGACCCGGGTGCCGTCGAGCCGGCGGCCGCGCATGAATTTGTAGATTTCGATCAGGGAAGCCAGATCACCCTTGGCGCAGATGGCGCTGAATCGCGCCTTATCAGCCGCGCTCAGGCTTTCGATAAAACTCAGCGGATCGAAGGACACCAGTTCCTCGGCCTGCTCATCGACCACGAAGGCAGTAGGCTCATAGACCTCGTCGCAACCCACATGCACCGGAGAGAGCACCCGCAGGCGGCAGTTAAACAGTTCTTTCATGGCCGTTCTCCAACGCGATGGGAAGGTAGATGGAATAACCCTGGGCGATGGCGGTATCGAGCGCCTTGGAAGTGCCGAGAACCGCGCGGCCCACGTAGGGTTTTGCCGCCACCTGGGGATCAGCCGGGAGCCCCACCGCCCCATCGTCGGCCATCAGGACCGGGTTCTTGAAGGGGTTTTGAGCATGGGCCAAACGGTCCCCGTGCCTTCCGAAGCGCACGAACGGCGTGTAATAAAACTCCCTGAATTGGCCCTGCGCCGGCACGCACGGACCCAGGGTGTAGCAGCCGTGGGTCTTCTTCAACGGCGGCGGTGAGCATTTCCGCCACTGTTCGACCCGAAACCGCCCCAATCCGGTGGAGGCATTTTTGCCGTAGCCCCAACGGCCGATCCGGCGGAGCGCTTCCGTCACCCGCTCGATGTCGGTAGCCTCGGCCTCGATCAAGACAAAGACCGCCAGCCGCACCCCCGGGAGAAAACACATGGCGCTTTCCTCGAACGGTGCGAAAGCCCCTTCTCCGGTGGTGCCCGTGGTGCGATCGATGGTGTTGTGCATCTGCTTGAACCCGGCGCAGAAGTGTTCGATCCCCACCGGTGGCCGCGGCCGCTCCCGTTGGTCGAAGAGTTCGCTGAGCGCGCGTTGGTTGAGATCGCGCTCGGAGGCCAGCCGTTCGGGTTGATCGCGCACCTTCAGGTCATGATCGACCCAGAGCCACTTTTTCGCCTGCCCAACCTTTCGTTGTTCCAGCAGCTTGCGTTTTTCCGCCGGCGGGAGCCCGGCGGTGGCCACCCATTGGCCTGGTCGGTCCGGACGGCGCAGCGCATAACAGCGTTCATCGCCGGCGAAGCATGGATACGCCGAAGAAATGACGACCGCCGGGGCTTCAGGATAGCGCTTCACCCAGGGTCCCAGACCACCGTTGAGCAGCTCGGGATCGTAGGCCGCCTGCCAGCATAAATGACCGAACAGGGTGTCGCCCTTGAGCGCGCTGCCGAACGCGGATTCCGGTGTCAAAGTGATTTCGTAGAGATCCACAAACAGCCTCATCAGGCAAAGGGATCGATCTTTTCGAAGCGCTCGCGCAGGTCTTCCCGATCGAATACCAGCCTCACCCTGCCGTAGCCGCGGCTGCCGCTGCCGCCCAGGGCGTCCAGTTCGAGCAGCTTGAGCCCGGCCAGGAGCGTATCGAGCAGGTCCTCGCCGTCGTCTTCAAAGCGCTTCAGGCTCACGGCAAAAGTGAATTCGGTGGCGGCCGGGACTCGTTCGGTGAAACGGGGATTCAGAGCAGTGCCCTGAATCCGGTTGATGCTGTTTTCCGACTTCACTTCCACCAGGCTGAGCCGCTTGCCTGCGGCGAATTCGCGCCAGTCCGGGTGCAGCGGGCAATCGGCGAAGGCCACCCGGGTCGGGCCGTAGGCTGCCATGGCTTCGCCTTCCGCTCCACTGCAGCCGAACAGTTTGACAATGCGCGCGCCCTGTTCGCGCTGCTGCCCTTCAGCCTTCCGCAGATGCTTGATTTGCAGCGGCTCGCCTTTGGACGCAGCCATCAGACCGCTGCGCAATTCCAACAGCGAGCGCACCTTACCCTTGAGCGACGAGCCCGGGATGTAGGGTTCCAGGGTATGCGGATGCTTGATGATCGGGTTGTCAGTGCCGCCGATGTGCATTTCGGTATCGCCGGCGCCGATGTGCAGCCCGCTCTTGAGTACGATCCTGCCGGTGATGTTTTCGATTGCCATGAGTTTCATCAGATTTCCTCCCACTCAATCGCTACCGTATTTCTTGTAAAAGCCCATGAACGCTTCGAACAGATTGGCGAAAATATCCAGGTCCTGGGCGCTTTGCACCTGACCCACCGATTCCCGGATGAAGGTGACGAAATTTTCCGTAACCAGTTTGCGCCCCTCCGCATAAGCCGCCTTGGCAATGATCATATGGACGGTGCTAGTCGTTTCATATTTGAGTTAAAGTGCGGAAAGAAAGATAGGAGTCTGTTTAGAAAAACTATTAAGACCATAGAGAAACTTATTAACAATACTCAAGATCTCAGTTTAATTACCGATGGAGAGCGTAGATACGGTAACGTTCTCTTCGAGATATGCAATGAACTCGTAATGAATGGTAAACCAGGACGGCCAAAG
>Ga0100401_1004692_pt1 | contig 10089 bp, 12 predicted proteins | sample CryGeymeta201525_FD_80421 | JGI IMG/M metagenome (GOLD analysis project Ga0100401, IMG submission 80421) | Groundwater microbial communities from Crystal Geyser aquifers in Utah, USA - Crystal Geyser metaG 2015-25 | ecosystem: Environmental > Aquatic > Deep subsurface > Groundwater | place: USA...
AGGGGATTAAGGGGAGGGGGCAACATAGCGATTCTTCACCCCTACCCTGCCCCTCCCCCATCAAGGGGGAGGGAATATTTATAGTAATTCATAGTAAAGGTATTAAAGGGACATTCCACTAGTTCTCAAATCATTAAGATTCAGCATTGATGGCTTCGTAAAAAGTCAAAATCACGTCACTTCCGCGAAAGCAGGAGTCCATAATTGCTTGAAATCACTGGATTCCTGCTTTAGCAGGAATGACAAATAAAGGCAAATTGGACTTTTTACGAAACCATCAGCATTCTTTCCACGTAATTGTCATAGATTCTCCATAGTTTATCATCAAGGAAATCAGACAACGACTACCAAGGTACTCTTTTTTGTTTTTTAATGAAACTTAGAATAAATAACCCAACAGCGATCAATATAGCTGCGATCAAAAAGGCAATGTTATAGCTACCTGTAACATCAAAAATGTATCCAAACAGGATAGGACCTATTGTCCCAAACAGGGTAACAAAGAATACTACAGTCCCAAAAATGGCACCCATAGCAGTCAGACCAAATATGTCTCCTACGAGTGCTGCCCACTGGGGAACGCCTCCTCCGTAAGTAAATCCGTAGGCAACAGCAAAAAGAGAGAACATCCAGATATTGGTCGCAAACATTAGCCATAATAGGGCAAGCATGTTTGTACCGAGACAGATGTATATGGATTTTACCCTGCCTATCCTGTCAGAAAGTGCCCCCATAACTACCCTTCCAGTCATACTGCTAAGCATCAGCAAGGATAGAAGGTTAGCCGCGCTGCCTGAGGAGATACCCTTATCAGTCATGAGAGGTACTGCATGGACGGGAACTGCAATAATTGCCACGCACCATAAGCTGTAAGGTATGACAATCAACCAGAATCTCCTTTCCCTTACGGCTAATTTGAAGGTAAAGTCCCTTTTCCTGGAGATAGAGACAGTATCAGTTCGGTTTGCTGTCTCAATTGCTTCTATCCCGGTAATACTCTCATCTCCAGGGGAAACCAAACCCAATCTATGGGGATTGGATCTGATGATTTGAGCAGCTAAAACGATGATGATGCCTGTTATTATGCCCAATATCAGGAAGGTTTGACGCCAACCATAAAGAGAAATAAGGTGGTTTGCTATTGGCGACAGAATTGTAGGTCCCAAGCCCATCCCTGCAACAACGATCCCCAGTGCCAAACCCTTCTTTTCATCAAACCACCCGGAGACACCAGTAATCAAAGGAACATAAGCTGCCGCACCAATACCTGCTATGACACCAAAAAAGAGATAGAGCTGCCACAAGCTGTTTACTGTGGACAACAGAATTATTCCCATACCAGAGAAAACCCCACATATCGTAAGGGTAATCCTTGTGCCGTATCTGTCACTCAGCCATCCAAAGACTATCGAAAAAACACCGAGTATTACAGTGCATAGTGAATATGATCCAGCGGTCATTGCGCGTGTCCATCCGAAATCCTGCATCATGGGCTTGAAAAAGACGCTATAAGACAAAACCGTACCCCGTAGTTACAGATTGTTATCATTAGAGCTGCTGCAACGATAACACAGGGATAGAAGGACTTAGATCTTAAAAGATCCGAGGTATGAACAAATATCTTTTGCCTCATTGATAATCCCCCTGATTACCCCTTCAACAGTCAACACTTCTTTAATCGTAACTACTCAGGCACAAAGTGGCAAAGGCACTAAAAATACGGTTTACAGTTAACAGTTTACAGTTAATAATTAACTGATAACTGAACTATTCTTTGTGCCTTTGGTGCTCTGTGCCTACCTGAATAGTTACCCCTTTCTTTGATCAATCTTACTCGCTATACTCCCATGGCTTATACCCTAAAAGCTCCCCATACCTTTGCAGTATCTTCCTGGCATTCGGATACCCCATCTTTTCCACCCTTTTTACATACTCTTCAAAAGACGGTCTGGCCACCTTCTTCTTCCATGCCTTTTGATCCGCAACGGGAAGCTCGTAAAATTTTACTCCTGCATCCCTGAATACCTTTTCGTATTTTTTAGTTTCCTCGATTAACAAACCAGGATATCTGTCCGTAAGCTCGCTGCCAACCCTCTCCATAACTTCTTGGACATCAGTGGGAAGTTTGTTCCAAACATCCAGATTTATTGATATACCATATCCCGGTCCGTATTTCAGTATGCCGATCAGGGTCCAGTGTTTGCAGACCTCATACCACTTGTACCTATAGGTCGTATCCGGGAGGGCAATGATCGCGTCCACAACGCCCCTGCTTACCGCATCGTAGGCCTCGGTTGCTGGCAGGGTTACCGGAATAAACCCAGCCTCCTTAAATATCTTGTAAAGCACCACCCCTATGGCCCTTATCTTCACGCCCTTGGCATCTGCCAGACTCTTTATAGGCTTCCTGCTTATTACGTCCAGCTTGCCACCTTCCCAGAATGCCAGCAGTTTTTGATTCTGTTTCTTAAACTCGTCTCTTACCTGCGGAAACTCATCACGAAGCTTACGGTACGCCTCCATATCCCCCCCTATCTCACCCCCCCCAGAGAAGCAGAGTCTCTGAGCTGGCAGCAAAGGATTGAAATAGCTCAGGGTGATAGGCAGGCACCATTGCCACCATATCGGCTGTTCCTGTGCGACAGGCGTGTGGAAGCTCCATTTGTTTGGCCAGACTCTGTGCCCAGAAGACCTTTATCTTCACCCTCTGGTCTGTATGCTTCCCTACTTCATCAGCATACCACTTTATCGCCTCGCCAATCGTCCCCGTGGGAGGCGTAAAAGTCGCCAGATTCAACTTGATCTCCTTTTCCTTGCCCCAGCTATTCTGGAGAGGCAAACCAACTAAGAATAGAACCAAAAACGTAACCATTATCCCCTTAATTAAATATCCCTTCCTTTCCATCTTAACCTCCTCTTGATTTGAGAACTAACCCCAAATCCTGCATCCAGTTAAAACCCCATCTCACAAGCCACCCTCTCCCGACAGAAATCGGGAGATCCAAAAAGGGTAAGTGCCTGTCTGGCACGACGGTAATAAAGCCCCATGTCATGCTCTCTGGTGGTGCCAATGCCACCAAAGATTTGAACACCCATGCGGGTGCAGTACCTGTATACATCCATGCGATCTACCCTACCTTCTCCTTCTTCCGTCTATAGTCTCAAATAGTGCCTGCAACCTTGTATCTATCTGAGAGTCTGAAACCATCGCAGGATCAAGCATATCAGCCTCAATAACGACTCCGGGGATTCCGTATTTTTTGTCTAGCGCATCTATTACATCCATCTGGGATAGATTCCACATCCTGCATGACTTGGAGGAAAACATGACCAAACCATCGATTGAATATTCCTCTATCAGACCACTTATAAACTCGATAGATTCCCTTGGAGCCATGTTCTTGGCCAGGCCCTTCTCACCGTACATCCAATCTGCAACTGTCTCAAGGGGATGTTCAGGGTCGAGGAGTTCAGGATGGGGGAACATCTCCCAGGGGTATCTTCCACACAGGCAAACAGCCCCATTCGGGGTAAACTTGCGCATGAATTTACCCAAGAATGCCCATGGTATCCAGCCGTCCCAGTATATGCGATACTTTTCTCCATCCGGGGCCATCGCAGGAATCCCCTTTTCCTTCCTTTCCTGCAGTTCCTTTAAGAGTCTTTCATAAAAGGGGATACTTTCCGGGTCTCCCATCATATAGATAACAGGCGCCATGCTCACGGCATAATCCCAGAGGGTCCAGTAAACAGGTTTTGTCTTGAAGAACTCCCAACATTTATTTCTGATGGTAGCCGCCTTTTTGAGCACACTTATGATTTCGCTCAACCTGTCATAGTCAAAGGGCTTTCCACATACCTCTTCAAGGGTTGGGATAACATTCTCTTTAATCTGCCTGTAAACGAATTCTCTCAGTCTGGGTCGATCTTCCTTTTCGAAGATAAACGGAAGCTCAAGAGGAGAAACACGAATACCCAGCCTTCGATAAAAGCTCTCAGAATAATGAGACTGCTCCGTACAATAACGCCCGGCCACCAGCAGATCAGGCAAGGGAAGTATCGCCTCCGGCTTCTTTATCGGTATCCCCTTCTTGACGGCTTCGACCATACCCATGTGAAGGCGATGATAGGAGCATGTCTCAGGAAGCTCCCCGCTTGCCTCGGCCAACTTCATCAGCTCATCCGCCGCCCCTATCCCACCACAGTATGCTGCATAACCGGCCATAAAGTGGCACTTCATGCCCATGGCATAGGGGAATACGAAACTGGGGCCTGATGCCCATCCAACCTTTTCTCCTCTCTCCTTGGCTGCCCTCAACTCGGCCCAGTGTCTGTCCACCATCGGTCTCATATCATTAGTTGCTGCAAGCCTATTTATTTTGTATTCTACTCCCATTATACACCTCCTATTGTCTCTGCAAATGACTGCAGCCTGGTCTTTACACCCTCCAGAGAGATAATCTCGTGTTCCATCTCTATCATTACCTCAGGCACCCCCTCCTCCGCCATCTTGCTCCTGAAATCAGGATAATAACAGGTGTGAGGAGGACAGTACTTTACCCGAATACTGATAATGCCTTTAGCATCATTATCCCTCATCTTCTTTATTGCCTCATCTCCCCAGTGAATGTCCCAGACCCCCTTTGTGGGACAGAGTGGGGTTTTGGTAAGATAGCGATCAGCAAGTGCCTCTATCGGGTTACCATTAATATTTGCCTTGTTTGCAAAGTATCTTGAACCAACGTATAGATCATCGTCAGGGATAACCATTCCCAGATCCTCTATCATGTCAAGGATGTCAAACTGGAAGGTCTGACAGAGACAACCAACTGGGATAACCTTAACCCTGCCTTTCTTAGCTTCGACTATCTTCTCTTCCATCTCTCTAATAAGCTCCCTCAGCAATTCATTGTGGTCTTCCTTGGGCATCAGCATGCTTGACCATACTATCTGCATTACTTCCCTTGCCTTCAGTATCCCCGGTTTTTCTCTCCTTATTTCATAGACCTTTTCCAGGAGGCTGCGGTTTTCATTGTATATCTCAATACTCTTCTTTAGACTATCATCGCTTATCTTCTTGCTCGTAAAATCCTCCAGTGATCTTCTGAAGGATTGCAGGTCATCTGATAGGAATGACCTTACCGCATCCCCCGGATAGATGGGAGGCAGGTAAAGAATCTTCATATATGCAGGTTTGACGTTTCTCTCCATGATCAGGGGAAACTCTCCAACCTGCAAACACTGTCTTACATGGAAGACCATCCCATCCATAAAACTCAGCTTCCCTCTCACTGCATCGTCAACAAAGCTCCTCACAATACCACAGTCATAAGCCGGTACGTGGGCATGCCCCCATGTCACTGATTCGTTGCCTCTCCATATCACGACCGGAATCAGACCGGCTGCGTGGATTATCTCTTCCGGCACGTACATGGGGAAACAGCCAATAATCTTCTTTCCCTTACGCTCCTTGAGCCCGGCAACATAGGCATAAGGATCCGATGTGACCTCTCTAATCTTACTCAATACCTCTTCCATGTTGTACTCCTTTCTTTTACCTTGTTTACCTGTAACTACCCAGGTTCAACGTTCCAAGCTTCAAGGTTAGAGAGCAATGAAGATAGCCAACCGTGAACCGTGAACCTGACAACCTATTTACTCACTATACTCCCATGGCTTATACCCTAAAAGCTCCCCATACCTTTGCAGTATCTTCCTGGCATTCGGATACCCCGTCTTTTCCATCTTTTTTACGTAGTCTTCGAAAGACGATCTGGCCACCTTCTTCCTCCATGCCTCCTGATCTGCAAGGGGAAGCTCGTAAAATTTTACCCCTGCATCCCTGAATATCTTTTCGTATCTCTTGTTTTCCTCAAATAACAAAGTAGGATATCTGTCCGTAAGCTCGCTGCCAACCCTGTCCATAACTTCTTGGACATCAGTGGGAAGTTTGTTCCAGACATTCAGATTTATTGATATGCCATACGCCACGATGGATCCGAGTATGCCGGTGCGGGTCCAGTATTTGCAGACCTCATACCACTTGAACTTATAGGTCGTCTCCGGGCTGGCAAGGAGCGCGTCTACAACGCCCCCGCTTGCCGCATCGTAGGCCTCGGTTGAGGGCATGGTTACGGGGATAAAACCGGCTGCCTTAAAGATCTTGGAAAGCACCATCCCTGCGGACCTCATCTTCACACCCTGAGCATCTGCCAGACCTTTTATGGGCTTCTTGCTTATTACGTCCATCCTGGCATATTCCCAGAATGCCAGCAGTCTCTGATTCTGTTTCTCAAACTCGCCTCTCACCTCGGGAAACTCCTCACGGAGCTTACGGTACGGCTTTATACCTTGCCCTATCTCCCCTCCCCAGAGAATAAGACATTCCATATTAGCAGCCATAAATGGAAACAGCTCAGGATGATAAACAGGCAGCATTGCCACCATATCTGCTGTTCCCGTACGGCAGGCGTGTGGAAGCTCCATTTGTTTGGCCAGACTCTGTGCCCAGAAGATCTTTATCTTTACCCTGTGGCCAGTACGCTTGACTACCTCATCAGCATACCATTGAATACCCTGGGCTATAGCCCCTGTTGGAGGCCCCCAGGTCGCCAGATTCAAATTGATCTCTTTTTCCTTGCCCCAGCTATTCTGGAGAGGCAAACCAACTAAGAATAGAACCGATAGTAAAACAATTACTCCTTTAATTAAATATCCCTTCCTTTTCATCTTAACCTCCTTTCGATTGGGATACTATCCCAACCCCTGCATCAAATTAGGGCTATTTTGATGATAATGTACCCTTCGCTTTACCTCACGCATCACCTCCTTAAGACAGCCTTTCATGCCATCTTCGGTTGTCAATCCTGAAGAAGGCTATCAGCATTGTCTCCATCCCCGTCTCAAATTAGAACTAAACCCTCTATTTCATCATTCCTGGAAGCCATAATGCGATGGAAGGGATAGCAACTACAATTGCCACGGCAACAATATAGGCCAGGAAAAACGGAAATACCCCCGTAAATATCTGCTCCAGGGTGACATCCTCTCCAGCCGCAGCCTTTACTACATACACATTTGTCCCTACCGGGGGGGTAATTACACCGATCTCCACCAGCATAATGATAAGAATACCAATCCATACGCCGTCAAAACCCAGACCCGACAGTAAAGGGGTAAAAATAGGCAGGGTCAGGCAAAGGATAGCAACTACTTCCATAAATGTACCGAGTATCAGATATATTGATAAGATCATCACAAGAACAACCATACGGTGGACAGGCAAACCCATCATAAACTCACTAAAGGTGCCGATAACACCAGATACAGCCAGGAACCTTCCAAAGATCATCGCCCCTATTATTATCAGGAAGATCATGGAGGTGGTACTAACTGTACTTATTACTGATTGCATAAGCAGTTTTTGATTGTACCCCTTCCGAAGCAAGAAGATAACAAATGCAGCAAATGCCCCAACTGCCCCGCCTTCCGTGGGGGTACAGACACCAAGATAAATACCACCGAGGATACATACAACAACAATAATCAATGGACCAACCCATATAATCGATAATAACTTCTCCTTCAAGGTCACCCTCGATACCACAAGAGGGGCCAACTCGGGCTTAAACTTCAACCTTACAAACAAGGCAAGTATAAAGAGGGCCGCTGTCATAAGACCTGGAAGTATCCCTGCAATGAGCAGTTTGCCCAGGGATACCCCCTCCGCAAAAACAGTATAGACAACCATAATTCCACTGGGAGGGATTAAGGCAGCCAGGGTTCCTGATGCAGCAATGCAGCCCACAGGAGAGTCCATCATCGTAGCCCTGGCGACGCATTTCAGGAAGCGACAGGTGTGTAAACATAGCGGCGGTTGCCAGGCTTGATCCTGAAGCAAAGCCGAAGGCGGCACATGCAGCGGTAGTCGCAATGCCTAACCCTCCACGTACACGTCCCAACCATTTTTGGGCGGCGGTATAGGCATCTTCCCCTATACCGCCATGGAGGGAAAAATGGCCCAGAAGGAGAAACATGGGGAGGACTACAAATATCCATTCAAACGAGTAATGGAACGGTAGAGAGCTCAATGCCCCCAGGGCTGGTGAGATACCCATAACCGCCACCATGCCCAAAAAGCCAACCACCCCCATAGCAATCCCTATGTGAACCCCTGACGCCAGAAAGATAAAGAAAACAACCAATCCGATTATACCAATGACTCCTGATGAAATCATGATACCCTCCTAACAAAGTTCTTTACTTTTATACCAAGGCTTCCAAGAACATGAAGAGAAAAGAGAAGGCAACCAAAGAAAATGCCAAATTTTGGAATCCAGAGTGGTGTAGGAACCATACCCCAGCTTATCTCATTACAAGCCCAGGAGTGTAAAGCATAGAGCAGAGTCTGCCAGGTCATAAGGGAAAGCAGTAACAATGCAAGTACCTTTGCTAAGATATCGCACACGTTCTGCCATCCCTCTGAAAGTCGGGAATATAAGAGCATAATCCTCAAATGTCCCCCTTGTCTCTCTATATAGGCAAGGGGCAAAAATATCACCAATACCAGAACCGTTTCACTTATTTCATCCGCTGAAGGTACTGGTGTGCCGAACAGATAACGCCCCGCTATACTGCATGTTATAAGAATCATACAGAAAAATACGAGGACTCCCACTGCTACAGTCAAGACCCTGTTCACATGAAGGTCAGCAAACTGTAATCCCTTTACTATTTTTTGCAGCATGACACCCTCCTACAAAACCTGGTCATTCAGCCTACCTAGAGACTGTGTGTACCTGTAAAGATTCGATAAAACCCTGCCTGCCTTCTCTACGGAAGGATAGACGTATATACCATAAAAACTCCTTCCTTCATCTTCCGCAAACCCTTCTATGTATAAGCCTATTGACCCTCTTACCGGATTGTCAGAAGCTCCAATTACAGAAATAGCTCTGGGATGGAAGAGTCTATCAAAATAGTCTATGACCTCTCTCTGATTGAACATGTTTTTCCTATCCTCGTTACTATGGCTCTCCCTAACCCTTTCGTCTCCCTCATGCCTTCCTCATCCTTTCGAACCTCTCCCTTATCATTTCCGAAGGCAATGACTCCCCCTGCTATTACCATCCTGTGATGGTTAAAAAAATTGAAAAATGACTGTATAGTATTAGTGCATCCCGCCCGTCTGGCCACTACCACTGCACCACCTACCTTTCCCCTTAGCTGATGACCGTGGTGTACAACATACGTTCTATCCACGATAGCCTTGGCTTGAGCCGACATCGACCAGAAGTAGACAGGGCTTCCAAGAACGATCCCATCTGCCTCCGATATAGCTCCGTAGACTGGGGTCATATCGTCATCGATCCTGCATGCACCTGTTTTGATGCATGCCCCACATGCGTCACATGGATTTATAACCTTACCTGCCACAGTTATGAGGCTGGTTTCTGCGCCCATCTCTTCAGACGCTTTAAGAACCTCATTCACCAGGATCTCTGTATTCCCACCTTTCCGGGGACTGCATACGATCCCTAATACCCTCATTTATTTTTCCTCCTATCTTCCTTCAATATTGCCTTTTGTCCATAAGGACCTTTCCATTATCAGGTATGGAGCCTTTTTCCACAAACTCCACATTCGTATCAATCCTTATAATAGGGTGAGTTCTCATAAGCAAACCTAAACATCCTAATAGCCGCCTCCGCTTGAAGCCTTCTACACTCTTCTCTGTCCATGGTTTCTTGTCTTTCTTGTTAAGTCAAAGCCATATTTAGATAACTGGAAGGGCATTACAAGCACTTAAACTCAAAGAGGCTACTATTCAAAAGCCTTAACCTCTGTATGATAATACAATTTAGGATACAATATTTAATATAACTATTTAGTTAACATAATACAATTTGTCAAGATATTTATTCTGTCTCTGGAACTCCGATATAAGGATCAAAAACAGTTATGACATCACAAACAGATTCGCCGGAGTTATGTGAATGAATTAGGGAGGCGAGAGTCCAGTGTATTTGGTATAAATCGAGGTGCGGGTGACTCCCAGTTCTTGGGCCGTTTTGTGGACAGGAACATCCA
>Ga0100401_1004697_pt1 | contig 10080 bp, 11 predicted proteins | sample CryGeymeta201525_FD_80421 | JGI IMG/M metagenome (GOLD analysis project Ga0100401, IMG submission 80421) | Groundwater microbial communities from Crystal Geyser aquifers in Utah, USA - Crystal Geyser metaG 2015-25 | ecosystem: Environmental > Aquatic > Deep subsurface > Groundwater | place: USA...
CGCGTTGATAACGACATTATTGGTCTGCGATGCAAGTGCTCAACTTGTTGAGCCTTCGCCCACTATTCGTATTCGTTCAGCATCTCGAAATGCAGAATCACATCAACTTCAAGAGCCACAACCTAAAATTAGAACAGTAGAGCCCCAGCCGGCTCCTAGAGCTACTCCAGAGCACGTTACACCGATAATAACTGCAAGTGATTCGGACACTCGTCCTGAAATTTCTATCCGCACTGCTCCTGTAATTTCTCCAACTGAAAATGTCACAGAGTCATCTCTGTCGTCAGATACAAAATCCGCTCCAATGCAAAAATTTGTTCCAAGAGTAGAAACAAAGCTCGAACCGGAAATAAAATTAAATCGTTCAAGAACATTATTGAACGCGATACGATTCTTTGACCGCAAAGAGTTCTCCAAAGCAGAAAGCGCATGCATCGAGGTTCTCCATTATTATCCGAATGACACCATAGCTATGACGCTTATAGGCGCAGTGCTTTTCAAATTGAACCGCCCCAGCGAAGCCGTTCTCATATTCATGGAATTTGTCAGGCAACAGCCGTTGGATGCCATGGCGCATTTTTATCTCGGACTTGCATATCATTTATCCGGAGACAAAAAAAGTGCCATCGAAGAATACTGGTCTGCAAAGCTCATAGACCCATCGTTAGAAGCAGCTCAGGCAAATCTAAAACAATTGACCGAATTAAATTGAGATGAAAGAAGAAAGCAAAAAACTTTCCGCTGTAGTCATCTCCGAAAACGAAGAGGATGTGATAGAGGCATGCCTCAATTCTCTTTGTTTTTGTGATGAAATAATTTTGGTGGACGGCGGTTCAAAAGACAGAACAATCGAGATTGCATCGAGGAATTCGATTGTGAGAATTATAAATCACTCATCGTCAGAGGGCGGTATTCACTTCAACAAAAATCTTGGAGCTAAAGAAGCTAAAGGCGAATGGATTCTTTCAATCGACGCAGACGAAGTTGTCAATTCAAAACTAGCTGGTGAAATTTTAAATACGATTGAGCGCGCTGAATTCCATGCTTATTATCTAAAACGCAAAACATTCTTTCTCGGAAAGTGGATACGTCATTGCGGATGGTGGCCTGGAAAAGTAATTCGACTATGGAAAAAAGGTCATGCCGAATGGCCGCTTGAAGTTCATTTAACTCCTTCTGCAAAAGAACCTTGCGGGCTTCTAGAAGAATCGCTAGAGCATTATTCTTACAGGAGCGTAAACGATTGGATCAGAAAGGCCGCACACTTTTCAGGTTGTGAAGCAGTTGAATTCAAACAAAAAAAAGAACTGCCCAATAATTTAAAATTATGTTATGAGATTACTCTATTGCCGGCGCTGACTTTTATCAAAAAATTAGTCTTTCAATCCGCATGGCGCGACGGAATCCACGGCATTGTTATCGCCGGTTCTGCGGCATTTGCCGTCTGGCTGCGCGGAGTAAAAAAATGGGAGATGAAGATAACCGGAAATGTTCCAAACCTCGGAGGCAGAAAAGGAAGCCTATAAAAAAAAGGGGAAAAGGAGTTTCTTTACTTCAAACTATGTTAAATGTAGGATTAAGTTCATGAATAAATTTCAAACTTCTTCCGGCGGTTTTACGCTCGCTGAAATTCTAATCGTAGTGGTTATTCTCGGCATACTCGCTACTTTCGTGCTCCCACGTTTCTTCGGCAAAACTGAAGAAGCCAGAATCACTGCAACTCGATCTCAAATCGCTAATCTAGCAACTGCACTTCGTTCTTACAATATGGATACGGGAAAATTCCCATCAACCGACGAAGGATTAGAAGTGCTGCTTGAGAAAACACCGGAAGGAAAAGGTCCGTATCTCGAGAATACCAGAACTCTTCCTAAAGACCAATGGAACAACGAATACAGGTATTTATGTCCAGGCGATCATAATCCGGATTATGATCTTTGGTCAGCCGGTCCTGACGGCACATCCGGAACAGAGGACGACATAGGAAACTGGTCTTAGCTGAATTGCCTAAAGACAAATTTTCAAATTTTTCAAAATCCGGTTTCACTCTGATAGAACTTCTTATCGTTGTAGCAGTTATTTCCATCGGAGCTCTTATTCTATTGCCAAATATAGATGCAGTATCTACGCAAGGAAGCGACGAAAGAAGCTTCAGGCTCATCAATTCAGCATTACAGTCTGCTCAAGACCAAGCTCTTATCAGCCATACAAAAACAGAACTCAACATCGATCTTACTCATAAAGTTATTAATATTTCAGGAAAATCCGAGCCGATAAAACTTCCTGACTCCAGCGATATCGTTATCATTCAGGAAAATGGAGAACCGATTTCAAGCGGAAAGGTTTCGATTAAAATTGACGATTATGGAAATATAGAACCGTTCGAGGTTAAAATCGGTCTTAGAATCAAAGCAATGGCAAATCCATTCACGGGATTGTTAGAGGATTTGAATGAAGAAAATAACAGATAAAAAAAGCTCTGCGGGTTTTTCTCTAATCGAGGTTCTTGTCGCTCTTGCAATCGTTGCTATCGTGTCAGTCAGCATAATCGGATCTACTGTAGGAATGAGCATGCACGCCGAAAGATATCAGGAAGATATTCAGTTGTCGTTTCTCTTGAAAGCGTTGGCAGGCGACATATTTCTTCGCGGTCTTCCCGCTTCAAAAAGCGCATCGTTCGATACTCATCCGGACTACACGTGGAGAATCGAAATCAGACCTTTAAGATTCGGCGAGTTCGAAGGAATAACTGCGCCGATAAGCAAGAAAGAGGTTCTCATGACGGTAATTGCTCCATCCGGCCGCACTGTCTCCGCAACAATGGTAATATGAATAAAAGTTTATCCCGCGGATTCACTCTCATCGAAATTCTTGCCGCTCTGGCAATAGGCTCCATGGTAATGCTTGCTATCGCAGAGACGTTCTATTCCGCCGTAATGATCGAAAAGCAAAACGGAAATAAATCCGCCGACGATAGAACTGCAAGTATTCTCTTAAACAAAATGTCGCGCGAAATTATTTTCGCTTTTCGGTTTGAAGATACTTCTGTATTCAAATCTGAAGGCAACGGAGAAAAAGACAATATAACCATTTGGACCGGAGCATACGGCGTACCAAAGTTCGTCGAGTATGAATGGCAAAGCGAAACATTACTCCGTAAAGAAATCGATACAACAAAATTGAGAGAAAATAAACCGATTCCAATCAGAGGTGTCACAAAACTCGGATTAAGATTCTACGATAACAACGGCTGGCATGAAGGCTGGAACGGAAACGGAATTCCAAAAGGTATCGCAATAGAACTGCATATAGGCTCAAAGGTTTATGGAACTATCACAACTTTGTAACTCTTCAGAAAAAAGCAAAGGAGCCGTTCTAATCCTTGCCCTTATCCTTTCCGTCCTTTGCGCAGCGATTGCAGTCGAAATCGCATATTCAGTTCAAATAGAAGGTGAACGCGTAGCGACTCAGTATTCGCTTGAAAAAGCAGAACTGCTGTCGCAGGCAGGTTACGAGTTGGCAATAGAAATATTAAAGCGCGACGACGGAGCAATAGATTCACAAAATGATTTGTGGAACAATCCAATAGATTATTCGAACGAAAACGGAGCAGTTAGAGTTCAAATTTTCGACGAATCCGGCAAGTTTCCGATCAATTCACTCACAAGTTCCGATGGTCTTTTAGATATCGGTTGGAAAGGCAGATTCGAAAGGTTGACTTCAAATTTAAATATGCCGGAAGACCTGCCGGACTGCGTCGTCGACTACATCGATCCCGACGACAATATGCTCATTCGAGGCGCGGAGCGGGAATACTACGAGAGATTAGAACCGCCGAGGCTTCCTGCAAACAGAAGATTGATGTCGCTTGATGAATTGAAATTCATAAAAAATCTCGATGATACCTCAGCACAAAAATTAGCCGGCGTTACTACTCTTTTCCCCACACGCATTAATATTAACTCTGCCAGTCCTGATGTATTATCAAGTCTTCTGCCTTCGATAACGCTTGATGACGCAAACCGAATTTCAGCGAGACGGACAATAACTCCATTTAAAAATTTATCAGAACTCAACGACATTATTAAACTTTCGGAAGATGATTTTAACGAACTAAATGGTTTAGCTTCTGTTTCATCAACACTTTTCAGAATAGAATCGACCGGCAGATCAGGTTCGAGTGAAATTAAGATAGTTACAATTGTTGAGAGACAAGGAGCTGATTTTGTCATTAAATATCGTAGAATGATATGAGAGAGAAAATATGTCATCGATAATAGTTATAACATGGCCGTTGAAAGAAATATTTCTTTTCAGCAGAGGGTTCATGAAAACCGAATTGAAAGAGTCCGTAAGCATAAATTCCGGTTCATTAGAAATTCCTGTTGAATGGCTAAAAGAAGCGAAAGAACTGCGCGTTCTATGCAGAGGCGGATTTAATCGAATCACCGAAATTGCCGGAGCAAGCGGCAGTGAAGCCGAAGATGCCGCGATTTATTCCATCGAGAATACATTGCCTTTGCCTATTTCGTCTCTTGTCTTCGCGACGCGCACGATAAAGAAGCGAGGTGGACAGCGTAAGCTTCTTGTTTCGGCTCTGCCGGCAGGGAACATTTCTGAACTTCAAAATCAATTAAGTAAATATCAAAAAGAAATATTTTGGATCGGCACCGCTCCGCTTGCAATGAGCGTAAAAGGCGATCAATGCATATATGGAGCTGACTGGGCGGGGGTTTGGAAAAAAGGCGAATGCATCGATATTCAATCCGGGCTGACAGGAATAGATGCCAAAAATGTTATTGATAAAAGAGGAAAAGAAAATCTTGAATGGCGAGAAATTAATTCACTTGAAGAGGCAGAAGCTCTTGTCTCTGCAAAAGACGGCTCATTCAAATTTGAAGAAGAGACGAGAGACGAAAAGCGATTTAATTTTGCCGCACTCTTTGCGGTAATCGCGTTTGCAATTCTCATCTTCGCATTCGGCTTGCGCTACTGGAGTGCAAACAAAAGAATAAATGCATCTGAGGCGGCTGTCGGAAAAATTTTCGCCGAGGCAATGCCAAATACTAAAATGGTTTCTCCGATAGAACAGATGCGATCCGAGCGAAAAGAATTACTGACCGAATTCGAACTGATTAAAAATAGAGTTGAAAAGAAGGGGTCGGCGCTAGACTGGCTTATCGCGCTTGAAACGTGCAAGCAAAAAGATTCATTTGTTATAGATGATTTCAGAGCTTCAGGCAACTCGGTCACAGTAATAGGTTCGGCTTCCAGCACTGATGCAATAGACGAGGTCACAAAAATCCTCAAAGAAATCGGCGCAGTTAATCAAATTGAAATTAGTGATCCGGAAATAAGGCGGTCGGCGCAAGGAATGGGGCTTGATTTTGTTTACAAAGGTGATAAGAAGAATTCATGATTTCATATAACTTCACATCTGTCAGATCGCCGCTAATTGTAGGATTGATTATTATAGCGGTTATTGTCGGAATACTATCCGCTGAAGATTACGTAAAAAGTTATGAAAAACGAGCGGCAATAAAAGAATCTGAAGTCGATAGAGCAAAGGAAATTGCAGGAGAAATTACAGGCCTCAGGAGTGCGCTCGAAAACATGAGAGGAGCAGTCTCAGGCGGCGAGCCGGTCGTACGAACAGTAGAGCGCATTTGTATGGAAGAAAGCATAATCCTTGTTTCTTCTCAAAGCGCAGGGCAAAAAAATATTCCGCCATTTCGAGATGTCATCACTTCGTTCAGAGTCAAATCAGTTGCTCACAAACCTCTGATAAATCTTCTCAATAAACTCGAATCTGCCCGCACCGGTCTTATTGTTTCCCAACTTACAATTCGCCGATCTATCGAAAAAAGAAATAAGCTCGATGCAGAAATAATCGCATCACAATTTGAAATTCAAAATGAGCGGGGGTAAAAAATGGAAATAAAAGAAGAAGAAATAAAAAATAACTTATCTGCAAAACACGAAGATGAAACGGTTCCAATGCCAATTGCAAAGTTGTTGATAGTTGTATATGTCGGCACTCTGTTTCTGGTTATTATGACTCAAATAATTTCAATCTATAACCGTGACAAACTTTCTTCCACAATAAAGGCATACAGCGAAGACATCGATGCAATAGGAAATCTTTCAATGGCATTGATAGAGATTGAAAATGCTGACGAAGAGCTCAGAAACTGGGTTCTCTCGGAGAACAATAACACTTCTTTTAATTCTTCAAATTATTCTCTGCATCTTATTACTGCTAAAGAAGCTTTGGATTCAGCGAAAAATGTTTCCAAGAAATATCAAAATTTAAGAGATATCATTCTTGCTTCCATAGAGGACCTCAAAAATAGAAATATTCTCATAAATCAAGCCATTAATTCAAAAGAAATAAGCATAGCAAAAAAATACGCAGTCGATAGAAGGTCGATAAGTTCAGCTATGAATCTTCTTTCATCTATTCTGCGTGAATCGAGACATGACATGGAATTGCTTCAAGCAAAATTGCAAATTGAAACCAAAACATTAGATATATCTTTGACGATAATAATTACGGCAATGATCATTGCATCAATTTTTCTAGCTTTACTTTGGTCAAAGCTGGTGGCGCTACATTGATAAACAAACTGCTTCTATTGGGAACTGCAGGCATCTTCTATATCCTGCTGATAGTTTATGTTGCATCAGAGCTTTACTACAATCACACTTACTGGCGGCTGGTATTGAGAAAAAAGAGGCGGCATCGGTGGGAGTTTATGCTTTGGCTTGAACGAACTCTTCTTATAATCATCGGAGTAATTGTTATTCTAATAGCAATGGTCAAAATTTAACTTAATCACGCATCGCACTAACATATTACAGCAAATTGAGAAATTCATCTCGACTTAATCCTGCCTGCTCAATAATTGCCAGAAGGGTTCCTTTTGGAATATCTCTGCCTTCAGGCACAATTACAAGTCGAGTTTTATTTTGATCAAGTCTAACGAAAGCGCGATGACTTCCTTTTCCGCGATTAGGAGCATAGATAAATCCTGCTTTTCTCAAAACAGAAATAATTCGTTGTGAAGAAATAGAAGGTAATCGTTTCAAGCTACCGCTACGTCTAAGTTGCTGGTAAAGTGAACTGGTGAAGAAAGCGCAGGAGTTAGATCAGAAAGAATTCCAAGCTGTTCTGCATTTTCAAGATATAAAATAACAGCCTCTTCCAACGCCGAACGAGCCTTTTCTGGCGTAGAGCCATACGAAGCAACTCCAAGCTCAGGACATTTCGATACAAACCTCTTACCTTCTTTCCAAATAACAACAGTTACTCTAAATCTTTTCATGATAACTAAATCATATACAAAAATATTGAAGCTTCAAGTGAACTTACAATATTTTCATAATCCCTCAGTCTCGGGAGTAAACATTCAGCTACGCACTCTTATTCTGCACGTGCCTCCATGACGAGTTATAATATTTGAAATTGCAAATTGGAAAGTGCAAATTGAAAATTTTATTTTTCCAATTTTCATTTTTCAATTATTTCATACGTTCTTCGTCGCGATGACTCTGCGAGTCCGCTCCTCGCAATGACACAAGTAAACACTTTTTGGACAGCCCCGGCTACCGTTCGAATGCGTCGCTTGCACGTGCGGGGGCGTCCATTGACGCGTAGCGCCCATTGACGCGTAGCGCCCATTGACGCGTAGCGCCCATTGACGCGTAGCGCCCATTGACGCGTAGCGCCCATTGACGCGTAGCGCACGTGCCTCCTGCTCTTCTTATAATCATCGGAGTAATTGTTATTCTAATAGCAATGGTCAAAATTTAACTTAATCACGCATCGCACTTCAAAGGTGTTGAATCAATTCCATAACTGTTCCAGCTCTCTGCAAATTCAGCCGGGTCGGATATTTCATCAAGCAGACGCTGAGCAAGCTCGGCTGAAGTTATTTTACTCTCCGCTCTTTCTCTCAGCTTTTCCAAACTGCCATTGCAAACACATGATTTCTTTGCAATATTCAAAAGGTCGTCAGCCCAATCTGCAATGCTTCTTCCTCCTGCTTTGCCTTTCAATCCAAATTGAATCGCCGCTTCTCTCATTCTAAAAAAATCTTCGCGAGATATTTTCCCTAGAAGCTCAAATATTTCATCCAAGTTTCCGTAGATAAGCGAACTCCAAAAACATGGCACAGTGGGCAATAGAGCCGGCTGGAGCGAATCCGCTGATCTTATTTCAATAAAGCGTTTGAGCCTCACCTCTGGAAATGCCTGAGTCATCGCAAGCTCGACATCATAAAAAGTAATTTTCTTCTTTTGCATTAGGCTTCTCAAAGATACTCCGTCAGACTCATAATAATTTCCATTCTTCTCTATAAACATTAACGGCATATCGAGAAGCCAATCAACATATTCCATGATGTCTGAATTCGCCTTCAGCATAAAATCTGGAATGTTGCATCGGGCGTTATCAGTTTGAGTCCATATACTAGCTCGGTAATCCAAAACCGGCAGAGTCTTCCCTCCGCCAATACCTGACGAAGCGAAAAGCGCCTGAGCAATAGGCGTGACCAACGATGCAGCGCGGAGTTTTTTCATCGCGTCATTCGCGTTCTTATAATCGAGCGCAACCTGACAGCCTGCCGTCATCTTCATCATTTCAAGAGCAAGCGCTCCTTTTTTTTTCAAATACGGCGCCATGAATGAATAACGTTTTTTCGGAATAAAAGAGATTTCGTCTAACTTTGAAAACGGATGAAATCCAATTCCAAGAAAAACTATTCCATGAAATTCTGCGGCGCGGTCGAGTTCGTTTACAGCTTTTCTTGCAGACTTCATAAGTTCTTTTACAGTGCGAGCCGGCGCCGACGAATATTCAGTCTGCCCGCCTGGTTCCAGAGTAATCGACTCTCCATCACGTTCGAGATAGACAATTCTTCCGTTCTCCAATCCCCTCTTCCATCCGCTCTGTTCTGCCATTGTATCGAGAACCTTTTCAACTCCGTTATCAAATGGAATCGCTCTGCATGTATCGCGATAAACTCCTAATCTCTCATACTCGATTCCAAAAAGCCGTTCTTCATTGGGTTTGGAAAATCTTTCAATATACTCGGCAATATCCGAAGGGGAATTAACAATCTCATTCAGTTCTTCACCCCCAGCTATTTTTGTCGTCATGGTTCCACCTCAAATTCAAGCGCAGATTTTTCGTCTTCCAAAATTTCATTCTCTAAAACTTCATTCTGCTCGCTCTTAGTTTTTAAACTGCCTGTCATCTTTATGAGATTATACAATCGAGCATACAAGCCGTCTCTCGCAATTAATTCTGCATGAGTTCCTTCTTCAACAATCTTGCCGTTGTCGAGTACTCCGATCCGATCTGCGCCTTCCAGCGTAGATATTCTATGAGCAATAATTATTGCCGAACGATTTGACAAGGCTTTATTCATTGCTCTGCGCACTTTTGCATCGGAGATAGGATCGAGAGCTGAAGTTGCCTCATCAAGAATAACCATTCCAGGATTGCGAGCAAGAAGCCGCACAATTGAAATTAATTGTTTCTCCCCTTCTGATAATCTTCTTCCCCATTCCCCTACTGCGGTAGAGTCTTCCAGCTTTCTAGCCGTATCCAAAAGTCCAACAGCAGAGAGCAGTTTTGTAAGCTCTTCATCAGAAAGTTCCAGCCCCATCGCCACATTTTCTTTCAGAGAAGTATCAAAAAGAAAAACCTCTTGAGGAAGAAGCAAAAAGGCAGAGCGTCTCGATGCGAATGAGAAAGAATCCAGTTCCACTCCGTTCCAGCAAATTGAGCCCGACGACTGTCTGTAAAAACCGGCAAGGATTCTAGCGAGAGTTGATTTTCCTCCGCCACTCATTCCAATAAGCGCAAGATGAGTTCCTTTCGGTAGATTCAAATCAACTCCTCTCAATACTTTTTGGCCGGTTTTATATTCGAATTCGAGTCTGAAAATTTCAAGTCTTCCTTCTTTTTCGTTCAGGCTCTTCCTATTTAGTGTTGCGTCTTCCTCCGACGAAATGCCGAGAAAATTATCGACGCGTTCGAGCGCCACAAAAGCCTGCTGAAATGTTGCGAACCGA
>Ga0100401_1004698_pt1 | contig 10080 bp, 9 predicted proteins | sample CryGeymeta201525_FD_80421 | JGI IMG/M metagenome (GOLD analysis project Ga0100401, IMG submission 80421) | Groundwater microbial communities from Crystal Geyser aquifers in Utah, USA - Crystal Geyser metaG 2015-25 | ecosystem: Environmental > Aquatic > Deep subsurface > Groundwater | place: USA...
GCGCCAATTGGCAAGACCATCGTTGACAAGGACGTTGCTGCATCTGCTGGCTTTTCGGGAATTTGATGGCAGCCGTTTTGTTGTTTCGCGTAGTTCGTCAGGATGTGCAGACGGCGGCCCCCCTATGACAGCAACGCAGCGGTACCAGTCATAGGATTTGTGGCCGTGGCGGTCTGGCAAAGACCCGTTGCAGACATTCGAACGTCGGAAATGCTCGCTCTAAACCCGAAATTGATGTTACGGCCCAAATTTTGAAAATATTTTTATATTATTTAAAATTGTTTACTTGTTTCTTTACGGCATGAAAGTGTCTAAAAGTTTTCACATCCCAACTTTTCGATTTGACTATTAACTTCAAAAATATTAGCCGATCCATTAAAGACACTATCCAGCCCTCTGGAGTAGTGCTCCCCAAGCCACGAGTTGTCGTATGTTGTATATGTTCCATTTACCATTTGACCTGAAGATGTGGTGGCAGTAAATGTACCACCACCATAACTTGCACCCGCATAGCTTTTTATTGCTACTAGCAGTATTTCTTTAAAAATTGATATTGCTGCATTTGTCTGCATTCTCGACTTTATGTCTTTGAGCGCGGTACAGACCAAAGCTTGAGAGCTTACATAATATCGTAACTGGATTGTTTGTTTGTTAAGATTTGGTATTGCAGTGGCAAAAGTATTTTTTCTTGAGTTAATCAAAAGCGTTCCGTTCAGATCCTTTACAAAAAAAGTAAAATCAAACCCATTGCGCTTCGCCCAATCATTTGTATCTGGTACGTAGTTTAATCTATATCTTTTACCTGTTGATATTTCAACTAAAAAGTTTTCATCTCTGGATGTATCAATTTCAATATCATATAGCGAACTATTGTTTTTATATTCAACTGTTCTTAGCAATGAAGTTTCAAAGTTAAGAGTATCTTCTTTGAATGCTGTGAATCTATGAGGTTTCCCGTCAAAGAGATAGCTTCCATTTTTGGCTTCATTAACCAAAAAATTCTTTATATTTGGTTTGTATTCATAATTATCAAAATTAGCTTTGCAATAGCTAACTCTTGAATCAAATTCACTATCATTTGCGAAATCGAATTTCCCAGATTTAATATCATTTATTTTTTGAATACTTATTTTTTTAATAAATTCATCTGCGTAACAGGTGCAAAATTTTCTATACTTCGTTAACTTTACCGGATCATTTTCCAATTCTTTGTAACGTGTTATACAGCTCTGATAAAGGATAGTTAATAAAGAGTTCACCTCTCTTTCAACATTAGGATCGGGGGCTTCGCTACGTAAATCTGAATTTGAGTAACTATCATTTGGTTGCGGTTGAGTGGTCTGCGAGAAAGATCCAGAAACAAAAAATGAGAATACTATTGCGATCAACAGAGGCATATTATGAATCAGCATTTCAAATTACTCCTTATTACAAATTCTACGGTAAAACTCCTTGCGGTAATATGCAAGTTTGTAATGATATTCAGCATTTGCGAGCTATTGAAGGGTTGTTTTATCCTATGGAAATCTTCATTGATCATTTATTAACTATCTATGGGTTAATTTTTTACTGCCATCGCGGATATACATTTGTACATTTGACTAGAAATAGTTTCAATATTACACACAAATAAAAACATTACAGGAACGATAGATATCCGAGTTGCCGAGATCGACTTACTGACATCTTAATATCAGAGACTAGATGACTTCTAATTTTTTCTTTTTCGTCTTTATCGTTATTTTGCAAAATGTAGGATGGGTGAAACGTGGGCAATAAAGGTACGGAACTCCGATTGATCAATTGCGGATGAGTCCAAGAAGTCCAAACACCGCGCAACTGAGTAATGCCGGTTTGCGTGCCAAGTAAGAATTTTGTCGCCGTACCACCTAACGCCACTATTACTTTTGGTTGAACGATTAAGATTTGCTCAATTAGGTAAAGTCCACACTTGGCAATCTCGTCTGGTAACGGCGCGCGATTGTTGGGAGGTCTTTTCTTTATAACGTTTGCAATATAACAATGCTCACGGCAAAGCCCAATTTCACTAAATATCGCAGTCAACAATTTACCTGCTTGACCGACAAACGGTCTGCCAAGCTCGTTTTCGTATTCCCCAGGGGCTTCGCCAACAAAAAATATAACGGAATCGGTGCACCCTTCGCCCCATACCGTTTGGAGGTTAGTGCCGCTCGTTGAGCAGTGCAAACACTCAATATCATGTTGAACACGCAATTCGTTTAGTCTCAAATCACGTGCAAGCACAGTTTTCTGAAATTCCTTATCCAAATCTGCCCTTTAGATTTTAGATATATATCTTTAATGGTCGATTTGTTGACGTTCCCAAACCTTGCTCAGAACCAGTCGGCTTCTGGCTATTTTGAGTTAGGCATGGTGAAACTCCTGTCGGAAAATCGAACAATCGGCCATTACGCTGATCACAGCCAATTTCCCATCAAAATAAAGGGTGCCCAGTAAAATGGATGCGCATATCGGCTTTGTGACAGCAATGAAAGTTGTGCCTGCCTCAATGCTTCTGTCTTGGTTAATTTTTGTTCCTCTCGGCGACGGTACATTTCAGCCATAAGCGTCGCGGTGCTCTGGTCAGCCACTGGCCACAAAGTCGCAAGGACTGCTTTGGCACCTTGTTGCTGCGCAATGACGCCAAAGCCTTCAATTTCACGTCCCTGCGCGTCCCTGCCTCCGCCAAGTCCGGTATCGCAGGCTGAGAGCGTCAGCAGATCTACGTTGTCAAAACGGTAGTTTTGAGTGCGAATGTCACCGAGAGTGAGTTGTTGGCCATCGCCAAGCAATAAGAATGAATTTACCTCAGTGCCAGGGCTAAACCGAAAATGGCTGGCGACGTGCAGCAGTTGAAAAGAACGTTGGCTCACATCCTGCAAACGCATCGCTGTAAATGCTCCATCTAAATACACTTCACCCGGCAAAACTCCACTCTTTCCCGTCCTGACGATGCTGTTCATCTCATCTTTTACCGCGGGCAAAGGTTCAAATCCACCAGTCGCCCGCGTTACGCCCAGCCCTGCTGCCTGCCATTGGGGCGTAACCGCGTCGCGAAGCCGGTTCTTTGTGACACTGGTGTAGATAGGCAGATTCCAGCGCTGCACCAGGTAGCGTTGCCCATCGTGCAAAGCGCCAAAAGGCAGGTAGCGCAATGCGCCGTCCAGCGACAACATCACGGTTTTGGCGCCAGCTTGTTCAAGATCCATCGCCACGGGTGCCACGAGCAACTGGTAAAGCGCCTGCGAAGCAGGAAGTAAATTTGACTTTGAATCGCGCAGCATGCGCCGAAACTCGGCAATCTGTCGGTTTAGTTCCTTGGCATTGACATTGATGCTGCGGGCCAATTGCACGCCTGGAGTGGTCAGCAACATGCCAACCTGATCGTGAGTGACGTAATACTGAAGAAGCACAGCATCATGCCCCAACCCTCTAATAAGGGTCTGCAATTCACTTACGGTCTCCACGTTGAGCTCGGCTATGTCAGTAGTCCGGGCTGGACCCGAACGCGCGAAACTGGCTCGCATCTCGTTGAGGAATACGTTAAAGGCTATTTGTGCTACCCGCAAGTCATCGACCAGCACTTGCTTGCGCTGTTTTTGCACAGCACTTAAGCCAAATTTGGACTGCTTTTGCAGTTCTTGCTCCTCAGCCCCCAAAGCGGCCAACCGACTTGAAACCAGGCGGTAGCGCTCCATCCAGATATTTTCGGTCGCGTTGTAAGTAATTCGCGTATGGCGTGGGTCGGTAACTTCGCTGCGTCTCACAAAGTCAAATTGCTCATCTTCCTTGAGCATGTCGAGCACAAATTGTGCTTCTGATAGGCGACCCTGATTCGATAGCAACTGAACCAAAACTTGGTAAAAAGGTGAAACCAAGCTTGTATAGCTTTGATATTCGTTGTTACCTATTCGCGCCACTATGGCGCGTTGGCCTTGCAACCCATTTACCGCAGCTTTGAGCAATGAAATAGCCATGTTGTCGTCACCCATGCCTTGGACTATTCTGGCTACGTATGTCAACGTGATCAAGGTGCGTGGATGCTGTGCTCCAAAAATAGTCTCGTTGATGACCAGTGCCCTCTGCCCCATCGCCAGCGCTGTTACATGTTGCCCCAATGCTGCGTATGTATCGGCCAATTCAATGAGGCTCCTTGCCGTTTCCGAATTTTCAACCCCGAGCTCTGTCTCATTTATTGCCAGGGCGCGTTGTTGTAGCGCAAGCGCTTGGTCAAACTGCGCCAATGCAACATATGTCTCAGCCAAGTCATTGAGACTTGAGGCTGTAGTTGGATGCGTTGAACCATAGGCCTTTTCGTTGATTGACAAGGCACGCTTTCGCAACACAAGGGCTTCGTCAACCCTATCAAGGAGGGTCAATGCAATGGCGATTTGATTGAGGTCTACCGCGATTCTTGGGTGATCGAATCCAAGTAATTTTTCATCAATCTCCAAAGCACGCTGCTGCAATGGCAGAGCAATTTCTGGTTGCCCAACTGCCACGTAAATTGACGCGAGTGCGATCAAGCCGTTGGATGTGTCCGGTCCTGTTGATCCGTTTACTCTTTCGAGTATCGAGAGCGCACGCTTTAAGAGAGGCAGAGCCTCATCATATAAGGCCAAAGATTGGTACGTTTGAGCTAGATTGATGAGGCTCAACGCAGCCTCAGGATGATCGATACCGATTGTCTTTTCATAGATTGAAAGAGACCTGTAATAGGCATTTCGTGCATCCGGAAGTCTATCTTTCCAAGAATATGCACGTCCAAGATGGAACAACGCTTTGGCAAATTCCAGATGTTCTTCCATGCCTAACACCTTAAGCATGGACACCTCATGTTCTGCCAAGTCTAAAGCCGCATCAGGCATCCCCAAGTCAAGATAGGTTAGGCATAGGTATCCGATGCTTTTTGCAACTTCGGGATGAGTTTCCCCGAAATTTCGGAACTTGATTTTGAGGGCTCGTTGTGCAAAAGGCAAAGCAAGCTTTGGCTGACCTAAAGCGCGATGCGTGGCTGCGAGTCCATCCAAGACCAAGGCGGTGTAGGGGCTTTCTGAACCCAGCAATCGCTCACTTGAAACAACCGCCCGTTGCAGTAAGGGCAAGGCCGACCTAAATTCATAACGCCCGCGTAACGAATCGCCGAGGTACGCCGCCGATAGCTCTGTCAGTATTTGGCCCTTCCCATAGCGCCCTTCTGCAAGCGAATAGATCACTTGCCATTGCCGCGCTGCCTCGTTCCACTCTTGATTGCGCCACAGAGTCGTGGCACTTTTCATAAGCATGGCAATCTCAGCGTCCTTTGACATCGCTTCGATGGCAACAGCCGGAATCGGTATCACACCGGCATCAGCAGGCTTTGCGAGTCCAGTAGAGTGCGCGGCCCACAGCAAAAAGGACAGCAAGATCGCTTGCATTCTCATGACTCAAGCAGTCTATTAATTTGGCTTTGACGGAGCCAACTTTAAGACAAGGTACCCATCGGAAATTTCAGGCTCCAGACGTTGGGTGAGCAGGTAAGCAAGCACTTTTTCAGTAGCCTTGACGGTCAAAACAATTTGCCCATTTGCCAGACGATCGATCTTGGGGACTTCCCCTGCAGCTTGAAGCCCCGCCTGCAATTCCATAAGTCTGACTTCTGGGTCTGCCACGATGAGCACGGTGGCATGTTCAGCGCCCCGAAGCACGTCTTTTTCATAGTCATCTGGATGCAAGCCACCCATCTGAATCACCACGCCAACCCCCATGACTATGGTGGCAGCTATCCCCCAGAACATAGGGTTTCGCCAGCCCCGTCTCGACGATGCCAAGCCCGCCCGGCGCAGTCTGAACAGCATTTGCTGATACTGCGCATCGTCTGCCACCGGCACTTGACTGGTAAGCAGGTCACTACGCGCCTTCAGGGCACGGCGCAATGATTCTGCTTGTCGATTGACATTTGTCTTGGCATCAGGGTCAGCCTGTCCCGCCAAGGCACTAAGCCACTGTGCATCTTCTTTGTCTGGATTGTTTGTCATTGGGTTGTACTCAAGCCGCCAGCAAGTCAGTGCAGTGCGCTATGAAAGGTTGAATTTTCTTCTTGCATTGGGACAGGTATTCCTTCGTCGCCGCCATGGTTCGTCCAATCCGCAGCCCAATTTCATCAATGCTCAGACCATCCATCTGCAACATCAGCACCATGGCACGCTCAGGCTCAACGCGGTTGAATTTGTCCAAACCCAAAGATACGCATTCATCTACCGACCCAAAGGTGCCACAACTGGGTGCGGCAGGGTCTGCGGTTGTTTCTTCCAGACTCAGCCACTGTTCATCATTTACCGCTGTTACATGATTAGCCAAGCTGCCCTGCTTACGTTGATGGTCGGTCAAGCAGTTTCTGGCGATCTGCCAAATCCAGGCCTTTGCGGCGCCATCGCCACTGAAGCTGGAGGCACTACGCACAATCTTGACGAATGTCTCCTGCAAGATGTCTTTTGCATCATCACCCGAAACACCTTTAAAAACAAAAAACCTGAGCATGGGTTGAGCCGCACTTTGGTAAAGCGCCTTGACGCCAGCGTCCATTGCGTTTCCCCCTGCACGAATCAACTGAATGATGTTTTCTTCTGTCATGGCTTCCCGGCATGCTATTACTTGTAGCCACATTATGGGTCCGCTGGAAGTTGTCACATCGTCTGACCTATTCGAACTGACCATGAACTGGAACGAGACTGACTGTTGGTTAGTGACGGACATAAATGATCAAAAATCGCGTTGGCACAGGTGGTTGTAAGCCAGAGACGGGTCAGGTTCAAAAAGGTCAGGGTGCTTGCTGGTTCGCTTGATGACCAATTGCCACCCTGACATCTTCGCTCCATGCCCGTCTCTGGGGGTAGCAGCACGGAGGCTGCGCACACAACCTTAAAACCCATCGAAAGCAAAAAGTGACCCAATACTTCAACACTCAAAAGAATCCCAAGCAGCAGATGAAACTGGCGACTGATGCGCCGGAATTTGTCAAAGCCGAGATTGAAGGCACCTCGACCAGATTACCAGTGCAACAGGTGCCCGGTTTCCGGCGGGATTCGGCATCAGATTACGCAAGGATGCAGGCGGCTTCCTGGGCGGCAGACATGTATGACATCTGCGGCGGCGACGGCGTGGGCAATGCCTATTTGGGTGAAGGCCTGAGCATCACGCCGGATGGTCAGATTACTGATGATTAAAGCCGATTTAAAGATTTTTAAAAAATTCACCCTGACCTTTGCGCATGGGCTCCGTCTCTGACAGTGAAGGTGATTTTTAAAACGAATGCAGGGCCAGCCACCTTCAGGGCTCTGCCAGAGATGAAAAATGCTTACTACCTACACAAATCATGCGGCAATCAGGTTACAACAACGCGGCATTCCGCCCATCATCAGCGACTGGCTGATTGACTACGGCGACGAAGAATTTGATGGGCATGGTGGCGTTGTGCGCTATTTCTCAACTACTGGAATTCGCCAGTTGAAGGCTGAAATTGGCAAAGAACCTGTTCAGCGTATGTCCGAGTACCTTCGCTGCTACCTGGTACAAGCCAACGAAAACGGATCCATCATCACTGTTGGGAAACGTCATGCCAAGAAACACATCTGGCGTCATTGATCACCAGCCCAATTCGCCACTACCGAGAAAACCATCATGACATTTGGTCCATTTATCCTCAAAGACGTTCGCATCGTGGGTGACAACCTGGTGCTGGACTTGGCAGATTCCAACAATGTTGTAAAGCACAGCCCGAAACGCAAACTCCGGTATGACCAAAGCGCAGAAGCCAAACGCCATGCCGAAGGGCTCAAAGGGAGTCTTGTAACGACCGAGACCTTTGATCCCATCAAGTGGTCATCAAAAGACTGGTGGCTAAGTGTTGCCGCCTATTCCGAGAAGAAAACGGATGTGCCGCAGAGTCGGATCAAAATTTTCGGCCCGCCAGGGACTGGCAAGACGACAAAGTTGATCAAGGCCGTAACCGATCACATGAAAGCAGGTGGTCAAACCGACAAGATCGCCTTCTTGTCCTTCACCAACAACGCCGCCGAATGCGCGAGAGATAAGGTAATCGAGGCGACCAAAAGAGTCTTTCCGGATAAGGGCTTGAGCTTGATGGACTTCCCCAATTTCAGCACCTTGCACAGTCTGGCCACCCGGATCGGTGGGTTGCTGGGAAACAGCATATTGGACAACGAGAAATTGAAGCTCTTTGACCCAAGCATCCGCAACGAGGTTGTCTGGATGAAGCTGGGCGACCCCTCGTCCGCCGAAGATCGACCGGATCACACGCCGTTGGCGATACAGTCGTTTGCCCGCGCCCGTTGCATCACACTTGACGAGGCAGTTGTCCAAGGAAGTTTCGGCGAAATCTACAGCCCTCATTTCCGTACAGCACTGCAAAATTTCTTCAAGATTAAACACGGCCAGGTGGTCACATTGCAGAACCTGGATTTGGTCAAGCTGTATCTCAATTACTACAACAAATTCAAGAAAAACAATCGCTTCGCCGACTTTGACGATGTGATCGACAACGCCCAGAGTGAAGCCTTTATTGAAAACATTCCTGCATTTGAGCTTCTGATAGTTGACGAAGCGCAAGACCTGTCGGACCTGCAGTGGAAGTTGGTCAATCGTCTCGTCGCCAAGGCCAGACAAGTCATTGTTGCCGGTGATGATGACCAGGCGATCATGGTGCCATTTGGAGCCAGTCCGCACGCATTTTTGAAGTTCGAGGGTGAACTCGACATCTTGAAGCAATCCTGGCGCGTCCCTCAGGCGGCACATAACTACGTGATGGAACATTCCATGCCGACTCTCAAAGCTAGGTTTCCAGACCGCCAGGACAAGGACTGGTTGCCAACTGAAAAAGCAGGGCATGTTCATACGGAAATGCAAAAAATGGTTCGACCGAAAGGTCTGGAAGGTCAGTCAGGCAACCCGACCATGGAGACAAATCCAATTAATTTGCCCGAGCTGTTACGTATGGTGAAGAAATCCATGACTGAGCAGTGGTTGATCATGGCGCCGACCAAGAGTACCTGCCAGGATATTTCCATTGGTCTCAGAGAACTGGGTGTGCCGCACTATTTGCGCAATCGACCCGTGCTTGATCCGGACAAGGTTAATTCTGCGGTGCGTGTCATGTCTATCCACACATCCAAGGGCGACGAGGCAGAAAACGCCGCTCTTGTGATCTCATCTACTGCCGACATGGCCATGATTGAGGCAGATCCTCGCCTTGAGTATGTCGCACTTACCAGGGCCATGAAAAACATGTACCCCAATGTCAGACGATGACCGCCTGACCAAAACCACGTCCACCCAGTGATTAGAAAGGATTCAACGTGTTTAGAAAATCCTTACAGGTATCAAATGAAAAAACTTTCTCAATCCGTATTTTTAGTAGGCGTCATTGCCTTCATCGCAGGATGCTCCTCTGCACCCAAAGTGGTCGTCGATCCGAAGTCGATCGTTGATGGAGCGAAGTACAGCGGCGATTTGAACGAGTGCACGAAATTGGCAAATTCGTACGATCTCAGCGACAAAACGGCGAAAGACGCCGCATTAGGTGCCGCCGCTGGTGGCGTCGCAGTGGCTGGAGTGGCGACAGCAGTTGCAGGAGCCATCTTTTGGCCTGCCATTCCCTTTATTGCGGCGGGAACGATGCTAGGTGGCGGTACTGCTGGCGGGATTACCAATTCCGACCAGACCAAGGCGCGTGAACGCATTCTGGCTGACTGCTTGACGGATCGGGGATACAAGGCGTACCGACCGTCGTAAGCCGATCACTATGACCGGCTTACGACTGGCATTGAATTGGGTAACCAGAAAGCTGCCGGTCGTAAATACCCACTTCCGCTGCGTACTTGACCTACAAGAGTTCCGGGTGAATGGCAGCAATCAGCCTGAAGCGGGTACTCACCAAGAAGCATTGGGCATCGCAAAATTGCATTGGGAAATTTTTGCGAAACGCTAAATTTCACTCAGGCTTCAAAACAGCGTTACCAAGGCAACCTTCGGTGCATCAGAATCACACTGCTTGGCCCTATA
>Ga0100401_1004703_pt1 | contig 10077 bp, 10 predicted proteins | sample CryGeymeta201525_FD_80421 | JGI IMG/M metagenome (GOLD analysis project Ga0100401, IMG submission 80421) | Groundwater microbial communities from Crystal Geyser aquifers in Utah, USA - Crystal Geyser metaG 2015-25 | ecosystem: Environmental > Aquatic > Deep subsurface > Groundwater | place: USA...
ACACGATCCTGGATCCGATGCGTGATGCCGGGATCAGCGTGTTCGCCGTGCCGGCGGCGGAGACCACGTACAGTCGTGTTATCCACCCGTCGGCCAATGTGGATGAACGCCAGATGGTGCTGGTGCGCGATGCCGGATTCTTCGCGATCGGGGATATGCCGGCAGCGCGCGCGACCTATGTCCACCTGGCCGGGATCTCGGACCATGAGTTCAATCTGGAATTCATGCGTGCCCTGAGGGCCGGCGGGGTCTCGCTTTCGACTGACATGCAAAGCTTCGTACGCCAGGTGAATCCTGTCACGCGCGAGATCATGTTTCGCGATGTGCCGGACAAACAAGCGATCACGGCACTGCTGGACAAGGTCAAGCTGGATGTTGTCGAGGCGGAGTTGCTGACGGGCGAATCCGATCTCGGGAAGGCGGCGGCGATCGTGGCGTCGTGGGGATGTCCGGAAGTGTTGATTACGCGGGCGGACGGTGTGCTGGCGCGTGTCAAGGGTGTCGAGTATTTCGAGCCGTTCTCCAACCGCAGCGTGGTCGGTCGCACAGGCCGTGGGGACACCACGTTTGCCGCGTACCTCTGTCGACGGATCGACCACGAACCGCGTGAAGCCCTGAAATTCGCGGCCGCGCTGGTGTCGCTCAAGATGGAGACGCCGGGGCCGTTCCGGGGTTCGCTGACCGACGTGCTCAAGCGGATGGAGGCGTCGCATCGGGATGACCATTAACAATCTGGCGAAGGCAACCGGTAAGTCCGCGCAGTTCCTGATGAACCACATCAGTCGCTATGGGTTGACGAAAACCAAGACGTTCTCAGCGGGGTATGCGGTGCTGTTTCGCAAGTTGATCGCGCTTTCCTTGTGCGCGGTCCCGCAAAAGGAGATCGAGACGCTGCTGATGCGCGAGAAGAACCTGCTGTCCTTGCTCAAGGCCGACTCGCTTACCGACGCCCAAACCTGGTTCGAGGACCTTTGCGTGCCCGATTCCGGACCGACCCGTCTGCTGCTTAGCGGATACGACCTCGGCCATTCCGTCACAGCCAACGGGGTGCAGACGGCTCTGGACTTTGCCAATCGTGAACCGGAACTCTTCAGTAGCCGCGAGATGGGGTCGGATGTCCTGAGGGTGTTGCGGCTTTATGCCGAGACCCACAGTGCCGTCAGAAAGCGGATGCGGGAGGAGCGCAAGGTGCTGGCGATGAGCCTGAAGTGGGCCCGGCAGGTGTGCCGGACGCCAGCCGGTGGTGCGTGATCGCTCAGCTTATGGTGTCGAGAGCCTTGCGGGCGGCGTCGTAGCCGGCCTGTATGGTATCGCCTGCCCGATGGAACTCCATCGTGCTGATCGCCTGCACATCCGGTTGGATCAGCAGGTCCGGTGGATCCAGCTTTAGGCGGGTCAAGGTTATCTGCCGCTGGAAAATACGCATCATGTTGCCGTAGATCTCGAATAGGTTTGGAGCATCGCCTCCAGTCGTGCACCGCCTGGATAACGCATTGAAATCGAACTCCGGAATATTCAGCTTGTCGAGAAAGTGACGGGTTCCGTTTTGCAGCCTTGCAAGGCTGTTGGCGGCGGGTGCCGTCCAATCGTGGGAATGACCTGGCAGGGGTGAACGGGTGATGTCAACCCCGATGATGTAATCGGCTCCAAGGCCCCGTACGACGTCGATCGGTAACGGGTTGACCAGTCCGCCATCCACCAGCACATGTGTGCCGGTGATCAACGGTGTGAAAAGCCCCGGAATGGCAATGCTGGCTCGGACGGCGTCGGTGATACTGCCGGTTTTCACGACCACTTCCTCGCCGGTCTGGATGTCCGTTGCCACAGCGGCAAAGGGCATCGGTAACTGCTCGATATCGGTAGGAAGGACATGTTCCCGTACAAACGCAACGATGCGTTCCCCGTCGATCAGTCCCGTCCGGGGGAAGGAAAATTCCAGCATCATGGAAAGCACCTGGCGCCAGTCCAGGTTCATGGCGACCTGTTGCAGGTCCTTGATCTTGCCGGAAGCGAAGGCGGCGCCGACAAGTGAACCTATGCTGGTGCCGGCCACGGCGTAGACCTCCAGCCCGGCCTCGCGAATGGCATTGATGACGCCGATATGCGCCCAGCCGCGGGCACCGCCGCTACCAAGGGCCAAACCTATTCTTCTGTGTTTCATTGTCCGGCAGCATACGCCCCCGTCCAGAGGGATGAAAGTTTTTTTGAAATTTTAATTTAATTGCCGCGTATCTGGTATATGATTCGTTTTTTGAATTCACGACAAGGAGTGATCATGCAGGCGAGTCCTGACCAGAACGGGCATTTCGGTATATTTGGCGGACGCTATGTGGCCGAGACGCTGATGCCGATCCTGAACGAGATTGAATCGGCCTATCGCGAGGCCATGGCGGATCCGGCCTTCATGCGCGAGTATCACGCGACGCTGCGCCTCTATGTCGGGCGACCGTCGCCGCTTTATCCGGCCGCCCGCCTGACGGCGGCCTGGGGCGGCGCGCGGATTTTCCTCAAGCGCGAGGATCTGAATCATACCGGCGCGCACAAGATCAACAACACGATCGGCCAGGCGATGCTGGCGCGGCGGATGGGCAAGACCAAGTTGATGGCCGAGACCGGTGCGGGGCAGCACGGCGTGGCCACCGCCACGGTGGCCGCGCTCTACGGGATGTCGTGTCGGGTCTACATGGGCGAGGAGGATATCCGCCGCCAGGCCCCGAATGTGAAGCGGATGGAACTGCTGGGCGCGGAGGTGTTCGCCGTCAAGAGCGGTACCCGCACCCTGAAGGATGCCATGAGCGAGGCCTTGCGCGCCTGGGTGGCTGAAGTCGAGGATACGTTTTATGTGATCGGCTCCGTGGCCGGGCCTCACCCGTATCCGGTGATGGTCCGTGATTTCCAGCGGGTCATCGGGGATGAGACGCGTGCGCAGTTCCTTGAGCAGGAGGGCTGCCTGCCGTCGGCGGTACTGGCCTGTGTGGGGGGCGGAAGCAATGCCGCCGGCATTTTCTACCCGTTCATCGACGACACCGGGGTGGATCTGATCGGGGTTGAGGCTGCCGGGTACGGGATCGCCACCGGCATGCATTCTGCCAGTATCGGGGCCGGGGAGGTCGGTATCCTGCACGGTAGTAAATCGTACGTGCTGCAGGACGAGATGGGCCAGATACAGAATGCCCATTCGGTCAGCGCCGGGCTGGATTATCCCGGCGTCGGGCCGGAACATGCCTTCTGGGCACAAACGGGACGGGTCAAGTATCATGCCGTGACCGATGACGAGGCACTGGCGGCGTTCCATGAACTGACCCGTCTGGAGGGCATCCTGCCGGCACTGGAATCCTCGCATGCGCTGGCGGAGGCAAAGAAGCTGGCACCGGTCTACGGGACGGACAAGACGATCGTCGTTAATCTTTCCGGGCGTGGCGACAAGGATCTGGACACCGTTTTGAAAATCATGGAGAAGGCGCAATGAATCGAATCGACAAGACATTTGCCGAACTCAAGGCACAGGGGCGCAAGGGGCTGGTCGGGTTCCTGACCGTTGGCGATCCGGACGAGGCGCAATCGGAGCGCGACATCCGCGCGGCGCTGGACGCCGGGGTGGATGTGCTGGAACTGGGGATCCCGTTCTCGGACCCCACGGCGGATGGTCCCACGATACAGGCGGCCTCGCAGCGCGCCCTGCAGACGGGCATGACACTGAAGAAGGCGCTGGCGATCGTGGCACGGATACGGGCCGACTATGACTGCCCGATCGTGCTCTTCGGCTATGCGAATTTGTTTTTCCGCTATGGCTTCGAGGCGTTCTGCGGCGATGCCGCCGCGGCAGGGGCGGACGGGATGCTGGTGGTGGATCTGCCTTTCGAGGAGTCCGGCGAATTGCGCGGGCATCTGGAGCGTAACGGTATGGTCTTCATCCCGCTGGTCGCACCGACAACGCCGCCAGCGCGGTTGCGCAAGATCCTGGCCGGGGCGCGTGGTTTTGTCTACTACATCATGGTGACCGGGGTGACCGGGGCGCGGTCGGGACTGGTAAGCGGACTGGCCGGGCGGCTGGCGCTACTGCGCGAGGTGACTTCGCTGCCGGTGGCGGCAGGGTTCGGTGTCAGCAGCGGACCACAGGCGGCCGAGGTGGCACGTGATGCCGATGCCGTCGTGGTCGGCAGTGCGTTGATCTCGGCCGCACGGGAAGGCCGATTGGGGGAGCTTGTGCGCGAGATCCGTGCGGCGCTTGACCGGGGGGAGGCGCGCTAGCATGGCGAAGGTCTATCGGTTCTCGTTTTATGTGCCGTATGCGCATGTCGACCAGATGAAGGTGGTCTATTACGGCAACTTCCTGATGTATTTCGAGATGGCCCGGTCCGCGCTGCTGCGCGAGGCGGGGCTTTCGTATGTTGAAATGGAGTCGAACGGGGTGATGCTGCCGGTGGTCGAGGCGCATTGCGAATATCACCAGTTCGCGCGCTATGATGACGAGCTCACGATCCTGAGCACCTGTCAGCCGTTCAAGGGACCGCGGCTGCGCATCAACTATGAGGTGTTCCGCGAGGATACCCTCCTGACCACCGGCTACACGCATCATGTCTGTATGAGCCCGGAGGGTAGGATCCTGCGACCGACCGCCGCGCTGCGCACACTCTGCCAGAACTAAAACGGGGGGAGCTTCCAGCGCCCTCATCGGGAGCAAGATGCTTCCCTACTTTTTGCCGCTTTAGGCTTGCTGTTACTTTGGCAGTAGGTGATACTGCCCGCTCGCATTTACTGAAATACAGGGAAAAGGGGTCATTATGATTACGATCGACGGACAGCCGCTGCCTGAAGAGGCAATTGAATTCGAATACCGCCGCCTGCTACAGTTCTACTCCCAGCATATGCCGGCGGAGCAGCTCAAGGCGGAAACCGCCAATCTGCGAGCCAAGGCCGTCGAACAGGCGATCGGAGCCAAACTCCTGATCGACGAGGCGGTACGCCTTGATATCCAGGTGCCGGCGGATCGCGTGGATGCGCGCATCAACAGCATGATCGAGCAGATCGGCGGCCGGGAGGTTTTCGAGATGCGCCTCAAGGAGAACGGGTTCAGCGAGGTTGCGCTGCGTCAGAATATCGAGCAGGGCTGCAAGGTTGACCTGCTCATCGAGAAGCTCTGCGAGGGGCTTAACGATCCGACCGAGGCCGAGATGCGTGAACATTACGAGGCCAACCGCGAAAGCTATGTACAGCCGGAACGGGCATCCGCGCAGCATATCCTGATTCGGCCTGCTTCCGACAACGATGCTGATCGCGCCACGGCTGAATCCCGTATCGAGGGCATTCGCAAGGAGATTGAAGAGGGGGCCACGTTTAATGACATGGCCGCCGCCCATTCCGAATGCCCCAGCGGCAAGCAGAATGGTGGCAGTCTCGGCTGGTTCGGTCGGGGCATGATGGTGCCCGAGTTCGATGAGGCCGTCTTCTCGATGAATGTCGGCGAACTGAGCGATATTATCGAGACCCAGTTCGGGTTCCATGTGGTCTTCAAGACGGGCGAGGACGCGGGCGGCGAGGCTTCCTACGAAGAATCGGAATCCAAGATCCGCGACCTGCTGCGCCATGACCAGCGCGGCCGTTGTATTTCGGTGCATGTGGCCGAGCTGCGCGAGAAGGCGGATGTTCAGGGTGCCTGAGTTAGCTTGTCGGCTACTGGCGCCAGAACGAGGGCATGAACAACACGAGAACGGTGTACAGTTCCAGTCGTCCGAGCAGCATGCACACGATCAGCATCAGCTTGCCTGGTGACGGGATGAACGCATACGTTTCCGCCGCGCCGACTGCACCAAGTCCCGGTCCGATATTGCCCAGCGAGGCCACCACGGCGGATGTCGCGGTTACCAGATCCGGCGTATAGAACGTCATCATGAACGACATCACGGCAAAAACCGTGAAGAAGATCATCACAAATGTCACGATATTGGCGATCAGCCCCTCGTCAAGCGCCGTGCGCCCCAGTTTGATACGGGCTACGGACTGAGGGTGTATCACCCGCCCCAGCTCCCTGCCGATATGCTTGAACACGACAAAGAAGCGTGCCGCTTTGATGCCACCTGCCGTCGAACCGCCACATCCCCCGACGAACATCAGCAGCACCAGGAGTAACCGTGACGCCAGCGGCCAAAGGTTGAAATCGCGCGTGGCAAAACCGGTCGTCGTGAGAATCGAGGTTCCCTGGAAGAAGCCATGACGCAGTGCACCACCCGCTTGCTCGGTGCCTGTCATCCATAGATTCACACTCATGAATAGACAGCTAGCCAGCCAGATGAGGGTATAGAAGCGAAACTCGGGATCCTTGCAGAAAACGCCCGGTGCACCCCGCAACGCCCGGAAGTGTAGTGCGAAATTAGCCCCCGCCAGAAACATGAACGCCGTGATCACGATATCAATATAAAGACTATCGAACGCAGCCACACTGGATGTTCGTGTAGAGAATCCACCTGTCGACATGGTGGCAAAGGTGTGGCAGCAGGCATCAAACCAGTCCATGCCGCCCGCCATCAGCAGCAGTGTCTGCACCACGCTCATGAGCGCATAAAGCCCCCACAGCAACTTTGCCGTCGTCGCGATTCGCGGGGTTAGGCGATCCTTCGAGGGCCCCGGCATCTCCGCCCGGTAGAGCTGCATGCCGCCTACGCCTAGAAACGGCAGGATGGCGACACACAAAACCAGCACGCCCATGCCACCGAACCACTGCGTCATTGAGCGCCAGAACAGGATACCCTTCGGCAAGCTTTCCAGATTGCCCAGCACCGAGGCACCCGTGGTGGTAAACCCAGAAACCGTCTCAAACAGGGCCGCAACCGGATCGGTAATCACCCCCGAGAGCACATACGGAATCGAACCGATCAGCGCCACTGCCAGCCAGCCGAAACTGACTACGCCGAACCCGTCCCGCCGCGACAACGCGATCGGCCCGCGCGTCAACACGTTAATCAGCAAGCCGGAAAGCACGCCGGCCGCCCCGCCGTACAGCAGAGCATGAATGGCGGACGCGGGATCGTTGAAGTGGAAGCCAACGCCAGCACAAAGCCAGATGGCAAGTCCGGTCACCACCATCAGATACGAGATCAGATGAAATACAGGCCTGAACTTCATTTTTTAAATACCGCTTCCAGTTTTACCGAAGCCCCGGCTGGTGCAAACAGAATCAGACGGTCCCCCGCCTGCATGACCGTATCCCCGGTCACGATCAGGACGTCAGGGCCTCGCTGCAACGCCGCCACAACCGCCCGCTTCGGTAATCGCAAATTGCGTATTGCCACGCCGTTCCAGCGGCCGCCCTCGACAATCTCGACCTCCAGCAGTTCGCCCGGCACATCATGCAGCAGGTTCGCGGCCCGGATATTGGTTCCCCGCACAAAGCGCAGAATCGCGTTGATCGTGGTCAAGTAGGGACTGACCGCCCGGTCCAGCAGGTTGTCGTCATTGATGATCGGTACGTAGGCGGGATTTGATACGATCGCGACCGCGAAAACCGCGCCTGTCTTCTTGGCCAGCAGGCAGGCAATGATGTTGTTCTCATCGTCCCCGGTTGCCGCCACGATCGCGGTATGGTCCGATATGCCGATCTCATCCAGAATCCCTTTTTCGAGCGCGCTGCCCCCCATCACCATCGCCTTGTTCAGCGACGCCGAACAAAATCGGGCACGGGCCTCGTCCCGTTCAATCAGCACGACGTGCTTGTCGAGCTTTTCCAGGCGCTGGGCCAGCCGCAGCCCCGTGTCGCCGCCGCCGGCAATGACCACTTTCTGGATATCCGGCTGCGACGGGTACACGGTATCCAGGAATGCCCGCACATCCGGCGGGGTGCCCACGCAGTAGACCACATCCTTTTCCGCCAGTTCCAGTTCGCCGTGGGGCATGATCAATTCCCCTTGGCGCATGACGGCAATCAGTCGTACCTTTAGCAGCAGTGCTTCGCCCGCGAATGACTGTAGCGGCTTGTCCAGCAGCATGCTTCCGGCAGGCAGCTTCATGCCCACGCAGAAAATACGGCCATGTACCATCTCGACGACTTCACGGCTACCCGGCATGCTCAGGATCCGCTGCATTTCCTGTGCGCATTCCTCATGCTCGTCAACCACAAGTTCGATACCGAACGAACGCAGGTCCGTAATGCATTGCGGGGTCAGGTATTCCGCGTTCGACACGCGTACCGCCGTGTGCTCGACGCCGGCGGCACGGGCAAACAAGGCGGAAAGGATATTGACTTCATCATTGTCGGTCACGGCCGCGAACAGCGATGCCTTTGCAACCTGTGCGTCCGCCAGTACGCTTGGGCTGGCACCGTTGCCACAGACGGTCATGATGTCGAGTTCCGTCCCGAGCTCGTCCAGTCGGCGTGCGTCATGATCCACCAGCACCACGTCGTGGTGTTCCTCGCAAAGCCGCGAGGCCAGGCGCCGCCCCGCATTTCCTGCCCCTATGATTAATACCCGCATTGGTTATCCTCTCTCCGGCAAGTTCATGCCGGGCACGGCACCTGTCTATAGCCAATATCCGAGACAAGCAACAGAAAAAACGGGTTAACGCCCGGTCGGCTCCCGACGGTTTTTCAGTTGCGCCAGTTGCGCGACATGCGCCTCCTGCCGTCGCTGCCCGTCGGGATCCTTGCCATGTGGTGCAATCACCTCGGCTGGCGGCGTGAACAACGCGGCCAAGTGCTCAAGTTCAGCCCCCTCAACCGCCGCGGCGATACTCTCTGCCGGCGGGCGCACCACCGTGTTCAGTTGGACCTTGTCGGCGTGCAGGCCGGACACCAGTGCCGCGATACGCGAAACCTGGCCGGGCTGGTCATTGACGCCTTGCACCAGTAGCGTCTCCACCCATAGCGATCCGGTGTATACGGCCCGGAATGCGTGCAGTCCCTCGATCAGTCGAGCAAAGCTCAGTCCCTTCACCGGACGGTTCAGTGCCGCCAGCGACTGGTCATCCCAGGCGCTAAGCGAGACTTTGACAATATCCGCACGCGCCGCTGCGGCGCGTACCTCCGCGTCCCAGAGCAGGGTACTGTTGGTCAGTAGCGCCACCGGCAGACTACAGGCTTTATGCACGGCATCAATAACCTCGCCAAAACCGCTGTGCAGGGTCGGTTCCCCTGAACCGGACAGCGTGACCACGTCCGCCGTTCCTCCGGCTGCCAGCCAGTCGAGGAATTCCGCAATGACGGCGGCGGTCGGTACGTATTCACGACGCTCCAGCGTGAGCCGTTCGGTCGCGCCAACCTCACAGAAGACGCAATCGAAGCTACAGCGACGCCGGTCCAGTAGATCAACCCCGAGCGAGAGTCCCAGACGGCGCGAATGCACCGGGCCGAAGAGATAGCGGTATTGGTTTGTTTGCATATCAAAAAAAAGCCGCACGACGTGCGCCGTGCGGCTTCCTATGCTTCACGCGAACGAAGCGTTACTCTGCGCTGATCGCATCCACCGGGCACTCATCGGCGCAGGCACCGCAATCCACGCAGGTATCGGCATCGATCACATACTGGGTGTCGCCCTCGCTGATCGCCTCGACCGGGCAAACCGGTTCGCAGCTGCCGCATTTCGTGCACGCATCTGAAATAACATATGCCATGATTATCCCCTCCTCGATTGTTTTAATAACCAAACAAATAGCCCTGTAACCTCAGGGCAAACGACGGGGATTCTTATAAACCCGTGTGTAGAGCCCGTCAAGCTCAATCGACAGCTCAATCAACAGCTCGCCGCGTTCCGGTCAGTTCCAATATCGGCACGGTTTTTATTTATTGAGGCTCTTGCAAAACCCCTCGCTGTGCCCGCTTGAAGCCGGGCACAGCGAGGGGTTTTGCAAGGTATAATGCTTCAGCTCCGAACCAACGGAACGTCTGACATATCCACTCCGCCCTTGTTTTCCAAGGCCGTACCATGCCGCCGCCAAGCACGGTGCGCGGGATATGCGGAGGGGAAGCGCTCGGGCAGGTTCCTTCCGAATCGACTTTTTCACGTGCTTTTGACCCGTTCTCAAGCGACACCCGACCACAAGCGATTCACGAGGCGTTGATCAAAACCCACTATGGAGAGAAGATCG
>Ga0100401_1004713_pt1 | contig 10065 bp, 8 predicted proteins | sample CryGeymeta201525_FD_80421 | JGI IMG/M metagenome (GOLD analysis project Ga0100401, IMG submission 80421) | Groundwater microbial communities from Crystal Geyser aquifers in Utah, USA - Crystal Geyser metaG 2015-25 | ecosystem: Environmental > Aquatic > Deep subsurface > Groundwater | place: USA...
CGCATACTTCCTGGCATTTTCGCACAGGAAGCAGGGTTGGTGAGAGGAGAAAGAGATGCGTTATCAGAATGTAGTTCTGCCCGCGACAGGTGGAGGAGCGATCTTAGCAGGAGCGGCCGGATTGGGCGCCAATGTCTGGATTCTCAGTGTTCTGACGATCATGCTCTTGGGGATGATCGTTGGATTCATCAAATTGAAGAAAGGAGAGAAAGCTCTCGGATTCCCGCGGCGGTAATAATCAACTGAACAATGGCGTTCTGAAAAGATTAAAACCGGCCGTTAGTATAGCCCGCATAAGTTTGATTCATCTTGAATCACGCTTTGTGCGGGCTCTTTTTTTGGTTTTTGCCGGAAATTATTGGGTGAAGGAAACGGAGTCGATATACAAATCAAAAGTACTACTATCAGTTGTGTAGTATTGTAAACCAATACTAACTACTTTACTGCTTGTTGGAGTGTAAGAAATTTCTTTAATTCCGTTAAAGACGGAATAGATAGCGTCTTTCCATTGGCCCGAGATCCAATCTCCTTTTGTATCATATTCATCAATATAGAAGCCGAGTTCTCCGCCGGCGTTAACGGTTTTAAGATATTGTTTCCAAACATAATTATTACCGTAACTGACATTGATGTAGGAACTGAAAGCGTGGGCCGAGGTTGTATTCGGCATTAAATGTAAACTGTTAGGACCGTCATTTCCATTGGTGTTTGTGTCAATCGAGAAACTTGAACTATCTCTTTGCCAATTATTTGCCCAACCTTGGGTTAATTCTTCAAAGCTGTTGTTGAGGACTAAATTAACCGGAGTTGGAGTAATAGTTGGTGTTGGAGTGGATGGAATCGTAGGAGAAGGAGCCGGTGTTCCGGTAGGTGTAACCGTGGAAGTTACAGTTGGGGTTGGTGTAATTGTGGGGGTGATAGTGGGAATAACGGAGACTTTACCTCTTTCCTGCAGGTAATGGTAAGCGTAAAGATGGCCGAAACCGGTATACCAAACATCGCTTCTTCCTTTTACATAATCGAAATGTTTTAAAGCGTAACCGTTAGCTGACCAATCTATGGCGGCCGGATGAAAAAAGGCGTGATAGATACCGCCGGCTTGATAAGTCTGGTCGAAGGCACTATTTAGGGTACTTAGGTCGCTCGTTCCTTCCGGGTCCATCCAGACATTAATGAAGGTTCGGCCATAAGTGCCATTTGTCAAATCCCATGCCGGAAAAGCCGTGCTTCCCCATCCTCCCCGATCGGTTAAATATTTATAATACCCCAATTTTTGCCTTACGATATCATTGATTGCACAACCCGGTTCTATCCAAGCGTAAATATATTCGCTTGTTCCTTTTCTGTTTAAGGGGGGTAGGGTTAAGTTATTTTTCAAATCAGCCGCCGAACCACCGATTTCTGCGTCATAATCTTTATATGGCAGGTTAGGGTGGGTTTTGGAGTGGGAAGCCGGTTCAATGTATCCCTCGTCGAGTTCTTGCTGAATACCGGCCCACGAAGCGGGATAATGTTCGCCGGTAACAATGCTTACTGTTAGCCAGAGACCTCTTGCCTGAAACTCATTTGAGGCGGTGATAAACTCCGGGTATGAGTAGTAAGCCATCCAATCATCAGCCGTAAAAACGGCGGCGGCTTGCCTGTTGTCATAATATAGGGCAATTTTGTCAAAAACAACCGCAATTTTATTTCCCGGCGCGTCTTTAAAGAGTAAGTAAATTTCATTACTTTGGTCGGAAAAGGCAACTGAAACATAAGCTTTATTGGCCGGAAAATCAAATCTGGCGGCTTCAACCCCGTTAAACAATTCGCCGGCATTCTTTTGCGGCAGCGGTGACCAGCTATCGGAGATTAAATATTTTTTGTAGACAGTTGTCTCACTTAGACCCGCAGGTAAATTAAAAACATAGGTTGCCGGATAAGATAAACCATAATCTTGGTGGTCGGCCGTGGGAATCGTCAGCGTGTAGTTCCACCCGACCGGATTAACCGTGGGGGTAGGGGTGGGAGTTAACGTCGTTGTGGGTATCAACGTGGGCGTGGGGACCTGTTGGCTGCCTTCTTCATTACCAAAGGTAAGGAAAGCGGCCGGGTTGCTCTGATTTAAATATTCTGTTTTTATCCAATCGGCAGAGCGGGGAGTTTTGGAAATTCTGACTTCATCAATAATCCCGTCCCAATAATTTCCGGCTCCGATTTGCCATGATTTTGTATCATTCGTAATGATTCCTGTGCCATTGCTGGTATCCACTTGGTTACCATCACGATAAAGTTTAAGATTAGCGGTAGTCAATGAACCATTATATGTTCCGACGATGTGGTGCCAACCGGAATCCGGTTTTCCTCCGGATATTGCGCCAAAGCCACCGGGATTAATAAAAGTCGCCCAGGAACCGCTGTACATGCCGATCATTTGCTGTTGATAAAATCTGGCAACAATTTGGTGACTGCCGGCGGTAACATCACTCTTTGCCCAGCCTTCGAGAGTTGCCTTGTTCCCGGCAAAACCAATTGCCGGTAAGTTAATCCAATTACTCTTTCCATTAAACTCATCTGCCGGCCCAATGATGCCGATATCGGCTCCCTGTCGAGCTACTGCCACGGCAGTGGAATTTTTGCCATTGGTGGTAGAATCAAAATGCTTTCCGGAAGTTTCGCTTAAGTGATAGACCGCCAAATAATTGTTGTCCCAGACGCCGGCCCGGTTCCATTGCTTTGGACAATTTTGATTGCCATAGTATAAATAGACTATCGTGTCTGTGTTTGGAGATAAAGTTGGTATCCTTACCCAAGCTATTAGTTGTCCGGTTGCCGGATTATATTTTTCCACTTCGTGATCCAATTTGGAGACCCCGTCACCGCCCGTAAAAACAAAATCGCCGCCGTCATTTTGGCCAACATGACCGTTATTGGCCAAATTTCTCAAGCTGCTGTCAAGTTTGCTGATTAGTACCGGGAAATCAACCAGGTCGGTGTTGGCCACTTTGGTGTGATCAATGGTAATCTCTTGACGGTAGCCCCACGAAGAATCAAACCAGGCCACGCTTTGAGCCTTGACGGAAGGAGTAATTTTTGTTGAAAGAAAATTAAAAATACCGGCGGTTAACAAACACAAAAATATTTTTTTCATTTGGTAAGCCTATAATTACTCCTATTAGTGTAATTGTCAAGGACTATTCTCTAATCTATTATTCCTCGGGCGATTTTACGGGCGAGGGCTTCATCCAGAATTTTTTTTCTGATTCTGATGCTTTGAGGCGTGACTTCTACCAGCTCATCATCATTGACATACGCTAAAGATTTTTCAAGATCCATTATTTTTGGTGCATTAAAATGATCAACGTGGTTTTTAACTCTTGCTTTTTTGTTGGCGGCCTCTTTTTCCTTACAGGGATTTAAATGAATGTCTCCCGGTCTTGTGCTTTCTCCGACAATTTGTCCTTTATAAACATTTATTGACGGACCATAGAATAAAGTCCCTCTGTCCTGAAGAGCAATTAGGGCATGGATTAAGGTAATTCCCGACTCACAGCTAACCAAAGATCCTGTTTCTCTTCCTTCAAAAACGCCTTTTTCTTCAGCAAATTTTTCAAAAGAAGTATTAATTATTCCCAGTCCCCGGCTGTCGGTTAAAAATTGGCTGCGAAAACCAAAAAGCCCTTTGGTTGGCACAATAAATTCCAGATAAGCGGTTTTATCAATTATTTCCATTTTTTGTATTTCACCATATCTACTTCCCAATTTTTGAATTATTGCCCCTGACAATTCTTCGGGCACTTCGATAAAAACTTTTTCAAAAGGAGCCAAAGTTTTTCCGTCAACAATCTTAATGATTGCTTGAGGTCGGGAAACTTCCAATTCATAACCTTCCCGTCTTAGCCGTTCAATTAGTATTGCCAAATGAAGTTCTCCTCTGCCGTAAATAATCCAGCCGCCGGATGGGTTATCTTCAACTTTTAAAGCAACATCGGTTTGCAGCTCTTTTTGCAGTCTTTCCCCTATTTGCCGGGAAGTGGTAAATTGGCCTTCTTTTCCCGCAAATGGAGAAGTATTGACATTAAACGACATTTTAACGGTAGGTTCTTCTATATTTAGAAGCGGTAAGGCAATGGGGTTATTAATATCGGCAATTGTTTCTCCGATGGTGATTTGGGGAATTCCGGAAATAGCCGCGATATCTCCGGCGGGGATTTCTTCCAAGGTGTCTTTTCTGTTTATTCCTTCAAAGGTCATGACTGAACTTAAAACACAAGCCTTTTTTTCTCCGAATCTATTAATATAAGTAACACTTTCTCCTTTTTTTAAAGCTCCGTTATAGATCCGGCCAACCGCAACTCTCCCTTTATAATTATCGCCGGTAATGGTGGTGATTAACATTTGCAGGGGTTGATTTCTATCTCCGCTTGGTGGGGAAATATGTTTTATGATTGCTTCAAAAATTGGGGTGATATCAACCATTTCCTCCTCCAGAGGAGAATAACCGGCTTTGCCCAATTTTCCCGAAGCGTACAAAACGGGATAATTGGCGATATCATCATCAGCTCCAAGATCGATAAAAAGATCAAAAACTTTATTTAATGTCTCGTTTATTTTTTTATCTGGCTGGTCAATCTTATTGATAACGACAATAATTTTTAGTTTAAGTTCGAGCGCCTTTTTAAGAACAAATCTGGTTTGGGGCATCGGCCCTTCTTTTGCATCCACCAAAAGCAGGCAACCGTCGGCCATCCGGAGTACCCGTTCAACCTCGCCGCCAAAATCAGCATGGCCTGGGGTGTCGATAATATTGATTTTGGTATTTTTATAGATGACGGAAGCATTTTTGGAAAAAATAGTGATCCCTCTTTCTTTCTCTAGCTCGTTGCTGTCCATAATGCAGGTATTATTGATGACCTCTTTGGATAGATATGTTTTTGACTGCCGCAGTAAACTGTCCACCAAAGTAGTTTTTCCGTGGTCAACATGGGCAATAATGGCAACATTTCTGATATTGGTCATAAAGATTATAGGATATGATTATACCACATCTATTGACTTTTGGTTTTTACAATTTTATGATTTGGCCATGGAAGAAGTAATTCATTTATGACAGGTAAAATTTTTACCGGGGAAATAAAAGCCAGGATTATTGAAGTGCGGTTTGGCTTGTCGGGTAAAGTGGCAACGGTTGCCAAGAAAGCCGGAGACAGTGTTCAAAAAGGCAATTTGCTGGCCGCTTTGGATCGGAAGATATTGCAAACGGAACTGGACAAGCAGTTGGCAGATTTTGAAAAAACCAGAGCCGATTTTGAGATTTTTAACTTAAAACAAAGCGGAGTTTTAGATGACCTGACCAAATATTTAAAAGTTGAGAAGCAGGCCCAGCTTAATGTCAGTGTTAAGGAAGTCGAATTGGCCAAAGCCAGACTTGACCAGGCGGATTTATTTTCTCCGGTTGAGGGGACGGTGATTGACGAAAGCAATATTACTCCCGGTCTTTATGTAACTCCTTCTTCCAATCCTTTTAAAATTTTGGAAACCGCCAGTTTCTGGTTTGAAATAAAAATCGAGCCGGAAGAAATTTTAACCTTTGTTCGTTCCCGTCATGGGGAAGTTAATTTACCGTCGATAAACAAGAGAGTAGCGGTTGACAGCCGGCCGTTTTTTTCCGGAGAAAAAGATTTTTTGGTCAGGCTTGATTTGTCGGATAAACAAGGGTTATTTTTGGGTTTAGAAGGCGAAGCCTCTTTTTCTTAAGCTTCTTAAAATATGTTTTTTATTTTATTGTTTTTTCTGGCTTTAGACAGGCTGCTTAAGTCTTTTTTCCTGAAAAATCCGGCGGTATTAGTTAAGCATTCCGGCCATTACTGGTTTTCTTCTGTAATTATAATTTTACTGACAGTATTTATTTTAAAGTATAAAAAAAAATTACCCGTTCTGGTTCGTCACGGACTGGCACTGATTTTTGTCGGTGGTTTGAGTAATTTTTCTGATCGGGTAATTTTTGGGTTCGTGATCGACTATATCAAGATCAGTTTTTTACCCTTTGTTTTTAATTTTTCCGATATACTGATTACCGCCGGCTGTCTTTTGGTTATCTACCCATTAATAACCATTAAGAGTCCAGCCAACTGACCATCTGTCCTTCATATGGTCCATCAGTAGCGTAGGCAACCGGGACAATTGTTTGGCTTAGAAATTGTAAAAACCGAAGGGCATTTTCTGGCAGGTCTTTGGGTGTTTTGGCTTTTCCGGCAATTTCCCCGTCCCAGCCCGGCAAATCAGCGATAACCGGGGTTAATTTATCAAGTTCACTTTGATACGGCCGGTAAGGCGCCGGATTCCCGTTTTCATCTTTGTAACCGATGACGACTTTAACTGTTTCGGCTGTCCAATCAAGATGGGTAACGATTAACCATTCATACCCGCCGACCTTTTGAAAATATTTCAGGGCCGGCAGGTGAATAGGATAAATATCTCTGTCTCTTCCGGTGGACCGGCCTCTTTCGTCAAAAGTATCCCGCATTTTTGAGGCTGTTTCCTGAGGCAAAGGACCGCCGGGAAAACGCCGCAGTTTAAGCCATTAACTTTATCTTCCAGCTGACCTTTAGCGGTAAGAAGTAAAATGGGAGTGTGATTATTATTCTGACGAAGGCTTTTACAGATAGAAAGCCCGTCCATCCTTGGGAGCATGATGTCCAGGATAATGACGTCAAATTCCTCGCCATCGGCCAGATCATAACCTTCACTTCCATCATAAGCAACATCAACCGCGTATGACTCCTGTTCCAATCCCTTTTTAATTGAGTTGGCGATTTTATGCTCGTCTTCGACAATAAGTATTCTCATAACCGAAACATTATACCAGAAGTCTGAGAAATATCTGAAGAAATTATTTCCTGAACCTTCCCAGTAATTTTTGTAGAATTTTTTCAAATAAATTTTCAAAAGAAGAAGACTTGGACAGTTTTTCTCTTGACCAAACGGATAAAATTACCCATTGTTTTTTTTCATTTTGGCTGGCGACCACTTCAATTTGGTACCCACTGTAGTTTCGGTAAAAAACCCAAGCTCCTTTTGTCTGGGCAAATTTTGAGCTTTGAGGATGGCTGAAGGTTGCCCAAGCATCGCCCTGGCTGATGTTTCTTTCTTTCAATCTTTGCAGGGCGTGATTGGTCCAGATTATTCCCTTAAAGTTGTTGTCCATGAAATAAAATAGTTCTTGCTTTTCAATTATTAGGCTAGTATATTTTGATAATATGGCCGATCAGGATAATATTCAAGACGGAGAAATTGTTACCAATCAAGCCACCAGTGATTTTTTAAATCTGGAAAGTCTTATTAAAAGTTATGTCGCCAAAATTGATTTGGCGGAGAAAGAACTTAGGGAAAAAAACCAAATGCTTAAAGACGCTTTTGAATCGGATGCAGTTTACAAGGAGCATGCGGATAAGGCAAAAGAAGCCAACCGGATAAAGAGTGCGACTAAACAACAGATATTAAAACAGCCAAACTTAGCGGAGCTGAATGAAAGAATCAAGGATATCAAGTTTGATGTAAACGAACAACAGGCGGTTTTGACTGATTATTTAAGCCAGTATCAACAGCAAACAGGGGCTAATCAGATAGAGGTTGGGGATGGAGAGGTGATGGATATAATTACCGTCGTGAAATTGTCCAGAAGGCCGAAAAATAGATGAAAAAAACACCAATAATCATTGTTTTATTGATTTTAGGGGTTACTGTTGTTAGTATTATTTCTGCCAAAAAGGCGGGGAAAGACAAAGAAAAAGAAGTTGCGGAAATAAAAAGCCAAGGCGAGGTTACCCAGGCACCTTTGCCGCCAACTGAAGTTGAGAGTCAAAAAATGGAAATTGATCAAACAAAAAAATATACGGCTGTTTTAAACACCTCGATAGGCAAAATAACGATTGAACTGAATGCAGCCAAAACTCCAATTACGGTTAATAATTTTGTTGGTTTATCGAAAAAGAATTTTTATAATAACACGGTTTTTCATCGGGTGATAAACGGTTTTATGATTCAGGGCGGAGACCCGAAAGGCGACGGAACCGGCGGACCGGGTTATCAATTTGATGATGAGCCTTTTGAGGGCGAATATACCAGGGGAACGGTGGCGATGGCGAATGCTGGGCCGAACACCAATGGCAGTCAGTTTTTTATCATGCATGCCGTTTACGCTTTATCCAGAAATTATGTGATTTTCGGTAAAGTAACTGCCGGGATGGAAGTGGTGGACAAGATTGCAACCGCTTCGGTTCAAGCGAGCCCGACGGGTGAAATGTCAATGCCGGTTAATCCGGTAAAAATTGAGTCAATTCAAATTTTAGAAGAATGATTTTTGCTTTTGGTTCCGGCCTGCTTTCGATTTTTTTCGCCCTTCTCTTTTACCGTTTTGTGAACAATAAAAAGTGCGGGGATGAAAAGATGGTCGAATTTTCCAAGGCAATTCAGGAAGGGTCAATGTCTTATCTGTGCCGTTTGTATCGAGTTTTGGTTTTAATTGCTTCCTTAATCGGTATTCTGATCTTTTTTTCTCTAGGTTGGCAGATGGCGGCGGCTTATTTGTTCGGCTGCCTTTGTTCGGCAGTTGCCGGTTATTTTGGTATGTTTGTCGCCACCAGGGCTAATGCCAAGGTTGCTTGGGCGGCCAGGCAAGGCATAGGAGAAGCTTTTCCGGTTGGATTTTACAGTGGGGCGGTGATGGGGTTATCTGTGGTGGGTTTGGCTTTGATAGGCATGAGTCTGGTTTATTTTATTTTCAAAGATCCGAAAGTGGTTTTAGGATTTTCTTTCGGGGCCAGTTTATTGGCCTTATTGGCTAAAGCCGGTGGGGGAATTTATACCAAAACGGCGGATATCAGCGCTGATTTGGTTGGCAAGATGGAAGAAAATTTGGCGGAAGACGATCCCCGTAATCCCGGTGTGATTGCCGACAATGTCGGTGACAATGTCGGTGATGTCGCCGGTATGGGAGCGGATATTTTTGATTCCTATATTGCTTCGGCCGTGGCGGTTATGATTTTAGGGTTTGAACTTTACCATTCGCAAATAGAATTTGTTGTTTATCCTTTGGTTTTGGGTGGGGTAGGGATTATTGCTTCTCTTTTGGGAATGATTTTTGTCAGGATAAGCGGTAATGATCCAAAGAGGGGTTTAAATCAAGGTACCGTCGCCACTACTGTTATTTTTAGCTTTTTGGCCTTACTTTCTGCCATATTTTTAGGAATTAAACCGGTTTTGGGTGTTTTTTTACCGACCCTTGCCGGACTGTTGGCAGGAATTATTATTGGCTTTACCTCAGATCGGTTTACCGATATTGACCGCCCGGCGGTGCAAAATACGGCCCACGCTGCTAAAACCGGTCCGGCAGTTTTAATTTTAGAAGGTTTTTCTTATGGACTTTTTAGTATTGTTCCTTCAATTTTAGGAATTTGCCTTGCCTTGGTGACGGCTTGGTTTACGGCGGAGTATTTTGGTATCGCCGGTACGTACGGAGTTTCAGTCGCGGCGGTGGGATTACTCTCGATTACGGGCATGATTGTTTCTGCCGATGCTTACGGTCCGATTGTGGATAACGCTAAGGGTTGTGCGCAGGCGGCTAAAGAAAGTAAAGAAACAATTGCGGTTTGTGATCGGCTTGATGCCGCCGGGAATACCGCTAAAGCGATAACCAAGGGTTTTACCATCGGGGCGGCGGCTCTGACAGTTTTGGCTTTGTTTTCCGCTTACGTGCAGATAACCGGAGTTGCGATATTGGACTTGCGCAACCCTGGGGTGGTGGTTGGTCTGTTTTTAGGAGCGATGATGCCTCCGTTTTTTTCCGCCATGTTAATTTTGTCGGTCAGCAAAAATGCCAAGGTGATGGTAAGTGAGATCAGAAGACAATTCCGGGAAATTCCAGGGATCCTTGAGGGCAAAGTTAAGCCGGATAGCAATAAATGTGTTGATATTGCCTCAAAAGGAGCTTTAAAATCATTGATTGTTCCGGGGTCGCTTAGTGTTCTGGTGCCTCTCTTTGTTGGTTTTGTTTTGGGACCGAACAGTCTGGGCGGATTTTTAGCC
>Ga0100401_1004714_pt1 | contig 10063 bp, 10 predicted proteins | sample CryGeymeta201525_FD_80421 | JGI IMG/M metagenome (GOLD analysis project Ga0100401, IMG submission 80421) | Groundwater microbial communities from Crystal Geyser aquifers in Utah, USA - Crystal Geyser metaG 2015-25 | ecosystem: Environmental > Aquatic > Deep subsurface > Groundwater | place: USA...
TAGGATCGTCAAAAGCCACTGCCAAAACTTTATAATCCAATTTCCCTGAATCTTCCATTTTTAATAAACCAATTGGTTTAGCTTTTAATAAGCATCCAGAGAAAGTAGATTGGCTGATTAAAACTAAAATATCTGCTGAATCACCATCATCAGACACAGTTTCCGGCATAAAGCCATATTCCCCTGGATAATCAAAAGGCGGATAGAGAACTCTATCCAATTTTATAGTTTCAAAACGAGTATCAAATTCGTATTTATTGCTCGAGCCTTGAGGAATTTCAATAACTGCATAAACAACCCCTGGTGCTTCATCACCGAGTTTTAATTTTAAATAATCCATTAAAAGAAAATTAAGATTTTTTTTCTTCGGCTTTAATTTCCATTATTTGTTTATCTTTCGGGATAGTTTTCCTCCCAAATTTGCTAAAAACAAATAAATACAGAATTTCCAATAAACCAAGGGTATTAACTATTAAAAGTATAATAAACCACCATTTTTCTCCTCTTCTGGCTGATTTCCATAAAGCCAAACCTTTCCAGAACAGAGACCAGCCTAAAAGAAGCCAGATTAGAAGAGAATTAGAAGCAAAAAGCGCATTAAGACTAGAATATTGATTCATATTTTTATTTTTTTTATATTTTTAATTGTTTGAATAACTCCTCGGGCGCTTCAAAAGCACTAGCCGATACTAATATTTTATCATACGAATCTTCTTTTTCATAGCCCAGTTTACCATATATTTATTTCTTGCTTTTTATTATACCATTTAAAAAATAAAATAAAAAAATGTTTTTTATTTTAGAAAATTCTCTTTCTTAACCTAAGATTTTTAATATGTTTTTAGACAAAGAACTACCATTACCTCTCATATAATAGCAATTAATTTTTGAAGTATATCTTTTAACCTCTAATGATCTTGTCATAGCGATTGATAAATCATCGATGGATAAAACAGGTAAACTATTGTTAAAAATTCTGCGGGATGTACCTCTTATTTTTCTGGAGAGCTCTTCATATAAATGCCAGTTAAATTTTTCAGCGCTCCACTTTTCAATTTCCACGCTAGAAGATTTTTTAATCTCTAAATATGGGTACACCATAAAAGATATTGGAAACTCTCTATTTCGCCAAGTTTCTATATTCTCAATATTATGAAAATTTATATTCCCATATTTCTCTCTTAAATATTGCTTAGACACGTAAATAGAATTAACACCGCCCACAATACTATTTTTTTTAAGATTTATAAGAGTTTTTTCGTCGGAATAAAAAATAGCACCCTTAGTTTTACTCAAAACCAAAGCTAAACAAGTTTTGCCCATAGAGGTAGCTCCTCCCCATATAACTATACCCCTACCATTTATTATAACGGTTGAGGAATGCATACAATACTCTCCATTTCTTTGCCGAATTTTTTCTAAAATAAATTCTATTAAAGTTACGATGTCCTCATCCCTGTATTTATTACTGGAATAAATTGCATTTTTACTATTAATAACTAAACCATCAATCCCTTTTTTTGCTAAAAAATTAAATTGACATCTTCCTTTTTGATAACTTATAATTTCGCATGCTGGTATATAAGCTTTCAAAAAATCAGACTTCAAGAATTTCTTCAACCACGACCGTTTTTCAAAATAAACAGCTATCTCTGCATTAGAAGATTTAATTATGATTGGATATCTTTTCATAAATTCTCTCAAGATCTTTTATTTTAATTCTCCAGTCCCATTGTCTTATTATATCTCTCCTAGCCTTTTGACCTAATTTAAGCCTTAACTTCTCGTCTTTATAAAGAAGCTCGATGGCTTGTGATATATCTCGCACATTTTTTGCTCTAACTAAGATTCCGTTATTTTTATGCTTCAAAAATTCTTTCATGCTACAAGCTGTAGTAGTAATAACAGGTATACTACAGGATGATGCTTCGAGCATCGTAGTTAATATTCCTTCTCTATCATAAGATGGCAAAACAACCATTTTGGAGGAATTATATACATCTACAAGTTTTTGATTCGATACGTATCCTAAAAATGTTATCTTATTTAAAATTCCTAACTTTTTAGCCAATAATATTAATGTATTTTTTTCTGGGCCAACGCCAACTATAGCTACTTTTAAATCTGGAATATCCAAGTTACTTATAGCTTGAATTAAAAAATTAATACCTTTAATCGGTATAAACCGCCCTACATATAGTACATCGTAGATTTTTCTAATTTGTGACTTTGGTATAAATAATTGAGATTCTATACCATTAGTAACTACAAAAATATTTTTTAATCTCAAAGTTTGCTCCCATTGCTTTTTTACATATTTAGAAACCGCGATATAATTCCCACAAAAATATTTGCCTAATTTATGTAAATAATTGAATTGCTGTGGATATCCATGTAAATGCACAACAACATTTTTATACATGGGTATAGATAGAGCATCTAAAAAATTATGGACTGCAATAATATCAAATTTATTATTTGTAAAATAAGGGGTCGTTAACCCGCTTAAAAACAGACTCTCCAAATCCCATCTTTCCCAATCAGTGCCAGCTTGTTTTTTGTAAATCCAATCTAAGTACTTTGGTACCTTAATATAATCTATTTTGATTTCTTTGTTTGCTTTACAAAAACTATAGAAATATCTACTTTTTCGAATAAAAGCTGCCCTTGTTGTTATAATTGTCACCCTATGTTTATTTAAAGCAAGGAATTTTGCATGTTCTAAAGCAATAATTTCTGCTCCTCCCACATAATAACTAACTCTAGGTTGATATATAGCAATTTTCATATTTTCAGCTATGAAAATGTTGAAGTTTTTCTAAAAAAGATTCATATTGGGCTTTACCAATTAAAGATTTTAACCAAGGAATATATTCTGGTAACTCATCCACTGGAACGAACTTTCTCTCGTCTGTTTCAAATATGGCTTTAAAATCTTTAATATCGGTAATTAAAGCAATAAACCTTACTTGTAAATAATGACTACCTTCTATAAAACGATTATCTGGATCAACAGCCTCAACAAAACCAAACATTTCTGATAGACCTATCTTTACTGCCCCCTCTTCATCAACCTCTCTAATAAGAGCTTGCTCTAACGTTTCACCTTCTTCGGGATGACCACCAGGTAATCTCCACTTTTTTCCATTTTTAATTTTAACAATTAAAACCTCGTCATTTTGAGTTACACAGAAACCTAACGCTTGAGTCACATTTATGCCCGGCAAAATGATGACATTTTTATGCCAGACTAATTGAATTTTTCTCCCATCAAATTTAATTGTCTCCTTAATATTTTTCATAATTTAATGACCACTGTGAAGATTATTATGTTTTATGACTATTATCTTGCTCAGAAGCTTCTTTTTTCTCCTCTTTTTGTTCAGCTTTTTCTTCCTCTTTCTTTTCACCTTCTACCTCTATATTTTCTACGGTTTTAGCTGTTCCAAGTTCTTTTTCCAACTGTTCATGTGTAATAGGGGCATCTACTGTTGCTACCGTCGCATTTTTATCATCTTTGAATATTCCCCATAATTCGGCCGGCAAATTTCCCCTTTTTTCCATTTCTTCAAATTTGGGTCCTATAATTTTTTTTAAACTCTCGACAGCTTCTTCAGCGTTTTCAGCGGTATGTATAACATTCTGCTGGGTTAATAATATAGATGCTTCCTCTTGATGAGGATGTTTTTCTTTTTTCCACAACTCAATTTCTTCAGGGCTTAACTCTAGTTTTTTTTGAAATTTTTCTCTAATAATACCATCTTTGCCATCTTTTGTTTTAAGACTTAATAAAATTTTTTGGGGGTCATCATAATTACCAGTAACTAACATAACCATAACATCGTTATTCAATAAATACCTTTTCATGACGGGGTAGAAATGATCATTGAGACTATCTTTATACATATATTCTATAGCATCTTCCTGCAAACGGATTTTGTCTCTATAGATGATTTCTAAATTGTTTTCTTTTAAAATTTCTTCTATTTGTGGCAAAAGGTGCACAAAATCCGGTTTGATAAAGGCAAAGGCAATCTGATGCCTTGAGATAGTTTCCTTAATTTCCTTACCTTCAGCTAATCTTTGTTCCAAACTCTTTTCTATGCTCATATAAATTACTTTTCTTATTTATTTTAACATATTTATTGTAACTTACAAGTAAATTTATTAATGATTTCTGATATACCCTTCGCACCCCCCGTTTTGGCAATGTATTGACAATGCTTCTGATAACTCGGGTTGCTATTTTTAACTGAAGCGAAAGATATTATTCTATAATGACTCGATAATTTGTCTTTGTCGCTTACGAATACTATTTTACAGCTTTTAAAGTGTCTCCGGCTAACCATATACATTGTTTGTATTTTATTAATCTTTTTAGAAAATACCAAAATTTTCCCCTCCCTTTCTATTTGCTGAAATTGTAAATTGTCATATTTTTTCCTAAATTTGCTTTTTAACATATTTAATGCCTCATAGATTAAATGATTATTAATACATCCATGCTCTCTAATATAAAGACTCAATGAAAAATGTCTACTCAGGGAAGTTAAAAATAAAAGATTAGTTGTAACTTTATTGAGGCTACTTTTGTTATCGCTTATTAAAAATTTTACTTTAACGCCGTACTTTTTCTTGAAATATTGGACCAAAATTTTCCTTACTCGATTTCTAGTATTTAAAAATTGTTTACCTATATTGAAAATCTTATCATTTTTATTCAATAAATATGCTGAGCCATTTTCTACAATAATCGGACCATTAAATCCAAAAACTTCATAAATTTTTTTGGACTGAGCCCAAGATCTACCTGTATTGATTCCAAACAGAACATTTTTCTTTTTAAGCCGCTGAATAATATTTATTAAAGAATTACTTATAAGAATTCTTCCACTTTTTTCTACTAATGTGCCGTCTATGTCAAAGAAAAATATTAATTTTGGGCAACTGCTTTTTTGTGGTAGCAGTAATTTCCCATTGATCTTTTGGTTCATAAATATTCATCATAGACATTAAAAATTCTAAATAAATAGCAATTTCGAAAATAGAACACATAAAAATGTATATTAGCCACAAAAATCTATCAGAAAAAGAAGTCCTAACCCATTTTTTCCAATTGGTATACCGATACAAATAAGGTCTTATATTCTTGAATTCATGAAACCAGATTTTCACTTTTCTTACCTCTATTCGTATCCTTCTATAGTTTAGCCACCAATCTTTCCACGTGTTTATCAACCAAGGATAGCATTCAACTTCTGATATTTGTTTAATGGAGTTTAATCCATACTTTTTAATCAAATAAGCGGACATATAAACATCAACAGCATTGAATAATATGCCATTTTTACTATATTTATTTAATAAAAGACGACCCAAATAACTCTGTGAAGCTCTGTGTATAATTTCTTCATTAGAAGGTATAAACCAATCTTTAGTGGCGAAAAGTCTCCCATGAAAATAATATCTTTTAGTTAAATATTTCTGACTATTATATAAAAGACTTAGACGATAAGGTATTGATAAAGGATCATCGTGTTTCAGGGGCACAGTTTTTGCATAATCAAGGATGGTTTCTGGGTTTTTTTCTAATTCATCAATGAGAAATTTAATAGAATTTTCTTTAATCAACATATCAGCATCTACAAATATATATATCTTAGCTGGAAAAAAAGTTACTATAGCTCTTTGGGCATTAACTAAGCCTTCCTCGCTTTCTATTATTAAACACTTCATATCGGGATAAGTTTTTATAAATTTTTGAACATAGATTTTTGTGTTATCGATACAACCATTTATACAAATAACAATTAACATATCTCTTTTAGTAAAAAGTACTGCCTTCCTTATAGAGCAGAGATTTTCAAAAATAGTTTTTTCTTCATTGCGAACAGGTACCCCAATTACAATATCAGATACTGTATTTTTGTCGTATTTATTTTTTTCTGAAGACATAGTAAATATAAGTAGAACCAAGATTTAAAATAGGCATTTTCTCTAAAATCCGATTTATATTAAAAATATATTTAAACAATTTTTGAGATATAATTGTTATATTTTTCAATTTAAAGGGAACCATAGTGCCGATATATATTTTTTTAATCAAAACAAAACTATTATGCTCGGCGGTTTTCTGTACAACGCGAGGTATTAATGGTTTAAAAAACTCTAATCTTCTCTGACGTTCCTTCTTATACTGTCTATCGAATATATATATTATTCTATCGATTATTGTTTTTAATATTCTTATATAGCCATAGGCGTTGTCAATATTCACAATGCAAATACTACCAGGTTTTAAAACTCTATAAAATTCGGAAAATACCTTATTTAGATTAGAAAAATGCACCAGAGTCTCAAGGCAAATAATAGCATCCATTGATACTGCTTCTAATGGTAATGCTTCCGAATCTCCCACCAAAACTTTAACGTTTGACAAATTTAAATTCTGCACATAATTAACCATTCTTTTTGATATATCAATTGCAACAACGTTATAATAACTGGAGAGAATTTTAGTAACCCTCCCCTTCCCACAACCAATATCCAATATATATTTAACTTCTTTGTACTTTCTCAGTTCTTCTATAGCTCTATCTAATCCATGTTTATAAATAATAGACATATCACGTCTCTCCGGATTCCACCAATCAAATACTTCATCTTGTGCTTTTTTAAAATACTTTTTTGCATTTTTAGATAAAAATACCATAATTACATTTTCTTATAATTTACAAAAACATCGGGCCATTTTTCTTTGGTGCCACATCCTATCCATTTACCTTTAACTGCCAAACCGAAAATGCTTTTATCGTCGTCTAACATCTCTTTTAGGGCGTTAACTAAAGTAATTTCTCTATTTTGAGGTTCAATCTTTTTAAGATAATAAAAAATCTCAGAAGTTAAAATATACTTTTATACTTTCCCACTAGGGCAAAATTAGAAGGGGAAGTTGCTTTGAGTTTTTCGATAACATCTAGAATTTTATATAAGTATCCTTTTTCTCTAATTTTTCTTACTTTTGGCACTCCATAAGACAATAATTGCTTTTTTGACTTTCTATAATTTTTCAAGTTACAACATGCTAAGACTTTTATTATACCATAACCCCCCGTTAGAAATCTTTAGATTTCTAACGTGATCAAGAAACAATCTCATAGGTTTTTTCAGATGGTCTACAAATATAGAAATCCCCTTTAAATATTTTATCTTTAAAATTATTTTTTGCTTTCAATGCCTCTTCATACGAATCAAACCCTGCAAATATTGTTGGGCCGGTACCTGTCATTCCATTTTCTTTTGATATCGAAGAAAAATAAGAATAAAGTTTCTTCACGCTTGGACAAATTTTCTGCGCTAATTCAAAAAAACTTTTGCTTTTATTATGTTGATCAAATAATGAATAAATTTCAGATGTATTAATCCCTTGATATGGTTTTGCTAAAACATAAAAATTAGAAGGTTTTCTATTCGATACCTTTATTTTTTCACCTGTAGCCTCAACCAAAGCTGTCCCTATATTATGTATAAAAAAGGGTACATCTTTTCCAACCTGAGCACCTATTTCACTAAGTTGTTTAAGATTTAAATTTAATTTAAACAGATTATTTAATCCAATTAAAGTTGCTGCTGCATCACTTGAACCGCCACCTAATCCGGCGCTTTCTGGAATATTTTTAGATAAATTGATTCTACATGGCAGATTTCTCTTCGTAAAATTCTCCATTTTTTCTCGCGCTTTTGTAACTAAATTCTCTTTAACAGAACAATTCACCGTGGTATTTAAAGAAAAATCTTTATCAGTTTTAGAAATTAAAAGTCTATCATAAAGATCAATTGCCTGGAAGATTGAATGAATTTTATGATAACCATTTGGCAGTTTATCTAAAATTTTTAAAGTGAGATTAATTTTAGCGTAAGCTCTAATCTCTATTTTTTGCATTAAATCAATCACCTTAACTTAATTATTATTTTCGAATAAAACGAGAAAACAACGTTCTTGAGCGAAGCCCCGTTAAACGGGGCGAAGCGAAAGGTTGTTATTTTCTATATTTTACCACTTTTAAACAAATAAAAAAGAGAACTTTTTTCTTTAGGTAAAGTTCTCTCAAGAAAACCCATTATTTATTTTTTTGCTTGGAGGTCTGTTTCCCACACTTTTTTCCGTTTCTGTGACCACCAAAGTAAAACCTTCATCTCTTTTGCACTTTCCGTAAATCCTAACTCTTTAACTCTATGCTGACACATCCCAAGTGTATTTCCATATTTGTCTGTATAAAATTTAAATCCTCTTATTTCTACAAAAAAATAAGAGGATTTTTTATTTTAAAATTATTTTATTTTCCACTCATTAAAATAGCCATAACGACAATAGTTAAAAGCATAATCGCGGCAAACCAAATGCGAGCATATTGGTTGGCGCGCGCGATTTTATCAGGATAATCAATTTCCCGACCAGTACGCCTTTTAAGTTCGTCAATTATTTTCTTGCTTGAAATCCGCCAAAAAAATATCTGTTTAAATCTGAGCCGACTTTGAGCGCTGTTCTTATATTGAATTGTAGCCCAATAGCTCGGACTACTTATAATATTAGTAATTTCTTTATAAGGAATTCTCGTTTTATGCAAAAAACCCTTGAAAATTACCTCCTCATCGGTAAAAACCACTGAGTTAAATATCTGATCCAAAAATAGCAAGATAAAAATAGGTTGGTAAAAAAGCCCAAAAAAGATATTAAAAGAGATTGCCTTGATCCAATCATGCATAAGCGCGTAAAAAAACCCGGTAAAACCGACCTGAAAAATTACGATCAGGCTGGCGTTGAACCAAACACCGTCGCCCCAAAACTTTGGCCTGATTTTGACAATATTATTTTCCATTAATTTTCTTTTATCTGCCTAATTAATCTCACTAATTTTTCGACTTAATCCATTATACAATAAATTTCATAAATTAGAAACTTTTGGCTCGAAATATTTTTCTTAACTCTGTTTTTGCTTGTTCTAAAATCTTTTTTCTCTCTGGTTTTAGATTTTTCCCAGCGCGATTAATATAAAAATTTAACATGGACATTGCCGATTGAAACGAAGTTCCTTTGCGATTTAAACTTTCTTCAGCTGATTTTTTTAATGATTTGGCAATCTTTCTCGGATTATTCCAAGTAAAAACTCCTTCTTCCAATTGAAGAGTAAAACTATGCTCAGTGACATATTTAGACCAATTTTTCGTACTCACCTTTTGTTCTTTCGTTTTTATCATTCACAACAATTTTTATTTTCCTCCTTTTTTAAGGTTGAAAAAGTTCCTCTGGCAAAAATTTCACCTGTTGAACTCCTGAAAATTGTTTAGCAGTGGCCTCAATTTGAAACCATAAAATACCTACCCGACAAGAACCGCCGCCAGTTTTGTAATTAGGATCTTCAAATTCTAAAGTTAAAATTCCATCTTTCAAGGAAGCGCCTTTTAAAGAAAAATCCTCTAAAGGATATTCGGTAGTAATGCCTAAAGCTTTTTCCATTTCCGTTAAATTTTCTTGGCCTTTAAGTAAAAGTTTAATGGCATCTTGAATAGGAGTTTTGGTGATAGGAATTTCTCTTTCTACTGCGACTAAACCATCACGAGAACATTGAATATTGCCTGATTCATCTTTATCTTTTTCTGGATTGTAATAATACAACTTGACAGTTTTTGAAGAATAAAAGATAATTGGAATTCTTAATTCATCAGCATTTTCTGATAGGCTAGAGGGATTATCTTTTTCCAAAACAAGCCAGCCTTTTTGGGCGGTTGGCGCTTCAAAAACCAGCTCTGCTTCAAAGGGTACAAAATCTTCTGTCATCCAATCTCCTTTGGCTTGGGCATAATGTTGAGCAATAATATTACCTTTATCATCTAATAATTTTACTGGAAAAGTTGCTTCAAAAAACCAAAAGCCTCTTGCCTCGCCTTTAATTAAAAGTGGACTCGAAACTTTTTCGTTTGCTTGAGGAGAAAAAACGCGAATTAAATCTTCGTGAGGACAAAGAGCAAACTCGCAATTTGGACCAGTACGACCAACGTATGA
>Ga0100401_1004716_pt1 | contig 10060 bp, 7 predicted proteins | sample CryGeymeta201525_FD_80421 | JGI IMG/M metagenome (GOLD analysis project Ga0100401, IMG submission 80421) | Groundwater microbial communities from Crystal Geyser aquifers in Utah, USA - Crystal Geyser metaG 2015-25 | ecosystem: Environmental > Aquatic > Deep subsurface > Groundwater | place: USA...
CCCTATATCGTGGGCCAGCCGCACCGCCTGCGGCGGCTGCGCGGCGCGCTCGCCCATATCGCGGCGCCGCGCGACCGGGTCTGGATCACCCGCGCGGGCGCGATCAGCGCGTTCTGCCACGGGCTGCCGGAGGGCGTGATCGCCTGAACCGCCACCGTTTTCCGCGCTTGCGGTTGCCTGCGCCGCCGCGTGCTGCTACCTCCGCAACCGTCTGCGGCGGCGAACCTGCCCCGCCATATTCCGGAGCGCTACAATGACCGATTACGTCGTCGCCGACATTGCGCTGGCAGATTTCGGCCGCAAGGAGATCGCCATCGCCGAGACCGAAATGCCCGGTCTGATGGCGTGCCGCGAGGAGTTCGGGCCGTCGCAGCCGCTGAAGGGCGCGCGGATCACCGGCTCGCTGCACATGACCATCCAGACGGCGGTGCTGATCGAGACGCTGAAGCTGCTGGGCGCCGACATCCGCTGGGCGTCGTGCAACATCTTCTCCACTCAGGACCATGCGGCGGCGGCGATTGCGGCGGGCGGCACGCCGGTGTTCGCGGTCAAGGGTGAGACGCTGGCGGACTACTGGCGCTACACCGACCGCATCTTTCAGTGGCCGGACGGCGGGCTGACCAACATGATCCTCGACGACGGCGGCGACGCCACGATGTACATCCTGCTGGGCGCGCGCGCCGAAGAGGGCGAGGACGTGCTCTCCAGCCCACACAGCGAGGAGGAGGAGTGCCTGTTCGCGCAGATTAAGAAGCGCATGAACGAGACCCCCGGCTTTTTCGTGAAGCAGCGCGCCGCCATCAAGGGCGTCACCGAAGAGACCACCACCGGCGTCAACCGGCTGTATCAGCTGGCGAAGAAGGGCCAGCTGCCGTTCCCGGCGATCAACGTCAACGACAGCGTCACCAAGTCGAAGTTCGACAACAAGTATGGCTGCAAGGAATCGCTGGTGGACGGCATCCGGCGCGGCACCGACGTGATGATGGCGGGCAAGACCGCGCTCGTCTGCGGCTATGGCGACGTTGGCAAGGGCTCGGCGGCGTCGCTGTCGGGCGCAGGCGCGCGGGTGAAGGTGACCGAGGTCGATCCGATCTGCGCGCTGCAGGCCGCCATGGACGGCTATGAGGTGACCACGCTGCAGGACGCCGCGCCGACGGCGGACATCGTCATCACCACCACCGGCAACAAGGACGTGGTGACGCTGGATGACATGCGCCTGTTCAAGGACATGGCCATCGTCGGCAACATCGGCCATTTCGACAACGAGATTCAGGTCGCGGCGCTGAAGAACTTCAAGTGGACCAACATCAAGCCGCAGGTGGACATGATCGAGTTCCCCGACGGCAAGCGGATGATCCTGCTGTCCGAAGGGCGGCTGCTGAACCTCGGCAACGCCACCGGCCACCCCAGCTTCGTGATGAGCGCCAGCTTCACCAACCAGACGCTGGCGCAGATCGAGCTGTGGCTGCGCGGCGAGCAGTATTCAAACAGCGTCCATGTGCTGCCCAAGCACCTGGATGAGAAGGTCGCCCGGCTGCATCTGGCGAGGCTGGGCGTGAAGCTGACCACGCTGCGCGACGATCAGGCGGCCTATATCGGCGTCTCGCCGCAGGGGCCGTTCAAGGCCGACCACTACCGCTACTGAGCGGCGCGACCGCAGCCCCGGCCCTTGCGGCGGGGCTGCGGCGCGCGGCGTCTCAGTTGGCGTCGGCCTTCTGGGGACGCGGCGCCGCCGCCGGCGCGGGCTGCTGCGGCTTGGTTTCGCCCAGCGGATCGTCGCGGCGCTGGACCGAGCCTTCGAAATGCGCGCCGCTCTCGATGGCGATCGTCTTGTGGATGATGTCGCCCTCGACCTTGGCGGTCGAGGTCAGCCGCACCTTCAGCCCGCGCACCCGGCCCCGGATATGGCCGTGGATCACGATGTCGTCGGCGACGATCTCGCCGGAGATGGTCGCCGCCTCGCCCACGGTCAGCAGATGGGCGCGGATGTCGCCTTCGATCTTGCCGTCCACCTGCATGTCGCCGGTGGTGGAGATGTTGCCGACCACGGTGAGGTCGTTGGAGATCGTCGAGGGCGCCGGCTTGGGCTTGGGCGCCGCAGGCGGCGGCGTCATCGCGGCGGGCGGCGCCTTTTCTTCGGTCTTTGCGGGTTCGATCGGCTCGGTGATCTTGGGCTTAGAGAACATTTCTGGCGACCTCGATGAACTTCATGGGGTTGACGGGTTTGCCGTGAACGCGGACTTCGTAGTGCAGGTGCGGCCCTGTGCTGCGCCCGGTGCTGCCGAGATCGCCCACGCGCGCCCCCCGCGCGACGCGCTGACCGACGCGCACACGGATGCGATTGAGATGAGCATAGACCGTCTCGAAGCCGAAATCATGGCGGATCTTGACCACCTTGCCATAGCCGCGCTGCACGCCCGCGAAGATCACCTCTCCCATGGCGGGGCTGCGCACCGCCGTGCCGCGCGGCCCGGCCATGTCCAGCCCCTCGTGCCGGGCGCGCTTGCGGTTGAGCGGGTCGGCGCGCAGGCCGAAACGGCTGGTGTAGCGCGGATTGGCCACCGGCGCGCCGAACGGCATCCGCACGGCGGCGGCGCGCAGCAGGCGCACGGTCTGCAGATCCTCGATCACCGCCGAGGCGCGGGCTTCGGTCCCGGTCTCGTCCGCGTCGTCGGGACCGGCGGGGATGAACGGGCCGCCCGCGCCCCCTGTCTCGCCGCCCGACTCGCGGCGCAACTGCTCCAGCACGGTCTCGACGTTGACGCCCGCCGACTTGAGCATCGTCTCCAGCGGCGCGATGCTGAGCGTGGCGGCCTTTTCGACCTCGGCCAGCAGTTGCGCCTGACGGTCGCGCTGTTGCGAGACATCGGCCTCCAGCGCGCCCAGCGCGTCGACCACCTGCTCCGCCGTCGCCTCGGCGTCGTCGCGCGCCAGAACGGTGGCGTTCAGCGCGGCGGCGACGCGATGCAGCGTGTCGGCGAGATCGGCGCGTTCCGCCTCGATCGCCTGCGCCTGCGCCTCCAGCGTCGCGGCGCGCCGCGCCTGCGCCTGCGCCTCGGCCTGCGCGGCGTCGCGCTCGGCGGAAAGCGCGGCGCTGGCGGCGGCGAGCGTGTCCGCCGCGCGGCTCTGCGCCTCCGCCAGCGCCGCCGCAGCCGCGTCACGCTCCGCCGTCAGCGCCGCGAACCGCGCGTCATACTGCGCTGCGGCGGCGGCGACCTCCTGCCTCGACAGGTTGTTCTCGAACGTCTCCAGCGCAAGCAGACCGGTCGCGACCAGCGCCCAGGCGCCGACGAGCATCCCTGCGGCGGCGAGGGCGATCTGGCCCCGGCAGCTCAGCCGCAGACAGTGAAACCGCGAGTCGGATCGGATGATGATCGATTTCTCTGGAAACAGGCGCGAAAGAACGCCAGCGGCGCGGTGATGCGATTCTCGCATCCGGTGGACCTCCATGGGTTGCGACGCCTTCGGGCGCCGACGACGGTCACGCAGTCGTTAGTGGACCTGTGGCGCCGGTTCAACCTTTTTACGCGGATATGCGCCGCCCAAATGTCGCCGCTTGACTGTGGGCGCCGCCGCCGAATCAGTCCTTGAGCGCCGCCAGCACCGCCGCCGCGTGGCCCGGGGCCTTCACCTTGCGCCAGGCATGGGTGACGACGCCCCCGCCGTCGATCACGAAGGTCGCCCGCTCGATGCCGAAATATTTCTTGCCATACATGCTTTTCTCGACCCACACGCCATACCGCTCACAGATGTCGCCGCCCTCGTCCGAGAGCAGGATCACCTTCAGCCCGTGCTTGTCGCGAAACTTGTCGTGCTTTTTCACGCTGTCCTTGGAGACTCCGATCACGACTGCGCCTGCGGCGGCGAAATCGGCCGCCTTTTCGCTGAATTCGTTGGCCTCGACGGTGCAACCGCTCGTATCGTCCTTGGGATAGAAATACAGCACCACGGTGCGGCCTGCGTAGTCGGCGAGACGCACGGTCTCGCCGCCGTCGCGGGGCGCCTCGAAGGCGGGCGCCTTGGCGCCGGGTTCGATCTGGCTCATGCGGGTCTCCCTGAAAGACTGTGCGCAACGGTTTGCGCGCGGCTGCGGGAGAGGACATACGGCGTTTGCGCACGCGTCAAGCGCGGCGCGCGCAAAGCCGAGACGGAGAAGCGGCGATGATGCGGCGGCGGCGCCGGGCGGGATTCGAAACGGGCGCCGGGGGGCGGTCGCGGGGCCGCGCCGCGCGGCTGGCGGGCGCCCTGGCGGCCGGAACGCTCGCGGTGGCGCTGGCGCTGGGCGTGGGCGCCTGGGCGCGGCTGCGGCAGGGGCCGGTCGATCTCGGCGCGCTGACCCCGCACATCGTCACTGCGGCGAACGCGGCGCTCGACGGCGTGAGCCTGAGCATCGAAGGCGCGGCGCTGACGCTGGGCGACGCGCAGGATCCGCATCCCGGCCTGCGCTTCACCCGCCTGCGGCTGCGCGACGCCGAGGGCCGGCTGGCGTTCGCGGCGCCCCAGGCGCGGGTGAGCCTGCGCCCGCTGGACCTGCTGGCGGGCAGGATCAGGCCGGCGGCGATCACGCTGACGCGCCCCGGCGCGCGGCTGACGCGCGACGCTGAGGGGCGGTTCCGGCTGGGCGTGGGCGCCGCCGCGCCCGCCGTGGCCGACCCGCCTGACGGCGGGGCCGCGGAGGGGACCGCCGCCGCGCCCGCCGAAGGGGCCGCCATGGGGGCCGGGGCGGATGAGGAGGCCGCGCCCGAGGGCGTGGCGCGGGTGCTCGACGCGCTGGCGCAGGGCGCGCCGGGGCCGCTGGAGGCGCTCGACGAGATCACGCTCACCAACGCCCGGCTGATCTATGACGACTTCAGCTCCGGCAGACGCTGGCGGGCGGAGCGCGCCGACCTGCGGGTGACGCGCGAGGGCGGCGCGCTCCGCGCCGTCGCGTCGGTCACGCTGCCGGGCGGCGCGCTGGGGCCGACCTATCTGCGGGCCGAGGGCGCGCGCACCGGCGACGGCGGCGCGCGGATGCGGCTGAGCTTCAGCGGCGTCGCCACCCGCGATCTGGTGGACCAGTTCCCCGATCTGGAGGGGCTGCAGGCGCTCGACGCGCCGATGCAGGGCCGCGCGGCGGTGGAGATCGACGCGACCGGGCGGCTGACCGCCTTCGACGGCGCGCTGCGCGCGGCGGCGGGAACGATCACGGCGCAGGGCGGGGCGATCGCGCTGGAGGGCGGGATGCTCGATTTCTCGCTCGATCCCGCGACGCAGATCTACGACCTGCGCCGCATCGCGCTGCGCACCGGCCATGGCGATCTGTCGGGCCGCGCGATGATCGACGTGGACATGGGGGCGGCGGGCGCGATCGAAACGGTGACCGCGCAGATCGACCTCGACGCGCTGACGCTGGCGCCGCCAGGCGTGTTCGCCGCGCCCGCCGCCTTCGACGCCGCCTCGGTCACGCTGCGCGCGCGGATGGCGCCGCTCAGAGTCGAGATCGCCGAGGCGCATCTGTCGCGCGGGCCGCTGCGGCTGGACGCCACCGGCGCCGCGTCGCTGGGCGCCGACGGCTGGACGGCGGAGGTCTCCGCCGCCGGGCGCGCGGTGGCGGCGCGCGACCTCGCCGCGCTCTGGCCGCTCGCCGCCGCGCCGGGCGCGCGGGAGTGGATCGCGGAGAACATCACGGCGGGGATGGTGGACCGGGTGGACGCCTTTGCGCGCGTCACGCCGGGGGGCGAGGATTTCGGCGTCACCTTCGCGTTTCGCGACGTGGAGGCGCACTATTTCCGCCCGCTGCCGCCGATCGGGGGCGCGGCGGGCTGGGGCGAAGTGACCGGCGACAGTTTCGCGCTGACGCTCGACGCCGGATCGGTGCGCCCGCCGGGCGGCGGCGCGGTGGACCTTGCAGGTTCGGTGTTCCGGCTGCCGGACTTCGACGATCCGCTCTCGACGTCGGTGGTCGAGGCCCAGGGCGCCGGGCCGCTGGCGGCGATTCTGGAGGTGCTCGACTATCCGCCGCTGGGCTTTCCCGGCAAGCTCGATCTGACGCCGCGCAGCGTGGAGGGGTCGGCGACGGCGCGCGCGCGGCTGTCGCTGCCGCTGCTGAAGGATCTGGCGCTGGAGCAGGTCGGCGTCGATGTGGCGGCGACGCTGTCCGATCTGGCGATGACCGCGCCGGGGATCGGCGGGGCGGTGCGCGCGCGGCGGCTGACGCTGGCGGCGGACGTCGATCAGCTGAGCGCGGTGGGCGATGTGACGCTGGACGGCGCGCCGCTGCGGCTGGACTGGACCGAGACCTTCGATCCGGCGCCCGGCGCGCCGCAGAGCCGCTTCATCGTTTCGGCGACGCTGGCGCCCGAACAGATCGCCGGGTTCGGCGTTGAGACGGCGCCGTGGCTCGACGGGCCGGTGGGCGCCCGGGCGGCCATCGACGTGATGCGCGACGGCGCGACGCGCTTCAGCGCCGACCTCGACCTGCGCGACGCGGCGCTGTCGGCGGCGCCGCTGAGCTGGCGCAAGGCGGCGGGCGCGGCGGCGCAGGCGCGGGTCGAAGGGCGGCGCGACGGCGCGCTCGCGCTCTCGCGGCTGGAGCTGGAGGCGCCGGGCCTGTCGCTGGCGGGCTCGGCGCGTCTGGGCGCGGACGGCGCGCTGGAGGCGCTGGATCTCACGCGCCTGCGGCTGGGCGAGCTGGCCGATCTGGCGGTGTCGGTGTCGCGCGACGGCGAGGGTTTCGCGGTCGCCGCGCGCGGGCCGCTGCTCGACAGCGGCGCGTTCGACGGGCTGGAGACCGACGGCGGCGGCGGCGGGCCGCCGGTGGCGCTGACGCTGGCGGTCGAGAAGCTGCGCGTGCTCGATCAACTGACGCTGACGGACGCCGAGGGCCAGTTGCGCCGCCGACCCGACGGCGCGGTGAGCGCGCAGTTGCGCGGGCGGGCCGGGGGCGCGGTGACGCTGGACTACGCCGCCGACGTCAGGGGCCTCGAGCAGGTGCGCGTCGCCGCCGAGGACGCCGGAGGCCTGCTGCGCGCGGCGGGCCTGTTTCGCGACGGCGTCGGCGGCGCGCTGGAGGCGGAGGCCGACATTCTGCGCGACGGCGGGCCGACCCTGCGCGGCGAGGCGCGGGTCAGCGGCTTCGTGGTCTCCGACGACCCGGCGCTGGCGCGGATGCTGGCGCGCGCCGACATCGACGCCGCGCGCGCCAGCGGCGTGCGCTTCGACACCATCCGCGCGCCGTTCACCCTCAGCGGCGACACCGTCACGCTGACCGAGGCGGTGGCCTACGGGCCGACCATCGGCCTGTCGATCAGCGGCGATTACGACCTCGCGGCGGACCGGCTCGACATGCGCGGCGTATTCAGCCCCGCGTTCGGCATCAACAGCGTCATCGGCGCGGTGCCGATCATCGGCGGGCTGCTGACCGGCGGCGAGGGGCGCGGGGTGATCGCGTTCAACTTCGGCGTCAGCGGCCCGTCGCGCGACCCGGTTGTGACGGTGAACCCGCTGTCGGTGCTGACGCCGGGGGTGCTGCGGCGGCTGTTCGAGGGCGGCGGCGAGGCGGTCTATGACGACGACGCGCCGGAAATGCGCTGAAGCGGTCCGGGCTGGCGCGGCGGGCGATCTGTGGTTATCTTCCATCTCGATGGATGGGGATCGCCGATACGCCGCGCCGCGCGCCGACGCCCGGACCCGCGCCGAGTCGTGGCTCGCGCGCGCCGGGCTGCGCCCGACGCGGCAGCGTCGCGCGCTGGCGGAGCTGCTGATCGGCGACGGCCGCCACCGCCACGTCACCGCCGAAAGCCTGTTCGCCGCCGCGCGCGACGCGGGTGAGGGCGTGGCGCTGGCCACAGTCTATAACACGCTGAAATGCTTCACCGAAGCCGGGCTGCTGACCGAAATCGCGGTGGACGGCGCGCGCAGTTATTTCGACACGCGCACCGAGGATCATCCGCATTTCTACTGGGAGGACGACGGCGCGCTGGTCGATGCGCCGCGCGAGGGCGTCGCCTTCGCCCGCCTGCCCACGCCGCCCGAGGGCGCCGAGATCGCGCGGGTGGATGTGGTGATCCGGCTCAGGCGCCGCTGAGGCGCGTCATGCGCGGCTGAACGCGCCGACCACCTCCACATGCGGCGACCAGCGGAACTGGTCCACCGGCTGCGCCCAGTCCAGCCGATAGCCGCCGTCGATCAGCGTGCGCGCGTCGCGGGCGAAGGTGGCCGGGTTGCAGCTGACCGCCGCGACGCGGGGAACCTGGCTGTGCGCGATCTCGGCCGCCTGCGCCGCCGCGCCCGCGCGCGGGGGATCGAACACCACCGCCGCGAAGCGGTTCAGCTCGGTCGCCATCAGCGGGCGGGCCTTGAGATCGCGGGTCTCGACGCTGATCGCACGCAGGCCCGGCGTTGCGCGCCACGCGGCGTCGAGCGCCGCCAGCGCCGCCGCGTCCGCCTCCACCGCGCGCACCGCCGCGCGCCCGGCCAGCGGCAGCGCGAAGGTTCCCGAGCCTGCGAACAGATCGGCGACGGTCGCGGCGTCGCCGACGATTTCCGCGACCGCCGCCAGCAGCGCCGCCTCGCCCTCGCGCGTCGCCTGCAGGAAACCGCCCGGCGGCGGCGCCGCCAGCGCGCGGCCAAAGCGCTGATGCGGCGGGCGGCGCTGGGCGATGGTCTCGCCGTTGTAGCTCAGCCGCGCCAAATCCGCCGCCGCCGCCGCCTGCGCCAGCAGCGCGCGCAACGGGCCGTCGGGCGGCTTCTGGCCTGCAAGGTCGATGTCCAGCCCGCCCTCGGTCACCGTCACCGACAGCCGGACCTCGCCGCCGCGCGAGGCGGTCAGCCCGACGAGCGCGGCGCAGACCGGCAAGGCGGCGACGATGGCGGGATGCGCCACGGCGCAGGCCGTGACCGGGATCAGCGTCGCGTCGCTGCGCCCGTGAAAGCCCACGACCACCGTCTTGCGCGTCCGCCGCCCGGCGAAGGTCACCCGCCTGCGCGACCCCGGCGGCGAGACGGCGATGGGCCGCAGCGGCGCGCGCACCCCCCGCGCCGCCAGCGCCGCCGCCACCATTTGCGTCTTCCAGTCGGCGAGAAAGCCGTCGGAGGCGTGTTGCAGCGCGCAGCCGCCGCAGACCCCGAAATGCGGGCAGACCGGCGCCACGCGGTCGGGGGAGGGCGTCAGTACCTGCGGCTCCGGCAGCCGCCCGTCGTCGATACGTCCCGTCACCGCCTCGCCGGGCAGGGTGAAGGGGGCGAACACCGGGCCTTGCGGCGTGTCGGCGACGCCGTCGCCCAGATGCGCGAGGCGGGAGATGATGAGGGGTTCCATGCGCGGCAGCGATAGCGACGCCCGGCGTCGCGGTCGAGGGGCTTCAGCCCTTCAGCGCCGCGATCAGGTATTCGCGCGCGCCGTCGCCGCCCAGGATCGGGCTGTCGCCTTCATGCGTCACGGTCCAGCCCGCGCCGACAAGGAAATCGCGCACCCGCGCCCGCGCCGCCGTCAGCGCCGCCGGATCGCGCACCATCCCGCCCCGGCCCACCGCCGCGCGCCCCGCCTCGAACTGCGGCTTGATCAGCGCGACAAGCCGGGCGCCGGGCGTCGCGCGCGACAGCGCCGGGGGCAGCGCCAGCGTCAGCGAAATGAACGACACATCCGCCACGATCCAGTTGGGCGGCGGGATCAGCCCGGCGTCGAGGTCGCGCGCGTTGACGCCCTCCAGCACGGTCACGCGCGGGTCGGCGGCCAGCGACGGCGCAAGCTGGCCGTGGCCCACGTCGAGCGCGATCACCCGCGCGGCGCCGCGCGCCAGCAGCACCTGGGTAAAGCCGCCGGTCGAGGCCCCGACATCCAGCGCCAGCGCGCCGCCGGGGTCGAGCGCGAAGGCGTCGAGCGCGTGGACCAGCTTCAGCGCCGCGCGGCTGACCCAGGGGCAGGGGTCGGCGACCACCGCCACCGCCGCACTGTCGGGCGCCGCCTGCGCGGGCTTGAGCGCCACCGCGCCGTCCACCGTCACCGCGCCTGCGGCCACCAGCGCCTGCGCCCGCGCCCGCGACGGCGCCAGCCCCAGCGCCACGAGACGCTGGTCGAGCC
>Ga0100401_1004721_pt1 | contig 10058 bp, 9 predicted proteins | sample CryGeymeta201525_FD_80421 | JGI IMG/M metagenome (GOLD analysis project Ga0100401, IMG submission 80421) | Groundwater microbial communities from Crystal Geyser aquifers in Utah, USA - Crystal Geyser metaG 2015-25 | ecosystem: Environmental > Aquatic > Deep subsurface > Groundwater | place: USA...
CAGAGGATGAGCGCGCCATCCTGGATACCATGGCGGATGATCTCCTGGAAGAGCTGATTGTGGGCAACCGCTTGAGTCCCAGGGAGACGACATTGGCCACGCTGATGCTTGATCTTGAGCGGACTGAGCAGTTCTGTCTGTTTCGAGAGGCCAAGACGTATCTTTATAATGGTGCTACCGTTGCCGGCGAAACGCTTTTCAGACGGTATGTCGCGGGATCGCCGGGCAACATTCTGGCGCATTACTTCCTCTCGAAATGTTGTCGGGCCAACGGGAAATGGAGGGAAGCGGAAAAGCAGCTTGTGCTGGCCATCCAGATCGGCAGCTCGCGCATTCCGCCTTTGCAGCTTCACCGCCTGCGCCGGGAGCTTGCCCGCCTGCGCAAACAACAACCCGGCCTTCTCGGCCTGGTTAAACGGCTGCTGGAACCCCGCATCCCGCCGCCCGAGGCCCGGTCCGCAGAGGAGCAGGAGCGCAACGCGCTCAACCGGGCGCTCAATCGCCTGGCCATGGAGCGGGAACGCCGACAGCGGCTGCTTGGAGGCGGAGGAGGCGCTGGGCCCGCAACAAAACCTCCCGATGGCCGCGCGTGATCAAGGCCACCGGGAGGTAACGGAATCCACGATCCGCCTCAGGCGTCGAAGAGCGGGGTGGAGAAGTAGCGCTCGCCGGCGTCGGGCAGGATGACGACAATGTTCTGGCCGGCAAAGTCCGGATCCTTGGCCAGGCGCACGGCCACCGCCGCCGCCGCGCCGCAGGAAATGCCCGAAAGCAGGCCTTCCTCCTTGGCGAGCCGGCGACCAGTCTCGAACGCTTCCTCGTTGGTGACGGTCTCGACGCGGTCGATCATTGACAGGTCCAGCGTCTTCGGGATGAAGCCCGCCCCGATGCCCTGGATCTTGTGCGGGCCGGGCTTGAGCGCCTCGCCCGCACGGGTCTGCGAGATCACCGGGCTGTCGGCTGGCTCCACGGCGACGGAAATGATCGCCTTCTGCTTGTCCAGCTTGAAGAAGCGCGAGATGCCGGTGATCGTGCCGCCGGTGCCGACGCCTGAGACCAGCACGTCGACGTTGCCGTCCAGCGCCTCCCAGATTTCCGGGCCGGTCGTCAAGCGATGAATCGCCGGATTGGCCGGATTCTCGAACTGCTGGGGCATGAAGTAGCGATGCGGTTCCTCGGCCGCCAGCTCCGTGGCCGTGCGGATCGCGCCGGGCATGCCCTTGGACGCCTCGGTCAGGATCAGGTTGGCCCCGAACGCCTTCAACACCTTGCGCCGCTCGATGCTCATGCTCTCGGGCATGCAGAGCGTCACCTTGTAGCCGCGTGCGGCCCCGACAAACGCCAGGGCGATGCCCGTATTGCCGCTGGTCGGCTCGATGATCTCCATGCCGGGCTTGAGCACGCCGCGTTTTTCAGCGTCCCAGATCATGTTGGCGCCAATCCGGCATTTGACGGAATAAGCTGGGTTGCGGCCTTCGACCTTGGCGTAGACATTGGCCCCGCCATCGACAAGGCGGTTGAGCTTCACCAGCGGGGTGTTGCCAATTGAGAGTGAGTTATCGTCGAATGCCTTCATTTTTCTGTCCTCCGGGGTTTATTTAATGCGGCCCTGAATAATGTCTAGTATGTTGGTCATGTTTGTAGTGTATGAAAACAGGACGGATCTTGTCAACGGTTTTTTTTCGAGGGAATCGAGAGCGTCGAGGAAGTCGATTTGGTGATGCCGTACCCGGTGGCAGATGCTCCCCATCGATTGTCTCGATTCTTTCGATTCGCTCGACAATTCGCGCCAGTTTCTGTAAACGCCGTCGCTCTTCAGTTCACCGCCTGATTGCCAGGCGGCCGGGCCTCGACGATGACGCGGTTGCCTTCGACGGCGGTGATGCGGACCGGGGTGTTGCTGTCGATCATTTCGCCCTGGGTGACGACGTCAATACGGCGGTTGTCGACCTCGATGTAGCCGGCGGGGTGCAGGGCCGAACGGGTGATACCGGTCTTGCCGACGAGGTCGGCAAGGTTGTCCTCGGTACCCTTGGCGTCCTTGAGGTCGCGCATCGCGGTCATCTGCCGGCCGATGCCGGTATGCGGGAACAGCTTGATCCAGAGCACGATCACGATGCCGACCATCAGGATCATGCCGATGGCGATAACGGTGGCGATACCCGCCGGGAAGATCGCGAAGCCGATGCTGGCGGCGGCAATCAGGGCCAGTCCGCCGATGACGCCGAGCACGCCGCCAGGGATGAACACCTCGGCACCGATCAGCATCAGGCCGGCAATCAGGAGCATGAAGAACCATTGTGTTGTCATGACAACCTCGTTTCCTATGAGTTGGATGCGTGCTGGCGGTCCACGACGATCCGGTTACCGTGGATTTCGGCGATGATGACGGTTTCGCCCGGTTCGATGAAGTCGCCGTGCGCCACGACATTGAGGCGGCGGTCGCCGACCGAGGCGAAGCCGGCCGGGTGCAGCGGCGTCAGCGCGGTTCCGGTCGTGCCGATGGCGGGAGCATTGGCCGTCGCGTTGCTGGAGCTGCCGAGTGTCGGGGCATCACCGCTGCCGACCAGGGCGGTGCTGAGCACCAGGTGCTGGAAGCTTCTGGTCCGTGGCAGGAAGCGCGCGGCCACCATGCCCATCCCCAGTGCCATTGCCAGGGCGAGGCCGAGTTGGTTCGTGGCTTGCTGCAGGTGGATGGCGGGAAACCGGAAGGTCGGTGCGGCGGGGGCGTGGCGTACCATCGAGAAGAAGACCGCCGCCAGGATCAGGACGATGCCGCTGATCCCGGCGATGCCGAAGCCCGGAATCACCAGCAGCTCAAGCAGCAGGAGCAGCAGGCCGAGGGCGAAGAGCACCAGTTCGATATCGCCGGAAAGCCCGGCGATGCGGTGCCCCCAGAAGAAAATGGCCAGCAGAATGCCGCCGAGGATCCCGGGCAGGCCGAAGCCGGGGGTCTTGAATTCGATGTAGATACCGAGCAGGCCACCGGCCAGGAAGATGAAGGCGAACTGCTCGATGTAGCGGGCGATCTGTTCGGCGGCGGAGGGGCGTACGGTGCGGAAACGGGCCTGTAGCAGACCCTCGGCGGCCTTGAGGGCGTCGAGCGAGTCGACCGTGGCCACCGCCAGCAGCGGGCGCTCCGGCACGCCGTTGGTGGCTGGGATCACGCGGGCGGCGTCGCGATCGGTCAGGGTAAGCAGCTGTCCGGACTTGCTGATGATCTCCTCGCCAAGCGTGTACTCGAAATCCTTGCGGATCATGGCCTCGACCAGATCGGGGTCGTGCCCGGCATTCTCGGCGGCGGAGCGGGCCAGCGCGACCAGCGCGGAGACATGCTTCTCCTTCAGGTCGCCTTCCTCGATGTCACCGCTGGCGGTCACGATGGCGCTGGCGCCGATACGGCTGCCGGGGGCCATGTAGATGCGCTGCGTGGAAATCGCGATCAGCGAACCGGCAGAGAGGGCATCCTTGTTGACGTAGGTGATCGTGCGGATGGTGTCGGGCAGGTCGATCAGCATGCGCATGATCTCCTCGGCCGTATCGACGCGCCCGCCGGGGGTATTCATGTCGAGGATGATGGCGGTGGCGTTCTCGCGCACGGCCGCCGCCAGGCTCCGGCGGATGACGTAAAGCAGCCCGCGCTCGATCATGTCCGCCACCGGGATGATGATCACCAATGGCGCGGCGGTGTCAGCAGCAGGGGCGGTGATCGCGGGCATGGCGGCAGGCGCGGGCGTCGCGTTTTCCGCGCTGTTGGTCGCGGCCACGCCGGGGCGCGTTTGCAGCAGCGGCAGAGCGAGTGCGGCAGCCAGTATGCATGTTGTCATTTTCATGGTGCCATTCTGCAACAGCAGCGTGGTGAAAGCAAGCGGTAGATTCCGGGAACTCGGAATGCGTAAAGTCGGATGATTTGCCGTTTACATGGAGGCCGTGGGAGTTTAGTATGCGGGGCGTGTGTAGATATGGGCGGGGTAAAATCAGGAGCTAGCCAAAATGAAACGATCTGGTGAGAAGTCTTCAGTCTTCAGTCTTCAGTCTTTAGTCTCTCATCGCCGCCGTCAGGCGGCGGCGGGGTTCACGTTGATCGAATTGATGATCGTGGTCATCATCATGGCGGCGCTGGCGGGGATGGTCATGCCGCGGCTGCTCGACCGGGCTGATGATGCCAAGATCGGGATCGCGAAGGCGGATATCGCCAACCTCACGTCGGCGCTGAAGTTCTACAAGCTGAACGTCGGCCAGTATCCGAAGACGGACGAAGGGTTGACTGCCCTGATGGTCCGGCCCGGTTCGGCCGGGACGACCTGGAAGGGGCCATATCTGGAGCGTGACCCCAAGGATCCCTGGGGGCGGCTTTATCAATATCAACTCGATCCTGGTAGCCTGATGGGGTTTAAGTTGTGGTCAACCGGTCCTGATGAGGCCAGTGCCGAGGACGATATCAACAGCTGGGATGACCGTTAGCTCCTTATGACACTGAGTTCAACACGTGTAATACAAGGCCGTCACGGTCCCGCCGGTTTCACGCTGATCGAGGTCCTGATTGCCGTCGTCGTGCTATCGGTCGGGATCGTGCTGGTCCTGCAGGCGATGCACGGGGCGCTGGCGGCCTGGGATGGCGGGGTCGAGCGGATGCGCTCGGCGATGCTGGCGGGGGAGAAGCTCGAGGAATGGCGTCTGGCGACGCGGGTAGCGGGGGAGGTCCCGTCCGGTGAGCGCGGCCGTTTCGAACCGCCGTTCGCGGATTACCGCTGGCAGGTTGAGCGCGAGACCGTCGCCTTGTCGGGGGCGGCCCCAGCGTCGGGCGCGCTGCACGAGCTGCTTTGCACGGTCTGGCGCGAAGGACGCGAGCGCACCTTCGCGGCGGCCACGCGGGTCTACCTGCCGGAACCGCCGGAAGCGTCGGAGGGGCAGCCATGAGCGAGGAATACCCTGCAGGTGCCTTACAACGCGGCGGACGGGGTGGAACCCGTCCCTCCAGGGCTTATGCTCTGGCTTACAACGCGGCGGACGGGGTCGAACCCGTCCCTCCAAGGGAGGGGTTCACGCTGATCGAGCTGCTGTTTGTGGTGCTGCTGCTGGGCACGGTGATGATGGTGATCATGGCCAGTTTCGAGGGCGGCTTCCGGGTCTATGACCGGGTCAGCGCCTTCGGCACCGGCGAGATGGAGGTCTATCTGGCCGGCGAGACGATCGCCCGCGACTTGAAGAATGCCATCCAGAGCGGTGAAAATCCCTTTACTGGCGCGACGGATGCGATGGAGATGCTGACGGTGGCGACGGTCGGCGACGCGGCGGGCCAGCTGCTACAGGTGCGCTACCAGGCTGGCGAGTCGGGCGTGCAGCGCTTGGCGATGGTTTCGCCAGCTGCCGGGATCACGGCCGGGACCCTAGGCACTACGGACCGGCTGCTGGGCCAGGGGTTTGCGCTCGCGCTGAGCTATCAGGGAGGGGCGGATGGAGACGGCGTTGCCGGTGCCTGGAGCGACACCTGGGCGGGCAGCTTGAACCTGCCGCTGGCGGTGCGGATCGTGATCGCGGGCGACGCGCTGCCCGAAGGGCCGGTCGTGCGCACGGTCCTGCTCGAGACGACGTCGATGGAGGAGGAGCCATGAACCGCTTGACCTGCAAACTGGAGGGCGAACCTTTGGTGAGCCGTGCGGGTAAGGGGGGATTGTGTAAAGCCGGTAGCCGACGGAAGGCAAGCGTACTGATCCTGGCCCTCTGGGTGGTGTTTTTCCTGGCGGCGTTATCGGTGGCGATCGGCTCGCACGTCTCATCGGTCTTCAGTGCGGCGGAGCGCCTGTCGGCGCGGGTACGTGCACGGGCGGCGGCCTCGGCCGGCGCGGCGCAGACCGCCGCCGTGATCATGTCGAACGAGACCAATGGATGGGACGGGGTGGCCGAAAAGGCCTGGAACCGTGATGAGACCTTGTTTGGAGAGATCCCCCTCGCGGATGGCGGCCTGTTTTCCGTGGTGTTCACCATGCCGGATGCGGAAGGCAGCGTGGTCACGAACATTGGCGTGATTGGCGAGGAAGGCAAGATCAACCTCAATTCCGCCCCCATCAACCTACTGACAGCCCTATTTGTGACGGTGGGCGGGCTGGGGGATGCCGACGCGCTGGCGCTGGCGCTGGCGGTGGATGTCTGGCGAACCGGTAGTGATGAACCGTTGACAGCGAACACGAAAAGCGGTTATTCTCCGCAAACGATGGACAACATCGAGGCGTTGCTACAGATTGAAGAGGTGAGCGCTGCCTTGTTTACGCGCCTTAGTCCGTTTATAACGGTGTATGGATCGGGACTGGTGAACATCAATGCGGCCGAACCGAGGGTTCTTAAGGCATTGGCAACTGCGGATGCACCTGCGGGAAGTGGTGTAGTGGTGGATTCGTTGGTGCAGAAGCTTGTAGGGTTTCGGGAGGCGGGATTGGCATTCGAAAAGGCTGCCAGCTTTGCGGATATGGAATCGGCACTGGAGCAATTTCCCCCGCTGACAGGAGACGAGAAAAACGTGTTCAAGAAAATGGTGGGCAAGGCGACCGTTAAGTCCACAGCCTTCGGCGGCACGGCATACGGGGGCACCCCGTCAGCGGGGGAAGCGGCGGTGCAGGTGGATTTTGTGTGGGACAGGCAGGCGCGGCGATTTGTGATGTGGCGCGAGCGATGAAACGGCTCCGCCGGGGTGCGGTGGGGAACGGGAGCGTGAAATGGCAGGTAAGAGCAAAGGCAGACAGGAGCAGGCGTGGACGGGGCATCCGCGCGACAAGGCGTTGCTGCTGGAAGTCAGCGCCGATTGGATCAAGCTGATTGAGGTGACCGCTGATCGTCGCGGCGAGGTGACGCTTTCGCGTGTGCATCTGGAGCCGGTCGATCAGGAAACGGTGGTTTCCGACAGTCTGGCGGCGGCCCTCAAGAATGGCTTCAGCCGCCTGCCGGTGCTCTCCTGCATCCCGCGGCAGCTCATCAACGTGCGCTTGCTCGAGCTCCCCTCGACCGAACCGGCGGAAATCGCCGACATGGTCGAGCTACAGGTCGGGCGCCAGACGCCGTATTCGCTCAACGAGATCCTTTCCGGCTACAAGGCGCTGGGGGCGATCCGGCAGGGCACTTACACGCGGGTGATGCTGGTGATCGCGCAGCGCCGCATTGTCCGCGAACGGTACTACGCGATCGAGGGGGCTGGGCTTGCCGTGGAGCGCATGACCGTCTCCTCCGAGGGGGTACTCAACTGGTTGCTTTACCGCACGCGCACGCAGGCCCCCGAAAAACTGGTGGCGCTGCTGGATGTGGACTCGTTTTTCACGCACATGATCGTCGTGCAGCACCGTAAGGTGGTCTTTACAAAAAGTATCCTGTGGGGCGCCGGGCAGGCGGGCGAGGGGCTTGAGTCGTTTGTGCAAGGGGTGCGTGAAGCCGTCCAGTCCTGTGGCGAGGCACTGCGGGGCGAGCGCATCGAGGCGGTGATGGTATCGGGGGCCGGTATCCGTATCGAGGGGCTTGACGAGGCGATCGGCCAGGCGCTTTCCGTGCCCTGCACCAAGGTGGACAGTCTCGAAGACGTGAAGCTCGGCAAGGGGTGTGGAACGCTGCGCGACGAGCGCTATGCCACGGCGTCGCTGACGGCGCTGGTTGGGATGGCCCTGGCGCCGGACCGGCTCGACTTTGATTTCGTGCCGGATGTGGTCAGGTTGCGTGAGCAGCTTGTGCGGCGCTCGCGTATATGGTCGGCCATGGCGGCATTGCTGGTGACCGCGATGGTCTGCGGGTCGCTCTACGGCATGCTGGCGGTCGGCTATCGTCTGGCTGGTCGCGACCGGCTGAAGGCGCAGGCCGATGCCCTGCAGGGGCCGTCAGTCGACGTGGAGCGAATGCTCGAGGTCATCCGTGCCACCCGTGAACGCCAGGACGCGCGCTTCCTCCCGGAGCGGCTGCTGCCCGTGATCCACCGCAGCCTACCCGAGCACGTCTACATCGAGAACCTCACGATCGACACCGGCCGCCGGCAGATCGCGATGAGCGGAACGGCACCCTCGCGGAAGGATATCCGCGAGCTGATCCGCCTACTCGAGGAAAGTCCACTTTTTGCCGGGGTTGAAGAAGGCGGACGCACCGTCATGAACCCGGATGGACGTTTTGCGTTCCAGGCAACCGGACGTTTTGAGGAGGGCATGCGGAATGATTGAGAAACTGATGCAGTTACCCTGGCGCGAGAAAGCCGGGCTGGTGTTCGCCCTGGCGCTGGTGGCCCTGTATGTAACCGATGCGACGGTTGCCAAACCGCTGGTGCGGCGGGTGCGTCGCCTCGATACGGCGATCAGCGTCGAGCAGCAGCGACTCGATCTTCACCGCAAGACGCTGGCTTACGCGGATTCCGTGCGCCAGCAATATGCCGGGGTCAAGGATCTGATCGGTGTTGCCGGGCCCGAACAGGAGGACATCGAGACCTTCAAGAACGAGATCGACGAGATGGCGCTGCGCAACGCGATCCGGCTGAAGGCCATGCGCCATCTGCCACCCGAGCGCACGGCCTTCCTGGTGACGTATGTGGTCGAGGTCAATGATTTCGAGGCCGACATCGCCGCACTGGTTAATTTCCTGCATACGGTTGGTCAGGCACCAGGGCTGCTTCGTGTACGCCAGACGGCGATTGCCGCGCCGGGAACCGATACGGTCGTCAGCGGCTCGATGGTGATCACCAAGGTGATGGCGCGGGCAGCCGATGGAGGCACGCCATGAGTGAGGGCGACAATCAGACGGTGGCACGACCGGACGCCATGACGCTTTCCGCACTGCGGGACGAGATGCTTTTCGAGCACGCCCGCCAGCGGCGTGTCATGGCCTGGTTCGGCACCGTCTTTGCCTTTGTCATGCTGAGCGCGGTCGCGCTGGTGCTGCTGGCCGGGATTACCGTATTACGGCAGGCGGGCCAGGTGCTTGAGACCGTGGACGAGATGCGGGACTATGTGGCGGTCAATTCCGCGCGGATTGGCGCCATGACCAACCGGTTCACGGATATCGAACGCGTGCAGCTCAGTCTGGCCACCCGCCTCAATGCGCTGCAGACGTCGCAGGCGCAGGCACTGGAACAACTGGCGGCCGATGTGCGGCGGCAGGGCCGGTGGACGGAATCCAAGGAGGCGACCGATGAGCGCGATAAGCGCAGCCTCAATGAGCGGCTGCTGCAGCTCGGTGAGGACGTGGCACAGACGGCGTCCAGCCTGGAGCGCGTGCACCGCCAGCTGGATCAATTCGTTTCTGTCGAGGGGGTTGTGGTGGTGCCCGCCGGGGCCGATGCCGCGCCAACGGCGGCGGGCGCGGCATCGGTGCCGGCGGCCGCGCTGCTTGACTCCTTCTCGGTCGATTCCATCGACGAGGTATTCGAAACGCTTCAGGCGCAGGTGGCGTTGCCGGTGCGCGATAAATCCGTTCCGACGACGATCTCGGTGGTCAGCTTTCCCAATGGCGATCGCTACGAGGGCGAGTTCCGCAACGGGTTGATGCACGGCTGGGGCGTGTATGTCTCGAAGCTGGGCGACCGTTATGAAGGCACGTTCGAGAACGATCTGCGCAATGGCCCGGGAACACAGACCACGACCTCCGGGGAACGCTTCACGGGGACGTTCGTCAGCGGGATCCGTCACGGTCTCGGGAGCCTGACGCAGTCCGATGGCAGCCGCTATGCCGGCGATTTCCGCAACGACCTGATTAACGGGCGCGGCGTGATGGTCTACCCCGACGGCAGCAAGTATGTCGGCGATTTCATGAACGGCCGCAAGCATGGCAAGGGCGTTATCCGGTTCTCCAACGGCGATGTCTATGAGGGCGAATTCCGCAGCGACCTGCGAACCGGCAAGGGTGAATATCGGTTTGCGGACGGTTCACGCTATACCGGGGATTTCATGGACGGAGTGCGCCATGGACAGGGGCATTACCGTGCGGCTGACGGGGCGCAGTACATCGGCCCGTTCCGGAATGGCCGCATGCATGGTGAGGGGGTGCGGGTGTATTCCGGCGGCCAGCGTGTCAAGGGGCTGTGGAACGAGGGCGAGCAC
>Ga0100401_1004725_pt1 | contig 10050 bp, 4 predicted proteins | sample CryGeymeta201525_FD_80421 | JGI IMG/M metagenome (GOLD analysis project Ga0100401, IMG submission 80421) | Groundwater microbial communities from Crystal Geyser aquifers in Utah, USA - Crystal Geyser metaG 2015-25 | ecosystem: Environmental > Aquatic > Deep subsurface > Groundwater | place: USA...
CAGGGCGAAAAAAGGGCCCGGGGGGGGGCAAGGCCCCCGGCGGGGGCCCAAAACCGGGGGGGGGGGACCTGTTTTTGGGGCGGGTCTTGGGGGGGGGGGGGGGGCGGTTCCGCCTCGGCCTGAGTGGGCTCCGTTGCCCGCGGCGCGGCCGAGGCCGCGCCCGGATCCTGGTTTTCCGTCCCTTTGCCGGTTTTCTTCCGTGACGCCATGGCCCACCTCCCGGGTGAAGAAATCAAGCAACCGCAACCCATACCGGTCGAGGACGAGAGTTTGCCCCGACCGCCCGCGGTCAGGCTACCCGAGCTCCCCAGAAACGGCCCGGGCGAAGGGGGAGCATTTCATCCTCGAAGATCATCCATTATAACACCATGCTGACGAGATGAATATCAAACGGTGCTGAAATGCTCCGCCAGCGTGATCGACTCATTACCGGGCCGGCAGGGCACCCCACCGACTTCCGCCTGATGGACTTCCGGCGGGAAGTGCTCTAATGGCTAGGCCCTCTTTTCGGTCAGACGGCCTGAAATATACTTGTGGAGTATGCTTGAAATAAGGGTTTGGTAAGGGATTCCTTCCTCCAGGGCCTTCTTTTGGATGGCCGTCAGATCTTTTTCCGACATACGAATGTTTACCCGCTTATCTTTTTTGTATGTCGCACTGGCGTATTTCCGATATCGGTCGGCCTCGGCTCTGTGGTCCGAGACAGATTGCCATTCATCCCTTTCATAGGATTCCAGGAGTTGTTTCTCTTCCGCATTTAGGTCCTTCATTTGTTCTTCCCTTTCAGGTATTTCTTCGTTGCTTTACGACTGGGAATGATGGTCTTGAGAAAGACTTCCTCTTCCGCTTCAATGAAGGGGACCAGATAGCCGTAATTGTCAATGTCGATAATGAACAGGCGCTTCCCTTGATATCTCTCCTGATTTTGGTGCTCAACAACATCGAGTAGATCGCCATGCTCGATGTGAAAGACGACCTCTTCGAAGGAGACGTTTCGTTCCCTCTTGAGCTGCTCATTCTTTTCTTCGTTCCACGAGAAGTATTTCATGGGTAAATCATAGTTCAATGTGTGCCTTTCGGCAACAGGAGAGAACCTGCCGATCGCGAGTCTGGCGTCATGCATCACCGGCGGGAGACAGCGCGTGCGGTGCATGCAATGGTTGGGTATTTCCATGGAACTGCTTAGCTGTTTCAGTAATCCGCATGATAAATTCAATCTCAACCCGCGGGTATGCGACGCGATCATTTGGGTCTGCACATCAGTAGTCGTGTTTCCAGTTGAGTCCGACGCCGGCTTCGGCCTTGTCGGTGATTTCGCCGTCGATGGTGATGTTCGGCAGGACTTCCAGTTCGACCCGCACTCGGCCGGTGTTTGCGCCCTGTTCGAGATCGAGATAGAGATCGTCGGTGAGGTACTTGCCCACCCCGACCCTGGTGCCTTCGCCGTCCTCCCCCTGGCGCAGATCCAGTTGATCGACGCCCAACAGCTTGCGAGTGCGTCCCAGCAGATTCATGGCATTGCCGCCGCCGGCGAGGGTCCTCAGAGCGAGCGCGATTCTTACCGCCTGGGTGGCGCTGACCCTGGCAGCGCTCCTGCCGAACAAGAGATGCGACATGATTTCGTCTTCCGGCAAGGGGGGGGCCGATTCCAGTCTGATTTCGGGAGCGGCGGCGGTACCAGTCACCAGGATCCGCGCGGTCACATCACTGGCAACGGATTCGGCCTTGATATTCAGGAGCGGATCTGGGGGATCGGCGCCAGTGAATTGGATGCGGCTGTCCCGGAGGTTCAGACGTTTTCCCATGAAATCGAGATAACCCCGGACCAATTCGAGGTTGCCAACCACAACCGGACGCGAGGCGGTGCCGCTCACCTTGAGCCGCCCCGTCCATTCTGATTCCAACCCGCGGCCGCGCACGAAGACCCGATTCGGCAGATCCAGGAGCAGTTGCAGTCCCAGGTGAAAAGCGGTCGCCGTAGCCGCCTTTGCTTCCGGGCGCTCGCGGCCGCCCGGCTTATTGATTTCGATCACCCGCAGCTGCGGCAAATCCTGCCCGCTGGTTTCGGGAATTCGGGCTTCGACCGGCGCCAGAGCCAGCTCGCCCGTCAGTTCCATGGCCTGCAGATCGCCCTTGAGTTGGAGATTGCCCGCAGCGGTGGCGTCCAACTGATCCGAGTGCACCAGTTTGGCCTGATTGAGCTGCACATCCAGCGCCAGGGGAAAGTGCCGGGCGGGCACCAAGTCGATGGCTCCCTGCGCGGTCAGGGTGCCGCCGCTCCCTGCCGCACCCTCGAGCTTCCGGATGACCAGCCGATCGTTTTCGATCGCCAGATCCCCGGTAATCCGGCTGAGGACGGTGCCGGCATCGAGGTTTTCATAGCGGCCGTTGCGCAGTTTGGCACCGCCGGAAAACCGCGGGGAAGCGATTGAACCGCCGACGGCGAGATCGGTTTCGAGAGATCCGGCGACCAACTGCTGCTCAGGAAGAAACAGAGCCGCCAGGGGTTCCAGCTGCAGTTCGCCTTGCAGCCCAGCCTGCACTTCATTGGTACGGGACACTTCAAAGCGGCCGGGGCGTAGCGACAACGTCAGTGGCACCGAACCCCGCGCCAGCAGCGGCTGGGCGGCAATGCCGCTCAGACGCGCGGTCGCGGTCAGGCGGCCGGCGGCGATTTTGCCGTCCACTTCGAGAGCGGCGGGCGGCAGTTGTTCCAGCCCGTGGCGGGTGATGCGCAGACGGTCCGCCCGCGTTTCGACAGTAAGGGTTGGAGCAGCCGGCGACCCGGACAGCCTGGCGACCAGGTTCCATTGTCCTTCCAGATCCGGCAAGCCGAAATCGTGCAGCAGCGCCAAATCCAGATTGCTGACCCGGATTTCGGCCGCCGCCTGCTGTTGCCGGAGCCGAGCTGAACCGGAAACCCTCCCCTGCCCCAGGCGCAGTTCCAGTGGGCTGAGCGCAACTTCGGAGGGGCCGCCGCGGTCGATCGCGGTCGGAGCGCTCAGCTTGAACGGGAGCTTGCCGTAGCGGCCTTCCAGTTTAGTCAGATCGAGCCGCTGACGCTGGTCGGTAAGGGTCAGGCGACCGTTGGCTTCGAGCGCGAATGGGTCCCTGAGACGGCCGCCCATGCGGCTGGCGAATTCCAGCGCACGGCGATCGCCCCGGAGTTTCACCGTGGCCGTATCGACCTGGAGCGGCTCCAGGTCGAAGCCTGCCGCGCTCAGATCAGCCTGCCCTCGGGGCTGGCGATAAAGGTCCTGGAAATCCGCGCTGAGGGAAAATTGCCGCAACCGCGCCTGGTCCGCTTGCAGGCCCCGGCCCTGCGCCCGCACGACCACTTGCTGCCGGCCGTTGTCCCGATTCAGGCCGGCATTCAGGACGACGTTGCCCTGGAGCCGCCGACCCAGGATCCGGCCGAGACCCGAGAGGTCCGTGATGTTCCCCGCCAGGTTCCCGTCCAGCAGCCGGTTCTTGAGATCCATCCGCAGGTCTCCGTGCAGATCGCTCTGGGGCGCGGAAATCTTCAGGTGAGTCAGGCCGAGCAGGCCCGGTTCGAAATGGTAATCGGTCGCCGCCTCAAGCCGGTCCCCTGCCCGTTCGATCTCGACCCCGAGATCGCCCCGCGGTCGCTGAGGCAAGTCGCCGGCGCTCAAACGAATCCGCAGCCGATCAAAATTCATGGTCCCCACCGCCACACCCTGGCCGCTCAGGTCCAGGTTCGCCTGGAACCGGTCCCAGGGACCGGATGCGGCGGCCGTAACAGACAGCCGCCCGGCCAGGGGTTGGGCCACCAGTTCTTGGACCGCCTTGAGGTCCGGAATATCCACCCGGGCGCTCGCATCCAGATTGCGGCGGGCGAAGTCCAGCGCGGCGACGGCTTCGACGGCAAAGTGCCGACCGCTCACCCGCAGCGCATCGAGGTCGAGTCGCAAGTCTTCGGTGAATTGCGCTGCCAGATTCCATTCGAGCTCTCTTTCAGGGAGCGGATCGATTCCGGGAATCCTATCGATCTCGGCGCGACCGTCCCCATCGATTCGATACCGCGGCCGAGCCAGGCGGCTCCCGGCCAGGGCCGTGGCCGTGGTGCGCAGATCCAGAGCGGTCAGCCGAGTTCCCTGATAGACCAGATGATCGAGATGGAGAGCGAGGTCCCCGGCAGGCTGATCGAAGCTGCCGGCCAGCGCCCCGGTGATTTCGGCGCGGCCGCTGACGCCACCGTTCAAGACCGGTTCCAGTCGGCTCAAGTCGTCCAGCCGCAAGCTGAATTCGACCTGGAACGCCTCCGCTCCCAGGCTGGTTTCGCCGCTGAGTTCGAAACGCTGCCCGGCTCCTTCGAGGCTCAGGGCGGTAACGACGAAACGATCGAAATCATCCGAGCTTCCCTTCAGTCTGAACCGCACGGAGCCATCGCAGACCGCGGCCCATGGGCCCGGGAGCAGCTTCGAGCCGAGCTGCAGGGAACCGTCCAGAGCCAGTTCGCGCCGCTCACCCAGATCCACTTGAATAGCGCTCCGCACGCGACCGAAACGCTCCGCCTGGGCGTCAAGCTCCCCCTGCCAGTTGCGCGGTGGACCATTGCCGGTGAGCGTCAGGCGCAGGGCCCCCGCATCCGGCAGGCGAGCAAGGGCTGCCAGCAGACCGTCCGGGCTTTCTTCCAGGTCGACGGCGGCGGTCAAGGTGTCGGCCTCGGCCGCCCATTCGAGCCGGGCGCCGAGGCGGGTGGATGGCCCCTCATCGGTCCGAAGGATGTTCAGTTCGGCGGTGTTCGGGGTTGCTCCGGACCCGCCGGTCAGGCTTCCGGTCACGGCCAGGACCGCGCTTTGCCCCAGCAGTTGGCGGCCCAAAACGAGCTGCTGGATCTCCATGCGCTGCAACCGCAAGGCCCTGAGATACCCAGGGAATTCCAATGGTTTTCCGGGGAGTTCCCGGGGCTCCGGGGGTCCATGAGGTCCCGAAGAGCGCGGCGGGCGAGTCGGGATGAGCGTTTTCGCGCCAAGTTGCTGGATCCGCACCGTTCCTCCGAGCAGGTCCCAGGGTGACCATTCGAATTGCAGATCTTCCAACTCGAGCCAGGTCCCCTCCTGATCGGCAACCGAGCAGCGGGTCAGGGTAAGCTCGAACGGGAGGCGCCCTCGGAGGCCTTCGAGGGTGATCCGCCGCTCCGGCCCGCTGCCGAGGAGGGAACTCAACCTGGCGGCCAGTACCGTCTTGGCGGTCTCGGTCTGGATGAGCAACAGCAGGCCGCCCAGAAGCAGCGCACCGGTAGCGGCGGCAATCAAGCTCCAACGAATGACGCGCTTCACCCCACTCCCCTAAAACGGCGCCACGGTTGAGCGCGGCTGGACCGATTCGGTCGCCGTCGAGCGTTAAAAAGCCTGGCCCAGGCTGATGTAGATCTGAAAACTGTCATCGATTCCGTCCCGCCGATTGAGCGGGATCGCGAAATCCAGGCGCAGCGGCCCCACCGGCGTGTGATAGCGCAGTCCGGTCCCGGCACCCCAGCGCAACGCCTGGTCGAACGCCGGGTAGGAATCGGCGAAAGCGCTGCCACCGTCTAAAAAAACCGCCATGCCGATGGTTTCGGTCAGCCGGAGACGGGCTTCGGCGTTGACCAGCACCAGCGAATTGCCGCCCAGCGGATCGCCGTCGGCATCCAGCGGCCCCACCGACTGGTAGGAATAACCGCGAATGGAACCGCCGCCGCCGGCGTAGAAGCGCAGATCAGCCGGCACCTTGTCCCAGTTGTTGCCGGCAATGCCGCCGAGAACGGCCCGTGCGGCGAGAATCACTTGCGGTTGCTCAAGCACCGCGAGGTAATGGCTGTAGTCCAGGTAATTCTTGAAAAACAGGAGCCGATCGCCGACGCAATTGAGGTAAGGGGCCGTTTTCACTTCCAGACGCCCACCGGCGCTCGGATCAAAGCGGTTTTCGGTGGTGTCCCAGGTGAACCGGGCGGGCACGTAGACCAGGGTGAATTCATCGCGTTCCACTTGAGTGATGGTGGAATAGCGCAACCCCAGGCCCAGGCTCAGAAACATCCGATCGATCAGGTTCCGTTCCACCATCGCCTGACTTTCGATATGGCTGCTGTCGTAGGCGTCCGTGGTTTCGTCGGCGACCTGGAAATCGACGATGAGGGCCTGGCGCTCGCTGTAAAAGTTGGGTTTTCTCAGTTCGCTATCGATCTGGCGGATCAGCGACGAGGCGTTCCCTTCGACCCGCAATCGTTCCCCGCGCCGCCACAGGTTGCGGTGTTCCCAACCGAGCCGGGCGCCGATCCCGGCATCGCTGCCGTACCGAAGACCGCCGCGCACGGTCCGGGGCTTACGTTCGCGCAATAGGACGGTGATGGGAAGGCGGCCATCGGCGGTCAACTGGTCGGCGTGAGCGACCTGAATGAGGCTGAACAGATCGGTTTTCGCCAGGCGTTTTCGCGCTTCATTCAATAGATCGCCGTCGTAGCGGTCGCCCGGCTGCCAGGGCAATTGGGCCTTCAGGAAATCGAGTGCCACCGATTCCACACCGGTGAAGGTGGCTTCCCCGAAACGCGCCAGGCGATCGGGGTCCACCACCAGGGTGATTTCGGCGCGCTGCCGACGATGATCGACAATCACCTCGCGTTCCGCCACCACGGCGAAGGGATAGCCCCGATGGCGCAGGTTTTCCAGCAGCCGGTTTTCGGCATCGAGCACCGTGCGGCTCACCAGCGGGGCATGGAGCTTGAGGCCCAGTTGATAAGCGGTTGGAAGCTGCCGGTCGAAGGCCCGTCCGGAAGCCACCGAGCGGATCACCACGGACCGGATCAGGTAGGGCGCGCCCGGATCGATCGTGACCAGGACCCGAAGCGGCCGCTCCTGATCATCGATCTTGATGGTTAGGGTTGGGTCGTAATAACCCAGGGCGCGCAGGGCCTGTTCCAGCTTGACCTGATCTTGCCGCGCCCGCCGTTCGAGCATCCGCGGCGAAGCCGGCGGCCGGTCTCCGCGGGCTTTCAGGTCGGACACCGCCTCCAGGGTGCTTTTGAGTTCCTGATCCGCGATCCCTTCGAACTCAACGGTATAGGCAAAGGACTCCGGCTGCTCCGCGGCCACCGATCCGGCCCAGAGCAGCGCCGCCAGCAGCACCACCATGAGGAGGCCGCGCCGTTCCCCGATTTGCTCAAGTCCCACAACCATTCCTCATCAGAGTTCCGACGCAACGCTCCGAGCCGCGACCGGCATTGGCATCGTTTCCTCGCCGGTAGACCATCCGGAGGTCCTTGCCGAGCGATTCTCCTGGCCCCCTCCCTGGTGTTTGTCCCGTCCTCCAATCCATACCTTTTTAGCTTGAGAAGTTACGTTTTGTGTTCCCGCGGAGGCGCTGAGAGCGCGGAGAAGAGCCCTGAAATCAACCTCCGCGTCTCCGCGTGGAAATGAAACTTTTGAGCCTTCACAAGTATATCTTAATTCTTGCCGGGAGAATGCCTTCCGGATGAACTGCACGCCCTGGTCGAAGACACCGTGGTGGGCGATGCCGGCGGTCGTTGTTCGCGCGGCGAAAAAGCGCGGGTTTGCCGCGGACGGCTGATCGAGTCGTGACCGATCGGCGAGTTCATCCATCGCCGCTCTCGCCGTTCACTCGTCCAGGGCGGTCCGCGCTTTCGCGGCCAGGCCATGAATGGTGAACGGCTTCTGGATGAAGTGCACGCCTTCGCCGAGCACGCCGTGATGGGCGATGGCGTTGGCCGTGTAGCCGGACATGAACAGACAGCGCATTCCCGGTCTGTTGGGCCGAATCTGTTCGGCCAGGTCCCGGCCGTTCATCTCGGGCATGATGACGTCGGTCACCAGCAGGTCAATCTCGCCGGCATGCTCCCGGGCTAGAGCCAGAGCCTCGCCGGGCGTAGCCGCGCTCAACACGCCGTAACCCAGTTGTTCCAGCATCTCCCGGCCGATCTCCAATATGGCCGGTTCATCCTCCACCAGGAGCACGGTCTCGCCGTGGCTCAGCGGAAGCTCCGCCGATTTCACGACGTCGGTTTCGACCACCCCGGCCGCCTGCCGAGGAAGGTAAATCTTGAAGGTGGTTCCCCGGCCGGGTTCACTGTAAACGTTGATGAACCCGTTGTTTTGTTTGACGATCCCGTACACGGTGGCGAGCCCGAGACCGGTGCCCTTGCCCAATTCCTTGGTGGTGAAAAACGGATCGAAGACCTGCCTCAGGGTTTCCTCGTTCATGCCGTAACCGTTGTCGCTCACGGCCAGCATCACGTAGTCGCCGGGGATGAAGCCGGCGTGAGCAGAGCAGTAGGCCTGGTCCAACTCGGCATTCTCGGTTTCGATGGTGACCTTACCGACCCCGATAATGGCGTCGCGGGCGTTGACACAAAGGTTCGCCAGGACCTGGTCGATCTGGGCCGGATCCATCTTCACCGAACCAAGGCCGGCTCCGGGCAGCCAGGCCAAATCGATGTCCTCGCCGATCAGCCGTCGAAGCATCTTGAGCATGCCTTCGATGGTCGTGTTCAGATCGAGCACTCTCGGCTCGATGGTCTGTTTGCGGGCAAAAGCCAGCAGTTGCCTGGTGAGATCGGCCGACCGATCCGCCGCCTTCTGGATCTCCTTGAGCCGGTCATGCAACGGCATTCCGGGGCCCGCCTCGACCAGGGCCATTTCCGTTTGGCCCAGAATAACACTCAGCATATTGTTGAAATCATGGGCCACGCCTCCCGCCAGGCTGCCCACGGCTTCCATTTTCTGGGCCTGCCGCAGTTGGTCCTGGAGCTTGCCCTTTTCCGCCTCCGCCCGCACCCGCTCGCTGATGTCATGAATGATCGAATGCAGAAGGTCCCTGCCGTGTATTTCGATCTTGCTGCTGAACACCTCCACATCCCGGATGGAACCGTCGGCCCGCCGGTGACGGAACTGAAACTGAGTCCGCTTTTGGGTCTGAACTTCTTCCATCGCCCCCTGGATCTCTTCGGGTGAGAGGGTGTTGATGTCTTGAATCTTCATTTGTCTGAGCTGTTCCCGCGGCCATCCATAGAAAGCCGCCGCGGCATCGTTGGCGTCGATGATCTTGCCGCTATCGGGATCGATCACCAGCTTGACCGCGGCGTGATGTTCGAACAATTTCCGGAACAGCACCTCGCTGTCGCGAAGGGCCTGCTCGGCCCGCTTCTGTTCGGTGACATCGTGGGCCATGCCGCGCACCAGGGGTTGCGCTACCCCCGCGCGGCGCAGCGTGTTGTGGTATTCCCAGATCCTTGCTTCACCGTTCTTGGTCCGAACCCGCATGAACCCGTCCGCGCGACCGTTTTTCTCGATTTCCGCCAGGTATTCGTCGAACTTATCGCGCGTTTCCGGCATCAGGATATCGCGCCTATTCATCCGCGCGAGCTCGTCCTTGGTATAGCCCAGCAGTTGCGCCGACCTCGCGTTTGCGGAGAGAATTCGCCCCTGCAAATCATGGGTGCAGATGAGATCCTGGCTGCTTTCCACCAGGTCTCGATAGCGATCCTCGCTCTCCAGCAGCGCATCCTCGTTGCGCTTGCGCTGGGTGATATCGATGCCCATGCCGACCAGGCACGCCTTTTCTTCAAACCGCAAAAGCTTCCCCGTGAAGTAGTGAGGCGTCTTGGTTCGGTCCTTGGACACCAAGTCGCCTTCGGCGCAGGATTCGCCGGTCAGAAATACCTGCCGGATGCGCTCCGCAACGGTATCCTTGGTCGGACCCTCAAACAGGTCCAGGGGCGATAAGCGGCTGATTTCTTCCGCCGCATAGCCGGAGACTCTCTCGAAATTTTGATTCCAACGGAGGAAGCGGCCTTGTTCATCGAAGAGATAGAATAGGCCGGGCAAACTGTCGAGCGCTGCGCGGATGAAGTCCCTTTCCCGGGAGATTGCATCCTCCGCCCGTTTACGCTCGGTAATGTCAACCAGGGTGACCAGGAAGCCTTCACCGAGGGTGCTACCGGAAACGATCATGGTGCGCACTTCGCCGCTCTTGCAGGTCACCCGCAGTTCCATCGGTTCGATGCCGGTCTTTGCTTCCATGGCTCGTCGAAGCGCG
>Ga0100401_1004734_pt1 | contig 10028 bp, 9 predicted proteins | sample CryGeymeta201525_FD_80421 | JGI IMG/M metagenome (GOLD analysis project Ga0100401, IMG submission 80421) | Groundwater microbial communities from Crystal Geyser aquifers in Utah, USA - Crystal Geyser metaG 2015-25 | ecosystem: Environmental > Aquatic > Deep subsurface > Groundwater | place: USA...
CAGTTGGGTGAAAAATAATAACGAACTTCAGCGTTCGCATTAAGGATATCCCCTGGGTTATAATCCTTCGTATAAAAGGATTGCGAACCCGCAATGGGTCCCATATCATGGGTCCATTCAAAGACCTTGTTCCTAAAATCATATTCCCCACGCCAGACATATCCAAAACCGACCCCAACCACCCAATTCCCCCACTCCTTAGCAATGCTTACGGTTGGGTTAACATTAAAACCCTCACCGAAGTTCGTGATGGTGACGAGGTCTGGATCCATGAGGAGCACTTGGTCCCTTTCTTTTAAGTTACTCTTTCCAGCAGGAAGGTTGAAGTCCAAGCCAATGAGAATATCAACGGGTAATTTCCCCAAAATTTCATAAGAGAGGTTCACTTTTGTATCGAGAAGATGGGTTAAGGACCGACTTGGAGAACCCACCGGGTCAATATGCGTATAGGCCTCAGCAGTGAGGACCCTGAAAGAGAGATCCCGGTATCGAGCTTCAAGGCTCATAGGAATAAAAAACTGTCTTGCCTTGTTATCTTTGCTATCATCCCACCAGTCATAATTAAAACCCATTTGAGTCTTGATGTCGACATCGGCTGCTGCACAGATTCCAGAGTAAAAAACAAGGGTGAACAAGAATAGGATCGATATCAATCTTTTCATAGTCCCGCTTCCTCTAAAATCTTCCTGTCTCTGATCGAATGCACACTTTCATGCAACAAAAAAATCTTTACGTCCGTCCCCACCACTAAGGATAATAAGTCCGGACTTTTTCTGGCGGAATGGTTGTGGGTATTCTTTCCCTTTTGATCGAATCTTCGGGGAACAATTGATCGGTGATCGAGCTTCGATCCCTTAACGAGTTTAATAATTCGCGGCTTCTCTTTTTTGCCGTGATGAGTCGGAGATTGATGAGTTCCTGAAAGGCCCCTCTGGCTACGCAAATGTTCGGATCTTCTTTTAAGGCTGACTCATAGAATTCAGCCGCCTTTTCATAGTTCCCACGGTCGCTTGCCTCAATCCCTTTAAAGAGGGCCACCAGGGCTTTCATATTTGTTGAGCAAGGCCTTCTTAACTCTGCCTGTTCTCTGGGTGTAACTTCGATCTTTAAGAGCTTAATGATATCTAAAAGAAGGTTCTTTTCGATTCGAAATAAATCCGTGAGCTCGCCTTTGGCCAGGGGCTGCCCAATGATCTTCTGCCCCTGCACATCTAAGAGGTTAGATTGTATCTGGAGAGAACCCACTGCGATCTCTCCTCCGATGAGCCACTGGGCTCCCAATAGTCTTCCCACTCGAGGAGCGGTATGGGATTCAACCAAACCAGAGACCCCAAACCCCATTTCTTCCATCAGTGCCTGGAGCCTAACCCTTTCCACGATCTGGAGGCCTTTAACCGTAGAAAGGTCTGTGATGAGCATAAGGACCAATCCCTTTTGGAGGGGATCGAGCTCTGACTTCCCTGTTTTATTTTGAAAATAGAGGACGGCTACGGTATTTCGCCCTTCTATGGGGCGAAGCGCTTTTTCCTCTTCTATGGCCTTTTTCGCCCACAACCTTACATCTTTGGTAACCACCTCTCCGGCCCATGAATAAGAGGTTAGAAAAACCCATAACACTATAAAAATCCATAGTCGTCTAAACCATTCTTCTTTCATCTTTCGTCGCCCATTTTTATATTTTATATAAATAATTAATCGCAATATATGCTCATTCCATAGTTGTTGTCAAGTATTTTTCCGCTTTGGTATGTTATGGATTAATCAACTTTCATCTTTAATTTTTTAGGAGGGGCCCCCTATTCAAGCCCTCTTGAATTGATTCTATTCAGCCCCCTGAGGAAAAAGTTAAGAACCTTCCTCTTAACCTTGACAATGAATGACAAAAAAGATAGGCTGATTTTGGTTATTTTAAGAAGTTGATCTTTTGTTTGAAGGATGAGGAGGTCAGATGAGCCGAACAGGGATTGTAAAGGATGAACGGTATTTGGAACATGTGATGGACCCCGGTCACCCGGAGAGTCCAGAACGATTAAGAGTCATTTATAAGATGTTAGAAGAAGCAGAGATGAAGGGTCTCTCTGAAATGGTGAAACCTCGAGCAGCCACTCGAGAGGAATTGGAGAGGATCCATGCTCCCGCCTACATTGATCTGGTGGCATCGACGGCAGGAAAGTCTTACTTCCGGCTCGATATGGATACTTCCACCTGTGCTAAATCCTACGAAGCGGCTCTGTGGGCAGCTGGAGGCCTTCTGGAGTTGATCAAGGCGGTCATGGAAAAAAGACTCAATAATGGATTTGCGCTGGTGAGACCTCCTGGGCATCATGCGGAACGAGACAGGGCTATGGGATTTTGCCTCTTCAACAATGTAGCAATCGGCGCCCGATATGCTCTTCAAAATTTCTCCCTTCAGAGGATTTTGATCGTGGATTGGGATGTCCATCATGGCAATGGAACCCAGAACTCCTTTTATGAAGACTCACAGGTCCTCTATTTCTCCACCCATCGCTATGGCTCCTTCTATCCCGGCACAGGAGGAGCGAGAGAAGTCGGAAAAAGGATGGGAGAAGGATTCACCGTGAACGTTCCTCTTTCAACAGGAATGGGTGACATGGAATATGGAAATATCTTTGAAAAATTCCTCAAGCCCGTTGCCTTGGAATACCAACCCCAGTTGATCTTGGTCTCAGCCGGGTTTGATACCCATTGCGATGATCCTCTGGGTGGAATGGAGGTCACAGAGAAAGGGTTTGCAAGAATGGCCCAGATTTTGATGGAGATTGCAGAATCAACCGCTCAAGGAAAACTGGTGATCACCCTTGAAGGCGGGTATGATGTCTCTGGACAGAGTCGGTCTGTGAAAGCCGTATTAAAAGAACTGGCTCAAGCCTCCCCTCTCGATAAGAATGAACTTTTAGAAAAAGAGAAGGCCAATTATCCGCGAATCGAAAAATTCCTCCTTCAATTGAAGGAGATACAGAAGAGATACTGGAAGAGCCTTTAACCTCAATGCAAAATGCAAATTTAAAACTGCAAATTGTAAAATTTTTTAAATCTTTTCCCTAATTTTGCATTTTTCAATTTACAATTTTCATTGAGCAGTGCCTAAGGCTCCTCCTGTGTTCACCATCTCTTTCAGTTCTTTTCCAACCTTAAAGAAAGGGAGCTTCTTTGGAGGGACATCTACGATCTCCCCGGTCTTGGGGTTTCGGCCCTTGTAGCCCCCGTAATTCCTCACCACAAAGCTTCCAAATCCTCTGATCTCGATTCGCTCCCCCTTTTCCAGACTTTCCCTCATCCCATCAAAGAGGGTGTCGACAATGACCTTGGCGACCTTCTGTGTCACATTCGCTTTCTCTGAGACCTTCGTAATGAGTTCAGCCTTGTTCATAGTTCCTCCCTTCCTTCTCACCCCTGCCTACGGTAGGCAGGCCAAGGGATGAGGGGTCAAAGTAAATGATTTCGAATATATTGCACCGCATTTCTAAAAAAGGCAAGCCCCATTCCCTCCTCAGGCAACTCCTCCATGATTCGTGACTCGTGTTGGTGATTTGTGATTTTTCAAAAAATTTATAACTCTTAACTCTGTACGGGCGATTCATGAATCGCCCCTACGAACTTTTTTTGCGTATTCCCTCCACCAGTTCACCAAAGGTCTTTTCAAAACCCAGCTGGTTTTTGTTAGCGGAACCCGCCAAAACAATCTCTCCCCCAGAACCCTTAGGTATTCTTACCCAAACCCTCTGATGGGAAAAGAAGAAAGAAACAATGAGGCCAAAAATCATCAGGCCACATCCTATCCAGACCACCCAGACTCCTGGGTCCTTTGCCACCTGGAGTCCTGTATATTCTCTGGCGGAAGCCCCTTCAAAAGTGAGGAGGAATTCATCCCTTCTCTGTTCATCGAATTTCGGGAAGGCTTTCAATAACCAAAAGGGTCGGGGTTCTTGATTAGGTTTGAGCAAGACCGCTTGAACTCCTTCTCCAAAGTTGTGGACTTGAGGAGCGTATTTCAGGACCCGGATAGAGTTATTGGAATTCGCCACTGGAACCGTGACTCCTTCAGGGACCTTAAAAGTTACTTTCTCCTTTTTATTGCTCCACTGAATCCCCAACGTGGCATCGTAGACAGTTCCATAATTCGATTGATAGAAAGCCAATCCTTTATAGTGAAGGGGATGATTGACCTGGACGGTCTTCTTCAAAACCTCTTTTCCATCTTCAAGAATGGTGAGGATACTTGTATATTCTTTTACATGTTTTTCTTTTTCTCCAGGAAGATCGTAATAGGTGATGTTGAAATCATCACAACGCACAGAAAAATCAATGGGTCTTGAGACCTCTTGATCTTTCATCCTCAAAAAAATCTGATCAACGGTCTCCCCTTCTAGAATTTCAACATGGCCCTTGAATCCATAGAGGGAACCCAAGATCCCTCCGATCAGGATGATGAGAATGCTTGAATGAGTGATATATACCCCTAATCTGCAAAACCTTCCTTTTTCCGAAAAGAGGGTGACGGCTGATTCTGTCTCCATGCGCCTTGGATTCCTGAACCACTTCTTCAAATAGGATCGAATATCCTCTTCTGCTTTAGCTTCGGCCTGACTTGGGGCTCTGACTTTCTCCACATAGGGAAGGGTCTTTAGCATCGAATCTTCTAACCCGTCTGAGCTGGGTTCACGAGAGATTTGTTTCCAGACCCCTGGAAACCGATGGAGGGAGCAAGCGATCAAATTGATCACCAGGATCAACAGGATGGCGCTGAACCACCATGAATGATACATATCGAAGAGGTTAAAAAAGTTCAGCACCTCATAGAGGCCAAGCCCGTATCGCTGAATATATTCCGAACGGGTGGCATTCTGCATAATCAATGTGCCGATGATGGAAAGAATGGCGAGCAGAATGAGAAGAAAGATTGTGAGCTTAAGCGATCGGAATAGATTATAGAGGATGGTAAAGAATCCGCTTTCCTTCGCCTTGATTGTTTCCTTCGATTTTTTCATAGACCCTTTTGATCAATTTGATAGTGAGAAATATTAACCCTACCTAAGCAGGCAGGCTTGCCTGCCCTGTACCAGCACGGTTCAGAGCCTGCAACAAGCAGGCGATCCCCCCGTAGGCAGGCCTGCCCGCCGGTAGGCCCTGAACCGTGCTGGTACAGGGCAGGCGGGGAAGTAATTGAAATATCTAACATATCCTCTTGTTTACTGTCAAGCAAAAAGGGGTAGTTCCTTTTTTTGGAACTACCCCTTTCCAATTTGCTTTCGCCTTCTTGCAAAAGGCAGAACAGGTTGGAGAAAAAATCAGATCACTTCTTGGCTTTCACATGGCACTGAGTGCATCCTGTTGGGCCGGCAGGTTTGTTGGCTTTCTTGGCCTCTTCATGGCATCCTTTACAATCCTTATGATAGGCATCCTTTGCAGAAATGGCTTTCCCCTCGGCCTTGGCCTTATGGCACTCATGGCACAACTTTCCGCTGGTTTCGCCCTTCTTCCAGGTATGGTGGCACTTCATACAATCAATCTTCAGATCGACATGCTTCTTATGGGCAAACGTTACCTTCCCATAGGAAGGATTGAATTCGATCACATCTTTTGCAAAAACGCCACTCACCATCAGGATGGAAAGCATGAAACCCACCAGGATCCCAATGCTGATCAACCCTTTTTTCATTACTGTTTCACCCCCTCTCTTTTAATTTTATTCGCCTCCCCTTATTGGTTAGACTGCGAAAGTCTAACAAATATTCATTTTTTGTCAAGAAAAAAATAGGGCGATGTTATAAGATCTCTATTTCCTCTAAGATTCTTTCTTTTGTTTTAAGCGGGGTATTATTCTGCTTAGCCTTTTCCACAATCTCCCTTCCCAGTAAGGCAGCGCCAAGGGCTCCAGTGATCAAAGGCTCCTCGGGTACCAGAATCTCATGACCCAATTGTTCGGAAAGGGCTTTAAGCAGGCCTCTATTTTTAGCGCCTCCACCGGTCACGATCACTGCCTCCTCCACCCTCAGACGATTGACCATTCTGCATATCCTGTCTGCGAGGGATTGATGGACCCCTGCAAGCAGGTCGGAAATGGGCATCCCTTGTGCCAAACTGGCTGCCACCTCTTGCTGGGCCCATATGGTGCAGATGTTACTTATCTTTGCAGGATTCTTACTTTGCAGAGATAGGTCGCCCACTTTATCCAGCGAGACTCCAAGGGTATCGGCAATCACTTCTATGAATCGACCACTACCGGCTGCACACTTGTCATTCATCACAAAATCAGTGGTCTTGCCAGTCGTGTCTATTTTTATTGCCTTAATATCCTGACCACCGATATCTATGACGGTCTTGGCTTTGGGGAAAAGACTGATGATCCCCTTGGCATGGCAAGTGATTTCTGTGAACTGCTTATCGGCAAAAGGGACGTTAATTCTCCCGTAGCCTGTAGAAACAATGTAGGTGATGGTTTGAAAGGAGATGGCCGCTTTATTCAGCGCCTATTCCATAACCTTATTGGCTAACCGGCGCTGCTCCGGACCTGTGGGTCCAATGATCGAAGCGATGATCTTTTTATTCAGGATCACCGCCTTAGTCATCGTGGAACCGACATCAATGCCTGCATAATAGGATGTCAAGGTCACTCTAAATTGCCTAGAAAATAAAAGCCTGATGTCTAACGGTAAGGGTAACGAGGCCCGTTTCGTTGAGGGGTTACGTTCATCGTCTTTAAATCCTTACCTTCACCTTTCAACGCTAAACGATAAGGGCGTCGTAGCCGTAACCCTAACCTAAGAACTTGAACAATTTTCAGGGTTGGAGCCTGCCTGCCCCGGTCCCGACCAAGGCGGGGGAGAGGCTCAGTCATGAATAATTAAGCTGCCTTGTTTAACCGATTGGATTCCAAGGTTGCGATGAAGGCATCGATCTTGTTTCTTGTATCCACCTCAGAATAGGAGGTGATATCAATGATATCACTTTCCAGAATGAGAGAGGGAATTTCTCTGTAAACCTTCCCCTTCTTTCCATCTTTCCCGATCACAAATACAGGAATGGGTTTGTATATTTTGGCGAGTTGATGCAACTGCCAGATGAGGCCTACGTGCCAGGTTCGACACGAAAAGGCTTCATGCATAACAATGCCATCGATCTTGTATTCTTCGATCCAGTTGATCAAGCGTTCCACATCAGGCTCTGATCCCGGCCGTTTCTTGGCCTTATCATACCAGAAGGTCCAGTATCCGAGCCATCTCCATGCCAGGTGCTCGATGGGGTCCTTGGTTTCGGGGATATCCATCTCATTGAGGGGAGCGACCATTCGATAGGTTGTTTCCACAGGGAACGAAGCCCCTTTGCTGTTGAAGTAATTAAAATCGGTCAAGGCAAACCAGGCAGGCAGTCCGCCTCCCCACATGAGTCTGTACTTCTCTTCCTGAACCTCTCCTTCTCCCTTGGCGATCTTTTCCTCCAATTCCTTTTTAAGGTCCACAAAGAAATCGTAAGCCTTCTGGGTGGCCATCATAAAGTTTATTGGCACCATGGTATTCATGGCATCGCCAGTCCCCATGGGGCAGGGGACAGCCTTTCGAAGGCTATACGTTTCATCGATCAGGTTCCAGGTTCGATCGCTTAGATCAACCAACTCTCTCAGGCGATCGTAATCCATTTTCTTTTTGGTCTGCTCTTCGAGGAAGGCCACCAGTCCGCGCAATTGTTTGACAACATATTTGTGGTAGTAGTCCCAGACTTCCCGGTGATCTTGATCCCTCTGAAACAGGGGATAGGGAAGATCTATATTGTAAATCGGAACATCTGGCATAAATTGCTGAGAGGCCTGATACCACTTGGATCTTGGGTCACAGAGGATTTGTCCGCTGGATATCATGAAATCAGGCCTTGCCTGTCCGCCCCACGGGGCATCCGGGGGCATTTGGCCCAACTCTTCTCTCCATTGGTCAAAACCGATCCCGCAAAGGGCATAGGTGCACAAGGAACGGGAAAGGCCCAGCGATTCTGCTCTCTGAAGGAATCTTTCCGCATCTCTCTTTGCCCCGCAAATACCGGCAAAATTCTCTGTCCACAAAGGGATCACATCCATGGCTCGGAAGATTTCTTCATGATGGCAGACGATAAAGGTATAGGCCAATTTTTGTTTTCCCTCTGCTCGTGCCCGGATAGTACCGGTAATAAATTCCTTGACCATGGGGCCGATGGAAGCAGCCGCCTGGGTTGCCGTCATCCTCTTTTTTGGTTTCGCCTCTTTCTGTTCCTCAGCCATTATCTTTACCTCCCTTATTTCAGAATCCCTAACCCAAGATATTTTAGTGGCCTCAAATCCGAATATCGAAATCCGAAACAAATCCGAATTTTCAAAATTCAAATGTCTTAAACTTTTTTTGTTTCGAACATTTAATATTTGGTCATTTGAGTTTGTTTCGAATTTCGGATTTCGTGCTTCGGATTTAAAATCGTCTCAATCAAGAATCACTTCGTTGCCATTTTGCGCACAATTCCATTTCTGAGGGGCTAATGTTAACCGATCATCTCCAGAAAGGCCTGGATTCTGGTTCTGAGTTGACTGATCGTACCCGCAGAATAGACATCCTCCAGATGAAGAAGGGGGACATGGATCGACTGATAGTAGGCTTTTCGTGCGGGGACCTCAAAGCCAAAGGGATCGCAATATTTGTATACGTAAAGAATGGCGCCATCGACCTTGAATTCCTTTGCATAGGCTCCGATATCATTGAATCGGGATGCGATATCTCCTTCAAAGGTGCCCGTCTTGTTTTCCCTGTAGGTCTTGGGGCAGTTGATTTTATTGAGATACCGATGGGCCAGTGCATCGATCGGATCTCCTCCCACATCCGTCTTTGGAAAATAATCTCTCGCTCCATTACAAATGGTATCGGCCACCACATTGCCCCCGAGTTCTTCCACGAGGTTGATGAGTTCAATATTATCGAGGCATGCGCCGTCAATAAATATTCGTGGGCCTTTTTTGAGTGGGGATTTCTTTCTTCGGCCAATTTCCGCCAAAAACTGATCAAGCAAAGTATTAAATTCGCCAATGGGTAAACTTGATCCAACCGTCAGCGCCATCGTTAATTCTGTTCCAGAGATGAGGGGCGGATCTGCCTTTCTGAATTCATAAAGAGCTCTGACCTTATCCCTGTTTTCATTATAGATTCGAATGGTGCGAGCCAGATCATCATTGGTGATCGCTTTTCCAGCAAACTTCTCCAGACTTCTCCTGAAGGTGTTTAGCTCTGCATCAAAGAATTCAGAGGACGATTCGCCACAGACAGTAGGGATGTTGATAAAGTGAAAATAGGAATAAGGAAGAGAATAACTCCAGGCGCTATAGCTTCTCACCATGCTATCGCAGCCGTGAGGGATGACCATTCCAGAGAGAAAATCATATGTTTGTTTCACCGAGAGGTCGAAGCAACTGCGGTAATAGGGGCAAACAATGGTTTCAAGGAGTGTGTCCCCTTTTGTAATGGGCTCATGGATATTTCCTCTCACCCGAAAAGGGATACAGCCGGAAGCCGAAATAATTTCCAAAGGAACAAAGGAACAGATATAGCCAATGATCTTTTTCCCTTCCTTTTTCAGTTCCTTCGCCCTGAGCCCGTAATCCTTATAATAATTTTCAACCGTGTTAAAAATGTTGCTCTGTTTGTCACTCATCGACCTTCTCCTTACTCTAATGTCACCCTTCTATGCCCTGAATCAGGTAATGTCATCTGAACCAGGTCCTGAACTGGGTTCAGGATCTAACGATTTCAGGATCAGGGTCTACGATTTCAGAGTCTCATAATCTACCAATTCACCGGATGCTGAAATAAATTCAGCATGACATCATAATAATAAATATTTTAATCTTTCAGCATCCTGTCAAAAAGAAATATACATAATTTGGTCTTAAGTTTCAATCTTATCGTCTTAGGTTTCAATCTTATTGTCCTAAGTTTTCCATGGCGATGATGGCCGCACCCAATGCAGCCGTCATATGGGGATGTGGCGGTAGGAGG
>Ga0100401_1004747_pt1 | contig 10013 bp, 5 predicted proteins | sample CryGeymeta201525_FD_80421 | JGI IMG/M metagenome (GOLD analysis project Ga0100401, IMG submission 80421) | Groundwater microbial communities from Crystal Geyser aquifers in Utah, USA - Crystal Geyser metaG 2015-25 | ecosystem: Environmental > Aquatic > Deep subsurface > Groundwater | place: USA...
GGTGGTGGTATGCTTTTTCCCTGTTACTTTTTTCAAAGAATTCGAGAATATAATGATATGCAATTTTAAACAGGTAGGCTTTAAACGACAAATCGGGATTTAAATTATCACGGTTTTTCCAGATTTTAAGAAATACTTCCTGTACCAGTCCCTCCGCGTCTTCTCTGGATTTGAGATAGCCATAGGCAAAGTGGTACAAACGTTTTCCGTATTCGGTAAAAAGTTGGTCAAATGCTTTTACATCGCCATTTTTTAATGCTGACAGGAGGTTTTTTTCAGCTATTTCATTCTTGTCTCTCAAAAATTCGATTGTTGGATTGATTAGTTTACAACTCAAATATACGTTTTGTTTTTAAGGGGCAAAATGCAATTAATTAACAATTTTACCATTTTAGAAAGAATATTATGATTTACAAATGAATAAAAAGTAAGGGTAATAACACTTTATTTAAAGGCAATTTCAGTACAAAAATCCAAACAACCACAATGGAATTTGATTAAAAATACCGTTCTCAATGTCGTCTAAAACAACATAAGAATTTTGCATGTCTTTCAGTTGTTTTGAGGTTTTGTTCTTTCCACCAATTTCAAAAGTGTATTTTTCATCAACGAGGAAGTCCCCCATTTTTGGCAACCTCAGTTTGTGTTCAATATTTAGTTGAGTATTAAAAAAGGTTTCCCTTATTGTTCCAATTTCTTCACTCATCATATTTAATCCATAAAAATAGTTTGTATTGCCAAGGTAAATTTTATCCGGCTTTTGTAATATCTTATTTCCCGTTGCCTTCTGGCTCAAAGTGGTTATCACTTCCGCCTTCTCCAAATAATCGAGATATTTTAGTAAAGTTCGCTGGTCGGTAACGAATAATTCATTTCTCAGATTGATGAGATTCGGTACATAAGGAACAGTTGTTGCAATGACTGCAAGCAACTTCTTCAACTTTAACGAAGTTTCGAACGTGATGGAAGAAACCGCCGGAATATCGGTTTCAATAATGACATTCAGGATACTGTTCAAACGATTGTAGTATGAAGAAGGGTCTTCGTTATAAAACGGGAAATATCCGGTTTTTAAATACTCTTTAAAAAGAGGTATAACTTTTATTTCTTTTATTATCGCTGAGCTTATCTCCTGATGTCTTTCCAGGATATCCGACAGATCTAATTTCTTAAAACTTACAACTCCATTCAACTCTAAATATTCGCGAAATGATAAACCTGCAAGCCTGTACGAACTTTTTCTGCGGCTTAGGTCTCCCTGGCCCTTATAAATTTTAAGAATTGATGAACCCGAATAAACAATCTTTAAATTAGGAAACCGATCGTATGAATTTTTAATTTCAGCAGACCAATCGTAGTCTTTCATTTTTGATGGGTATTTATGAACCTCATCTAAAAACAGGTATTGCACACCATATTTAACAAGTTCTTCAGCAACATCGACAATGGAATGTTTAAACATTAACTTGTCGTCGAGAGAAATGTAAACTGCCTGGTTGGCTTTTTCAGTATTCAGGATTTTTGCTTTTTGAAGCATTAATGTTGTTTTGCCAACACCTCTGCTGCCAAGTATTTCAACTAATCTTGTTTCCCAATTAATTTGATTAAAAAGGTATCTTTTAAAATCGAGCTGTACTGTGTCAATTATTGAATTGCTATAACTAAAAATTTCCTGCATTTTTAGATTTTTTTGTAATACAATACAAATATAGTTGTTATTTTTTGTAATTGATTACAGCTATTTAGTTATTTTATTGTGATTGATTACAAATTACCCGTATTCTTCAAAATAAAATCAACAATTGGCGTTGGAACTTGCAGAATTTACCGAAAAGAAAAGTGCAAACAGAATCGGATAATGGATGTTAGTTACAAATTTAGTCCTTTGTCACCATACTACCCCACCAGTTATTTCCCGGATCGAAATCTTTTGAAAGAAATTCCAAACGTTGTTTTTCCAATTGAGGCCAACGTTTATTTATAATATTTTCAAGATGTGCTTTTTCTTTTTCGGCTGTCCATTCCGGGTCGCGATCAGGGAACCTCGCTCCCATCTCGTTCAGCATAGTAAATAGCTTTTCGCTCATTTGTTTTACTAATTCAGGATTTTCTGAAGCTAAACTGGTGGTTTCTTCCGAATCGGTTTTCAGGTTGTATAATTCTTCACGGCCATCTTCGTAATAATGAATGAGTTTCCAATCACCCAGCCGGATTATTGATGAAGGTTCGCCGCCCTGGTTTCCATAATGCGGATAATGCCAGATTAGCGGCCGTTCGGAAATGGTTTTACCATTCAATAATGGAACTAAACTAACACCATCATTGTGTTCTTCAGGTTTTTGGGGAATTCCGGCAAGATCAAGAATTGTCGGGTAAAAATCGGTTCCGGTTACCGGAGTTGTGCATTTCTGTCCGCCATTCATTCCTGGAATTTTGATAAAATAAGGTTCTCTGATTCCACCCTCAAACTGATAACCTTTCCCGGCACGCAAAGGCAGGTTCGAAGTGGCAAAAGCATCACCGGCAGCCACACCACCGTTGTCGGAAGTAAAAATAACGACCGTATTTTCATCTAATCCAAGTTCATCCAGCGCTTTCAGAACTTCGCCAACTGCATCGTCCATCGATTCAACAAGTCCCGCATAAATGGGGTTGTCTTGTGTTTGACGGATGGGAAGGAAATGCCCCATTTTAAAACCGGTTTCGGCAATGCCCAACTCCTCTGCTTTTTGCCTGTACTTAGCCCATTTTTGCTGAGTAGTTTGAATTGGGCCATGCACAGCATAAAATGACAGGTAGGCAAAAAACGAAGAGTCTTTATTTTCTTTAATGAAGTTGACTGTTTCCTTTGCCAGTCGCATGGACAAGTTTTCACCGTCGGGACCGCTTTCCAGGTTTGGATTTATCCAGGGAGCAAAATATCCACCGTTTGGGCTACCCACGTCCCAACCGCCTTTGTTGATATCGAAACCATGGTCTTCAGGCCACGAACCCTTTTCCCCCAAATGCCATTTCCCGGCAAAAAAAGTTTTATATCCGGCCTCTTTCATCGCTTCAGGTAAAGTAGTGTATTCATGTGGTAAATTATGCACATATTCCGGTGGCAGCAATTGATTGAAACGACCTGCTTTTCGCCAGTTTACACCTGTTGCAGCGCCAATCCAATCGGTAATTCCGTGCCGTGCCGGGAATTTCCCGGTCATGATACTTGCCCGCGACGGGCTGCAAACCTGGCAGGCAGCGTATCCATCGGTAAAAATCATTCCTTCGCTGGCAATCCGGTCGATGTTTGGCGTTTCATAAAACTTACTTCCACTGATGCTCAAATCGTGGTATCCGTAATCGTCGGCAAGGATGAAGAGGAAGTTGAGTTTGGGTTCTGTTTTGGGCTGACAGGCTGAAAGTGCAACCAAAATCAGAAAAAACGGCGGAAGCAATAGTTTCATAATTCTTTATCTTATGGTTCAGTTCTCAAAAATATCATTTTTTCGTCGTTTATAAAGCAGGTTTCTTATTTGGGGAAAATTAAAACCCTGGATTCTGGCCAAATTTGTTAGTTCCTCCATGGACAGTTTGTCAATATGAATTTTGGTTAGTTTGGTCATATTTTATTTACGGTTCATCCAACTCCGCCGCCAGCGAAACTAACGGTTTCCCGCCGCCGCCAATACTTTGCAGTGAATTATCCACAACAACGTGCAGGTTCAAAAAAATCCTGTCCATGTCGCGGCTCCAGGGAGTTTGCTTTGATGATTGTTTCATGGAAAATCCCCATTTCTTCTCAAATTCATCGGCCACCCGGCCATCGGGTCCCCACTCGGCAACAATGGCATATACATCCCAGGCAGTGTCGTCAACAATATAGGCGCCGTAATCGCGGAATGCCTGTGCCAAAATACGTCCGGGAATGGTTTCAAACTGAAGCGAGTCGAGGCTAATAAATGAAGGCAAGGTCACCAGAGCGCCCATTCTACATTCCCTGTTCACTGGTTTTTTACGTTCGGTACCGTAATTGTTTGCTGCATAACCATCGGCACGTTTTGCCGGCCACCGGAAACCTTTTGTGGTTTCATCGTAATACAGGTTCTTTTTGCCAAACACATTTATTTTCAAAACATGTTTAATGGGTTGGTTTATGTCAACCAGCTCGCCCACCCGCAAAGCCCCGCCGATGGCCGAAAGTCCTGATCCACCGTGTGCTCCGTAATATCCGTCACCGTAAATATCCATGTCTTCGAATAGATATTGCGAAGTTCCGTTTTCGCCTGCAATGCATCGGGCAAAAGGCTGGGTTTGTTTAATGGTGCGCCCGTCGGGCATTAAAAATGCAATACCTGAATTGGGCGTCAGGCCATCCCAATTTGAGTTGTTTACTACAAAATTATCGGGAATTGGCGCTGAAAACAGAAGCGGGCCTTCTTTTTGGCAACGGTCTTTTTCACGGTTCCAGCCCGCATAATTGGTGAAAATTTCTGTTAAAGGCGCATCAGGTTTTAAAACGATGATATCTTCGTCAATGGTCATTCCCGCAGCCATTGCCTTTTCGAGTTCAGCCGGAACGTATTTGGCATCACTGCCAATTGGCATATTCCAGATGGAGTTTGAACTGAACGGTTGTTTTAGCGGATCGCGTTTTTCTTGTCCCGAAACAGGTGAAGCACATATTAAACCGCAGTAGAGCAGGAAAAGCAGGTTTTTAAGGTTTGAAATCATTTTCATTGGTAAAGTTTCTTTTTGGTTACTTCTTTCTGAAAAAGTGTTTTCTTATCCTTGTAAAATTTCACAAAATCTTCGGAACCGGGACTTCCATTGTAGGGTGCAAAAGCGCCGTGTCTGGCAGGTTGCCAGGGATTTCGCCAAACTAAAAAGTAGGATAAATCATACGGACGGATGGTTTCCAAAACCATGGTCCACCAGTTGTGGTTAGTAGCAATTGGGCCGCCCGATTCGCTCACGGTGGCAATTTTCCCCTTTTCCTTTGCCAGTTTCGAAACTGTTGCTGCGCAATTTTTTAACGCTGCCGGGTAATCGGGGCCGCGGTCGTACAAATCGAATCCGAGAACATCGATAATATTATCACCGGGGTATCTTTCCAAATATTCTGCTTCGGTTTTAAACCGGTCGGTTGAATAGGCATAAATCAGGTGGTGTATGTTTTTTTCGTTCTGCAAATACGAAACGGTAAATTTCCAAAGCGCTTTGTAATCATCAACCGAACACAGATCTTTTCCCCACCAGAACCAGCTTCCGGTATGTTCGTGATAGGGGCGGAAAAGTATTGGAATTTGTGTTCCATTATCGGTTTTCAGCGCTAATAAAAAAATGGTTAGTTTATCGAGATAACCTTTAAATACCTCGTGTTTTGTTCCACCAGGCAGAATCGATTTTACCACCTCTTTCGACGAAACATCCCACGAAGTGCCGCCAGTGAGTGGATTGCGCAAATGCCACGAAATGGTATTTACACCGCCTCTTTCGTAAACAATTTTTATCCAGTTTTGAATTTTTTCGAAATGCACCGAGTCGAGACTGTATGCATCGCCCAATTCCAAATGGCCGAGTTCCCAGCCGTAAACTGCCGGGTAGTCGCCGCAAACATCTTTTACATCCGAGCGGCCTTCTTCATAAACCCAGCCTTCGCCATAAGCCAGCGCATCCTGGTGACCAAACATGAGGCCTTTCGACTGAAGTTTCTTCAGGTTTTGGTACAGTTTTACGGTTTCGGGCGTGGCTTTTGGGTCGGTGGGTTTTGCTGCAAAACCGGATGCTGCAAAAAGAATGGAGAATAGGAAAATTGCTGATTTGATTTGTGAAGTCATATTTTAAAGTGTTTATTATTCGTGGTTTATTTTGTATTTTTTTTTGACGCTGTCAGGAGCTGCGCACGCTGACAGGTCTGTAGAATTTGAACCTGACAACGTCCATCGGACTTGTCAGCGTTTAATTCCTGCTGCCAATATTTTTTGAACCTCGTTTGCCGTCAAATTTACCTGCGGGTTGAATTTTTGGCTTCCCATATAATTCAGCAAACTCGTTTTTAATTGCCGGGCTTCCGGTCGGTTTTCGAGGTTGTTCACCAAATCGGCGCCACTAATCAGTATTTTCCCGTTACCGACTTTTGCTTCGAAAAGCAGCGCCAGCGGGCGGTTGCTTACCCAGTCGTCGATGATGCGAACGATGGGTTTCAAATCCACAGGAAACGAATCGAGTTGAATGGCATCGGCGTGGCTCATCGCATCCTGCCACTGCCAGTTGGAGTGATATTCAGTCGGGAAAAGTTCCAGCGCCGGATGATTGGGATTGCACAAAATGCCCAGCGTGTGCGGTTTTTGGCCACCTGTCCAGGCGGTATTCCAGAAAATACTGGAGAAACCAACGCCTACTTTTCCACCCATTTCGGGCGAAACTTTTCCCTGACCAAGACTTAGAAGAACTTTTCCGCCATCGGTTAAATATTTTACAGTAGCCGTATCCATCTTTTCTACCACTTTAATTTCACTATTTTCCGCAATATTATTTTCTGGATAAACCCAAATGTCCCATGAATTTGAAAATTCCTCAACCGATACTTCGAGGGTTATTTTTCGTGGACGGTTTTCCTTTTGAAATTGGTATTTTATTTCTCCCAAAATGATTCCGTTACCCATCGGAATTTTATTTGATACAAAACTACCAATTTCAATTGTAGAACTGTTGTCTAAAAGTTTCCATATAACCTTAGTAACTTCCGAAAAGTTTTCGTCAAAATGAGCAATTTCAATAATAGCATTCATCGTTTCTCCTTCGGTATAAATGAGTTTTTCAAGTCTTGCCAACGGAACTGTGGAGTTGCAAAACCGGCTGTATTCCTGTGGAGTAACATATCCTTTTTCTTCCCAGAACGGGTCGAGAACGCCCACCAGCGCGGTTCCCTGTCCGGGGAAATCGTGCAAATCGAGCAATTGGAAACCAGCAAATCCGGGTGTCCGAAGTGCCGCTTCAATGTCGGCCTTGTAGCACAGTGCCTGCAATTTTCCGGAAGCCAGTAAAAAGCTGTCGGCCAGGTTGCCCATTTTGTGTGCGATTAAACTTTCCTGAAAAATCTCGAAGTTTTTTGGTTTCAAAACGCCTTTATATTTTTGAATTTCTTTGAAATTGGGGTACACACACCACTGGCCGATTTCGTGGCTCACCACCGGGATTCCGTCGGTGGGCATTTTGTCGCGCCAGTCGTAGCTTGTTGAAGGTGGCTGTGAGTTAATAATGCTTCTAAGTTCTTCACCCCAGCCCTGAATACGGGGTTGCGGAGTGAGATGATAATCGTTTACTGGCAATTGTGGCCAGCCGGCTCCACTGGTGTACAAACGGCGATTGTCAGTTTTTTTCCAGTACGATACAAATTCGGTCAGAAATTCACGGTACTTTGGCCCGCCCGGCTCATTTCCGTAGGCCAGCATTACAAACGACGGGTGGTTTCCATAAGCTTTTACAATGCGTTTGCTTTCATCCAAAATATACTTGTCGATTGGAAGTCCGCTGCCTAACTCGGTTGTACTGTTTGCCCACGACGAACATTCGACCTGAAGATAAACACCTATTGAGTCGGCAACACGAAAAGCCGCATCCGGCGGGCACCACGAGTGAAACCTGACATGATTTAAACCGTGGGCTTTTACTGCTGAAAAAACCTTTACCCAACCCGGATTTTCAGTTGGCGGATAACCGGTTTTCGGGAAAATGGCACATTCGAGCGTGCCGCGCAAGAATACCGGGCGCCCGTTGATTGCAAATCTTGTACCGTTAACTTTAAAATCGCGCAACCCAAAATCAACGGTTTTCACGTCAGTACTGTTTTTCGATTTCAGTTGAAGGGAAAGCTCGTAAACATTGGGGTTGAATTCGTCCCACAGCAACGCGTTTTCGCCCAGCGGATAACTCATTTTTACAATGTTTTCGCCAGGTGAAACGGTAAATTCAAAGGTTTCCTGTTTCGATTTTTGTGCTGATTTTTTGAGCAGGGCGACAACCGGAATCTTTATGTTTTTTTCTTCCGGTTCAGTATTGAAAACCGTTGCGCGGATTTCTGCTGTTTTGTTTGCTACATCGGGGAAAACCTCAACATTTTCGAAATATATATTTCCCCTGGTTTGGAGTAAAATTTTACCCACAATCCCGTTCCAGTTCGATTGGGTGTGGTCTGAAATACTGTGCGAATCGTGCCCGACATCGACACTTTTGGTGCGGTTATCGATACATAATGTGATTGTATTTTCACCCGTTTTCACAAACGAAGAAATGTCGAATTGATGGGGAGTTGCCAGGCTGTTTTGTATATTCACTTTTTCGTTGTTCACCCAAACAGTTGATTCCCAGTGCGGACGTTCGAGCGTTAAAAAAACAGGTTTGCCAGCCCAATTTTCAGGAACAGTAACTTTTTTGCGGTACCAGGCAGCGCCGGTGTATTTTTTATCGGGTTGCAGCCAGTATGGAAACCGGATATTTGTGGAATCGTTATATGGCGCGTAATTCGGGTCGTTGTACCATTCGGGATTACGAACCCCGCCAGTCCATTTTGTTTCCATGGTTATGTCGAATCCTTTTCCGTTTTCAACCATCGAACCGGGAAGCTGAACCGCTTCGGCAAAATCTTTTTCAAACCATTTTTCCTTTACGCCAACATCATCCGGGTCCATTTGAAATTGCCACTCACCTAACAAATCGATGGTTTCGGGTTGTTTTACGGTGCAGGAAAAACATACAAAAGCGATGAGAATGATTTGAATAATTTGATTAAGTTTCATATTATAATGGTTTTAATTTGTTTATGTACGAATGAAGTAAAAATAGGATTTAGATAATAGCAATCAAAAAAAGCATCAATTTTTTGCACCATGCTTTAGCCTGTTTTTTGCACCATGCTTTAGCTTGGTGACAAATAATCTAATAAACAAGGCTTTAGCATTTAATTGTATTTATTTCAGCTATCAATTAATATGAATTAATTAAAGGCTAAAGCCAATTTCTTTTAGATATTTTGAATCACCGGGCTGAAGCCACCATGCAAAAAGGAGAAATAAACTATTCTTAAAAAGGGAATGTTTCTTTCTGTCATTTAATTACACAAACCAACTTTTCCCTGGCTTTCAGTTTTACCGGAATCCCATCCACGAATTGTTTTCCTGAATATTTTCCGGTAATTTCTTTATTCGATGAAACCACTGAATATTCTTTTTCTTCTTCTGCCGTAAACCACTCCGGAAACTGGTTAATACGCGGGTAGTCGATGGGCAGGTGCAGAATGGTTTTGTGGCGGGGTGCATCGAAAACCAGTTTTCCTTCCCAGTCGGTTTCAGCGGTCAATACAAAATAGGTTTCTGTTTCGGTTTTTTCGGCGCCCAAAATCACATCGCTGCGCCAGGGTTGAATGGTTGCGCCTCGCGTTTTCCAGAGGCTGTACATAATTGCAGTGCGCGCAAAATTGCCGTCGCCGTGCCAGCCGCCAATAATCCCGTCGGGTTGCTGCATGGCAAACATCACTTGCATTTCGCTGTCGATCCAGCTTTTCAGTTCGGGCACGGGTTCGCGGTTGTACAGGTTGATTCCGCTTTCCAGCGCATCGGCGTAACCATCGTGACTGGCACCTTCCCAGGCGTAATTGCGGTAGTTTGAGTTCAGTTTTGTAAAACCTTTTAACACAGCTTCGCGGTATTCTTCTTTTTTGTCAACGAGATAAACCGAGTAGTAGGCATCGAAAATATAACCCCAGTTATCCACAATTTTTTTGTCCACAATTTCGCCGGTTTTGGCATTCACAGCATTGTAAAACAGCCCGTCTTCATTGCGGCCAATTTCAAGTACCCGGTCTAAAACTTTGTAAAACCGAGTTTTGTAAAGCTCTTTTTTCTGCGGATTTGCAAAATGCAGGGTAACATACAATTCGCTCAGCCCGCCAATAATTTCGCAGCCGTGGTCGCGGATGCGCAGGTATTCAATTTGCGATAAATCGCGTTCGCCCAAAAAGTAATAATCGCCAA
>Ga0100401_1004753_pt1 | contig 10005 bp, 13 predicted proteins | sample CryGeymeta201525_FD_80421 | JGI IMG/M metagenome (GOLD analysis project Ga0100401, IMG submission 80421) | Groundwater microbial communities from Crystal Geyser aquifers in Utah, USA - Crystal Geyser metaG 2015-25 | ecosystem: Environmental > Aquatic > Deep subsurface > Groundwater | place: USA...
GATTTGAGCTGATTATCGGTTTTTAGGATGACCTTGATCTGTCCCCCAATCAACTCAAGGTGCTGCGCAATAGGTATCTCCTGAAAGATGAAGACGGTAAAGTAATTGAAACTCCGAGCGAGCTTTTCCATCGGGTAGCGAGAATACTTGCAAAGGGAGAGAAAAAACAAGTAGAGAGTGATTTTTACGAGGTGATGTCGCGACTCGAATTCTTGCCCGCAGGACGAACACTTAATAATGCTGGCACACCCCAATCTCAACTAGCAAACTGCTTTGTCCTTCCGGTAGAGGATTCGATGGAGGGGATATTCGACGCAGTTAAGTGGATGGCGATGATTCAGCAAACCGGGGGTGGAACTGGGTTTAATTTTTCTAAGCTTCGGCCCAAGGGGGACGTGGTGACGAAATCGACGGGTGGGTTTGCAACAGGTCCTGTTTCATTTATGAAAGTTTTTGATATTGCGACTCGCCAAGTGATGCAAGGCGGGAAGAAGCGAGGCGCTAATATGGGGATACTCAACGTAGATCACCCAGATATCTTGGATTTTATCTCGGCAAAATCAGAACGAGGTGAGATCGAAAACTTTAATATCTCCGTAGGTGTGACTGATGACTTTATGAAGGCCGTAGACCAAGATACTCAGTGGCACCTACGAAACCAGAGAACGGGGGAGATAGTGCAGAGTATGCAAGCCCGTACACTGATGAGTCAACTTGTATCGATGGCCTGGCGAACAGGTGATCCTGGTCTTATCTTTTTGGACTCGATCAACCGCAACAATCCGCTGCTTGAAAAATATGGTCGGATTGATGCAACTAATCCGTGCGGGGAACAACCACTTCATCTATTTGATGCGTGCAACCTTGGGTCAATAAATCTTTCACGATTTATTGACTCCAAGGAAATTCCAAATTCCAAACTCCAAACTCCAAACAAAAAGGAAGTTAATTGGGAGAGGTTGCGATTTGTGGTGAGGACAGGGGTGAGGATGTTAGACAATGTGATTGATGCGTGTAAATATCCATTGCCCCAGATTACAGAGACGGTAAGAGCGAATAGGCGGATAGGGCTTGGAGTCATGGGTTGGGCGGATATGCTTTATCAGTTACGGATCCCATATGACAGCGAAAAGGGAGTGAAGTTGGCCAAAAAAGTAGCCAAGTATATTCAGGACGTCAGTTGGGAGATGTCTCGCGAGCTAGCGAAAGAAAAAGGAGAGTTCCCAAGGTGGAAGGATTCGAGTCACAAAGAGAAGGTACGTAACGTAGCTATTACAACCATCGCGCCGACGGGGAGTATCTCGATGTTGTCTGATGCATCATCAGGTATAGAACCTGTGTTTGCGCTCGCATACACAAAGAATGTAGTCGAAGATAATGGACTTTCATACATTAATAAATATTTTGAGCGTGAATTGTCAGAAGCTATTTGGGCTGATGGAGATGCTGAACATAAAGTGAGAGATCGAATCGTCCGTGAGGTGGTAGCACATGGGACAGTCAATCCGATTATGGGAGTACCCAAAGAGGTTAAATTAGTGTATCGGACGGCACATGATATATCTCCTGAGTGGCACGTAAAGATGCAGGCAGCGTGGCAGAAATATACCGATAACGCAGTTAGTAAGACAATCAATTTCCCGCACTCTGCCACGATTGATGATGTAGAAAATGCCTACATGATGGCGTGGAAATTGGGATGTAAGGGAATTACGATTTATCGCGATGGGAGTAAGGAGATACAGATTCTCTCTGTAGGAAGTAGTACACAGGAAACAGTGATCAGTCAGGTGAGTCAGATAATCCAGAGTAAAATAAAAACAGAAACTTTGAAAGAGCGTGGTAAACGACTTAAAAGTGGGTGTCCCGAGTGTGGGGGGAAATTGGCGATAGAGGAGGGGTGTGCTAAGTGCTATGGCTGCGGATTTAGTGTTTGCCAGGGATGACTATATCTTGATAAGTTTCAAATGTGAGATGGAGATAAAGTCTTTAGTGTTGATGGTGGCGAGGGGAAGTTTGTGGGTGATGGCAGTGGCAGCTATGATGGCATCTGGCACGTTAGCTTTGTACTTCGACCTTATTTGACCAGCGAGTTGAGATATTTTGGTGCTCGTATGAAGATGGTTTAGATGGGTGAGGATACTATCAACTATTCTTTTGTTTTTTGGTGATTCCCAGATGCTTTTTCCTGAGTAAAGTTCTGTAATGGTAATATCAGAAATAGAGTAATCGTGTAGAGCAGGTAATATTTGTCTGAGGCGAATGGCATCGATAATAATAGATGAGTCGAGTAGAATTTTCATTCAATGCCTAGTTTTTTCATTCTTTTATTCCAGTCTTTTCTACCTTGGAGATAGAGATTGTAGTCTTCTTCAGAGAAGATCGGTTCTTTAATTTTAGCAAGGGCAGTTGCAAGATTTTTTGTCTTAGATTTTTTTTCTTGAGGTTCAATGATAATTTGCTGATTCTGATGAGTCATTATGTAAGCAAAATTTTCCCCTAGACCGTAGAAGTCTCTAAATTTTTTAGGGATAGTGAGCTGGCCTTTGCTAAATGTCTGGCCATATGTTACTAGATTGTCCATACTGTAATTCAGTATAGACTGAATTTGTCTGGTGTCAAATTTGATGTGGACTTAGTAGTCGTCATCTGGCCCGCCAGTGAAGGGGTCTGCTGAGCAGGTCAGAGCCTGGGACAATATGTGAGTGATATCATGATTTAAATCATTATATCACTGAGAATGTAGGGTAGAATACAAGAATGCAAAAAATAATTCTGGCGAGTGGGTCACCAAGGAGGCGAGAGATACTGGAGAAGTTGGGAGTGGAATTTCAAGTGGTAGATTCGGGGTATGACGAGGATTTGATTAAAACTGATGATCCTGTTGAGCTGGTTGAGGAGCTGGCGCTACAAAAAGCACTAGAGGTGGCAAAGCAATTTGATGATGCTTTGATAATCGGAGGTGATACTGTTGTCTACCTGCCTGCGCAGGCAGGCGTAGCGGGTGAGATTTTGGGGAAGCCAAAAAATAAAAAAGATGCAGAGATGATGCTCAAAAAATTGTTTGGTACGACACATATGGTCGTGACTGGGGTGGCGGTTGTAAATAGCTTGACTGGTGACCAGGTAGTAGGACATGAAGAGGGATTTGTGAGATTTCGTGAACTGACAGAAAGCGAGTTTAAGAAGTATTTAGATAGCGGTAAGTGGGAGGGGTTTGCTGGAGGCTATGCTATTCAAGGGACAGCAGCGCCATTTGTGACGGAGCAGACGGGGAGTCTCTCGGCGACCATCGGATTCCCGATAATTCTTGTATTAGATCTACTGGAGCAGATGGGGGTTGGGGTCGAGGTGAGTCCAGAAGAGCTGGAGGTAGAAATTAAAGAGCAGGTAATTGGTAGCGAGGGTTAATTATGAACAAAGGGCTAGTTTATGTGTTTACGGGTGAGGGGAAGGGGAAAACGAGTGCGGCGCTAGGGGTGGCTGTGCGGGCGGCTCTTACGGGGAAAGAAGTGGTGATTGTGCAGTGGTACAAGGAGAAGAAGTGGCCGATAGCAGAGCATAAGCTGGGGGAGAAGTTTGACAATATAAAGATTTATCCGATGGGGAGTGGATTTTATAAATTACCGAGTGATCATGCGACTGTTGAGGAACATAAAAAGGCGGCAGAAGCAGGCTTACAGCTTATCGCAAATAGCTTACAGCAAGAACCGTTCTTATTGGTGATGGATGAGATACTCAACGCGGTAAGCGATGGACTGCTTGAGGCCAAGCAAGTACAAGAAATACTAAACAAGAGAGGTGAGACGCATATCATCTTGACAGGCAGAACGGGAAGCGACCCTGCAAGGAGTCTCCTTGCAGGTGCGGATCTTGTGACAGAATGCAAGAAAATTAAGCATCCGTATGATGAGGGAAAGTTGGCGGTGCGTGGACTCGATTTTTAATGTGATTTTTGACGTATAATGGGATGATATGAACAATAAAAAAGAAGTAGAGTCTTTGCAACAACCCATAGAGAGACAGGTGGAAGCCCCGAAAATTCCAGAGCAAAATCTAGAGTCGATGAGCTTCATGGAAAAAATAGAGAAGAAGTTTGCGCGAGTACCAAATACGACAAGCGACGTTAACGATGATACTGTGGTAGTACAACCCTTCGGCTCCGCTCAGGGTAAACAGCCACCCATTACTTTGCCGATCAATCAGCAACAGATGCAAGTGGGTAAGACTGCCAAGACAGAGCTTGGGATTGCATGGCTTGTAACATGGGCAATCCGACAAATTAAGATGCTGACCAAACTGGGACGCAAGGTGCGTTTACAAGATATACCGGAAGCTAAGAAATAGTATGCAAGGCCTAGATCAACTATCTGTAGTTATGACCAATCTGGCTTACGCGCTAGTGTTTCTGGCGATAGGATTGTTTGGCTTGTTTGCGCTTGGCTATGCATTCATTCTTTGGTTTCGTAACCGCAATCGTGAGGAGTATAGCCTATCGTTTGTGACGCTTGAGGTAGTTTTGCCTCGTGATAACGAGATTAAGATAGACGCGGCTGAACAGATGTTTGCTAGTTTGTACTCGGTCAAAAACGAAGAATGGTATGCATTTTTACAGTCGGAACACGCCGTATCTTTTGAAATAGTGGGGAAAAAAGAAGACATTCGTTTTTATGCCTGCGTACCACACGAGTTGATGGAGCTAGTTGAGAAACAAATACATGGAGCTTACCCTGGGGCACAGATCAAGGCGGTAGAAGAGTCGAGTATATTTGATGAAAATGGGAAAGTTGCCTTTGAATCACTAGTCAAAACTCAGGCTGGGTACTATCCGATCCAGTCTTTTCGTGATCTAGCGACTGATCCACTATCTTCGGTCACTTCCTTTCTAGCCAAGATGAGAGAAAACGAGGGAGCGATGTTACAAGTAGTGGTGTCTCCTGCCTCGCATGCTTGGAGCAATAGAGGCCATGGTTATATTAGCAAATCAAAGAAAGATGAGTCCAATCCAGAGAAGGCGAGTTATAGTGTAGACCCTAAAGCCCTTGAGGCAATTGAGCGCTCAGCCGGCAAGCCTGGGTTTGAGGTATCGGTGAGGTTGGTCGTGAATGCTCCTACCAAAAATGAAGCACATACACTGCTTAAGCAATTTGCAGGAACTTTTTCTCAGTTTGCGGGACCATACAACAAGTTCAAAAAGCAGAGGATTTGGCTCAAGCGCTTGTTTATGGTTGATTTTATTTATCGGTATCAAGCACTATTTTGGGGTAGATCGATTCTCAATGCCGAGGAGCTTGCCACAATTTTCCACTTTCCCAACAAACAAGTTGAGACACCACATATCCATTGGTTGACAGCCAAGATGGCTCCAGCCCCATCACAGATACCCAATGAGGGTCTTTATTTGGGCAAAAGTGTATACCGTGGGATGTCGAGAAAAATCTATATTAGTGACAAAGATAGGGCTAGACACATGTACATAATCGGGAAGACTGGTACCGGAAAATCAGAGTTCCTGATGGACATGTTACTCCAAGACATCCGAGCGGGGAAGGGGGTATGTTTTATAGACCCGCATGACTCGGTGGAGAAGCTCCTTGAGTTTATTCCACCAGAGAGAGCGGAGGATGTGATTTACTTTAACCCAGCAGATACGGATCGCCCCATGGGTTTTAATATGCTTGAGGCGAGGACGGAGGAAGAGAAACAGTTTGTGGCTTCCTCAATCATTAATTTGATGTACAAGCTATATGACCCACACAAGACTGGGATTATCGGGCCTAGATTTGAGCACGCGATCCGCAATGCGATGATGACGGTGATGGTCGAGCCGGGAGCGACGTTTATCGAGATCGTGCGGGTGATGACAGATCCTAAGTTCCTCCAAGAATTGCTGCCAAAAGTAGAGGATCCGATGGTCAGGCGATACTGGACGGACCAGATTGCCCAGACCTCTGACTTCCACAAATCTGAGGTGTTGGACTATATTGTCTCTAAATTTGGACGCTTTATTACCGACAAAATGATGCGCAACATCATTGGCCAATCGTATTCCGCCTTTGATTTCCGTAAAGTTATGGATGAGGGGAAAATACTTCTTATTAACTTAGCTAAGGGGCGAATAGGGGAGGAGAACTCGGCTTTCTTGGGGCTGATCTTGGTGCCAAAGATCCTGGTAGCGGCCATGTCGAGACAGGATATACCGGAGAGCGAGCGACGCGACTTTAATCTATACGTTGATGAGTTCCAGAACTTTGCCACTCCTGACTTTGCCACCATCCTCTCTGAGGCACGCAAATATCACCTCAACTTGATTGTGGCGAACCAGTTTATAGGGCAAATTGATGAAGAAGTTAAGAATGCCGTGTTTGGAAACGTCGGGACTTTGCTCTCATTCCGAGTGGGTGTACAGGACGCCAACTTCCTCCAGCATGAATTTTCGCCTACCTTCTCTGAGTCTGATCTGACTAATGTAGAGCGCTATCACACGTTTGTAAAGACGATCGTGGACAATGAGCCGATGCCATCTTTTTCGATGGACTTGACTCGTGATGTGGAGGCTGAGCGCAAGCTAGCTAATCCTAAACTGGCGGAGATGATCAAGAAACTCTCGAGGCTCAAATATGGGAAGGATAAGAATATTTTGGAAGTGGAGATCGCCAAACGGGCGAGGTTGTAATTTGTACAAATTTGACAAATTGTACGTTTTGTACTAAAGTGACGGTATGAATACTACAAGAGTTACGGTCGCAGACTTTCGCAATAATATGTCAGATTATATGAATCGAGCTAGATATGGCGATGAAATAATAGTAATTGAAAAGTGGGGGAAAGTTCCACTAAGATTAGAACAAATGGTTGAAAAGAAACAGAAGAATGCTAAATCTGATAAGACAAAAGCTAGAATTGAGAGGATCAAGGCCTTAAACGCAACGTTTGGAATGTGGGCTGATAGAGAAGATATGAAGGATTCAGTGAAATGGGTACAAGATTTGAGAAAAAAGGAAGAGAGTAGATATGCCAACTTACTTGGTTGATACAAATGTTTGGATAGAATTTTTTCATGGCAATGAACAGGCGAGGGAGTTTTTAAAAAAAGATGATTTGTTTGTTTCTTATGTTACTAAGGCTGAGTTAATATTTGGTGCTAGGGATAAAAGATCATTGTCTAATCTAGAAAAGATTTTAGGTAAATATGGTGTGAATTGGGGATCCGATTTGGTTAACCAGAGAGCGTTGGAAATACTGATAAAATACCGATTGAAACAGGGAATAGGGATATTGGAGTGTATGCTAGTGGCAACGGCATTAGAGAATAAGATGATTTTAATTACAGACAACATTAAACACTTCCGTGGTATCGAAGGGTTGGTAGTAAAGAAACTTTCCGAAGTGATATAGAGTGGGCCAGCCTGGACTCGAACCAGGAACCTTGAAGGTATAAGCTTCCTGCGCTAACCAATTGCGCCACTGGCCCCAAATCAGAGTAATTTTAACACATGATGTTGTGCTAGAATGAACAAATGACAACTCAAGTAACAGATCCAGGACTAATGAGGATGGCAGACAAAGTCTTTTGGGAGGAGTTTAACCAGAGAGAGTACCCAGGTGATAGGTATATTGTGGTCGACAGTAAAAACCAGAAAATCGTGGCACAAAATGTGAAACTGATTACAGAGAAGAAAAAGGTAAGGGTTTAGAGTTCAGCGATCTTGGTTTTCTTGGATTCGGATTTGGTCTCACCTAGGAAAGCGAGGTATTTCTCGGTAGTTGAGAGGCGTTTGTGGCCGACCATGTGGGAGAGCTCGACGATAGGAACTCCTGCCTTGAGCTGTTCGACGACAAAGGTGTGGCGCAGATCATTGACTTTGGCGCCTTCGATGCCGGCAATACGGAAGTAGCGGTTGACGGCGGTCCTGATATTGCGGATCAAGAAAGGATTACCAGTTTTGGTGATGAAGAGGGTAGTGTTTTTGGTTTTGGGGCGGCTAGATACGTATTTTTCGATGGCGAGTTTGGCGGTCGCGTTGAGGGGAACACGTCTAGCGTCGTGAGACTCGTAGGCACGAATCTTGAGATGAGATTTCTCAAGTGAGATATCTTGGAGTTGGAGACCAGCGAGCTCGCCAATTCTGAGTCCAGTTTGGAGGAGTAGCTCGACGACTCCATACATACGGATATCACCGCGGACTGCGTCGCGCAGGGCGCGATACTCAAGGGGGGAGAGGATGCGAGCGGGAGTGATATTGTATTTGGGGTGGCTAACAGAGGTAGCTGGACTCATAGTCAAAATACTTTCACTAATCAAGTATTTGAAAAATGATTTGATGGAGTTGAGTTTGCGAGAGATACTCTTGAGGGTATATTTTCCGTCTTTGAGGGATTGTTTAAATTGTTCGAGGTGATCGGTGGTGACATCTTTGGCTTCAAAAATATTAAGTTTGCCCAAAAATATCAGGAGCTGGTCTAGATCTTTGGCATAGGCTAGAATGGTAGCAGAGGCGCGGCCATTTTTTTGGAGATATTTGATAAACTGAGATTTTTGGCTTTGCATAGTGCTAATAATACTATATTATGGGTTATAAAGCAATTTTTCGATAAATTCAGGATAAATATATGCGTAAAACGATCTTGTATGGAATCATAGTTTTTCAGATTTTATTGATTATTTCTCTGGTAAAAGGAATTGTGAAGTCTAAACGAGTAGCGTTACGGATTACTAGCATGCAGGAGGAAAAAGCCAAATTGGAGGCCGAGCAAGCAAAAATAAAACAAGAAGAGGAATATGTCGCGAGCTCGTATTATCTAGAGAAAGTGGCACGAGATGAGCTGGGACTAGCTAAGATAGGGGAGAAGGTAGTGATAATACCGAATGATGGACGTCAGATGTTAGATGAAAGTAGGAAGGTAAAAACACAAGGGGAAAAGGCGAACTGGCAGAAGTGGTGGGACGTGTTATCTGGTAGAATATGAATGTTGGAGAGTGGGCAGGCCGGTAATGCGTCAGTCTTGAAAACTGATGAGCGTAAGCTCTAACAGGTTCGACCCCTGTACTCTCCGCCATGAAACAAGAAATCTCAGCCGGAGGGGTAGTTTATAGGAGGGTTAGGGGCGCATGTGAATTTTTGATAGGGAAACACTCAGGATATCATAAGTGGGTGTTACCTAAGGGGCTTGTGGAGTGCGGTGAGAGCCAAACAGAGGCGGCGGTGCGGGAAGTAGAGGAAGAGGTGGGAGTGGTGGCAGAGATCACTGACCTGCCTGCGCAGGCAGGAATGGCACCCATTAAGACTATCGAGTACTATTACTTTGCTGATTTGGATACGGGTGGGGCAACTACTAGACGAGTGAAGAATTACCAGGAAAACCCGGCCTTCGCCAAGGCTTCGGCGGGCAAAGCGAGAATACACAAACAAGTTATTTTTTATCTGATGAAGATGCAAAAAGATTTGGGCAAAGAGGGATGGGAGATGGAAGAGCGCAAATGGGTCTCGTATGAGGAGGGGATGAAACTCTTGGCATTCCCGACTGAGAGAGGGGTATTTGGGGAAGCTGGAAAAATACTTAAGTGCCTCTGACCAGAATCGAACTGGTATTGCCGGCTTCGGAGGCCAGAGCTCTATCCAATTAAGCTACAGAGACTCTATGGTGCGCCCAGAAAGAATTGAACTTTCATCAGAGGATCCGCAATCCCCTATTCTATCCGTTAAACTATGGGCGCACTAAAGACATTATAACTCAAGAAAGGGGATTATGAATTTTCCAGGGGGATTTTGTTACCGAGCCAGCTACTGGCGCGGTCGACAAAAGAGTCGGTGGGTTTGACTAGGGGGATCTTATCTCCAATAGCTTTGAGAATGTTTTCGCGTTTGGAGTGATCGACGACGAGGAGGATGACGCCTGGAATAGCGGTGACAGTCTTGCAGATGATGACTTCTTGATCCCATTGTTTTTTGAGCCAAAAATTGGTCAGTTTGGTCCATTCGTAGAGTTTGCCATCTGTCCTAA
>Ga0100401_1004761_pt1 | contig 9998 bp, 11 predicted proteins | sample CryGeymeta201525_FD_80421 | JGI IMG/M metagenome (GOLD analysis project Ga0100401, IMG submission 80421) | Groundwater microbial communities from Crystal Geyser aquifers in Utah, USA - Crystal Geyser metaG 2015-25 | ecosystem: Environmental > Aquatic > Deep subsurface > Groundwater | place: USA...
CGCTGGCCCAACGGCTTCCAGTGCCCGAAGTGCGGCAATTCGACCTGCTGCGAACTCAAGTCGCGCAAGGTCTTCCAGTGCCATCGCTGCCATCACCAGACCTCGCTGACGGCCCGGACGATCGTTGACCGCACCAAACTGCCGCTGAGCACCTGGTTTCTGGCAATCTTCCTGCTGACCCAGAGCAAGACCGGGATGTCGGCGTTGGCCCTTGCTCGCCATCTTGGTGTTCAATACAACACGGCCTGGCTGCTCAAGCAGAAGCTGATGCAGACCATGCGCGCGCGAGATGACAGCAAGCCTCTGACCGGCCCGGTCCAAGTCGACGATGCCTATTGGGGCGGAGAACGCCGGGGCGGCAAGCGCGGTCGTGGTGCTGACGGCAAAACGCCGTTTGTCGCGGCGGTCGCCTGCAGTGCCGATGGACGCCCCTTGGCCATGCGCATGACGCCGGTGGCCGGTTTTCGCAAGCATCCCTGGGGTCTTGTTTCTTGCATCAGCCGATAACGCACAAAACAAGAACCCATAATCCGTTGTTTCATGCATTTGAAGCTAATGCAAAAAACAAGACCTGACCCTACAACCATTGAAAAAATCAATGAAAACTTTGCGCATGACGTTGAATAAGTGGAATCTGGCAGGTGCCTTGACAGGGAAGCCGGCGCATATGGAACCGGGCACATGAAGGTACTGACGCTGCGCAAGTACGGCTCGCCCGACTTCCTGGAGATTCAGCACGCTGAAAAACCTGCCCCGGCCGATGACCAGGTGCTGATAAAGATACTCGCTGTCTCGGTCAACGACTGGGACTGGGCGCTGATCCATGGTTCGCCGCCGATACCGAATCGATTCATTTCGGGAGTGTTCAGACCGCGCATTGTCATCGGGTCCGATATTGCCGGCGTAGTCGAGGCAGTAGGCAGTAGTGTAGACGCATACAAGCCCGGCGATGAAGTCTACGGCGATCTGTCCGGTTGCGGCTTCGGCGGATTTGCAGAGTATGTGTGTACGCCAAAGGATTGCATCCGGCCCAAATCAGCCGGCATGACGTTCGAGCAGGCTGCCGCCATCCCGCAAGCGGGCATGCTTGCACTGCAGGGCGTGCAGGCAGGTGGTGCGCCTGAACCGGGACAGTCGATCCTGATAAACGGCGCCGGCGGCGGCGTAGGCAGTATCGCCATTCAGCTCCTGAAGCGGCATGACCTGGAAGTGACGGGCGTCGACAGGGCAGCCAAGTTGGACGCAATGCGCTCATGGGGGTTCGATCACGTGATCGACTATCGAACCGAGGATTTCACACGGAATGGCCAGCGGTACGACCTGATTATCGATGTCAGGACCGATGGGTCGCCGGCCGACTACGAGCGCGCCTTGAGGCCTGGCGGGGTTTATGCAACCGTGGGTGGCCACATATTCAAATTACTGCGGATCGAGCTCTCCGGCTTGCGCATGAACCGGCAAAGAAACAAGTCACTCAGAGTCATAAGGCTGCAGGCCAATCGTGACCTGGCCTATTTCAATGAACTGTTCGAGGCCGGCAAATTCAGACCGGTAATTGACAAGACGTTTGAATTCACCGAGGTTGCGGTACGCAGTGCATTTCATCACTTCGGTGCATCCGCGCACAAGGGAAAGATCGTTGTCCGCATATGAAAATCAACCGTACGCCGCCGGCGTGGTGGTGCAGGCCATCGCGGCTTTCGTCAGCCTGACCCGTTGCCCTCGCTGCAAACCTCGTCCAGCTTCATCGACAGCCTGCCGTGGGCCTCGACCAGCGGATGGTCGAAATCCATCGATTCGGCCTCGATTGCATTCTTGGGGTCACATTCTTGGGGTCACCCATTAGCCCAGCCCTGTCAATAGGCAAAGCGGGGATCAGGGATCAGGGATCAGGGATCAGGGATCAGGGATCAGGGATCAGGGATCAGGGATCAGGGATCAGGGATCAGGTCTTGCGTGGATCAGGGGTCAGTGGATCAGGGGTCAGGTCTTGTATCGTGCATTCCCCGTGTGGATCAGCGTGGATCAGGGGTCAGGTCTTGTATCGTGCATTCCCCGTGTGGATCAGTGGATCAGGGGTCAGGTCTTGCAGTGGATCAGGGGTCAGGTCTTGTATCATGCATTCCCCGAAACCCCGAAGCCAATCAACCTCGTGCTTCCGGTCGATGACATTCTGGCGATGTTTCACTTTCAGCGGGGACCTGCACGACGCGTGTACGCCCGGTTCGTAACAGACGGTATCGGTGCAGACCGACGAGTAGTCGGACACCCACCTTGTAAGAAAAATCCTAGCCGACTTCGACCGATCTTCCCAATCCCAATCGAACAGTCTTCCGATAGGCGATCCGGCAACCGAGGCGACGCTGGCGATGGTCGCGCAGAAGGTCCCTCGCCTGGCCGGCACCGACCTCAGGTAATCAAGCGCACCTCATCCAACGCCGCTCGACATTCCTCGCCGAGCCGGTCGATCAGCCGGTCCAGCGTGGCTCGCTCCTCGGCGCTCAAGCACGCCAGCAGGCGCTGCTCGAAGGCGCGGGCGGCCGGGACGACGCGGTCGTGGATGGCCTGGCCGGTGGTGCTGAGCTTGAGGCGGCGCGAGCGGCGGTCGGCGTCATCGGCCTCGCGCTCGATCAGGCCGCGCTCCAGCAGGCGCTTGACGCTGCGGCTGATCGCGACCTTGTCCATGGCCGAGCGCTGGGCGACTTCGGTGGCGGTGGCGCCCGGATGGCGGCCGAGGATGGCGATCACCCGCCATTCGGTCACGGCCAGACCGTAGCGATCGCGGTAGGTGGCCGAAATCGTCTCGCTGACCCGGTTCGACAGCACCGACAGGCGATAGGGCAGGAAATGTTCGAGGTCCAGCGGGCGCATCCGGGCCTCCGGCTTGAAAATGGTTGCAAATGTAACTAATATCTCCATCATCATCAAGCGTCGCGTGGAGATACGCCGCGACGCACCCGTTTTCCCGACTCACCGGAGATCCCGACATGGCCGAGCCACGCCCCAACCCGCTGGGTGTCCAGCAGTTCGAACTGATCGAATTCGCCTCGCCCGAGCCCGAAGCGTTGCACGCGCTGTTCCGCAAGCTGGGCTTCACCGCCGTGGCCACGCATCGCGACCAGCCGGTGACGCTGTACCGCCAGGGCGGCATCGATTTCCTGGTCAACGAGACGCCGGATTCCTTTGCCAGCCGCTTTGCCGAAAAGCACGGCCCGTGCTGCACCGGCTTCGGCATTCGCGTCGCCGATCCCGAAACCGCCTACGAGACCATCATCGCCAACGGCGGCGAAGACCTCGATGAGGACATCGACAGTCTGCCGCTGGACTGTCCGCGCATCACCGGCATTGGCCGCAGCGTGCTGTACCTGACCTCCGGTCGCGACGACATCGAGCAGCACTTCGAATTCATCGAAGGCATCAACCCGATTCCACGTGGCGCGGGCCTGTCGTTCGTCGATCACTTGACCCACAACGTCTACAACGGCAACATGGGCCAGTGGGCCGGGTTCTACGAGAAGCTGTTCGGCTTCTTCGAGGTCAAGTACTTCGACATCAAGGGCCAGCAGACCGGCCTGCGATCCAAGGCCATGACGGCACCGGACGGTTCGATCTCGATCCCGATCAACGAATCGGAAAACCCCAAGAGCCAGATCAACGAATACCTGGATGCCTACAACGGCGAAGGCGTGCAGCACATCGCGCTCTACACCGACCACATCTACGACTCGGTCGAGCAGCTCCATGCCAACGGCATCGACTTCCTCGACACCCCCGACACCTACTACGAGGTGATCGACCAGCGTATTCCGAACCACGGCGAGGACCTGGAGCGGATGCGCAAGAACCGCATCCTGATCGACGCTGACCTGAACCAGCCCGACAAGCAGCTGCTGCAGATCTTCACCCAGACCAATATCGGCCCGATCTTCTTTGAAATCATCCAGCGCAAGGGCAACGAGGGCTTCGGCGAGGGTAACTTCCAGGCGCTGTTCGAAGCCATCGAGCGCGATCAGCAGAAGCGCGGGGTGCTGTAGCCGAGCTTCGATGAAGCTCGAGTTTTCAGTGTTCAGTTTTCAGGAACGACTCTTCAAGGTTCTTGCTGGAATCCGACACTGCCCGAAAACTCCGCCGTAGTCACCGAACCCGGCGCGATCACGCCCTGAAAACTGAATCCTGAAAACTGAAAACCATCACTTATGAAAAACTGGATCCACCATCCCAAGATCGAAGGCACCGCATCGCGCCAGGCGCATTGCGATCTGCCCGAGGGCACCTACGAGCGCGAGTTGGGCAAGGAGGGCTTTTTCGGGCCGGCCTCGCACATGGTGCATACCCATCCGCCGACCGGCTGGACCGATTTCGACGGACCGCTCAAACCGCGCGCGTTCGACACAAAGAAGTTGGACAACTCCGGGGGCTCGCCATGGAACGCGGTCGAGCTGATGCATAACGGCCACTGCCGCATCCGCGCCTGGCACTGCCCCGGCTCGATGGAGCACCTGGCACGCAATGCCGACGGCGACGAGCTGTTGTTCATCCACTCAGGCAGCGGTGAACTTTACTGCGACTATGGCCGGATGGAGTTCCGCGATGGCGACTACATCGTGCTGCCACGAAGCACCATGTGGCGCATCCAGACCGAGGGTCCGATCGAGGCATTGTTGATCGAGGCGACCAACTCCAGCTACATGCTGCCGGACAAGGGCCTGGTCGGGCCGCACGCGATCTTCGATGCCGCGGTATTCGACACGCCGAAGATCGACGAGCGCTTCCGCGCCCAGCAGGACGAGAGCGAATGGCAGATCGTGGTCAAGCGTCGCAACCAGCTGACCACCATCACCTACCCGTTCAACCCGCTCGATGCGATCGGCTGGCACGGCGACCTGATGCCGGTCAAGGTGAACTGGCGCGACATCCGGCCGCTGATGAGCCATCGCTACCACCTGCCGCCGTCGGCGCACACCACCTTCGTCGCCAACCGCTTCATCGTCTGCACCTTCGTGCCGCGTCCGTTCGAGACCGATCCGGGCGCTTTGAAAGTTCCGTTCTTCCACAACAACGACGACTTCGACGAACTGATCTTCTATCACGCCGGCAACTTCTTCTCGCGCGACAACATCCACCCCGGCATGATGACCCTTCACCCCTGCGGCTTCACCCACGGCCCGCACCCGAAGGCGCTGAAGAACGCCTTCAAGCCGAAAAGCGATGCCACCGACGAAGTCGCGGTGATGATCGACACCCGCGACGCGCTGGAGGTGACCGACGCGGCCGAGCGGATCGAGTGGGCCGGTTACGTCGACAGCTGGAAGGGCGGCGGCGAGTGAGTCGCAAGTCCGCGTGGCCCGCTCGGACATGACTGACTCGCGTACAACCGACTGGCGCAAGCCGGCCTTCGTTGTCGTCGCGCTTCTCATGCTCACGCCCTGGATCAGCGCGCCGATCGCGCTGGCCGCGGGGGCGGCATTCGCGCTGACGCTGGGCAACCCCTTTGCCGCCGACAGCGGCAAGCTCGCCTCGAAGCTGCTCAAGCTGGCCGTGATCGGGCTGGGCTTCGGCCTGCCGCTGGCGCTGGTGCTGGACCAGGGCGGTACCGCGCTGTGGGTTGCGGCGATCGCAGTCGTCGTCACGCTGACGCTGGGCCTGGCGCTGCTGCGCCTGTTCGACGTCGAGCGCGACACCGGCCGGCTGATCACGGCCGGCACCGCCATCTGCGGCGGCAGCGCCATCGCAGCCCTGGCCCCGGCCATCCGCGCCCGCAGTGAATCACTTTCGGTGGCGCTGGCTTGTATATTCGTGCTCAATGCGCTCGCGCTGTACCTGTTCCCCTGGATCGGCCACCTGCTGGATCTCAGCCAGGCCCAGTTCGCGGTCTGGGCTGCACTTGCCATCCACGACACCAGTTCGGTGGTCGGTGCCGCGGCAGTCTACGGCGACGAGGCGCTGGCCCAGGCGACCGTGTTCAAGCTCGCCCGTGCGCTCTGGATCGTGCCGCTGGTGCTGCTGTTCACCGTCCTGGTCCGTCGCCAGGACCCGCACGCGCAGGCACGCGCCATCGACTGGCCCTGGTTCATCGGCCTGTTCGTGCTCGCCGCCGTCGCCCGCGCGCTGATCGAACCACTCACGCCCCTGTTCGACGGTTTGGCCCTGGGCGCGCGTCGGCTGCTGGTGCTGGTGCTGTTCCTCGTCGGCAGCGGCCTGTCGGTCGAACTGCTGCGCCGTATCGGCCACAGGCCGCTGGTCCTCGCAGTCACGCTCTGGCTGATCGTCTCCGGCACGGTGCTGGGGCTGGTGCTGGGCCGCTGGATTCCGGGGAGCTGAGGCGCGGGCACCAGGCCAGCAGACGACGCCGGAATCGCCCTATTCGATCCCGATCGTCGAAAGAACGCCGGCAACCAGACCCGCCAGGACAATGGCCGCGATCGCCAGCACGACGAACTGAAACGCAATCGCCGCACCCCCGAGCATTGCGGCACCACCCGCGACGCGCATCGGCTCGTGCCGGGCGAAGCTGACGACACCGAGGATGATCGCGAAACCGTCGAGGACGCCCGTCGCAAGGCTCACCCACCGATCGACATCGAACCTTCGAACCGCCGGCGCCTCTTCGACCTGTTCGCCCTTCAATGCGGCAACCGTGGCCTTCTTGATCGCGACCGCAGTCTCCGCGACCGTTCGCTCCAGGCTCGGCTGCGGCGAGAACGGACCCGCCCAGAGATGAACAATGGCCATCAGCAGCGCGACTGCGCCAATTCCGATGCCGAAAAAGCCGATCGCATGGCTGCTACTGTTCATCGAATCTGTTCCTGAGCTTGAGATCTGTACAAAGTGAAAATCCAGTTGCTTCAACGCTTGCAGACACAGCATAAGCACCGCAGAGCAAGAAGTGAAGCCGGGGTACCAGTCGGTCGCGGCCAGCCGCATCGCAAATGAATGCCCGAGATTCCATGGCTCTCGACAATTCCTGGATCGTACACCGCCGCTCGGAACGGAGGGCGGAATAAATCAACACGCCCATCGAGAAGTCGGTGTACTGCGTCCGGCGCATGTTGGAGCCCCGCCGCTGAAAGGATGCGAGCGTCATCTCAGCCGGCCTTGTAATCGACACGCGGCACGAACAGAATCGGAATGCAGAGGATCAGCAACAATCCATAGACCGAAATCCGGGCCAGTCGCGCCGGCTGAATCAAGAACAGATAGGGCGACAGGTTCAGTGCGGCGCCGACCGGCACCCCGCGGGGACCGTGATCCGACGGAATATCCGGCAAAAAAAATGTAGCAATCGCTGTCGACAAAAACTCATTGCACATTTTTTTGAGTCATTCCTAAATGGCTGCCCATGCTTCCATGAATGAAGGCCAAGCCGCGGACCAACCCGGAATTTGACCGATAAATTCTGCTCGTTTATGGTTTAATCAATTGGACATTGGCGTGTTCAAGGAAGGAACGCCTGTCAAGCGCGAATCGACTGGGAAGCTTCCAATTTTCTTGGCAGAGGCAGCTATCGCGAGCGTTCTCCTCCGAGTGCGAAGTCCTTTCCGCTGCACCGGCAGTACGATTGTCCAGATCTATCGGCGCGTCAACGTACAACGGATTTTCTCGATCCATCAATCTTCGGAGTGATGATGACCACTTCTTGTTCCAGAACCGGCTTCAAGGAAAAGTGGCTTCCTTTCATGATGTCGGCCACCCTGTCGGGGCTTCTATGCGCAAGCAGCACCAACGCAGACTACCCATTGGCTGTCGAGGAGCGGAGCGCGTCTTCCGAGAGAATTATCGATTCATTCCTGCCGGCCGATATTCACGCGGCATCTTCAATGGAGTCGTTAAGACAGATTGCTGATGCAAATCCGGCGCATGTCTTTGCAGTTTTTTCTATCATGGCCTCCAAGAGGCTAAGAGAATTGCCTCTGAAAAAGCTGGAGTCAACACAATATTCCGATTACACAGCAGGCAATGCGAGTCTTTTTCTCGAGCGGCTTGAGTTTGATGAAGACGGATTCATCACTTCGGAATCATTTCGTAACGCTGCACATGAAGCCGTCCTCGGGTTTTCGGAGAGCGACGAGGTTGTAATAATCGAAACCCAATTTCTCCCCGAAGGACCCTTGGGCACGGCATTCTTGTGGTCAGGACCACTGACAAATCCAGATTCTGCGACGCAGATGACTTCTCGCTTAGTGCGGAAATTCCGTTTCCAGGCGAGACAGAGACAAGAGTGCGATTGGAACAAGCTTCGGTATCTTCGGATCATTTCAGAAATGATGGCGCTACGCTTCGCTTCACCAGCGTAGAATTTCGATGAGCCCCATGGCTGTTCAAGTAGTCCGAAAGCAGTCCCCACAAATCGTCCCCAGGTAGTCCTACCTACAAGTTGATCGTCAAGGAGGGTCGACGCCGCCCAGATCTTTCAGCTCTCGCTCCAGGGCTTCCCGCTCGCGCTCCATCGCCTCGATCTCGACATTTTCCCTCTCGATCTCTGCGTTCTCCTCGGCAATTCGTCGATTCTGCTCCTCGATGCGAAAATCATGCGGATCGACCTCGCTTTGCACGCCCCCGTCCGAGGAGGTGTTGTTCTCCATGGCCCGTCCGAGCATCTACTGGTACTCACCCTGCTGCGCAGGGGGCAGTGAAGAAGGATCGATTTTCTGCAGCATCTGGGCGGCCTCACCAGACCTGTCGTCGGCCAGGTAGGCCCGGGCCAGAGCGAACTGGTAGGAGACGTTGCTCCGGTCTAGCTCGTAGGCCTTTCTGAAATGAGTGAGCGCCTCATCGCTGCCGTTCAGATTCAGAAGGGCTTGAGCCAGCATGAAATGCCCCCCGGCGAAATCAGGATTGGAGTCTACGACGGATCTGAACTCCTGGGCCGCCCGGTCGTGGTCCCCGGTGCGGAACGCGGCAACGCCATCTTCCCAGTCGGCGCTGGCGAACCCGGTGAATGACAGCAGCGAGATGAGCAGCAGAACGAGCAGTGACTGACGCATTCCACGATTCCAGTTTCCAAAGGCGCCAGTTTCGTTCTGCCCGCAGCGCTAGTCAAGCACACGGGAAGTTCACATGGGACGGTAAGCGCCTGCAGCGTTCTGGTGTTTGAATCGCTTGCAATCAGGCCCCTACGAAGTTGTAGCCTGTTCGCAATCGATCAGCTCTTGAGCAGTATCCGCATCCGCGCGGCGTCCTTTTCGCCGAGCAGGTCGGCCAGGGTGTATTCGCCGAGCACGTCGAGGAAGGCGCGGGTGGCGCGGCTCAGCATCGGCGGCAGGCGGCAGGCCGGGGTGATGACGCATTCGTTGTTTTCGCGGAAGCATTCGACCAGGCCGAAGTCGGGCTCCATTTCCTTGATGACTTCGCCGAGGTTGATCTTCTCGACCGGGCGCCCGAGCTTGAGGCCGCCGCCGGAGCCGCGGGTGGATTCGACATAGCCGGCCTGAGCAAGTTGCTGCACCACCTTCATCAAGTGATTGCGCGAGATTCCGTAGCCCTCGGCAATTTCCTGGATGGTGCAGCGGCGCTGGGGATTCAGGCCGAGGTAGATCAGCACGCGGATCGAGAAGTCGGTGTACTGGGTCAGGCGCATGGTCGAGGTCTCAAGCAGTGGGCAGGGGTCGGGATCAACCCGGCTTGCCGTCGGCGCGCGGCGCGAACAGAACGGGAATGTACAGGATCAGGAACAGCATGAAGGCGGCGATCCACGCAAGGCCCGCCAGCTGGATCGAGACCATGTAGGGCAACAAGCCGAGCGCGGCGCCGATGCGCACGATCGCAGCCAGCGTGATCAGGCCAAACATCCAGCCTCCAAAGCGCGGCAACGCCAGTGCCCGGCCGGTATGGCCCAACGAGACGCGCGCCATCACGCCGAGAATCAGCGTGCCCATCGCGCCGACGCCGATCGCGTGCAGCCAGGCCGTCGGCGGAACCGCATCGAGAACAAGGCCGAGGCCGCGCAAGGCCAGACCGATCACGATCCAGGCATAGCCCAGGTGCAGTACCCAGACCAG
>Ga0100401_1004764_pt1 | contig 9997 bp, 9 predicted proteins | sample CryGeymeta201525_FD_80421 | JGI IMG/M metagenome (GOLD analysis project Ga0100401, IMG submission 80421) | Groundwater microbial communities from Crystal Geyser aquifers in Utah, USA - Crystal Geyser metaG 2015-25 | ecosystem: Environmental > Aquatic > Deep subsurface > Groundwater | place: USA...
ACATCACCGCACCCAGCGTGACCGCCCAGACAAGCTGCATGAAGGTCACCGGCTGCGTGACCGTCAGCGGCGCCGCGGCAAAGGCAAAGGTCATCGTGTAATGCGCCGCGGTGGCAAAGACCGCCGCCAGCGCGAACCAGCCCAGTTGCACCAGCGTCACCGGCACCCAGACCGCGAGTGCAAGGGGCGCGAGCCCGATCGTCACGCTGATCGACAGCATCCCCACGATCACCGTGGCAGAGAGTTCGCCCGACAGCCGCTTGGCGATCAGGTAGCCCGCCGCAAAGAACACCGCCGTGCCCAGCATCGCCAGATGCCCTGCCTCGACCTCGCGCAGGCCGGGGCGCAGGATGACGAGCGCCCCCAGCATCGCCGCCGCAATGGCGATCAGGCGGCGTGCGGCCAGCCTTTCGCCCAGAAACAGCGCCGCCCCGATCGTCACCCAGATCGGGTTGAGGTAGTTCATCGCCGTGACCTCGGCGAGCGGGATCCGCGTCATCGCAAAGAACCACAGGGTCGTGGCCAGCGTGTGCACCACGCCGCGCGCGCCAAAAAGACCCCATTGCCGCGGCGTGAGCCGCGCGCGCAGGATCGGCCAGATCATCGGCAGCACCAGCGGCAGCCCCATGGCAAAGCGCAAAAACGCCGATTGCGGCGCGGGGATCGCCAGGCCGAGGTATTTGACGATGGCCGTCATGCAGACGAACAGGAGGCCGGTCAGCACCATCCACAGGATACCCGCGACCGGCCGCGCCGCCGTGCTCGACGGTTTGCCCACCCGCTCTGGCGGTTCAGCTTGCCTCATAGGCCGCCATGACGGCGTCGCTGGCCTCGAAATTGGTCGTCACGCTCTGCACGTCGTCGTCATCCTCGAGGATCTCGACAAGCTTCATCAGCTTGGTCAGCCCGTCGAGGTCAAGCTCGGTCGTGGTCTTGGGTTTCCAGATCAGCTTGGTCGTCTCGCTCTCGCCCAGCGCCGCCTCGAGCGCCGTCTCGACTTCCTTGAGCGCGGTGTCGGCGCAATAGATCCAGTGGCCTTCCTCGTCGCTTTCCACGTCGTCCGCGCCCGCCTCGAGCGCCGCCATCAGCACGGTGTCGGCGTCGCCCACACTCGCCTTGTACTGCAATTCGCCCACCCGGTCGAACATGAAGGCGACCGAGCCGGTCTCGCCCAGGTTGCCGCCGTTCTTGCCAAAGGTGGAGCGCACGTTGGACGCCGTGCGGTTGCGGTTGTCGGTCATCGCCTCGACGATCACCGCGACACCGTTCGGCCCGTAGCCCTCATAGCGGATCTCGTCATAGCTCTCCGCATCGCCGCCCTGCGATTTCTTGATCGCGCGCTCGATCACATCCTTGGGGCAGGACACCGCCTTGGCCTCCTTGATCGCCAGACGCAGGCGCGGGTTCTTGTCGGGGTCCGGATCGCCCATCTTGGCCGCGACGGCGATTTCCTTGGCGAGTTTCGAGAACACCTTGGACCGCGCGGCGTCCTGACGCCCCTTGCGGTGCTGGATGTTTGCCCATTTGGAATGGCCTGCCATAGTGGTTTTCCGGTCTGTTGGAGGTTTGCGTGCCGCGTCATAGCCGAGGCCCGCGCGCGCGGCAAGCCCGGGCGCCGGTCCCGAGTGGCCCTGCTAGTCCGGCCGGCCCTCGAACCAGCCCAGCCCGGCATCGCCCGTCACCACCACCCGCGCCGAGGCGCTGCCGGGCGGCAGGGCCGGCACGACAAGCGGGCCGTCAAAGGTGGGCGCGACAAGGATCGCGGTGCCGTCAGAGGGGGCGAGGAACTGCACCTCCACAAACGCCACGCCCGGGCAGTCGCGCGGCTCGTCCCACCAGGGGGCGAGCGGCGCGGTGCCGGCGGGCGCGTCGATGATGCAGGTCCGGTCGCCGGCAAAGGCCAGCGTCACGCTCGCCCCCTGCAAGGCCGCGGCATAGGGCGCGGCCGGGCCGGGAAAGGGCGCGTCGGGAAAGGGCGCGTCGGGAAAGGGCGCGTCGGGAAAGGGCGCGTCGGGGCCCTCTGGCATGCAGGCGCAAAGGAGCGACATTGCCGCAAAGGATCGAATCGCGTTCATGCGGTCAATGCTGCCGGTCAACGCCACGTCGCGCAAGCGCCGCCTGTCAGAGTGGAAAGAACACCGGGATCACGAGCGAGGCCGCCACGGCGGTCACGATGTTGAGCGGCACGCCGATACGCAGGAAATCGGTAAAGCGGTAGCCGCCCGGCCCGTAGACCAGCGTGTTGGTCTGGTAGCCGATGGGGGTGGCAAAGCTCGCCGAGGCGCCCATCATCACCGCCACCACCAGCGCGCGCGGGTCCACGCCCAGCGTGCTGGCCAGCCCGATGGCGACCGGCGTCACGATCACCGCCACCGCGTTGTTCGACACGATCTCGGTCAGCACCGAGGTCAGCAGATAGACCGCCAGCACCAGCGCAAAGGGCGGCAGCCCGCGCAAGAGCGGCGCGACCGCATCCACGATCAACTCGACCGCGCCCGACGCCTCGAGCCCCGCGCCCACCGCGAGCATCCCGAAGATCAGCACCAGCAGCCGCCCATCGACAAAGCCAAAGGCTTCGTCCGCGTCGATGCAGCGGGTGAGCAGCACGATGGCCACACCGATGAAGCTCAGGATCAGGATCGGCGCGATGCCAAGGCTCGACAGGCCGACGATGGCCACGAGAACGGCCACGACGATGGGCGCATGGCCGCGCCGGAAGGCACGCTCGGACGGCTGCGATACGGCGACGAGGTTCATGTCGGCGGCGAGGCGCTGGATATCCTCGGACGCCCCTTCGAGCAGCAGCGTATCCCCCACGCGCACCACCAGATCGTCGAGCTGCCGGCCGATGTTGCGGTCGCGCCGGTGCACGGCGAGCGTATAGACCGCATAGCGCCGCCGCAGACGCAACTCGCCCAGCCGCCGCCCGACCATCCGGCAACCGGGCGAGATCAGCACTTCGACCGTGGTCGTGGCAACCGACGACACCTGATCGACCCGGCGCAGCGCCTTGTTGGCCTGCAAGGACAAAAGCTCGGTCATCGCCGTGCGCAACACGACGCGGTCGCCCACCTCGAGCGTCACGCCATCCAGCGCGCGGCGCAGCGAGGCATCGCCGCGGATCACGTCGATCAGCCGCACGCCGTCACGCTTGAAAAGCTGGACCGAATTGACCTCGCGCCCGATCAGGTTGCTGTCGGGGGGGATCACGGCCTCGGTGAAATAGCGCATCCGCGACTTGTCGGACAGAAGGTTCGCCATGCTGTCGCGGTCGGGCAGCAGGCGGCGGGCAAACAGCGCGAGATAGCCGACCCCCACCGCCGCCATCACGAGGCCGACGCCGGAAATCTCGAAAATGGTGAAATGTTGCAGCCCGTTGGCCACCGCGACCCCATCGACCAGCAGGTTGGTCGAGGTGCCGATCAGCGTGATCGTGCCGCCAAAGATCGAGAAATAGCTCAGTGGGATCAGCAGCTTGGACGCAGACAGGTTCATCTGCCGCGCCAGCCGCACAAAGATCGGGATCATCACAACGACAATGGGCGTGTTGTTGATGAAGGCCGACATCGCCAGCACCGTGAGCGTCAGCGTCACCAGCGTCAGCACCGGCCGGTCCGTCACATGCCGCGCCGCGAGCGCCGATATCCAGTCGAGCGCGCCGGTGCGCACCAACGCGCCCACGACGATGAACAGCGCGGCGATGGTCCAGGGTGCGGGGTTGGCAAACACCGCCACGGCCTGCGCCTGCGGCAGGATGCCCAGGATCAGCATCAGCACCGCCCCGGCGATGGCCACCACCTCGACCGGATAGGTCTCGCGCAGAAAGGCCGCGAACATGCCCAGCACGACCACCATCGCCGCGATGGCCTGCGCCTCGGGTGCGAGGGCGATACCGAACATCAGGCCGCTCCTGTCCGTTGCGGCATGCGCGGTTGCACCAGCGTCAGGCCCAGCGCCATCAGCGCAAGCGCCGCCCAGATATACATCGAATAGCGCTCGCCCAGCAGCGCCATCGCCCACAAGACGCCAAAACCGGTGACGAGATAGCTCACCTGCGTGGTGAACACCGCCCCCGCCCGGCCCACCATCCAGACATAGGTCGCATAGACGATGGCATGGATGCTGGCCGAGGCCATGAGCGCGAGGTCGGGGGTGCCATAGGGCGGGCGCGGGTCGATGAACTGGCCCGACAGCACTGCCACCGGCGCGATGATGACCGCGCCGATGATCGACGCGCCTTGCAACACCTGCACCGCATCCACCCCCGCCGTGCCCCAGCGGCCGACCACATTGCTCTCGACCGCGTAGCAAAAGGGGGCGATCAGCGCGAGCGGCAGAAACACCACCATCGCCCGGTCGGGCAGGCTCGATTCGGGCAAGGCGATCCGCGCCACGCCCGACAGGCCCAGCGCCAGCCCCGCCAGCCTGCGCCAGGAAAAGCCGTCCGTGCCGAGCCCCAGCGCGATCGGCAGCGCGAACATCGGCACGGTCGCCACGATGATCGCCATCACGCCCGCGGGCAGGTGAAAGGCCGCGGTATAGGAGGTCGAATTGGGGATCACCGTGCCCGCGAGCGCGACAAAGACATAGACCGCCAGCGCGCCGCGATGCAGCGGCAGCCCCCTGCCCCGCGCGATATTGACCGCCGTGAGCACCACCGCGCCGATCACCAATTGCCAGAACACGAGGCCAAAGGCGCCATAGCCGTCTCGCACCGCGATCTTGACCAGCGGCTGGGTCAGCCCCCAGCCCGCCCCCATGGCGATGAGCGCGAGGCTGAGTGTCCCGCGCGAGGCCGGTGCGGCGACGGTCATTGCGGGCCCGCCTCTGGTCCCGCCTGTTCCAGCCGCCCGCCCTGACGCACCATCGCGATGCGGGTGGCGCGGCCGCTGCGGTCGTCGGTCTCGACATAAAGGCCCGACAGCGTCGCCTCGCCCTCGGCCGGGCTGAAACGGTCGCGCGGCATGCCGGTGATGAAGCGGCGCAGCGGCTCGGCCTTGTCCATGCCGATCACCGAATTGTAGTCGCCGCACATGCCGGCGTCGGACAGATAGGCGGTGCCGGCGGGCAGGATCATTGCATCGGCGGTCGGCACATGGGTGTGGGTGCCCACCACCACACTCGCGCGCCCGTCGCAGAAATGGCCCACCGCCATCTTCTCGCTCGTCGCCTCGCAATGGATGTCGATCAGGCTCGCCTGCACCATGCCGCCCAGCGGATGCGCGCGCAGCACCGTGTCGAGCGCCGAGAACGGGTCGTCAAAGGGCCGCTTCATGAACACCTGCCCCAGCGCCTGCGCCACCAGCACCTTGCGCCCGCCCGGCGCGTCGAACACCCGCGCGCCCTTGCCCGGCGCCGCCTTGGAATAGTTGAGCGGCCGGATCAGGCGCGGCTCGCGCTCGATGAATTGCAGCATGTCCTTCTGGTCAAAGGCATGATCGCCCAGCGTGACCACGTCGGCGCCCGCATCGAGCAACCCCTTGGCATGTTCGGGCGACAGCCCCGCGCCCGAGGTCGCATTCTCGCCATTGACCACGACAAAATCGAGCCGCCACGCCGCGCGCAGCCGCGCCAGATGCGCTGTCACCGCCGCCCGGCCCGCCCGGCCCATCACATCGCCCAGAAACAGTATCCTCATGACCGACCCTGTTATTGGCGCAGGGGCGCAAGGGCAAGCATCACGGCCGCGCCTGCGGCGTGATGACCCCGGCCTCGGTCACGATCAGGTCGAGCGGCTGGTCGGTGGGTTCCAGCGGCAGCGCGTCATCCTCCTGCGCGGCAAAGGCAAAGCCCAGCGCCAGCACCGGCCCCGCCGCGCGCAACCCTGCCAGCGTGCGGTCGTAGAACCCGCCGCCATAGCCGAGCCGCCCGCCCCGCCGGTCAAAGGCCACCAGCGGCACGATCAGGATCTGTGGCACGATCCAGTCGCCCTGCGCGGGCACCCGGGCCTTGAACGGCCCCTCGACCATGACGCATCCCGGCGCCCAGGCGCGAAAACGCAGCGGCAGGCCCGGCCCGTCGATCACCGGCAGGCCGACCGGGCCATGGGCGGCGGCGGCCTCCATGGCGGGCGTCGGGTCGATCTCGCTGCGCATCGCCATGTAGCCCGCCAGCGGCAGACCGCGATAGCCCGCGAGCACACCATCCAACACCGCCGACAGATGCCCGGCCTGCGCGGCAGCTGTGCCCGCATGGGCGGCCTTGCGCCGCGCAAAGGCGGCAGCGCGGGCGGCAGCCTTGCGCGCGGCGAGGTCGGTCACAAGAGCACCAGCGAGGCGATGCCGAGAAACGCAAAGAAGCCGACCACATCGGTCACGGTCGTCACGAAAGTGCCCGAGGCCAGCGCCGGGTCCACCCCGAACCGGTCGAGCACCACCGGGATCGCCATCCCCGACAGGCCCGCGACGACAAGGTTGATCACCATCGCCGCCGCAATCACCACGCCCAGCATCGGCGAGCCGAACCACACCAGCCCCACCAGCCCCATGACCGCCGCGAAAACCATGCCGTTGATCAGCCCCACCGCCACCTCGCGCCGCAGCACGCGCCAGACGTTCGACCCGGTGAGGTCGCGCGTGGCGATGGCGCGCACCGCGACGGTAAGCGACTGCGTGCCCGCATTGCCCCCCATCGAGGCCACGATCGGCATCAGCACCGCCAGCGCCACCAGACCCGAGATCGTATCCTCGAAGATCGAGATCACCAGCGAGGCGAGGATCGCCGTCGCCAGATTGACCGCCAGCCAGGGCAGCCGCTGGCGCGTCGTCTCGATCACGCTGTCCGACAGCTCGCTGTCGCCGCTCACACCGGCGAGGCGCAGGATGTCCTCTTCATGCTCTTCGTCGAGCACCTCCATCGCGTCGTCGATGGTGATGACCCCCACGAGGCGGTCATTGTCATCGACCACCGGCGCCGAGATCAGGTGATACTGGTTGAAGGCATAGGCGACGGCACCCTGCGCATCCTCGACGTGAAAGGTGCGAAAGCTGTCCTCGGTGAGGTCGCGCAGCCGCACCTCGCGGCGCGAGGACAACAGCCGGCCCAGCGTGACATAGCCCACAGGCTTCATCCGCGGTTCCACCAGCATGACGTGGTAGAACTGGTCGGGCAGCACGATGTCCGAGCGCAGATAGTCGATCGCCTCGCCCACGGCCCAATGCTCGGGCGCGCGCACGACCTCGACCTGCATCAGGCGGCCGGCGGAGTCCTCGGGATAGGCCAGCGCCTTTTCCACCGCGACCCGCTCGACCGGCTCGAGCGCGCCGAGCACGGCCTCCTGCTGATCCTCGTCGAGGTATTCGACCAGATCGACGACATCGTCGCTCTCCAGGTCGCGCATCGCCTCGGCGAGTTCCTCTGGCGCGAGGCTTTCGATGATCTCTTCGCGCAGGTTGTCGTCAAGCTCGGACAGGATGTCGCCATCCATGCCCCCCTTCCACAGCGTGAGCAGCGCGCGCCGGTCGCGCGGCGTGATCTGTTCGAGAAGGTCGGCGATGTCGGCGGCGTGCAGGGGTTCGAACAGCGCGTCGAGGGCGGCGGCATCGCCGGCCTCGACCGCGTCGAGCACATCGTCGAACAGCCGCGCGGGCAGGCCGAAATCGTCGTCCTCTTCCGCGGTCTCGGGCGTGGGGGCTTCGTCGAGCATCGGCACTCCTGAACTGTCGCGCGACCATAGCGGAACCGGCCCGCGCGGCAACCGGGCGAGATGCGGATTTGGGCGATTTACGGCCCTGTCGCGGCCCCCTATCCTGAGACGATGACCGAACACCTGCTTCTGGGCCAGACCCTGCATTTCACCGGCGATCCCTTTGTCGCCCCCTGGGACCACGTGGCGCGCCACGACAGCGCCGGCGCGGTGCTGATCCGCGACGGGAAAATCGCCGCGATCGGCACTGCGGCGCAGTTGCGCGCCGCACATCCCGCCGTGGAGGTGACGGATTACGGGCGCGCGCTGATCTCGGCGGGCTTTGTCGATGCGCATGTCCATTACCCGCAGACCGCCATTATCGCCTCCTGGGGCAAGCGGCTGATCGACTGGCTCAACAGCTATACCTTTCCCGAAGAGATGCGCTTTGCCGACCCTGCCTATGCGGCGCAGGTCGCCGCGCGCTACTGCGACCTGACGCTGGCGCAGGGCACCACGTCATTCTGCACCTATGCCACGATCCACCCCGGCAGCGTGGACGCCATTTTTGCCGCCGCACAGGCGCGCGGGCAGCGGGTCTGGGCGGGCAAGACCTGCATGGACCGCAACGCGCCCGAGGGGCTGCGCGACAGCGTGCAGTCAGCCTATGACGACAGCGCCGCGCTGCTGGCGCGCTGGCACGGGGTGGACCGGCTGTCCTATGTGATCACGCCGCGCTTTGCGCCCACCTCGACGCCAGAGCAGCTCGCAGCGCTGGGCGCGCTCTGGGTCCAGCACCCCGATTGCCTGATGCAGACGCATCTGAGCGAGCAGACCGACGAGATCGCCTGGGTGCACGACCTCTTTCCACAGGCGCGCGACTATCTCGACACCTACGAGGCACAGGGCCTGCTGCGCGAAGGCGCGGTCTATGGCCACGCCATCCACCTCACCGCGCGCGAAAGGGCGCGGCTGGCCGAGGCGGGGGCGAGCCTGGTGCATTGCCCGACCTCGAACACCTTCATCGGCTCGGGGCTCTTTGACATGGGGCTCGCCGCGCGGATGCGGGTGGGGCTGGCGACAGACACCGGCGGCGGGTCGTCGTTTTCCATGCTGCGCACGATGGCGGCCGCCTATGAGGTGGCGCAGTTGCGCGGCCAGCCGCTGCACCCCGCGCAACTGTGGTGGCTGGCGACCCAGGGGTCGGCCCGCGCGTTGCGGGCGGAGCATCTGATCGGCAATCTCGCGCCGGGGATGGAGGCCGATCTGGTGGTGATCGACCTCGCCGCCACGCCTGCCATCGCGCAGCGGGCCGCCCGCGCAGAGGGGTTCTGGGACGCGCTCTTTCCGACGATCATGATGGGCGATGACAGGGCGGTGCGGGCGGTCTGGGTCGCTGGCGGGCTGCGGCCGGGCGCGCAGGGCTAGACAGGGCGACTTTACGGCGGGGTGTCGAACCCCGGGGCTTTGCCCCGGGATGTCGAACCCCGGGGCTTTGCCGCGGGATGTCGAGCCCCGGGGCTTTGCCGCAGGATGTCGAACCCCGGGGCTTTGCCGCAGGATGTCGAACCCCGGGGCTTTGCCGCAGGATGTCGAACCCGGGGCTTTGCCCCGGACCCCAGGATATTTCTGGCCAAAAGATGGGGATCAATCCGCCAGTTCCCAGCCGTCGGGATAGAAATCATGGGCCAGCGCGATGGCTGTCGCCACGCGCTCGCGCTCCCACACGGCACCGGGCGTGACGGGGATCGGCGCGCTGGTGGCGATCACGGTTTCGCCGTCGCGCAGGCGGCGGGTGCGAAAGCCCTCGGCCCGCAGCGCCTTTTCAAAGGCGGACCAGTCGGCGTCGGTCTCTTCGACGAAAAAGGTAAAGGCGACGGGCGCGCGGGCGGGCAGCACTTCGCCCTTGGCCTCGCGAAAGATCGTTTCGGTCTCGCGCTGCTGCGCGGTGTAATCATGGGACATGGCGGGCCTTTCCCGGTGGGTGCAGGCTGTCAGCAGACCCGCGCGATGAGCAAGACCCAACGGTCGCCCGCGCGGCCGAGGCCGTATTGCACGGAGCCGGGCAGCAGCAGATTGCGACGATGCGCCGCCGAGCCTGTCCAGCTTGCCAGAACCGCGGCCTCGCTCGTCTGACCTGCGGCGATATTTTCCGCCGGGTTGCAGCTCGCATAGCCCGCAGCACGCATTCGCTGTGCAAAATCGGAGCCGTTTCGCCCGGTGTGCGAGACGTAATTGTTGCGCAGCATGTCGTCGGCATGGGCCTGTGCGGCGGCCCTGAGCCGCGCGTCAGGCGTTGCGGCGGGCAGCCCCGCCTGGGCCCGCAAGGCGTTGATCATGTCGTCAAAGCCAGCCTGCGAGGGCGGCGGGGCG
>Ga0100401_1004770_pt1 | contig 9988 bp, 10 predicted proteins | sample CryGeymeta201525_FD_80421 | JGI IMG/M metagenome (GOLD analysis project Ga0100401, IMG submission 80421) | Groundwater microbial communities from Crystal Geyser aquifers in Utah, USA - Crystal Geyser metaG 2015-25 | ecosystem: Environmental > Aquatic > Deep subsurface > Groundwater | place: USA...
CGGCGTCGATTGATTGCGACACTCGCAGCATCGACCGCTGCGGCCCCGATCCTTTTTGGTGGCCAGGCAAATTCTCAATCCACATCGGGTGATGCGTTCGTTTTCGAAGTAAACCGAACCGAATCCGAATGGCGCGCCCGATTGACGGATCAGGAATACACCATCCTGCGCGATCGCGGCACGGAACAGCGCAGGTCCAGCCCGCTCTGGACCGAGACCGGCGCGGGCCTTTACGCTTGCAGGGGATGTGATCTCACCCTGTTCGACGGCTATTGGAAGGTCGTTCTGGACATGGGCTGGGTTTTCTTCCGGCAAAGCGAACCCCTCTCGATCCTGACCTCCATCGACAGATTGCCCTACCAGGATCTGCTGGCGGGTGGGGAAACGACCATGGCACCTGAATTGAGCGCCGAAGACATTCGCGATCTCGATGCGCTAGCCGGCATTGAAGCAGTGTGCCGCCGCTGCGGGTCGCATCTGGGGCACCTGATCACGACCAGTGGAATGCTTCTGTATTGCGTGAATGGCACAGCCCTTGAATTCACGCCCGCCTAGAATGATCCGCTGAAATATTTTCCGAAAGGCGCCTGCGCGTCCGGAAACTGAAATCTGGGCCAATCCTTCTGCATCACCATTCGCAAGACTTTCGAATAAAACCTCCGGCCCAGCCGTGATTGGTTATGCGGAATCACTCAACACGGAGCTGAATTCCATGAATATCAAACTCTCTCTCGTCGCCCCGGCCCTTGTGCTGCTCCTGCCCGTCGGCGCCGCCATGGCCCAGGACGATCTTGCCGCATGCACCGGGATGCTCGAAACTGCCGTCGGCGTGGCCCTCCAGTCCGAAGGCCTCGACACCACCAATGCCTGCGACTTGACCGTCTCGCAACTGGCGCAGATCAAGAACCTGCTCGAACAGGACGGCATGCAAAGCCGCGACCGGATCCAGGTGATCCTGAGAGCAGCCGCCGACGAATAAGGCGACCACACCTGCCACCGGCGCGCGCCCTTCCACGGGCGCGCCCCGATCCGTTGGACGATCGCCCGAATTGTCCCCTTCCCTCCACACCACACCTGACGTATGGATGTCTGCGCGTGCAAGACATCACAAGGACCGATCCCATGGACCTCCCGTCGCGGGCCTGAGCGCCCTTTTCAGTTTCGGAGCCGCCGTTTCCAAACGCGTCTCCGCGCCCCGCGACCCCGATGATCGGGCTGTTTGCCCCTCCGGTGATTTCCATGTCTTCCCGAATTCTGGCCCCGGCCACCACCCGCGCGGAATTCCGCCCCCTTGTCCGCCTCTCCGTGCCGCTGATGATCGGCCTCACCGCCGCGCTGCTGATCGGCGTGGTGGACACCGTCATGATCTCGCCGCTTGGCACCGTGCCGCTGGCGGCGGCGGGCATCACCACGGCGGTGCTGATCATCCTGATCTCGGCGCTTTGGGGCCTGCTCACCGTCATCTCCGTGCAGATCTCGCAGGCCCATGGCGCAGGCGATCCGACCCGCGTCGCGATGGCGCTGCGTTCAGGCCTCGTGCTCTGCCTGATCGGAGGCGGCATCGGCACCGCGCTGATGATGGCGGTCTACCCGCTGCTCGGCCCCATCGGCCAACCGACCGAAGTGCTCGCCATCCTGCTGCCCTACTGGACCTGCATGGCGATCTGGATCTTGCCCTTCACGCTGTTCTTCGGGCTCAAGGCGCTGTTCGATGCGGTGGACTGGCCGTGGACCTCGGTCGCCGTCGCCTACGTCGGCGTCGTGGCGAACATTCCCGCCAACTACACCTTCATCCATGTCCTCGACCTCGGGCTGCTTGGCGCGGGCCTCGCCTCGGTGCTGTCGCAATGCCTGTCGCTGCTGGTCGCGTGGCAGGTGATCGCGCGCGCGCCAGGCCTCGCCGCCTACCGCCGCAAGGTCGCCGTCGCATGGTCCGACATCGGCGCGCAACTGCGCGAAAGCCTGCCGCTCTGCCTCGGCTATGCCGGCGAGGGCGGGGCCTATGCCATGGTCGGGCTGATGATCGGATGGATCGGGGCCGAAGCGCTGGCCGCCCACCAGATCGTCAACGCCCTTGCGGGGGTGGCCTACGTGATCCCGCTGGGCATGGCGGGGGCGGTGTCGATCCGCGTCGGGCAGGCGGTCGGGGCCGACCGGCGCACGCGGCTGCGCCCGATCCTCAAGGCCTCCTTCGCGATGGTGGTGATATGGCAGGCGCTGGCGGCCTCGGTCTTCGTCTTCGGCGGCCACGCGCTGGCCACGGCGATGTCCGACGATCCGCAGGTGATCGCCATCGCCACGACCCTGTTTCTCATCATGGCGCTGCTGCAGATCGCGGACGGGGTGCAGGCCACGTCGCTCGGCGCGCTCCGGGGCATGTCGGACATGGCGGTGCCCAGCTACATCACGCTGGCCGCCTACTGGCCGCTTGCCCTGCCGATGGGTTACCTCATGGGCTTCGAACTGGACATGGGCGCGACCGGCATCTGGCTTGGCTATACGTTGGGGATTGCGGTCGCCGCCACCCTGCTGCCGCGCCGCTTCTGGCGGCTGACCGCCCCGACCCGAGGCCAGGACCCAAGCCTGGCCTAGCCAAGCCTATCGCGCCGCTCGAAGATCACGAACCAGGCAAGCGGCACGAACATCGGATGCGTCAACCTGCCCGAGAAGATCGGGGCAAGGATCCAGATTTGCGCGATCACGATGCCAAGGATGATCCGTCCGGACAGGACGATCGACAGCGGCGGGATCAGGATGGCAAGCAGGTAATTCACCACGCTCGGACGGGCGCGTGGGCGGGCGCGTGGGCGGGCGGGCGGGCGCATGGGCGGGCGCATGGGCGGGCGCATGGGCGGGCGCGCGGGCGGGCGCATGGGGTCCAGGGCGCGCGGGAAATGCCGCGCCACTTTCCCCACACCATTGATTTCCGCCGCGTGTTGCCCCACACCCACAACCGACCAAGTCCCGCGCGCCAGAGGCCCCACATGACCCGTATAGACGACACCTTCGCCCGCCTCCGCGCCGCCGACCGCAAGGCCTTCGTCGCCTATATCATGGCGGGCGACCCTTCGCCCGAGGCGTCGCTGACGGTGATGCGCGGCCTTCCCGGCGCCGGGGTCGACATCATCGAACTTGGCCTGCCCTTCACCGATCCCATGGCCGACGGCGCCACCATCCAGCTGGCGGGCCAGCGCGCGCTGGAAGCGGGGATGACCCTGCAAAAGACCCTCGCCATGGTTCGCGCCTTTCGCGCCGACGACCAGACCACGCCCATCGTGCTGATGGGCTACTACAATCCGATCTATTCCCGTGGCGTCGAAACCTTCCTCGTCGAAGCACGCGAGGCCGGGATCGACGGCCTCATCGTCGTGGACCTGCCCCCCGAGGAGGACGACGAACTCTGCATTCCCGCCCAGAAGGCCGGCCTCAACTTCATCCGCCTCGCCACCCCCACCACCGATGACAAGCGGCTGCCCAAGGTGCTGACCAACACGTCGGGCTTCGTCTATTACGTCTCCATCACCGGCATCACCGGCGCCGCCGCCGCACAATCCGCCGATGTCGCGCCGGAAGTCGCCCGCATCAAGGCCCGGACCGACCTGCCGGTGATCGTGGGCTTCGGCATCCGCACGCCGGAAACCTCGCAAGCCATCGCCGCCGTCGCCGATGGCTGCGTCGTGGGCTCCGCCATCGTGTCGGAAATCGCCTCGGGAAAACCTGTGGCGGAGGTTCTGGCCTTCGTGAAAACGCTGGCCGACGGCGCGCACAGGGCCTGATCGGGGAGGTTTCGGGGCTCGGTTGCGCCGATCCGATACGGGAAGCCTCCGTGCAGGCCCGCCATCGGTCAACCGGCCATTCGGCATACCCACCGCGAACGCCGCGCCATGGATCATTCCGCGCAGGCAAACACCGGCGCCCCGCCGACAAGGGCGGCGGCCTCCCTGCGCTAGACCAATGTCGGGCGTTTGCGGACGCCCCGTTTGCGATAGGCGGCGCAGGTCGCCTGCAACTTCCGGATCTGTCGCGCCTGCCACAGCGCATCCGACAGCGTGTGCAGGCGCGCGATGTCGGCCAGAAGCCGCAGATCCCGGTCGAGCGCTTCAAGCATTTCCTCGATCGCCAATGCCCCGATATCCGTGATCCAGATCGACTTGCAGCGCCCGTCGCCCCTGTAGCCGCCGACCTCCACCAGCCCGTCCGCCTGCAGCTCTCGCAACGCCCGCGCCAGGGTCTGTTTCGGCATCGCCATACGCGCCGCCAGTTCCTTCGGCGCGCGTCCGTCCATCTCGCCCTCTGTCAGCAGGACCAGAACGCGCAACCGCAGCGCAGCGCCCGCCCCCAGCCGCTCGGCCGCCAGCCGTCGGTGATGGTCGGCCACCGCCGTGACCTCCTCGATCATCGCAAGGTAAAGCATCGCCATGCTCGTGTTCACTTGCTGCGCGGTCGGTCGGGTCATTGTCGGGTCTCCGGTGAAAACAGGTCTCGGTCCGCCGATGCTCCCATGGCGCGATGATCCGTTGCGCCCGAAGGCGTCCTGCGCGCGCTATTGTCCCGAACGGGACGAGATGCGGTCCGTCTGGTCCTGTCGGGATTCTGCGTTCTGGACAGCGCCTTCTGCGATTGGTAAGAAAATATTACCGCACCGCAGGAGACACCGATGCCCCACATCACCGAGATCGCGGACCTCAAACGCATCTACCGCCGCCGCGTGCCCAGGATGTTCTACGACTACGCGGAATCGGGATCGTGGACGGAGCAGACCTTCCGCGAAAATGTCAGCGATTTCAGTCTGATAAAGCTGCGCCAACGGATCGCGAGGGACATGGCGGGCCGCTCCACCGCAAGCACGATGGTCGGGCAAGACGTCACCATGCCCGTGGCGCTGGCCCCCGTGGGCCTCATGGGGATGCAGTCCGCCGATGGAGAGATCAAGGCCGCCCGCGCCGCCGAACGCTTCGGCGTGCCTTACACGCTCTCGACCATGTCGATCTGTTCGATCGAGGATGTCGCCGAGAATACGCAAAAACCCTTTTGGTTTCAGGTATATACCCTGAAGGACGACGACTTCATGAAGCGCCTTTTCGCGCGCGCCAAGGCGGCGGGCGTGACGACCCTGGTCATCACCGTCGACCTGCAAATCATGGGCCAACGGCACAAGGACATCAAGAACGGCCTCTCCGCCCCGCCGAAACTCACCGTGAAATCCATCGCCAACATGGCAACGAAAGTGTCGTGGGGGCTGGAGATGCTGGGGACGAAACGTCGCTTCTTCGGCAATATCGTGGGCCATGCCAAGGGGGTCACCGACCCCGGATCGCTATCGTCGTGGACGGCGGAAGCCTTCGACCAAAGCCTCGACTGGGCCCGGATCAAGCAGTTCCGATCATGGTGGGACGGTCCCGTCATCCTCAAGGGAATTCTCGACGAAGATGATGCGAAACAGGCACTTAGCGTCGGAGCCGATGCCATCGTCGTGTCCAACCATGGCGGGCGGCAACTCGATGGCGCGCTGTCCTCCATCCGCATGTTGCCCCGCATCATGGACGCTGTCGGCGACAAGATCGAGGTGCATCTCGACAGCGGCATCCGCTCGGGTCAGGACGTGCTGAAAGCACTGGCTCTGGGCGCGACGGGCACGATGATCGGGCGGGCCTATGTCTACGGCCTCGGCGCGATGGGTCAGGCGGGGGTGACGAAAGCGCTGGAGGTCATCCACAAGGAACTCGACACCTCCATGGCGCTCTGCGGTGAACGAAAGGTGGCTGATCTGGGCCGCCACAACCTTTTGATGTCAAAGGACTTTCAGACCGATTGGGCATAGCGCGCGCGGTGGGCGCGCAGGTGGAATGCAAGCAACGGCGCGATCAATGCCACGAACGCCACCGCTACGAAGGCCATCCGCAATCCGAACGCGCCCGACAGGAACCCCATCAAGGACGGCGCCAGAACGAAGCCCATGAAGCCGATCACGGCCGCCCGCGCAACGGCGGCCGTTCGGTGTTCGGGGCGCACCATCTTGCCCACGATGGCAAGCCCGACCGGCCCCACGGCGGCGATCCCCAACCCCATGCAGCCGAAACCAACATAGGCGACCGACGGCGTCGGTGCGGCGGCTGCGATCACTGCGCCCGCACTGGCCATCGCGGTCCCGATCCCGATGATCGCATATTCCGAGAACCGTTCGGTCAGCGCCTGTCCGGAAAAGCGCCCGATGGCCATGGTCAGCCCCAGGATCGCTGGCCCCAGCGCACCCTCGGCGGCGCGTCCGCCAAGCGTTCGCTCCACATGCAGCGCCGACCAGGCTTCGACCGTCGCTTCGACGAAGAAGGCGATCAGCACGATGACACCGCACACGATTACCGTGGGCCAAGGGAAACGGTTGGCCCGGCGCAGGGCGTCGTCCACCGGCTCGACATCCATGCGCAGGACCGTCGACATCGCGACAAGGGCCAATGCCACCACCGAAAAGATTGTCACCGGGCCGAAACCCACCTCCCGCCCCAGCCCGGTCAGAACGGCGCTGATCGCATAAGCGACTGAGAACATTGCATGATTGGCATTCATCAACGACCGGCCGTTGCGCGCCTCAAGCTCGGACACGCGGGCATTCATCACCACGTCCAGCATACCGGAACAATACCCGGCCAGCACCATCGCGAAGAAGAAGGCCAGCGGCGTCGCCGCCAGCGCCGGCCCCAGCGCCACGGCCGCGAAGCAGAGCCCCGCCAAGGGCATCGACCACGCCCCGAAGCGGCGGTCGAAGATCGGCGCCAACCACATCGTCGTTACCAGTCCGATGGAAGTTCCCAGAAGGATCAGGCCGAACAGCGTGTCATCCGCGCCAATCCCCGCCTTCAGCACCGGCACCTGCGCGGCGAAACTGCCCCAGAATGTCCCCACGATCATGAAGGCGACAAGCGGTCGGCGGGACAAGGCAAGGGCGGTCAGGACGGACATGGGCAGGCCCATCGCACGACCCGGCCTGCCCGACAAGAGGGGGCTTTTCAATTCCCCCCCGCTCGCCTATACGCGCGGCTTCAGTCGCGCTCGACCTGTGCGGCTGGCTTGCAAACAGTGGCGCACCGACACCCTTGGAGGCGGCGCATAACTTAGGAGAATAGCTATGGCTGGTAAGACACCTGATCTTATCGCTGAGGCACGGACGGGGACAGGCAAGGGGGCCGCCCGTCAAGCACGCCGTGACGGCATGGTGCCCGGTATCGTGTATGGCGGCGGCGCTGACCCGCTGGCAATCCAGATCCCCTTCAATGTCCTGCTCAAGAACCTCAAGAACGGTCGCTTCCTGTCGACCCTGTTCAACCTCAAGGTCGAGGGCGAGGAAGACGTTCGCGTGATCTGCCGCAGCGTGCAGCGCGACGTCGTGAAGGATCTGCCGACCCATGTCGATCTGATGCGTCTGCGCCGGACGTCGAAGGTCTCGCTCTTCATTCCGGTGGAAATCGTCGGGGAAGAGGTATCGCCGGGCCTCAAGAAGGGCGGCACGCTGACGCTGGTGCGCCCCGAGGTGGAACTGCGTGTGACGGCGGGCGACATTCCCGACCACATCACCATCGACGTGAGCGAGGCGCAGATCGGTGATACCATCACCATCAGTTCCGTGGCCCTGCCCGCTGGCGCGACGGCCACGATCGACCGCGATTTCACGATCGCGACGCTCTCGGCGCCGTCGGCCCTGCTCTCTGCGGGCAGTGACGACGATGACGCCGATGCTGACGCAGAAGTGGTCGCAGCCGAGGATTGATCCATCCTCTGCCACATGAACGAAATGCCGCCTGACATCGTCCGGCGGCATTTTTCGTGTGTGCCAGCCCATATGTCGGAAATGCGCTGCAACGCCGCCACAGGGGGCGCCCATCGCCCGCAGGCGGTTTCAGTGGCCCTCGGCCCAGACCTTGCGAAACCCAAGGATCTTGCCGCGCGACGTGACCGGATCATAGGTCATGTCCATCGCGCTCATCTGGTCGATGATGTGCTTGACGACATCAGCACCGTATTGCCTGGGGTGGATTTCCATCACGCAAAAGCGGAGCGGGCATTTCCACGGGCGATCGAAATAGGCGGCCTCGGCCCCTTCGACGTCCATCAGGACCACATGGGGCCGATGCGCGCGGAGCAGGTCATGGAACCCGATGAGCGGCACCTCCACCTGCCGCCCGCCCTTCGCGCCCAGACGCGAGCCGGTAAAGCCGGCCGCGATGTGGAATTGCGCCGCCTCCCCCTCGGCCGCATGACCCACGACGGCCCCGTGCATCAGGCTGACATCGGACACCCCGTTGCGGGCGTGGTTGGCGCGGATCACCGGCAGCAGGTCTGGATTGGCTTCTATCGAGAACACGTTCTCCGGCTGGGTCCGCAGCGCCGCCAGCGTGCCGACATAGCCAAGGCCCGCGCCAAGCTCCAACACGCGCAAGCCGGGCCGCACGCAGCGATCGACCGCCCGCGCCTCGTCCGCCTCGTAGCTGCCGTCGGCCAGTTTCTCGATGATCGCATCATTGGCAAGCCCCGGCGGCAACCCGAGTTCGACCCCGTTGAGCCGGTAGACCATGTCAGGGGCGCTGGAGTGGGTCATGTCGTCCATGTCGCGGGCGGTAAGAGGGAATTCGGGCGAAGTGACGGCGCCTAAGCCGCCTCCAACGGATACGCCCCGGTCGAGATCAGGATCTTCCCGCTGCTCATGGCCGCGGCATAGGCGTCGGGGGCCTGCGCCCCGGCGTCCAGCGGCACCACGCGCGCCACTTTGGTTTCCGCGAATCCGCCTTGCAAGCCCTTCGTCACCTCGCGCGCCATCAGCAGCATCTTTGGCGCTGATTTGCCTGCAAGCCATCTGGACAACCAGAACCCCCGCACCGTCAGTCCCTTGAAGATCATGCCGCCGGGATGGATCGTCGCGGGCTGACCGGACAAACCGCCATAGACGAGAATCTGCCCGCCATCACGCAGTGCCTGACCCAGACGGAAGGTCGTCTGGCCACCCACGGCATCGAACGCCATCCGGCACCGCAAGTCCTTGCACAGCGCGGCCAGCCTTGCATCGAAGTCCGGCGCGGTCTCGTTCAGCACGAAGCGCGCACCCTCGTCCTGCAACGCGGCAACCTGCTCGTCCCGCCGGACGATGTTGATGATCTTGACCCCCTGCTCTTTCGCGCGCCGACGGATCATCGCCCCCAATGCGCCCCCCGCAGCGGTAGAGATGGCCGACCATTGCCGGGCGCGCCGAACCTCGCTGACCAAGGCGATCGCCGTCAGCGGGTTCACGAAGGATCCCGCCGCGGCACCCAGCGGCAGGTCCTGCGGCAACGGTATCACGCGCCCGGCCTTCACTGCCGCATATTCCGCCCAAAGCCCCTGCTTGTCCGCCGCCAGCGCCACCTTGCGGCCCATCAGGAACCGCCCGAAAAGCCCGCTTCCCGCCGCGACCACCTGGCCCGAGCCTTCCAGCCCCGGCACCAGCGGATAGGGCCAGCCAAGCCCGTACTCGCCCGCAAGCATCGCCAGATCGGACGGGTTGATGGGTGACGCCGCTATGCGCACCAGAACCTCCCCCGGTCCGGGGCGGGGGCGCGGGATCTCTTCCAACCGCAAGTCCTCTCCCGGACCGTGCAGGACCAGCGCGCGCATCGTCTCCGGCGGATCATCCATGGCTTTCCCCTTCCCCGCCAAACCTGCCATGCCTCCGCGCGCCTTGGCAAACGCCGATTGGACCCATATCAGGTAGCTCATACCTCGGATCCAGGTGAAGGCAGGAGACAGCAGCCATGCAGCTATGGGTGGGTTTGGGCAATCCCGGCGCGAAATACACCACCAATCGCCACAACATCGGCTGGATGGCGGTGGAACGGATCGCGCAGGATCACGGCTTCAGCCCGTGGCGCGCGAAATTTCAGGGCACAATCTGCGACGGCACGCTTGGTGGCGAAAAGATCATCCTGCTGCGCCCCGAGACCTTCATGAACCTCTCCGGCCAATC
>Ga0100401_1004773_pt1 | contig 9981 bp, 12 predicted proteins | sample CryGeymeta201525_FD_80421 | JGI IMG/M metagenome (GOLD analysis project Ga0100401, IMG submission 80421) | Groundwater microbial communities from Crystal Geyser aquifers in Utah, USA - Crystal Geyser metaG 2015-25 | ecosystem: Environmental > Aquatic > Deep subsurface > Groundwater | place: USA...
CGCGGCCGCTCTGGCCGCGCTTTTGCTTGTGGCCACGGGCTGCGCCAGCTTCGACACGAAAATTCCGCAGTCGTGGGCGCCGCGCGTTGAATTGAGCGATACGCCGTTCTATCCGCAACTGGAGCATCACTGCGGGCCGTCGGCGTTGATCACGGCGCTCGAAGCATCGGGGGCCACGCCGAGCTATGAGGAAGTCGCCGATCGGATTTACGTCCCCGGTCTGGAAGGCAGCCTGCAGGTCGAGCTGATGGCGGCGACCAGAAGTTTTGAACGTATCCCGTACCGTCTACCCGGCGCGCTCGAACCCGTGCTGGCCGAAGTCGAGGCTGGCCGGCCGGTGCTGATTCTCCAGAACCTGCGCGTGCGAAGCCTTCCGGCATGGCATTACGCCGTGGTCATCGGCTACGATCGTGAACGCGCTGAAATTCTGATGCGCTCGGGCGACAACAAGCTGCAGGCAACGCCTGCCCGGCGCTGGATGCGCCAGTGGGATTGGGCCTCGCGCTGGGCCATCGTCGTGCTCGAGCCCGGCCAACTGCCGGCCAGGCCGCGTCTTCCGGCCGTGCTGCGCGCGCTTGCCGACTTCGACGATCACGCAGCTGCCCAGCCCCGCCTGCTTGCATGGCAGGCTGTGGCCGAGCAATGGCCGAATGAGTCGCTGGCCTGGATGGGTATGGGGAATGCCCGTTACGAGCTCGGCGCGCTCGAAAACGCCGCAAGCGATTTCGAGTCCGCGTTGGAGATCAAGCCAGACAGTTGGCCGGCACGCCTGAACCTCGCACAGGTACTGCTGGAACTCGATCGCTCGTGCCTGGGCCTGCGGATCGTCGAAGACGCGCCGATGGAATTCGATCACCCCTTGATGCAGGTCCATGGCGATCTGATGCTGCGGCTCGACCAGGCCTGCAATGCCGGCAAGGCAGGCGACTGAACTGAATTACCAGTGGATTTCTTCTCCTGCCTCAGAGGCGAGAACAGGTTGGGGGGCAGTCGGGCGCTGCCGACCCTCACAGCACTTACCGCGCGAGCGGGTGTCAGGTGGGGAAAGAATCGGGCTTTGGAACTCCCAGTTGATTGATTGAACCCGCCTGATCCTCCCGCGACACCAAAAGCATGCCTGCGCGATTACGGTGTGCTGGCGAACAGACAGCTGTCAATCGCGGCTTCATGCTGTGCACCAGTTGCAGTTTGTAAAGGAATACCCGGTAATGAAGTGGTCCACCCTGAAATCCTCCCGAGAACCCCGTCGCCCGAACGGTGCAAAGCCGATCGACAGGCGATCGGGATGGGTGATTGTGGAGCTGGGGTTCTGGGGTGTCGGAATCGCGCTGATTGCGATCTATTTTCTGGCGAGCATCAGCCTGGAGAATCAACGTAGTCAGGGCATCGAGTTGTTCAGCCAGGCACGCGCCGCGTCAATGGCAGACGAGCCTGCGTCAATCCAGGAAACTCCGGTAGCCTCGCCCTCCACATCGCTGTCAGACACTGCTGCGACAGCCTCGCTGCCGATCGCGGTACTCCGTATCGATCGAGTGGGGCTGGAGGTTCCGGTGTTTTCGGACATCAGCGAGTTGAATCTGAACCGCGGTGCGGGTTGGGTTCCGGGAACGGCTGCACCCAACACGGGGGGCAACATGGCGGTTGCTGCCCATCGTGATCAGTATTTTCGTTCGCTCAAAGACATCCAGGTCGGAGATATTCTCGAGTTGGAAAGCCTTGCCGGGTTTGGCGAGTATCGAGTTTCAAGTCTCGCGATCGTCGATCCCGACGAAGTTTCCGTTCTTGACCCAACCCAGCTGCCAACGGTCACGCTGGTCACCTGCTATCCCTTTTACTTCATCGGCAATGCGCCACAGCGCTACATCGTACAGGCCGTCGCCGTTGATCCACCAGGAAAGGCATCCAACAAGGCTGTCCCTTCCACTGTTAGCCAATCAGGAGATAAGTAATGATTACCCGCTTGAGTACATTGACAGTGACATCGGCAGTTTTGCTGATGAGCATTGCCTGGTCTGGGGACTCGATCGCCCAGCAAACCTCGTCGACGATGCCGACCCCGGATACAGACCGGGCGAGCTGTACCGAGATCGATTGGCACCGCGATCTGGTCCGTGAGTATCCATGGGTTGGGGATGCCTGTCAGGAAGCCATCATCGTCAACGGACAGAAGTGGGCCCGCTTCGAGGCGGAGTTCCAGCAATTCAATCGCGATGGAACCATCACCTCCAACTTCCGCGACGCCCGCGGTCGCTCACTCGGAAGCGTCAAGCTTCAGCCGGGTTCCGACCAGCGCGTGCTGCTCGACGGCCGCGCCACGCGGTTCTCCGATCTGCGCCGTGGTCAGGTTCTGAATTTCTATGCACCGGAAGGCTTGTATGCCTTTGCCATGGAGCCAGGTGCAACGCCCGCCGAGCAGGTTCAAATCGTTCGGCAGCCGACTGCGCCAGCGCGTGAGGAAGCACCGCGCCAACTGGCCCAGGCACCCGCAGCCACGACCAGTCGTCAGCGGGCTCTGCCGGCAACCGCAGGCCCACTGCCGCTGTTTGCGCTGGGTGGACTGCTGTCACTGTTGGGTGGAATCGGCCTGACCACGCGTCGGCGCTTCCAGACACCGAACGCCTGACATTCAGGGTTTTGGTGCACTGCCGGGTGATCGCAAGCCGATCGCCCGGCTGTTTCCTTGTCGAATGGATTTTGCCATCGACAGAATCACAACCAGGACAGTCCAATGACCATTGCCAAGATTATTGAAATTTCGAGTGACTCCCCAAGCAGCTTTCAGGACGCTATCGAATCCGGGATCAAGCGCGCCGAGCGCACCGTCAAGAACGTCAAAGGTGCATGGATCGCGGAGCAGAAATTGACCATCGACAGCGGCAAGATCACTTGTTACCGTGTGATCATGCGAATCAGTTTTGTGATCGACTGATCCGTTCGGTTGGAACTCGTTGCGCACCGATCGGTTCATGGACCATCCGATCCGAGAGGAAAGATGGGCGCCGAAGCGCCCTTTTTTTTTGGGCACCACCATTTGACTGGTCTGGCTGGCGTGATCGGGGGCGCCGGGCTGGTTATGAAACCGAGTGTCTGCCTTGCGCGCGAACGGTGCGCCACCGCACCGAACGTGTATGTGCGATATCCGTACGATGGTTGAACAGTCGAGATCCGTATTTCAAGAAAAATACCATGCCTGATCACAATCCCGTTTGTCATGAATATCGCCACCGCGGGAGATCTTCCGAAAGCCTGAATGAATGGGAGAATGAGGGCGGCAGCTTGTGCTGGCCGTCCCCGGCACAGCAGTCTGGCAGCAGTCGATGCGTAGTACTCGACGAGCCGCAGCTCGCGCTGATTGATTTCCTGCCACTGGGAATTCTCATTACCAATCTTGAAGGTCGGATCACCTACAGCAACCTGGCCTGTCAGACGCTGTGTGGAGTATCGGCATCGCAATTGCTCGATACCGATTGGCTGGAGGCCGTCGACGCACGCGATCGAGATCTCCTTCCTGCTGCATGGCAGGGAAGCAGCGCCGAGGGCCACACGCTGACCTTCGAGCTGCGCATGATTACCAGCTCTGGACAAGCACTCTGGACACGCCACAGTATTGCAAGCCTGGGGCCGCGGCGGGCGCCATGTGGCCGCATTCATACGATTGAAGACATCAGCACGATCAAGACTTCAGGAGCGGCCGAGCAAGCCGCCCGGGAGGAGCTCTCTCGGGAACGGGAACGAGCCCGGGTTACGCTCGAGTCGATTGGCGATGCGGTGATCAGCACCGACGCCAATGGTTGCGTAGTCTATCTGAACGCGGTTGCAGAGGATCTCACCGGCTGGTCTCGCGAAGAAGCGAACGGCCAGGCGTTCAGCAGAGTGTTCAGAGTCGTTGATTCGGACGGCGGCACACTTGCACGCAATCCGGCCGAGCAGGCCATGGAGAGCCGGGAGATCGTGCAGATGGCAGCAAACTGTATTCTGCTTCGGCCCGACGGCAGCGAGCTGGCAATCGAGGATTCCGCGGCACCCATTCTTGACGCAGATGGAAGACTTGCCGGCGCGGTGGTGATCTTTCGTGACCGCAAGCTTTCCAGGGAAGTCACGTTACGGATGGCCCATCTGGCTCGCCATGACGCCCTGACCGGCTTGCCCAACCGGGTTGCATTCGTTGAGCACTTCGATCAGGCGATCAAACTTGCCCGGCGTCACGAAAACCGGGTCGCTCTGCTGTTCATCGATCTCAGGAACTTCAAGCAGGTCAACGACAGCCTGGGACACGAAGCCGGCGACTTGCTCCTTGTATGCCTTGCCCGAAAGCTGAAGTCCTGCGTGCGCAGCACAGATCTGGTCTGTCGTCATGGCGGTGACGAATTTGTGGTTTTGCTCAGCGAGATCAATCATCCGGAAGATGCTGTCAGAGTCGCTGCAAAGATGCGCAAAGCGGCATTGAATACTGCCGAGATTCTGGGTCGCAGGGTAGGTCTGGAGTTGAGTATCGGGATCAGTCTCTTTCCTGACGATGGCGTCGATCTGGAGTCCTTGATGCACAAGGCAGATGTCGCGATGTACCAGGTCAAGTCCGGCAGTGGAACGGGCTGCGGTCTCTATCAGCCCAGCGTGCAAGGAAGCGAGGCCAGAATCACTCCGTCAGTGGGGCTCCAATGTGCTCCAGCGTACAGACAGCTGGAGCATGCGGGGAGCATGATCGATAACGATGATGAGTCGTCTCGAGACCCTTCGGGGGTGAGTTAAGATCGGGCATTGGTAGAACACGCCAACGCCTCCCATGATTACTTTGGAGCCACGAACATGAAATTTCTCAACAAGGCATTCCCGATACTGGCGATCGCGCTGGTGATGACTGCCCTCGGGGGTTGCGCCGCCACTGATACTCGTTCGTCAACCGGCGAGTACCTCGACGATGCAGCCATCACCACACGCGTCAAGGCGGCCATTCTCAAGCATCCCGACCTGCGCTCCGCCGAGATCAATGTCGAGACCTTCAGGAATGTTGTGCAGTTGAGCGGATTTGTCAGTTCTCAGGCAGAGATTGATGCTGCGGTCGAGCTGGTTCAAACCGTTTCAGGTGTGCAATCGGTAAGGAACGACATGCAACTGCGCTGATGCAATTTTGCAGAGAGCGCACGGAGTAACTCGGATGAACAAGAACCAGGTCAAGGGCAGTGCAAAGGAGCTATCTGGCAAGACCCGCGAAGTTGCCGGCAAGGTCATCGGTAGCAAGAAGATGGAGCGTAAAGGCAAGATCAAACGGGCTGCTGGCGAGGTGCAGTCAGCGGTGGGCGACGCACAGGCCGAGATCAAGCGGCGCAGCTGATGAAGGCGCCCTGACATGAGCAGCATCGAGTCACAGTTCGTCAGCAAGCCGCCGCTGGTAACGGCTAACGTGGTCTACTTCGTTGCCGTCCACCTGCTCGCGCTGGTGGCGGCACCTGTCTGGGCCATGCTGGTTGGATTCAGCGGCTGGGCCTGGCTGGCGGCCGGGCTGATCTGGCTGCTCAGCGGCTTGTCGATTACCGCCGGCTACCACCGCTTGTGGTCGCATCGTAGCTACCAGGCGGCCTGGCCGCTACGGCTGTTTCTGGTCATCTTCGGCACCTTCGCGCTGCAGAACTCGGTGCTGGTGTGGTGTGCGCGCCATCGAATCCATCACCGGTTTGTCGATGATGTCGAGCATGATCCGCACTCCATCCGCAGCGGCTTCTGGCACGCCCATATCGGTTGGATGCTGCGCCACTGGCCCACCAGCGAGATCGACTTCAGCCAGGTCCGCGATCTCGAACTTGATCCGCTACTGAGGTGGCAACATCGGCATTACTGGCTTCTGACCTGGTCGCTCAATCTGGGCGTACCGGTCCTGCTGGGTCTGCTGGTCGGTGAGGTCATCGGCATGGTGCTGCTGGCCGGTGCGGTTCGACTGGTGTTCAGCCAGCATTGCACCTTCTTCATCAATTCGCTGGCCCACACCTGGGGCAAGCGTCACTACAGTGATGAAAATACCTCGGTCGACAACGGCTGGCTGGCACTTGTGACCTGGGGCGAGGGCTATCACAATTTCCATCATGCCTTCCAGGCGGACTACCGCAACGGTACCCGCTGGTGGCATTTCGACCCGGGTAAATGGCTGATCGCGGCCTGTGCGGTTGTCGGTCTGGCCGGAAGGCTCAAGCGCACCCCGTCATTCAGGATCCGGCGGGCGCGGGTGCAGATGCAGTTTTGCGAACTTCAAGGTGAATTGGCTCAAGGCCTAGCCACCGCAACGTGGGCCAAGGCGATCGAACGCGAATACCAGCAGTTCATGGACACCATCAGTCAGTGGCAGGCTATTCAGGCCGAGCGTGTCCAGACCAGCGGTGCGGCTCTGCGCGGGCACTGGCAGAAGCACGCTTTCAGAAACCGCTTGCGGGAACTTGACCGGCGCCTCAAGGCCCAGGTCCGCCGCCTGGCCAGTTTGCAACAGCATTGGCATACCGATCAGACATCAGTATGAATCTGTTTAGTCCCCGGGCCGCATGTGAGTGATGGCTGAAGATCATGAAGCAGGGCGATGCTGGCCGTCCTCGCTCTGAATGATTCACGGATCATCATTTTCGGCGTTCAACGAGGTATCCGCGTCATGACCACCCCCAAGCGAACCAGACCGGAGCATTTGCGTGCCGATGCCGAAGGGCGACTGCGGACCGGCACCGCACCACCGTCAGCAGGGTGGACAGTCAGGGCCGAGGCGCTTTCACTACCGTACCGCCTGGCCAGTAATCCGGACAATTCCGTTGACCCCCAGAAACAGCAATTACTCGGAGCTTGAATTCGCGTCGAGAATCGGCGCCGCGAGCCCTTTTCAAGGGCGGGGTCGGGTAGAACCTGTGTTTCCGACTGTTCGCGGGCTGGCTTAGGCATTTCACTGATTCCTCGTTCCGGATGCCCTGAGAATTACACTAACTCAAAGAAGCAGTGTATGGGACGAGGTTGACACACAGGGCGCGGAGCCAGGTTCATGGCCCGCTAGTCGCGGTGCGAACGGCCCGATGCGCGTTGCTTATTCCGCGCGGGATGTCGGTCCGGTAGCTTTTGGGAAATGGGACAAAGGTGAAAAGCCGGTGAGCTCCCGATGAATACCCCCCGGAATCCCTTCCCCCGAACGTGGGGGAAGGGCGTTGTCTGCCCAGTTCCCTGAGCAGACCGCTCAGTTGCCGGCGACCGCCGGCGGGTTCTCGATGATGATCTCGACCCTGCGATTCTGCTGTCGGCCCGCCGCGGTCTGATTGCTGGCAATGGGTCGCTCCTGACCGAGGCCGCTGGCCGATAGGCGGCTCCTGACGACTCCATGTTGAGTCAGATAGTTGAGGACGGATTCGGCGCGGCGCTGCGACAAGCCGAGGTTGTACTCACTGGCCCCGACGTTGTCGGTGTGCCCCTCGATCTCGACGCGCCGCTCGGGATAGCGTTGGAGGAAGGCGACCAGCCTTTCCAGATGCCGATCGGCACCCGGCTCCAGGACGGAACGATCGGTGGCAAACAGCAGGTCACCCAGCGTCAACACCAGGCCACGATCGGTGATTTCGGCTTCCAGCGCGCTGATCTGACTTCGAAGATCGGCGGCCTGAGCGTCGGCTTCGGCCCGCGTCTGCGCCTGCGAACGACGCGCTGCGTCGGCGTCGCGGCGTGCCGTATCGGCATCGGCCATGGCCTGTATCTCGGCGTAACGTGCCGCTGAGGCGGCGTCCTGGGCCCGACCAGCGTCACCACGTGCACGATAGGCGTCATCCCGGGCGCGCATGGCGTCTGCGCGCGCGAGCTCGGCCTCGCGGGTACGGGCCATCAGCCTGGCCTGTTCGCGCTCCTCGACCAGAATGCTGCGCTGGTCCATGGCATAGCGACCGGTCGCCCTGGCCTTGGCGATGTCGATCTGGCGCTCGGCCATGTAGACGCGATGTACACCCAGGCTGGACTCGACCGCTGGCAGCGGTCGCTCGGCAATACGGACTGCGGCTTCGGCCTCGCGCAGTTCCAGCGGCGCGCGTTGGGCAAGATCGAGGTCGGATTGCAGGGCTATGAGCTTGGCGCGAGCTTCAGCAGCCCCCGGAGGGCTGTTTGGTGTGGTTGCGCAAGCGGCAAGAAGGAGCAGTGAGCTCACCAGCACCGTGGTGCGGCCAGCGTGCCTGAATTGGCTTGTGTTCACGATTCTCATTGGGGGCCTCCTGTGCGACGCATTTCTTCTTTCAAGGCTTGTACGCTCCGACTCAGTTCCTGGTTCGATTCCAGAGCCTTGGATGTTTCTGTGACTGCGGATGCGAGCTCGGCGGCAATTTTTGCTTCATTGGCGAGTCGCTCTGCTTCGATCATTTCTTCTTTGCGCACGGAACTCTCTGCCAGTTGCAGGCGCCGACGCGCATCGTTGAGTTCGACACCCGCGTAGCTCTGCGCGTCCGAGCGTTCGGCATTGGTGATGGCCTGCTGCGCTGCTGACAGAGCAGCTGTCGGCGCGGGCAGGGTGACGGCACAGCCGGCTGTGAACAGCATCAGCAGTGCGATGCTTGTGCCCAGATACCAGCGGGAGGTCGGGTTGAACAGGTCCAGAGTACGCATTTTCTTGCTCCTTAAAGGCCGTTCAGTGTCTGGCACCGAACGACAACAGCAGGCTGTTGGTAACACCAGCGCCAGCATCCGCCCAGATCGCTACATTGCTGTGGTGCTTCTGATCGGAAATCATGTCGATCGGACCAGGGAATCTTCAAGCCAGGGCCTCATGGCGCTGCTTCTGGTGAGAAGTCCATGGCTGACGAACTCTATGAAATCAGCAGGCTGGCGTCTGTTCGTTGGCGCACCCAACCCGATCCGTATCTGTGCCGACAATCGCCGGCTTTGTTCACTGAAGCACGCTCGACTGTACTTCACAGCGAAACTTCTTCACTGCGAAGTTGCTTTATGCATACCTGAAAGTCATGCGACAGCTTCAGCTTGTCTCGATCCAGCCGGCTGATCGATTCATTCATATCGATCAGCGAATGGGCGTCATTCAGTGCCCGGCTAAGCAAGAGGACGGACTCCAGAAGCTGTGTGTTCTTGTGCAGCAGCCGTTCGATCTGGTTGAGGGCCGTCTGAAGCTGAATCTGTGGATCCGCGCTTTCGAGGCATTTAAATCGCTCTGGCAACGCACGAAACTGCCACTGTGCTCGCGTGAGCTTTGCGACCTGGTTTCCTACCATCCCCATGAGAATCTCGCTTTGAACCTGCGTCGTTGGGTGGCTGTGGCCATTCATCGTGTATGTAGTCATCTGTGAATCTCTGTCGATTGGCGGAACGGGCAAGTTCGAGTAACTGATCCTGGTGACCTAAAATGGCCCTACCGGGAATTGCTGGTCTGTTCGAAAGCGAACAAAAGCCCGCTGCAGCCGGATCAAGCAAGCGCATGAGTGAATGCGCAGCCTCGGGGCTTTGTCTTCAATCTGACCCGAACATGTCCCCAGGAGATCGCAACTGCGCGAAACCTTTAAGCGCCCGCTGCCCGTGTGATCACGCCAATGTCAGGGTGGGTCAGAACTTTCTCGCTATGTTGGCTACCGCACGGTGTTTCAGAGGGCCTGGAATTATTCTCTTCGGTCGACAGCCCGTCGAGAGAGACTGAGCAGGAGGATTTTCAATCATGACCAGTGCGTTTGCCCCTTATACCAAGGGCGTGGATCCAGGCATTCCGGGTGCAGGCACCCTGACCCGACGACTATTCCTGATTTTCAGAACGGCCGCGGGTGTAGCGCTGTTTTTTCTGGCTGTACCGGCATTTTCCCAGACCGCGCCGGACCTTGGGTCGACCAGTCCGTTCGCGATCGTATCCGAAACCTTCAGCAATACCACGGCCGGGACGGTTGTCGATGGCAATGTCTGTTTCACGACCGGACCGGCCGTTGATCCGGCGGTCAACGGATCTGTGCAGACGCCATGTCCGGCTCAGACCGGCATCGACCAGAA
>Ga0100401_1004785_pt1 | contig 9960 bp, 10 predicted proteins | sample CryGeymeta201525_FD_80421 | JGI IMG/M metagenome (GOLD analysis project Ga0100401, IMG submission 80421) | Groundwater microbial communities from Crystal Geyser aquifers in Utah, USA - Crystal Geyser metaG 2015-25 | ecosystem: Environmental > Aquatic > Deep subsurface > Groundwater | place: USA...
TCAGGAAAAACAGGGCGAAAAATACCGGCTCGAAATAACCGATATAACAGGCGACGAAACCGGAACGCGGGTGGAAATTTTTATTCCGGAGGAAAATTAAATGGATTTATAATTTGAGCTGGTGACTTTGGATCACCTGCTCAATAGAATTTGTTTACAAATACTATTCACCAGATGAACTTGAGTCAGCAGGTGAAATTCTTCCCGGTAATCATTAATCACTAAAAAATAATCAATTTTTTACCGTTTAATAAGTCAAACCTACCGTTTAATAAATTCCACTTTCACAATCCGATTTTAATTGTCAACTTGGGGTGATTCAATAATAAAAACCAAAAATCAAAAATCATGAAAAAACAATTTGCAACCATTTTCCTGTTTTGCCTGGCAATTATTGTCAGCGGCCAAAAAGTTATCGAAAATCCAAAATACGGATTACGAAATAATCAGGGAATCAATATTACGCGAATCGAAATCAACAATTCAGAAACAATCCTGACATTTAAGCTGAATCTGCCCATAGGAATGCAGGTGGGGATTGCGGCAAAAAGCTACCTTCAGGTAGTTGGTCAGCCTGATACTCTTTTTATGATAAAAAAGGAAGCGCCCGAACCTGACGCAACGGGCTGGATTATCATGCCCGAAGAAGGATTAACTTATAAACTGTATTTTCCACGGATTGACCCAAATGTGGCCAAAATTGATTTTGGGGAGCCTACATCAAATCCCTGGAAGTTTTATGATATTGAAATTGGAGAGCAGCCACATTTGTCAATTATTCCCAAAGATTTTACGGGCAACTGGTTTTCTGAGGTTAATGGAAACTGGACTTACAGCTTTTTTGAAAAGACAGCCATTTTTGACAATAAAACCTGGGAATATGTTTCGGTTGAAAAGGACTTTGATTTTTACAGAATTAAATTGAAAAGCGGAAATCAGGATAAAGTAATTTTAGGGAAACCGGTAAATGAAACGGTTTGTATGCTTGGCGATACACCTGTTTCAACGAAGAAATTTTCCCGCGAAATGGTTCGTAGCAATAATCTGGTTTCTGAAAAATTTGAAGAACCCCTGTTTAAACCGGGAACTGTAATTTACAAGGGGTTTTTGAAGGGATTTACAAAAAGACTTGGTACTAATACCGGAATGATCAGCTTCAGCAACCGGTTGACCAACAAACAGGAATCTTATTTGATAAAACTCGATGAAAGCGGATATTTTGAAGTTGAATTTCCACTCGACTTTCCGCAGGAGTTGATTGTGGGTTTGCCTTTAATCAGTGAGCGTGTATTTTTTGAACCGGGTAAAACGCTGTTTCACCTGTTAAACACCGGCGATGCTGAAAAACCTTCACTTTTTATGGGAGAAAGCGCTGAAGTAAATACAGGTCTTTTAGCAACCAGTAAAATAAAAACCGGTCAAAACCAGTTGATTGAAGGAATAGAGAAAATGACAGAGGACGAGTATTTGAATTACATTAAAACGGTTGCAGAAAATGAAAGCAAAGCGCTGACACAAATTCAAAAGGAAAGAAATCTGGATGAAAAGACAATGCAAATCCGCAATCTCGATATTGATTTCAGAATGGCTTTAAATGCTTTTCAGTTTAATCAATACAGGCGAATAAATTGGTTTATGTCAAACCAAAAATTAAAGGAAAATGAACGTCTGCCTTTTGTTCCTGCTCAGTCGGACATTTCGAATTTGGATTTTTTGAAAAATACCCCGGTTAACGAGAAAACCGCTCTGTTAAGCAGCGAATATTTTAATTTGCTTTCGGCCATTCGATTTACAAATTTTGACCGTTTACAGGGATCATATTTTTACATTCTTGGGCTTTTCAGAAAACAACTGGAAACAACCGGAATTATATTGTCAGGGGAAGAGGCTGATATGTTTGACTTTATAAAAATAAACCTCGAAGAAAATTACAATGATGAAGCTAACCGTAATTTTTCAAAAACCTATGGCCAAAACCTGAGAAGTTTGATGCAAAAACATCAGGATGTGTATAGTCAGGTTTCGAACCAGGTGATGCTTGACAATTTCAAAACCAACCTGAAAACCGTTTTTGGCCTTGAAGAGGGTCTGGCAATGGATATAACTTATACTCAGGCTTACCTTGCATCATTAAAACCGGAAACCTTAAACGAGGAAGAATTCACAAAAGCAAAATCGTCGGTTAAAACGGACTACCTGAAAGAACTGATTATATCGTCGTATTACGAAAGTAAAGCAGAATTGACGGTCAAAAATACGCCGGCGGAATATGTTCCGAAAACCGAAGCTGAAAAGTATTTCGATGGATTGATAAAAAAATACCGTGGCAAAGTGGTTTATGTCGATTTCTGGGCAACCTGGTGTGCGCCCTGTAAAGATGGAATTGCCCGGATTAAACCGTTAAAAGAGGAACTGGCAAAAGAAGATATTGTGTTTGTTTACATCACCAATCCCACATCTCCCGAAAACGATTATAAAAAAGCAATTCCCGATATTAAAGGCGAACATTTTAAGGTTTCGGCTGACGACTGGAATTTACTCACCTCGAAATTCAATATTTACGGTATTCCGCATTATGCATTGGTTGATAAAACAGGAAGGATAGTCAATCCACACCTGAATCATCTTGAAAAGGAACCGCTCAAAAAACTGTTATTGGAGCAGGTAAACAAATAGACCGGAATAAAACAATAGGATAACATGCGCTTGGCGGTTTTGAACCGTTAAGCGCTTAGATTCAAGGGAATTATGGTTCTAATGACGCAGAAAGAAGAAATTGTAAAACTTTACCCGGAACAAATGGAAATGTTAATGATGAGTGATGCAGACATTGCCGGCGGAAATGTTGTCTCTGAAGCGGAACTGGATAAACAAGACTCTCAATGGATGTATTGAAAATTGTATGGACCGCAACCACGCTGCAACACGAAATTTCATTTTTCATTACTGGAATGAGAGAAACAAGCTAAAAAAGACATCACTTCGAAGAAAAATCAGTAGCAGTTTGCAAAATGTTACCTAATTAGCTAACTTTGGCGCATGGATGAAAATTTTATAAGGAATATTTTTTACTATAAAAGTTACTATTTGGACTTTTTTAATACCTTGAAACCTGAAGTCCGAAAGAAGTTTAACTGGACATTAAAACTGATTGCCACGATTGACAAGATACCTATTAAATTTTTCAAACATTTGGAAGGAACATCAGGACTTTATGAAATTAGGGTTGAAGTTGGGACTGATATTTACAGAGTTTTTAGCTTTTTTGACAAAGGCAAACTGATAGTTCTTGTAAATGGATTTCAGAAAAAAACGCAAAAGACTCCTAAAAGTGAGATTGAATTAGCAGAAAAATTAAAAAAACAATATTTCGATGAAAAAGAAGGTAAATAATTTGACATCTTTTGTCGACCATTTGGATGAACAATATGGTAAAAGGGGGACAAAAGAAAGAGAAGAGTTCGAAGAAGGATTTGAAGCATTTAAAATTGGCGTAATGCTTCAAGAACTAAGAAAAGAACAAGGACTGACTCAAGAGCAACTTGCTGTAAAATGCGGGACTACAAAGACCTATATCTCAAGAATTGAGAACGATGCATCAGATATAAGATTGTCGACTTTGATGAGAATAGTACGACAAGGATTTGGCCGGCATTTAAAGATGAGTGTAGAAATATAAAAAGGCACGTAGCGGAAACACGGCATAAATTTAATTGGAGCTTAAGTGCTAATTTTAAAGGGTTGTTGACTTAAATCCACAAATTGGAACTGAACCAGGTAAAACTATACCAGTTTTGGCGATTCAGACGAATTTGATCAGTAATATTCCCCACCCTTCGACTATATCTTTAACAGTAATTAAGCAAAACTGAACTTAGTTTGAAATAGTTAACATATTGACTTTTGTTTTTTAACTTCTGTTAAATTTGTGCTTCAATAATTTGTGTCACTTTTACGGTAAACAACTAACAATCAATGATTATGAACTTTAAATTTATTGCCGCATTTTTAATTTCTGCTTTTTCAATTCAGTTTGTACAAGCACAGTCCATCCTTAAAATTGGTCACGTAAATATCCAGGAAATTGTGCAGAAACATCCTTCCACCGACAGCATCAGAAAGGTTTTGGAGACAGAAACAAAAGAGATGGAAGATCTTTATAATGAAATGCTGACAGAGCATGAAAACAAACTTGGAGTTTTTGAGAAGGAAAAAGCCGGCTACACTGATTTTGTAAGAAATTCGAAAGAGAAGGAGTTGATTGAAATGGCTCAAAAAATTCAGGAATACAACCAAACCGCCCAGCAACAATTGCAAAAACGAAATATGGAACTTTTAAAACCGGTTTATGACCAGATTAATTCGTTGATTAGTGATATTTCAGTAAAAAGCAGTTTTACCTATATTCTTGATTTAGGTAGCGGAGCAGTTGCTTATGTGGCTCCAACCAGTGAAAATATTACACCGCTTGTTCTGGAGAAATTGAAAAGGAAATAAATGAAGATAAAATCCATCATTGTTGACGATGAAAAACATGGCCGCGAAAACCTCACCGGTATTCTGCAGCAATACTGCCCCGATGCTGATTTGCAAGCCAAAATGCTTAGCAGTTTCGAGCCTCATGGCGCTTTGAATAGTGGAATTTATGGTTCCGTTAAAAAGAAAATTATCCTATCTTTACTGTAAAGAAAAAGAACAAGTTATGACAACTTTAGACAGTATAAAAAACAGACTTATCGACAAAATTCTCGCTGCTCAAAATGAAAAATTTCTGGAAGCAATTGAAAAAATCTTTGTAACGACGCAGAAAGAAGAAATTGTAAAACTTTACCCGGAACAAATGGAAATGTTAATGATGAGCGATGCAGACATTGCCTCCGGAAATGTTGTCTCTGAAGCGGAACTGGATAAACAGGACTCTCAATGGATGTATTGAAAATTGATTCAATAATTTATATTACCGCTTTTTGGGATAACCGACAGAATCCTAAAAGATTAATTGATTTTTTGAAAGCAAAATAGGTTCCGATTTATTTGAATTTAAGGGTTTAAAAACAAAGCCATTTGGGTGGGAGAAATAGAAATTGGCAATTATTTAAAGAAGTGAGTGAAGTATGAAAATCAAATCCATCATCGTTGACGACGAAAAACATGGCCGCGAAAACCTCGCCGGTATTCTGCGGCAGTACTGCCCCGATGTTGATTTGCTGTGTGATGCAGATTCGGTTGACGCTGCTGTTTTACTGATTCAGAAACACAATCCCGACCTGATTTTCCTCGACATTGAAATGCCCAAAGCCAACGGTTTTCAACTGCTGGAACATTTCAGGGATTTTCGTTTCGAGGTGATTTTTGTTACGGCTTACGACAATTATGCCATCAAAGCCATCCGGTTTTCTGCTGCCGATTATATTCTGAAACCCATCAATCTGAACGATTTACAAACGGCAGTTAGTAAAGTGGCAGAACGCATCCATCAAAAACAGGAAAACCAGCGGATGAAACAATTGGTTTACAACATCAGTCAGCCGCAAAACCCGCGCATTGGCCTGCCCACCGGCGACCGCATCGAATTTATTGAAGTACATAAAATCATCCGGTGCCAGGGCGAAGGAAATTATTCGCACATCTGGTTCGAGGGAAACAAACATTTGCTGGTGGCCAAAACGCTTGTCGAATTTGAAGACTTGCTGCAGGAATATTCGTTTTTCAGGGTTCACAAAACCCATTTGGTAAACCTGAAACAGGTTGTTGCGTATGAAAAAACGGATGGAGGTATCCTTCAACTTTCGAATGGTGATAAAATTCCAATCTCCCGTCGTAGAAAAGAGGATGTTCAGAAAATGTTAAAAGTGAAATAAAATGAAAACAATTGTTTTAATAATCATGATTCTGGGGGCAGTAATAATCTCAACAGCTCAGAAACCCAAAACAGGTAAAACTTTACAGCAAAAGAAATTCAACACCGAAGTAAAAACTGATTCTGCTGAATATTTTGTGATTTCTCCCAAATTCAAATCCGATACATCTGCAATTAAAATTCTTCCTTTTCAAAAATTGCCGGGCGATTCGTTCACGCAAAACAATCAGGGTAAAATTGATTTTTATGCAAATCGTCAGAAATCTGAATTCAGGATGCCGGTAGTTACGGGAGGACCCGATTATTTTAATATGCCGGTAGTTGTTCCCGATTCAACAGTTGTTTATTATATCAAAAACAAATGGATTGATTTCGTGAATCCGCTGGAAAAGAATTACAAATAGACAATTTACGTAGTTGCAGATAGTTTTAAAAATCAATTCCGGTTTTTGTCAATACACACTTTTTTTTTGTAACTTTTCATTTTATTTTAGACCAATAGATTTTCAGGGTTGTAGCTTGAATACAACGAAATCATAAAATGATTAATTTGAACAAATATTTAAAACACATCGATATGAAAACCAAAATTGGATTATTGCTTATGTTTGCAATTCTGTTTTCAAATTGGAGTTGCACAAAAAAAGAACAGTTTAAAACAGGAGAAAAATACCACGGATTTACCTTGACAGAGAAAAGATTTGTGGAAGAGGTAAATGCCGAATGTCTTCTGTTTACCCACGATAAAAGCGGCGCGCGTTTGCTGAAAGTTGCGAACGACGACCCCAACAAACTGTTTAACATTGCCTTTAAAACGGCTCCTGAAACCGATTACGGAACTCCGCACATTATGGAACATTCGGTTCTGAACGGTTCAAAAAATTTCCCGGTAAAAAGTCCGTTCGATGTGTTAATGCAGGGTTCGCTGAATACTTTTTTAAATGCTATGACGGGCTCAGATATTACCACTTACCCTGTTGCCAGCATGAATAACAAGGATTACTTTAACCTGATGCATGTTTATCTCGATGCCGTTTTTAATCCGCTGATTTATTCAGATCCGAAAATTCTGCAACAGGAAGGCTGGCATTATGAACTGAACGCTAAAGATGAACCTGTAACATACAAAGGTGTGGTTTACAACGAAATGAAAGGTGTTTATTCAAGCCCCGAAGGGGAACTGGATTACCAAATCAATAAAATTCTGTTTCCCGACAATACTTACGGTGTTTCTTCGGGTGGATATCCAACAGAAATCCCAAAACTTACTTACGAGTATTTTCTTGATTTTCATAAAAAATATTATCACCCATCGAACAGTTACATTTTACTTTATGGAAATGCCGACCTCAACCAGGAACTTGAATTTATTGACCGGGAATATTTGTCGAAATACGATGTTTCTCCCGAAAAAGTTGAAATTCCGCTTCAAAAACCTTTCGAAGCATTAAAAGAAGTGGAAAAAACTTATGCTGTACCAGAGGGTTCGCCTGTTGAAAACCAGACTTTTTTAAATCTCAGTATTGTTGTTGGGAATAGTACCGACCGCGCACTTTGCATGACTTTCGATGTTTTATCTGAAGCATTGGTAAACCATGAATCAGCTCCCATCCGGCTGGCTTTGCAGGAAGCCGGAATTGGTCGGGATGTGCGGGCTTCGTTTAACGAATCTCAGCAGAATGTATTTCAAATTACTGTGCAAAATGCCAATCCAGATGACAAGGATCGTTTCAGGGAAATAGTTTTCAGCACCCTGAAAAAAGTTAGCGAAGAAGGTCTCGAAAAAACAATGATTGAGGGAATTTTAAACAGAATGGAATTCAGGCTGAAAGAAGGAGACAGCGCTCAAAAAGGGTTGATGTGCATTATGATGACCTACCAATCCTGGCTTTTTGACAACAATCCATTTATTGGTCTTGAATTCAACAAACCATTGGCCGAAGTTAAAAAAGCACTCGAAACCAACCTCCTCGAAACAGCCGTTAATAACCACCTTGTTTCGAATCCTCATGCGTTGGTTATGGTTCTAAAACCTGAACCCGGATTGCAGGCAAAAATCGAAATGGCTTCGACTGACGAACTAAAAGCTTATAAAGCAAGCTTAACCGATGATGATTTTAATAAGTTACTTGCCCAAACCGAAGAACTTTTGGAGTATCAGAAAAGGGAAGATACTCCCGAAGCTTTGGCAACTATTCCAATGCTTGAACTTGCTGATATTGGCAAAGAGATTGAATGGTATGCAGTTACCGAAAAAACAGTGGCAGATGTGCCTGTTCTTCATTTCGATGAATTTACAAACGATATTATTTATTCCAATCTGTATTTCGATGTCAGGGTATTGCCGCAGGAGCTCATTCCTTATGCAAAGCTTTTAAGCACTTTGCTTGGAAAGCTGGGTACCGAAAACTATTCATTCGGAGAACTTGATAATGCTTTAAATATTCACACCGGCGGATTTTATGCATCAACAACTTCCTTCCTCGAAAAAAAAACCGACGAAAAGTTGCTTCCTAAACTGATGATTTCTTCAAAAGCAACTATAGATAAAGCAGGTAAGCTTTTTGAACTTGTTGATGAAATTCTGAACAAATCGAATTTTAGTGAAACCGAACGATTAAAAGAATTGATTACCCGTGAGCAGGCCAAGGTAGATTCCGAAATAAAAAACAACGGCTTGAATTACGCCATGACCCGAGTGAATTCGTACTATTTAAATTCAGGTATGTTCGATGAATTAGTAAGTGGTTTGGAGTATTACCGTTTCATTACCGGCTTATCGGAAAATTTTAATGAAAAGGCTGCGGATATTCAAACCAAACTTTCTGAAACTGCCCGTTTACTTTTTGCAAAAGAAAATTTAATAGCCGGGGTAACCTGCAGCCAAAAAGATTATCCTGCTTTTTCTGAAGGAATGGAAAAATTCACAGCTTCGTTATCAGATGATGCAGTAACACTAAATGAATGGAAATTTGATTTTGCAATGAAAAACGAAGGTTTGTTGACTGCTTCGAAAGTACAATATGTAGTAAAAGGTTACGATTATAAAAAGCTGGGTTACAAATATGATGGAAAAATGAGAGTTCTGAACCAGGTACTTTCAACCGACTGGCTTCAAAATCGGGTGCGTGTTATTGGCGGAGCATACGGTGGTTTTGCAGGATTCTCTTCGAATGGAAATGTATTTTTCGCCTCTTACCGCGATCCCAATCTGAAAGAAACCCTCGAAAACTTTGATAATTCAGTTGGATATCTGGATAAATTTGAAGCCGACGAAAAAACAATGACACGATTTATAATCGGCACAATTTCTAGGCTGGATCAGCCAATGAATGTTTCCGACAAAGGGAATGTTGCATTTCAAAGGTACTTTGAAAAAACGACCCCGGAAGAATTAAAAGCTGAACGCGAGGCAGTTTTATCTGCAACTCCCGCTGATATTAAAGCAATGAGTAAACTGGTGTCTGACATACTTGATCAGAATGCAATATGTGTTTATGGGAATGACGAAAAAATAAAAGCAAATGCAGAATTATTTGGCGAGCTGGTGAAGTTGGACGAATAATAAACAATAAAAAAGGAGCCCCGCAGCTCCTTTTTCTTTTAAACTTATTATCAACAACGATATTTTTTTTCTTTCTCCCTCTCCTTAGCAGAGTCCCGAAGCTATCGGGAGGAGAGAGGCTTCTTCTTACAACGTTGCTTCACCCGGCTGCCAATCGCAAGGTACAAGCCCGCCATTCTGAAACGCATCGAGCAAACGGATTACTTCTGCCACATTGCGACCTACATTCAAGCCATTTACTGAAACATGCTGAATTATACCTTCCGGATCGATAATGTAAGTTGTGCGGTAGGCGATTTTGTTCTCTTTTTCAAGAATGCCCAACTTTTTTGAAAGCGATTTTGAAGTATCGGCAATCATCGGGAATTTCAGTTTTTTCAGGTTTGGGTCTGAGTTTCTCCAGGCCAGGTGTACAAATTCAGAGTCGATGGAAGCCCCAAACAGATTGGTATTGCGTTTTGTAAATTCTTCGTAATGATTGTTGAAAGAAGTAATTTCGGTTGGGCATACAAAAGTAAAATCTAACGGCCACCAA
>Ga0100401_1004795_pt1 | contig 9942 bp, 8 predicted proteins | sample CryGeymeta201525_FD_80421 | JGI IMG/M metagenome (GOLD analysis project Ga0100401, IMG submission 80421) | Groundwater microbial communities from Crystal Geyser aquifers in Utah, USA - Crystal Geyser metaG 2015-25 | ecosystem: Environmental > Aquatic > Deep subsurface > Groundwater | place: USA...
AAGATGCTGTTCACGCTGGTGTCGCCGCTACTGAAGCCCGAGGATCGCCACCGGATCTACCTCGATCACAAGGACACTCACAGCGGCGCGAAGGCGGCCAAGCTCAACGAGGTTTTGTGCAACAGCACCTACGACTTCAACCGCGCCATCATCGAACGCGTGCAGCCGGTGGTTTCGCACCAATCCGAACTCCTGCAGCTCTGCGACCTCCTGATCGGCGCGGTAGGCTATGCCAACCGGGGGCTGAGCGGCAGCCGTGCGAAGACGGAGCTCGTCGAACGGATGCGGGCGCGGTCGGGACTCTCCTTGACCCGGAGCACGCTGCTGAAGGCCCGGAAAGTGAACCTCCTGCATTGGGAAGGAGGACAGAACCGGCCATGAGCGAGCCTCCCGAGTTCATCGAGGTCGGGGACTTCCCCGGCGATGATTTTGCCACCCGGTGGGAGTCCTACTTGGAGCACATTTACCAGCGCTACCTCGGATCGGTGGCGAACGGGGGTCTCACCTTCCGGGGGCTTCCGGTCAGGTGCCAGTTCCGGCCGATGACCCATGGCAAGGCTTTCGGATTCTGGCACATGATGCAGGAGGGCAGCGGTGGTCGCGGGGAGGAGGACCGGACCATCGACCTGGAGCGTTGCCGCCGGGTGGAGTGGATCGCCTGGGTGATCCTGAATGCGGGAGCCCATCCCGGTATCCGCGTTTTCCGACAGGCCCAGCGCTGGGGAGAGCAGCCATGGGCCCTATGGCTCCACGAACACGATTACGTGGTCATCCTCTGGGAGCGCAACGGCTACTTCCTTCTGAAAACCGCTTTTTACCCGCTCTTCAGGGGCAAGATCCGCGAACTGGAGCGCGATTGGAACGCATCACAAGGAGCCGGAAATGGCTGAGGCCGCCCGGTGGGGCGACCTCGAAAGCTCGTTTCACACATGGTGAATGAGACGCCCGAAGAAACGCCCGCTCCCGCCAAATGTCAACACAAATCCCTAAAACACCCTATGCCACGCCTGCTCGAATCCGACTTTGAAGACGTGGTCCTCTCCGTGCTGGAGGAGCTGGATTTCGCCTGTATTGCTGGCGAATCCTTCGATCCCGACGCATCCGGCTCGGGGGCTCCGGTGGGTGGATCGGTCTTGCAGGAGGATCCGGCTGCCTACGGGGGCAGTCCGGCGGCCGAGCGCGAGAACTACCACGGGGCGATCCTCATCGGCCGCTTCCGGGCGGCGGTGGCACGGATCAACCCGACCCTGCCGCCGGAGGCTGTCGAGGCGGCAGCGAATGCTGTGCTCGACATCGGCTTCACCGAGCTGGTCCAGGAAAACCAGCGCATCCACCGTCTGCTGGTCGATGGCGTGCCGGTGGAATACCTCCGGGGCGGCGAGACGATCCACGACCGGGCGAAGCTGATCGACTGGAAGGACGTCCGCAACGACTGGCTGGCGGTGCCGCAGTTCACCGTGGTCGGGGCGAGCCGTCGCCGGCCAGACGTGGTGATCTTCCTCAACGGCCTGCCGCTGGTGGTGATCGAGCTGAAGGGACCGGAAGCGGCGAATGCCGACATCCGCTCGGCCTTCAACCAGATCCAGACCTACAAGGCGGAGATCCCCGCGATTTTCCGCAGCAACCTGCTGTCCGTGGTGAGCGACGGCTTCGCCGCCCGCTATGGGACGATCTCGGCCGACTTCGACCGATTCATGGCGTGGCGAACGGTGGATGGCGAGACGCTGGTCGATCCCCACAGTGCGCTGGCGTGGGAGACGCTGGTCAAGGGCCTGCTGCGGCGCGATGTGCTGCTGGACCTGCTACGCTACTTCGCCGTCTTCGAGAACGACGGGCGGACGGTGATCAAGAAGGTGGCGGGCTACCACCAGTTCCACGCCGGCCGCAAGGGGCTGGCCCAGGTGCTGCGGGCGCTGCAAGAGGATGGCAAGGCCGGGGTGGTGTGGCACACCCAGGGGTCGGGCAAGAGCCTGCTGATGGCCTTCTTCGGCGGGATGCTGGTGCATCACGAGGACCTGCACAACCCGACCTTGGTCGTGCTGACCGACCGCAACGACCTCGACAACCAGCTCTTCGCCACCTTCTCCCGCTGCGCCGACCTCTTCGGCCAGGCCCCGCAGCAGGTGTCGGAGGTGGCAGAGCTGCGGCAGTTGCTCGACCGGCAGGCCGGCGGCGTGATTTTCGCCACCATCCAGAAGTTCCGCCCGGAGGACGGCGAGTTTCCCACCATCACCGACCGCAAGAACGTGGTGGTCTTTGTCGATGAGGCGCACCGCAGCCAGTACGGCTTCAAGGCGAAGATCGACGCGGAGTCGGGCGAAGTGAGCTACGGCTTCGCCCACTATGTCCGCAAGGGGCTGCCGAACGCGACCTTCGTCGGCTTTACCGGCACTCCGGTCGAGATGGTGGACAAGAACACCAAGCAGATCTTCGGCGACTACATCGACATCTACGACATCACCCAGGCGGTGGAGGACGGCGCGACGGTGCCGATCTACTACGAGGGCAAGATCGTGCGCCTGAACCTCGACGAGGACACCAAGGCAGCCATCGACGCCACCTTCGACGAGGTCACCGAGGGGATGGAGGACAACGAGAAGGCGCGGGTCGGCGGCAAGTGGTCCACGCTGGAGGCGCTGGCCGGGGCTTCCGAACGGCTCGACGAGCTGGCCAAGCTGATCGTGGAGCATTTTGAGAAGCGGCAGGAGGCAATCCAGGGCAAGGGCATGATCGTCTGCATGAGCCGCCGGATCTGCGTGGAACTCTACGAGCGCATCGCGAAGCTGCGGCCGGACTGGCACGCTCCGGCCGACGACCAGGGCCGGCTGAAGGTCGTGATGACCGGCTCCGCAGCCGACCCCCAGCATTTCCAGCCACACGTCCGCAACAAAGCGGGGATGGATCTGCTGGCCAAGCGCTTCCGCGATGCCACCGATGACTTCGAACTGGTGATCGTGCGGGACATGTGGCTGACGGGCTTCGACTGCCCGTCGATGCACACGCTCTACATCGACAAACCGATGCACGGGCACAACCTGATGCAGGCCATCGCCCGGGTGAACCGGATCTTCCACGACAAGCCGGCCGGACTGGTGGTCGATACCATTGGCATCGCCACCGACCTCAAGGAGGCGCTCAGCTTCTACTCCGACCGCGACCGCGGAAACACGGGAATCGACACCGACGAAGCGGTCCGGGCGCTGGAGCAGTGCCTCGACGTGCTGCGGGCGATGTTTCACGGCTTCGACTACGCCCCGGCGCTCGGCGACGATCCGGCGGCCCGCCTGCGAATCCTCGGATTGGCGCTGAACCACGTCTACGGCCTCGAAGGCGACGGCGAGGAGGCGAAGAAGAAGGCCCGGCAACGGTTCCTCGACGCTGTGGCGGGACTGGAGAAAGCCTTCAAGCTGGCCTCCGGTCGGGAGGAAGCGGCGGCGGTGGCGCTGGAGGTGGCGTTCTTCTGCGCGGTGAAGATCGCGATGAAGAAGTTCGAGGATGGCCAAGGTGGCGGCGGGCTCCGTGGCCGGGACCTTGACGCGGCCATTGAACGACTGGTCAACCAGTCGGTGTCCTCCACCGAGGTCATCGACCTCCTGAGCGTGGCGGGCATCCAGAGCCCGGACATCTCGGTGCTCAGCGAAGAGTTCCTCCGGGAGATGGCCGGGACGGAGCACAAGAACCTTGCCGTCGAGGCGCTGCGCAAGCTCCTGCAGGGCGAGGTCAAGAGCCGGACCCGCACCAACGTCGTCAAGAACCGGCAGTTCTCCGAACGAATCGAGGAAGCGATGGCGAAGTATCACAATCGGGTGATCGACGCCCTCCAGGTGATCGAAGAGCTGATCCGGCTGGCCCGGGACCTCCGAGACGAGCCCGAGGACGGCCTGACCGCCGAGGAAGCCGCCTTCTACGACGCCCTGGCCGACAACCAGAGCGCGGTGGAGCTGATGGGCAACGAGGAGCTGCGCCTGATCGCCTCGGAACTGGTGAAGACCGTGCGCGACAACGCCGGCTTCGACTGGTGGAAATTCGACGACCGCCGAAAGCGGATCCGGGTTGCGGTGAAACGGATTTTGAAGAAGTTCGGCTACCCACCCGATCTCCAGGACGCCGCGATCAAAACCGTCGTCCAGCAGGCGGAGGCGCTCGCGTCGGCACTCAAGGCGGACAATCAGCCCGCTTGAGACACGCCATTGCCGTGGTCCGCACCGCCTATTCGAAGCGCTCGTGGAACGTCGCGAGCGACTTCTGGATCTCCTCGAATCGGGCCGATTGGGCGGCGGCATCGGGTGCCGCGGCGTAGTCCTTGTTGAGCTGGAGGAAGGGCATAAGCAAAGAGAACAAATCCGAACATGGTCAACCCGGTGAAGGTCCGGCAGCGGACCCGGGAGCGTGGACCATGATCCCCGCGTCCCGGTTCCCTTACCGACCCGAAAGTCAGATTCCCGCCATCTTCCGCGCCGCCGGGAAGAGCACCGAGTTCTCCAGGTGGATGTGCCGGTGCAGATCCTCCTCCAGCTCCGCCAGTCCGGCAAACAGCGCCCGGTAGGTGTTGCAAGCTTCGGGCGGCGGCGTGAAGCCGTTCGTCAGCTCGCGCATCTTCGCCAAAGCCGCCCCCGCCTCGTCGTGCTCCGCCAGCATCGTCGCGATCGCCCCATCCAGCGGAATGCCCGCCGAGCCCCCCGAGGCCATCGCCCGGATCGCCGGGAACAACACCTCCTCCTCCTTCATCATGTGGTGCGTCAGCTCGACCATCATTTCCTCGTAAATCAGATGCACCTGCACCAGCGATGGCGTGTGCGGTCCGTGAACCTGGGCCACCCGCTGCGCCATGGTGTGCAGTCGCGGCAACTCATCGCGCAGGTAGCCGTGGTGCTTCGACACGATGTGCTCGATCAGCTCCGTCGGCGGCAGCTCAGCGGGGTTGGAAGCCTCCACCTCATCGTGCGATTCCGCCTCGAGCTCGCTGACCACCAGCGAAGGATCCACCACTTTGCGCTGGCAGGCCTCGGCCAGCGTTCGGCCGCCCTGACAGCAGAAATCGATCCCGTGCTTCTGGAAGACCCGCGAACGCGACGGCCGCTCGGCCACCAACTCGCCCACCGTGCGCTCCAAAACCGGCGTTCCCGCCGGAGAAAATTCAATCGTGGAATGACTCATTGCGCCGGGATCCTACAGCTACCTGGTCGGTTTTTCTAGATTAAAAGAAATTTATTTCCATTTCACCGGGAAGGTGCTAGAAGCCGTCCATCCGCCGGGCGTTCTTCTGCGAATCGATGCCGCCCGGGCGACCACCTGAACCCCGAACCGCCACCAAGATGCTATCGAAATCCCAGGCCCGTGCCTTCTTCCTCGGAGGCACCGGCGTCTTCACGCTGGCCTTCCTGGCCCTGACTTACGACTCCCACAAACAAGTCCCCCGCCTGACCAATGAAGACCAGCTCAGCGAGCAGGTCATCGCCGGCAAGAAGATCTGGGAGGACAACAACTGCATGGGCTGCCACACGCTTTTCGGCGAGGGTGCCTACTACGCGCCGGAACTGACCAAGGTCGTCGAGCGCCGAGGCAAGGACTGGATGCGCCTCTTCCTCAAGGATCCGCAGGCGATGTATCCCGGCGAGCGCAAGATGGTCCAATACAACTTCACCGACGAGGAGATCGAGAACGTGATCGCCTTCTTCGAGTGGTGCGGAAAAGTCGACCTCAACGGCTTCCCGGCCGACCCGCCGCTCGGCCGCGTCGCCGCGCCCATCGTCACCACCGGCAAGTCCAATGTTCCGAAGCCGCAGATGTTCGCCACGATTTGCTCGGCCTGCCACATGGTCGGAGGTGCGGGCGGAAATGTCGGGCCTGCCCTCGACATGGTCGGCACCAAGATGGACCGCGAGGCCATGAAGGCGTGGATTTCCGACCCCCAGAAGATCAAGCCCGGCACCGCCATGCCGCAGATCCCGATGACTCCCGAGCAACTCGACGAGATCGTCGACTACCTCCTCAGCCTTTCCGAAAACCATTGATCCCGCCACCACGATGAAATTCAAAACACAAAAGATCGCCTACTGGTTCTTCGCCTCGGCACTGCTGCTGCTGGTGCTCCAGATCGTCTATGGCTTCATCATGGGCTTCGCCCACATGGGCTATGATGTCCTGCACGACCTCATCCCCTTCAACACGGCACGCGCGGTGCACACCAACCTGCTCGTCGTCTGGCTGCTGCTCGGCTTCATGGGCTCGGCCTACTACATCATCCCCGAGGAGGCCGACCGCGAGCTGGCCTGGCCGAAGCTCGCCTGGGTCCAGCTCATCTCGTTCCTAATCGTCGGGGTCGTCGCGGTGGTCTGCTATCACCTCAACATCTGGGAGGGCCGCAAGTTCCTCGAGATCCCGCGACCGCTCGACTACCTGGTCGTGGCAAACGTTCTCCTCTTCCTCGCCAACATCGGCTGGACGGTCTGGAACGGCAAGCGCTTCACCACGACGTCCATCGTGCTTTACATGGGCCTCCTCGCCGCCGCGCTGCTCTACCTCCCGGGTATGATCAGTTTCGACAATCAGACGCTCGACTCGTTCTACCGCTGGTGGGTGGTGCACCTCTGGGTCGAGGGCGTTTGGGAGCTCATCATGGGCGGCATCCTCTGCTACCTGCTGATCAAGCTCACCGGCGTCGACCGCGAAATCGTCGAGAAATGGCTCTACATCATCGTCGGCCTGACCTTCATCTCCGGCATCCTCGGCACCGGCCACCACTACTACTACATCGGCGTGCCGCGCTACTGGCTGATCGTCGGCGGAATCTTCTCCGCGCTTGAGCCGCTGGCCTTCCTCGGCATGGCCATGTATGCCCTCGCGATGGCCAAAAAGGGTGGCCGCAAGCACCCGAACAAGACCGCCCTCACCTGGACGCTCGGATGCGCCATCATGTCATTCGTCGGCGCCGGGTTCCTCGGCTTCGCCCACACCCTGCCTCAGGTCAACCTCTGGACGCACGGCACGCTGGTCACCGCGATGCACGGCCACCTCGCCTTCTGGGGCGCCTACGCGATGATCAACTTCGCCATGATCGCCTACGCCATGCCCCTGATGACCGGTCGCAAACTGTGGGATACGTCCGCCTCGATCTGGGGCTTCTGGATTTCGAACATCGGGATGGTCGCGATGACCGCCGCGTTCGCCGTCGCCGGTGTCAGCCAGGTGGTGCTGGAACGCCGCACCGGCATCGATTTCCTGCAGGTTCAGAAGGAGATCGAGTGGCACTTTTTCGGAATGGTGCTCGCCGCCGCGCTGTTCACCGTCGGCATCCTGCTCTTCATCCTGAACTTCATCCGCTACGGGCGACCCACCGATGAGGCGCTCGGCAGCGATCCGGCCGAATCATGAATACCACGCTCAATCGTAACGCTTGCGCCATGGAGACGGAGCTGCCCTTTTACCTGCCGACCGGTCGCGAAGTGGAGCTGTGCGAGCAGGCGCACCGCTCGCAACTGCCGCTCATGCTCAAGGGCCCAACCGGCTGCGGAAAGACGCGATTTGTCGAACACATGGCCGCCCGCCTCGGGCGCGAGCTGATCACCGTGTCCTGCAATGAAGACACCTCCGCCACCGACCTGCTCGGCCGCCACCTGCTCATCGGCGGCGATACCGTCTGGGTCGATGGCCCGGTGACCCGCGCGGTGCGCAGCGGTGCGCTGCTCTACCTCGACGAGATCGCCGAGGCCCGCGCCGACGCCATCGTGGTGATCCACTCGCTCACCGACCACCGCCGCGAGGTTTTCCTCGACCGCACCGGCGAGCGGCTGCGAGCGCCGGATGAGTTCATGCTCGTCGTCAGCTACAACCCCGGCTATCAGCGCAGCCTGCGCGAGCTGAAGCCCTCGACCCGTCAGCGTTTTCTGGCCATCGCCTTCGACTACCCGGGCGAGGACGACGAGGTCCGCATCGTCGCCACCGAGTCCGGCACCGACGAATCCACCGCCCGGAAGCTCGTCCGCATCGGCCGCAAGATCCGCGGGCTCACCGAACTCTCACTCATGGAGTCGGTCTCCACCCGCCTGCTCATCGCCGCGGGGAAATTGATCGCCGCCGGCATCCCGCCGCGGCTCGCCTGCACCACCGCCATCGCCGCCCCGCTCGGCGATGAGGAGGAGGCGCAGACCGCCATCACCCAACTCATCGAGATCAGCATCTGAAACGGGGAGAGCGGCTTTCCAAGCCGCCACGCCACCGGTTTCCACGGACATGTTCGAGTGGGAGGAAAGCACCTTTCTCGGCCTCAAGTCGCTCTACCAGCGCTTCATCATCCGGCCGCAGCAGCGCGAGGAGGTCGGGCGCGAGGCCCGGCTGGCCGACCACCGCCCGGCCCTGATGCTGCTGGCCCGCATGCTGGCCCGGCGAAATGTCGGGCTGTTCGAGACCGACAACCCGGTGCTCTGCCACGGCGACCGCGTCTGCCTGCCCACCCGCTTCCGCGCCGCCGCCAGCCCGGAGGCCAATCTCGCACTCTATCAGCTCAAGACCATCCTCGCCGCCCTCGCCATCCGCGATCACTGGCAGGCTGACGACGGCTCCGACCTCGCCGCCTTCGCCCGTTCGCTGAAGCACGAATTCCCCCACCTCCACGACAAAACCCGCCTCGTCGAGGAACACCTCGTCGTCGAGGAGAGCCTGTGGGAAATCCTCGGCCTCCCCGGAAGCGACGAGGACAAGCAGGCCGACAGCGTCAGCGCGACCGCCCCGGAGGCCCCCGAGGCCGTCGAGATCACCACCGAGATCGAGGGTCGCGGCCAGACCGAGGTGGAGGTCCTGCCCGATACCGGGGACGACGGCCACGGCGCGGACATGCCCACCCACACCTTCGAGAAGGCCGAATACCTTGAGGAGACCAGCGGCCTCAGCCGCAAAAGGGATGCCGACGACGAACTCGAAGATCACGAGGAGGCACTGCGCGAAGTGGAGATGCGCGAGGTGATCCGCTCGACCGAGCGTCCCCGCTCGATCTACCGCAGCGACGTCATCCTCGACGGCCTCGGCCTGGAGGTCGATGACGCCCTGCCCGCCTCCGGCATTCCCTACCCCGAGTGGGACTACCGCAAGCGCCGCTACAGGGACGGCTGGTGCCGCCTCCAAGTCCACCACCGCACCGAGCAGCACCCCGAATGGCTCGCCAAGGTCGGGCCCAAGCACGCCGGACTCGTCCGCCGCCTGCGCCAGCAGTTCAACACCCTCACCTCCGAATACCTCAAGCTCCGCCGCCAGCCCGTCGGCACCGAGTTCGACCTCGACGCCGTCGTCGATTCGCGCGTCCAGCTCCGCACCGGCCATACCCCCGACGAGCGCCTCTACATCGATCGCAAGCGCGACCTCCACGATGTCGCCGCCGTGCTGCTGCTCGACCTCAGCTTTTCCACCGATGCCTGGGTCCGCGAAATGCGCGTGCTCGATGCCATCATGGAGACCGTCTATTGCGTCGGCGAAGTCATCGACGACTCCATCGAGTCCTTCGCCGTCGCCGGCTTCTCCTCCCATACGCGCCGCTCCTGCCGCTACGAACTGCTCAAGGATTTCCACGAACCATGGCAGAAGGCCAAGCTCCACTTCGGTGCCCTTCAACCGCAGGGCTACACCCGCATCGGCCCCGCCCTGCGTCACGCGCATGAGCTGCTGCTCAACCAGAACGCTTCGCGAAAGATCGCCATCCTCGTCACCGACGGCCGCCCCTGCGACTACGACCGCTACGAGGGCACCCACGGCATCCGCGACGTCCGCAAGGCGATCGAAACCGGCACCCTCCACGGCCTGCGCACCCACGCCTTCGCCATCGAAAAACAAGCCTCAGACTTCCTGATCCCGTCTTTGAATTAACGGGGAATTGACGGTTATTCCCGGAAAATGACTTGGCACATTTTAAAGCGGTCCAAGCCGGGTCAAAAACGCCGCGGTCGGGCATGT